>ERZ780149.754-NODE-754-length-40264-cov-5.707255_pt1 | contig 40264 bp, 39 predicted proteins | sample MGYA00511367_ERZ780149 | MGnify/ENA primary metagenome ERZ780149 (study PRJEB29588, sample SAMEA2153852) | human gut metagenome | biome: human gut; feature: human-associated habitat; material: faeces | place: Denmark | collected 2008/2010 ... | reverse complement strand
ATTCAACCCCTCGGCAGCAAAGCTGCCTGCTCCCCTTGACAGGTGAGCCAATGGGTGCGGCGAAAAATTCAGCATTGCACTGCTGTAGCTCGAGGCACACACGGTTTCCACCATCTACGGGTGCACCGCAAAACTCAGCGTCGCACTTGCGTTACGCGAAACGCCACGGTTTCCTCCGCAGTTTCGAACCGGGCTACCGCAATATGCGTATCCGTAGGTGCGTCAATGCGCCTCTAAAAATTCGCCACTAAAATTCCGATTCGACGTAGCCGATGCGGTCAAGCTCGCCGTCCTTATCCCAAAGGAAGTCGAGTTTAAGCTCCTTTCCCTGCTTGATGCGCTCCAGGTTTTCGATGTGCTTGGAGAGGATGGGTAGGGTTATAAGCCCGAGTATCGCGGCCGCACGCCAGTCGCCGCGCTCGATGCCGTGGTAGATCGGATAAAATATCGAGCCGGTTATCGGCACAAGGCAGAGATAGCGCGTCGCCATCAGCAGCACCGACTCGAGAAACAGCGTGGTGAGGAAGTCGTGCACGCCGAACGCGAGGATCACGCCGCCGAGGCAGGCAAGACCCTTGCCGCCGCGAAAATGCATCAGCGCCGGGTACATATGCCCGAGAACGCAGGCGGCACCGGCGGCTTCACCTGCATATTTGCTCTGCAAAAACAGCTTGCGCGCAAGTCCAACGCTCACAGCGGCCTTGCTGATATCAAAGCACATGACGAATGCGCCGGCCTTCTTGCCCTCGAGTATCATCAGATTTGTCGCCCCGGCATTGCCCGAGCCCTTTTTACGAATGTCATATCCCTTGCGCAGACCCATGACGTAGGCCGGGTTGAGGTTCCCGATGGCGTAGCCGAGTCCGGCGGCCGCAAGCGCGGCTGAAAGCGGCTTGTTTATCTTCATTTCTCGCCCTCCGTAAGTATGCTAAGAAGCTCGCCGGTGCTGTCGGCTATCGGGCAGCCAAAGGGCAGCAGCGTCTCTCTGCCGCGAAAGCCCCAGGATACCAGAACGCAGTCGCATCCGGCGTTCGCGGCGGTCTGCCCGTCAACGTCCGAGTCGCCGATGTAAACGGCCTGTCCGATATCGCAGCCGAGGCTGCCTACGGTCTCAAAAACGCTGTCCGGCGCGGGCTTTTTGCGGACATTTTCGCGCTCTCCGACGACGCTGTCGAACACGCCGGGAAAATAATGCGCAATGAGCGCTTTCCCCGGCTCGTCTGCCTTGTTCGACACAACGCCGAGCTGCCAGCCGCGCGCCTTGAGCGCGTCGAGCATTTCCGGTATGCCGGGGTAGGGTCGCGTCAAAACCATGCAGTTTTCCGCATAGTGGCGCTTGAAGGCTGCAAACACGCGGTCGGTCACGTCCGGTGCGCAGCCGTCCGGCACGGCGCGCTCAATGAGCTTCCGTATGCCGTTTCCGACAAAGCGCCGAACCTCGTCAAGACTGCGCGCCGGCAAGCCCTCGCTTTCGAGCGCAAAATTCGTCGAGGCGTGCAGATCCTCAAGCGTGTACAGCAAAGTTCCGTCCAAATCAAATATCGCAAGTTTTTTCATAGTTTGTCCTCCGCCATGATTTTAATACATGTGTCCGAAAAATTCAAGATTCTTTGTCGAACCATTGACCGCCCCGGAATTGGATGGTAAAATATTTATCCGACATTGAAAGGGGATATCGGCATATGGAGGATAAAACGCTGCTTGAAGAGCTGCTTGAGCGCTCGCCGGACGAGCGGATGCACAAGCGAAAAATGGACAAGGCGTATCAGCTCATGACGATGGGCTTTCGCGACGAGGCCGATGCTCTGTTTGATGAGATACTTGCCGAGGAGCCGTTTAACCGCGACGCGATGACCGGCAAGAAGCTCATCGAGCGCCAGAAGGCGGTCGAAAACAGATTGGACAATCTCGCTGCCCGTGCGCGCACGTCCATACCCGAGCCGAAGCCGGGCGCGACTCCGGAGGAGCCGAGCGAGACCGAAGAAAACGCGCCCGTTTGCGAGCCGAGACTCAAGCTTTTGCGCTCAAAGAAAGTGAGAGCCGTGCTCGTCGCGCTGTTTGTCGCTGCTTTATTAATAGCGCTTTACTGCACCTGCGGATACGGATATTTCCGGTAGCCCGCTTCGGAACTGCTGACAAAACCGCGCTGTTTCGCACCCCATTGGATGTCAGCTATCTGCTCTCGGCTGCGGAGAAACCGCACGGTTTTCTACGAACCCTCGATATCGAGCAATCGCAATTACCGTATCGGTAGCTGCGTCAATGCGCAACTAAAAAAGCCCCGGCTTCAGGCGAAGCCGGGGCTTTGGGCATATTTGACTTAGAACTTTATTTCCTTGCCTGCCTTGCGCCACTGCTTGAATTCCGCAACGGCGGTGAACAGTGCGTCGGAGGAGGAGTTGATCGCGGTCTCGACAGAGTCCTGAATGACGCCGATGATGAAGCCGACGCCGACGACCTGCATTGCAACATCGTTGGAGATGCCGAACAGCGAGCAGGCCATGGGGATCAGAAGCAGCGAGCCGCCGGCAACGCCGGATGCGCCGCATGCGCCCAGAGCGGCCATGACGGACAGGACGATCGCTACGGGAACGCTTACGCTCATGCCGAGGGTGTGAACCGCGGCGAGGGACATGACGGTGATGGTGACCGCCGCGCCTGCCATGTTGATGGTAGCGCCGAGGGGGATGGACACGGAGTAGAACTCGCGGTCAAGTCCGAGGCTCTCGCACAGGGTCATGTTAACGGGGATGTTAGCTGCCGAGGAGCGGGTGAAGAATGCGGTAACGCCGCTTTCCTTCAGGCACTTGAACACCAGCGGATACGGGTTCTTGCGGATGACTATGAAGGTCATGATGGGGTTGACAACAAGCGCCGCTACCAGCATGCAGCCGACGAGGATCAGCAGGAGCTTGCCGTATTCGGTGAAGATGGCAAGGCCGCTGGTGGAAACTGCGGAGAACACGAGGCCGAGGATACCGAAGGGAGCGAGGTTTATTACAAAGCGGACTGCTTTGGTGACTGCGTCGGATGCATCTGCGAGGAACTTCTTGGTGGTGTCGGACGCTGCCTTGAACGCAAAGCCGAGCACGATCGCCCAGAACAGGATGCCGAGGTAGTTTCCGGAGACTATCGAGCCGATGGGGTTGGAGACGATGTTGTTAAGAAGTCCGGTGAATATCGAAGCAAAGCTGTCGGGAGCAGCGTCGGTGGCTGCGTCCGTGAGGGTGATGGTCACGGGGAAAATGAAGCTTGCGATGACCGCGATCACAGCTGCAAGGAAGGTGGAAACAAGATACAGAACGATGACCGTTCCGAACTGCTTGCCCATCTTTTCTCTCGACTGTGCCAGTGCGCTGATGATAAGGATAAACACCAGCAGGGGCGCTATCGCCTTGAGCGCGCCGACGAACAGAGTGCCGAGGATACCGATTCCGGGCGCGGTTTCGGCAGCGTTGGGGATAATAAGCGCAAGTGCTGCGCCGATGACCATACCTATAACAATACGCAGCACGAGGCTTACGCTGTTATATGCTTTTACGATTTTCATTTCTCTTTTCTCATCCTTTTGTTGCGTTGCGGCTTAAAGCCGCTTTGCATAGTTTAACAAATTGTTAACACGATGTCAACACCGGCAGGTGATATATATCCTCAGCGTGTCAAAAACGCCACATTTTTTGTGAAAACAGGTTTTCACGAAAAATCTCGCTACGCTCGTCAAAAAGTCCGTACCGGACATTTTTGATGGCTATAATCCAATCACGAGTGGGGCCTTTGCCCCCTCGAGCTCCCCTGCTGCTCTATTATCTTTCTTTTGCAGCATAGTTTTTCGACAGCCTGATATATCCTTTTTATTGCTGCTGAGGATCATTTCCGGCGCTTGTATCTATGCCGAGACGTTTAAGCCTTGTGGTGACGGCTCTCACCGTGCGGCCGAGGGTGCGCGCGATCTCGGTTTTCTCCACACCTTCTCTGACAAGAGTGCCGAGCGTCTCATCATCCTGCGTGCTCCAGGGCTTGCCTCCGTTTTCTCTGCCGCCGCCTTTTTCGCGATTGAGCTGCTCTATCGCGTCAAGGTTATCGAATATGAACTGCTGCGCCTCGGGCTTATACAGCACGACCGAGTACACCGAGTTTTCGCCCTGAAATTCCTGCGTTATCAGGCCGAGGCTGCGTCCCTGCGGCGTGGGAAGTCTGGTCGTCTTGCCAGAGGGAAGCTGCACCTGCTCAAGCGCGCCGATTCCGAGAAGCCACCGGGTGATAACGCCCGAGCGCAAATTTTTCATCTTTTCGGAGTCAACCTTTTCGTTTATGAGGCTTGTGACCTGCGATATCCTCAGCGGCTCATCGGCCGGGGTAAGCTCGCGCCGGGCGCTGCTATCGAGCGCAAACGGTGCGCGCCCTCGCTTTGCCGGCTTTTTGCTCTCGGTCCCACCGTTTTCTATGACGCGGCGCAGAATATCCGAAACATAATACATGCAGCGAGATATTCTGACATTGTTTAGAAGATCGCCCTCGGCGATCGGCGTGCCGTCGATCGGGTTTATCCCCTCGGCAAGCTTGTCAACAAAGCCTTTTGTGTACTCGATCTTTTCAAGCTCGGTCATATCTTGCACCTCCTGAAATCACATATTGTAAATTCTGTTATATCCTGAGGCGCAGAATTTGTCAATAAGATTTATCAAAGCACATGGTTTAAAAACCGGCGGCCAAAACTGTTGAAAACTCAGCGACAATCGGCTATAATTACTTAAGCTGACGAGAGCCGAACACATATCGTCTGTCAGTGCGCCCTTCCGGCTATTTTCGCCTTTTTTTGTCTTGATGGGCGCCGGCCCACCTGCACCAAAGAAAGCCGAAAATATCTCGAAAAGCACAGCCGACAGATGCTTTGCAGTTTTGCCGGAGCGGATTTTTGCTCAGGCAAGACAAAGCACGAAGAGAATACTGTCGTATTGTCAAGTGCTTTAACGCAGCATGGGCTAAAATATGCCCGTCAAAACCGATACGTGTTCGACTCTCGTCAGCTTATTAAACTATCACACGTTAAACTATCACACGGGAGTGAATGAAATATGAAAGCAATCGTAACGGTCGTCGGCAAGGATCAGGTCGGCATAATCGCCGGAGTGTGCAACACGCTGGCCGACCACAACATAAACGTTCTGGACATCAGCCAGACTATCATGGAGGGCTTCTTTACGATGATGATGGTCGTTGACCTCGCGCTGTGCGCCGAGTCCTTTGCAAATCTGCAAAATGTTCTCAAGACCTTCGGCGAGGGGCGCGGCCTTTCCATCCGCATTCAGCGCGAGGATATTTTCGACGCAATGCACAAGCTGTGAGGTGCCGCCATGCTGAGCCTTAACAACATATTTGACACCATCGATATGATCGACAAGCAGCATCTTGATATCCGCACGATCACCATGGGCATATCACTGCTCGACTGCGTGAGCGAGGATCCCGGGCGCTGCTGCCGAAAGATATACGACAAGATCTGCCGCCGCGCAGAGCGGCTCGTGAAAACGGGCGAGGATATCGAGAGCGAGTTCGGCATCCCGATCGTAAACAAGCGCATCTCGGTAACGCCGATAGCGCTCGTCGCCGGAAGCTGCGCGACGACAGACTACGTTCCCTTTGCGCTGACGCTTGACCGCGCGGCAAAAACCTGCGGCGTGAACTTTATCGGCGGCTATTCCGCTCTGGTGCACAAGGGCTTTGCCAAGGGCGATGAGCTTTTACTGCGCTCGATACCGCAGGCAATGGCGCAGACCGAGCTTGTCTGCTCGAGCGTGAACGTCGGCTCGACGCGCGCCGGCATAAACATGGACGCCGTCGCCGCGATGGGACGGATAATCAAGCAGACCGCGCACCTGACACGCGATACCGACGGACTCGGCTGCGCAAAGCTCGTCGTGTTCTGCAACGCGGTGGAGGATAACCCCTTCATGGCCGGCGCATTCCACGGCGTCGGCGAGGCCGACAGCGTGATAAACGTCGGCGTTTCCGGCCCGGGCGTGGTTTACCATGCGCTGCAAAAGTGCAAGGGCGCACCGTTTGATGTTGTTGCCGAGACGATAAAAAAGACCGCGTTCCAGATAACGCGCATGGGTCAGATGGTTGCCGCCGAGGCTTCCGACAGGCTGAATGTGCCGTTCGGCATAGTTGACCTCTCCCTCGCGCCGACGCCCGCCGTGGGCGACAGCGTTGCGCGCATCCTTGAGGAGATGGGGCTTGAGACGTGCGGAACTCACGGCACGACCGCCGCGCTCGCGCTGCTCAACGATGCGGTCAAAAAGGGCGGCATTATGGCCTCCGGGCACGTCGGCGGACTTTCGGGCGCATTTATCCCGGTGTCCGAGGATGAGGGTATGATCGCTGCCGCAGAGTGCGGTACGCTGACGATAGACAAGCTCGAGGCTATGACATGCGTGTGCTCGGTTGGTCTTGATATGATCGCAGTTCCCGGCGACACGAGCGCCGAAACCATATCCGCGATCATAGCCGACGAGGCCGCCATCGGCATGGTCAACAGCAAGACCACCGCCGTGCGCATCATCCCCGTTGAGGGCAAGGACGTCGGCGATATGGTCGAGATGGGCGGACTTCTCGGCTCTGCGCCCGTGATGCCCGTGCACAAGGCGCAAAGCGCCGATTTTATCGCGCGCGGCGGACGCATCCCGGCTCCCCTCCAAAGCCTCAAAAATTAATTTAGAGGCGAATTGAGGCACCTACCAATACGGTTATCTCTGGTGGCCCGGTTCGAGACTGCGGAGGAAACCGTGGTTGCCTCGCGTAGCGTTAGTGCGGTGCTGAGTTTTAGGACGCACCACTGTAGGGAACAGGCTTGCCTGTTCCGTGTGTAACGGTTTAGTCGGAACCGAAACAGAACCGCAGGGAACGGATTTATCCGTTCCGTGTGCGATGGTTTAGCCGGCAGTTTCCGGTCGGGCTGACGCAAAAACCGTATCGGTACAATGTAAAAACGCCACTAAAAATCCGCTTGCGGCAGATGAGGTGTAGATAAATCCGCGCCGTAGGCGCTACTTTGTTACAATATGTATCGGTTTTGCCGGAACTCAAATCCATAGCTGTAGAGAACGGATTTATCCGTTCCGTTGTGATGGTTTAGCCGGCAGTTCCCGGTCGGGCTGACGCAAAAACCGTATCGGTACAATGTAAAAGCGCCACTAAAAAACCGCTTGCGGCAGATGAGGTGTAAATAAATCCGCGCCGTAGGCGCCACATTGTTTCAGAGGCGCATTCACATTGTGCCGATACGTTTATTGCGTGAACCCGGTGTCGAAACAAAGGAAAAACCATGACGTTCCGCGTAACACAAGTGCAATGCTGAGTTTTGTGCCGCACCCATTGGCTCTCCTGTCAAGGGGAGCAGGCAGCTTTGCTGCCGAGGGGTTGAATTTAAACACAACAGCTATCAGCTCTCAGCTCTCCGCTGCGGCCAACAGCCGCTCGTAGGGAACGGATTTATCCGTTCCGTGTGCGATGGTTTAGCCGGCAGTTTCCGGTCATGACACCGCAATAAATGTATCGGTACAATGTAAAAGCGCCACTAAAAATCCGTGCGCTTGCGCACACCATACCTATTCGCTATTAACTATCAACTATCCGCTGCGACCACCGGTCGCCTGTTCCCTACAAGGGTGCAGACGAAGTTTTGCACTAATATAGCACAATCTCCCGGAGCGCGAAACAGCATGGTTTATGCCAATGTTCCGATACCGGGCTACCGCAATAAATGTATAGGAGAAGCGCTAAAGCGCTATTAAAAATGGAGATAAAGTTGCAGGCTTTTGAAAGCCTTGATTCGACGAATAATTATTTAAAGAAGCTCGCGGCGGAGGGCGCGGCGGAGGGCACGGTCGTCATTGCCGACGAGCAGACCGCCGGGCGCGGCAGAATGGGCCGTAGCTTCGCATCGGCCGCCGGCTGCGGCATATACATGTCGATGCTGCTGCGCCCTGCCGATTGCGCGCCGGACTGCGCGCAGAGCCTGACGGCCGTCTGTGCCGTCGCGGTGTGCCGCGCCGTTGAGAAGGTCTGCGGCCGCGCGCCGGGCATCAAATGGATAAACGACCTGTACCTGCGCGGCAAAAAGATCTGCGGCATACTGTGCGAAAGCTCGGTCAGGGACGGCAGGGTCGATTACGCCGTGCTGGGCATCGGGCTTAACGTCACGACGCGCATCGAGGACTTCCCCGAGGAGCTGCGCGAAACGGCAGGCTCGCTGCTGACGCAGACGGGCTTTGTTTTCGAGCGCGGCAAGCTCATTGCCGCGATCATCGCGGAGCTAAGCTCGCTGTACACCGCATGGCTCGAAGCGCCGAGCGTGTGCCACGCCGAATATAAGCGCCGCTGCATCGTGCTCGACAGGCAGATATCCGTAAGCTCACCCGAGGGGGAGTATGAAGCCGTCGCAGAGGGAATAAGCCCGGACTACGGGCTCATCCTTCGCCTTGACGACGGAACGCGCCGCACGGTTCACAGCGGCGAGGTTAAGATAAAAATGTAAACTCGTGAGAGGAGAAGATCATGAAAAAACAGACGGCATATATTTTCGCGGCATTCATCGTTGTGCTGATCATACTTGCCATAGTTATCATGTGGCTGACCGGCGGCATAGGCGGCGATAAGCCCGAAGCGACTCCGACCCCGGAGGTCGAGACGAGCGCTCCGCGCCAGACTCAGTTTGTTATCCCGACTGCCACGCCGCAGCCCACCGAGGCTGTTCCGACCGAGACTCCGACGATGACGGCAACACCGACTCCCACTCCCGAAGCACCGAGCGGCACGGTTATCGGCTCGGGCTCGTTTGATTCGTCGACCGGCGTCGGCCTGAACACCCACACCGCGTGGACGGCAGCCGAGCAGGCAGACGGCAGCGTCAAGCTCACGCTGTCGGTGTATGTGCGCTCGTACACGCTGGAGATCGGTCAGCGCTCGATCGCGATAAGCGTAAACGGCGCGACCTCCGGCGGCTTGACGCGATCTTTCAGCGTCGATTCCCCGAACTCGCAGACCGATACACTCATCTACACCTATTCGACGACTGTTCAGAAGGGCAGTGCCGTTTCCGTCAGCGTAGATTGGAACTACAAGGGCCAGTACAGCGGCCGGGATCTCGACGTGATCTCCTCATCCTCAACGATTTTTTAGCGCCTCTAAAAACCAGAGGTTGGAGATTTGAGGGGAGAGGCGGTCGTAGGTCCAGTGCTTTGCGCTGTTATCAGGGCTGTTGGGATCGTTGACGGTAAAGCCGCAGCTGTCGTAGCCGGTGATAACGACGAAGTGTCCGCTGCTTGTGAAGTCGCCGGGGCCGAGCGCGAGGATAATGACCGCGCCGGAGTCCAGCGCGTTTTTCATCGACTGCTCCCACAGCGGAAGCTCGGTTGCGGAAAGCCCGAGCAGAGCGCTGCCCTCGCTGATAAGCGTCCACGAGCTGCCGTTTCCGGGCACGCAGTAGCCGTTTTTCTCGGCAAGGCGCGCGACGAACAGCGGCGAGTACGCGGCGTTTTTCGTGAGGTACACCGCCGCCATCGACAGGCAGGTCGGGCCGCAGCCTGAGGTGCCGATAAAGCCGCTGCCGTATGGCTCATAGCCCCAACGCTCATCCCATTGGATAAACAGCGGTACGGTGCCGCTCTGTGCGTCGGCAGAAAGGTCAATGTCAAAGCGCCTGTCCTTCAGCTCCGGGTAGTTGTAAACATAGTCCAGAGTCTGCGGACATTTCTCGGCCGTTTCGACTAAAATTTCGGGGTACTCGTCGCTTGTGCGTATCTTTTCGAGCTTTTCTGCGTCGGTCGGGCCGCTCGATCCCGGAAAGCTCATGTCCGAGCAGCCGGAAAGCTGCGCGGCAAAAATGCATATGCAAAGACAAACGGAAATAAATTTTTTCATAATATCCTCCCTGTGAGCAAAAAACGCTCCTGTTTTCGCTGCTATCGTAGCAAAAACAGGAGCGCTGTTTATCCGTTTGTCCATATGAAATTGTGATGTTTTCCGCTCGAAAATCTTACGATTTTCTTACGGGCAGAGTAACGGTGAACTCGACTGTTTCATCGGCGCTGCGCGCGTTTATCTTGCCGCCGTGGAGGGTGACGATGTTGCTTGCTATGGCAAGACCCAGCCCGGCTCCGCCGGAGGACGAGCGCGCGGAATCGAGCCTGTAAAACTGCTCGAAAATGCGCCGCAGCTTCTCCTCGGGGATAGTGTTTCCGCGGTTAACGACGCTGACGGAAACGTTGTCGCCGTCAAGCTGCGCGTTTATCACGATCTCGGTGTCGGGATAGCTGTACAGCACCGCGTTGCGCAGGAGACTATCGAAAACTCGCTGCATTTTGCCGGAGTCGCAGCTTATCGGCAGCGCATCCGGCGTGCAGAGGGTGCAGGTGAGCGATTTTTCCTTGAGCATGGGCATGAACTCGAACCTGAGCTGCTCGAGCAGACGCACAAGGTCTATGCTCGAGTAATCGAGCGTAACGGTCGATAGATTAAAGCGCGTGATCTCAAAAAATTCGTTTATCAGATCCTCGAGCCGCTCGGCCTTGTCGAGCGTTATCGAGAGGTACTTCTCTCGCAGCTCGGGGCTTATCTGCTGCTCGTCGCGCAGAAGCGTGAGATATCCGATGACGGAGGCAAGCGGCGTTTTCAGGTCGTGCGCAAGGTACATCACAAGGTCGTTTTTGCGCGCGGTTTCCTCGCGCAGAAGTGTCTGCGCGAGCATGAGCTTTGACTTTGCGTCGCTCAGCGGAACGGCGATCTCGTTGGGAATGCCGGCCTCGGGCGAGTCGCTGAGCATAAACTGCCCGACCGCATTGCCGATGCGGCGGCGCTCGGCGTTCAGGCGAAGCCGCGAAACGACGCCTATAACAATTACGCAGAACGCAAAGACCGCGAGCGCAAGCCTGAACGCAAGGCCCTTTATGGCGATCCAGTCCGGCTGAACGTAATCCGTTGCCATCTCGGAATCGTAATATTCGGTCATGTAGCCCCGGTAAAACCACTCGCGCAGTGTGCCGTTGAGCGTGTTGTCAAAAAAGCTCAGCAGCAGAACAACGAGCACCGCGCCGCAGATGAATATGCCGATGTAGATGAGCGCCGTGCGGAGCACGCTTTTACTTTTCGATCTCATACCCAACACCCCAAACGGTTTTTATAAACTTCGGCTTTCTCGCCGGCTCGTGCATCTTCTCGCGCAGGCGGCCTATGTGCGCCATGACGGTGTTGCTGCTGCTCGTGAGGAATTTTTCCTTCCACACGGCCTCGAACAGCTCCTCGGACGCGACGACCCTGCCGGCGTTATCGCACAGATACCACAGAATGTCGAACTCCGTCGGCGTGAGCGCAAGCTCGCGCCCGAACAGCGAGCAGCGGCGTGAAGCACGGTTGATCGTAAGGCCGCGGATGTCCATTTCGTAATTGGTCTCCGCTCCCCGGCGGCAACGGCGCAGAACGGTCTTGACGCGCGCCGTGACCTCGAGGGGGTTAAACGGCTTTGTTATATAGTCGTCCGCGCCGATGGTCAGGCCGAGTATCTTGTCCGAATCCGTGACGCGCGCGGTGAGCATGATTATCGGGAAGTCGTGCTTTTCGCGCATTTTGCGCAAAAGCGCAAAGCCGTCGGTATCCGGCAGCATAACGTCCAGAACGGCGAGCGCAGGCTCGCATTTTTCGACAAAGCTCAGCGCATCGGTGCCGTTGAGGAACTTATGCACCTCGTATCCGTCATTTTCAAGGTACAGGCCGATGAGATCGGCGATCTCGCGCTCGTCATCGACGACGATGATCCTGTCAGCCATTTATCCGAGGCTCTTTTCGAGCTTTTCGATGCCGACGCGCATTCTGCGCAGGGTCTCGTCCTTGCCGAGGATACGGCAGATCTCGACTGCGCCGCCGGGCGTTACGGCCTTGCCGGCCGCGGCGATGCGCACGGGCCACATGACCTTCGCATTTTTGCACTCGCACTTTTCGGCCATGCCGGTCATCGCGGCGAGGATATTCTCATCGCACCAGTCGGAAATGCCCTCGAAAACGGGCAGCATGGCGCGCAGCATCTCGAGTGAACCTGCCTCGTCGGTCTTGCTCTTTTTGTGAACATACAGAGCCGTGTCGTACTCGGGCAGCTCGTCGAAGAAATCGAGCTTCTCGGGAATGTCGGTGAGCACCTCGGTGCGCTGCTGCAAAAGCGCGGCGATGGCGGCGGCGCTTATCTCGGGCTTTTTCACCGCCCGGCGAATAAACGGCTCTGCGGCCGCTGCAAAGGCCTCGGGACTCATGGCGCGGATGTATTCTGCGTTGAAATATTTGAGCTTTTCGATATCGAAGATGGCAGGGGACTTGGAGATGCCCTTTATGTCGAATATCTCGGCAAGCTCCTGCATGGAGAATATCTCGCGCTCGCCGCCGGGGCTCCAGCCGAGCAGCGCGACATAGTTTACAACGGCGTCGGTGAGATAGCCCTGCGCGATAAGATCCTCATACGAGGGATCGCCGTGGCGCTTGCTCATCTTGTTGTGCGCATCGCGCATGACCGGCGAGCAGTGGACATAGGCCGGGATATCCCAGCCGAAGCCCTCGTACAGCAGATTGTATTTCGGCGAGCTTGAAAGATACTCCGAGCCGCGCACGACATGGGTTATGCCCATGAGGTGATCGTCGATGACGTTTGCAAAGTTATAAGTCGGCAGACCGTCGCGCTTTATGAGCACCTGATCGTCAAGAGTCGAGTTTTCAACGGTGATATCGCCGAAGATCTCGTCGTGGAAGGTGGTGCTGCCCTCCCCGGGTATCTTCTGGCGCACAACGAACGGCTCGCCGGCCGCGGCCTTTGCGTCGCTTTCCTCGCGGCTGAGGCAGCGGCAGGGATCGGCGGCCTTTTCAAAGCCCTCGGTCTCCTCCTGCTTTTCGCAGAAGCAGCGGTAGGCGTGACCCTTTTCGATGAGAAGGTCGGCATACTTGCCGTAAAGCTCGCGGCGCTCGGTCTGAACATAGGGGCCGACAGGGCCGCCGACGTCGGGGCCTTCGTCGTGATCAAGGCCGCACTCGGCCATCGTGCGGTAGATAACGTCAACCGCGCCCTCGACCAGACGCTCCTGATCGGTGTCCTCGATGCGGAGAATGAACTTTCCGCCGTTGTGGCGCGCTATGAGCCATGTGTACAGCGCGGTGCGCAGATTGCCCACATGCATATATCCCGTGGGGCTGGGCGCAAATCTCGTGCGAACCTCGCCCTTGGGTATGCGAGCTTCCATTTGCTCGAACCATGTCATATCCATAGAACTTTTCCTCCGAAAAACGTAGATATCAATAGTGTAAAATGGATTTTGGCAGTTGTCAAGTGACAGTTAAAATGGTAATATAGTAAATTAGGTTATTAGTCTTATAGGAGATAACGAAAATGGAAAATGAGATAAAAAAGAAAAGTATGCTGTCCGGCATCCAGCCCTCGGGCGATCTGCACCTCGGCAATTACCTGGGCGCGGTGAAGAACTGGGGCGCAAGAGCCGAGGAATTTGACTGCTATTATTTCATGGCCGATCTGCACACGCTCACCGTGCGTCAGGATCCCAAGCTGCTGCGCCGCCGCAGCCTCGAGCAGCTTGCCCAGTACATTGCCTGCGGCATAGACCCGGAGAAGAACGTCCTGTTCCTGCAAAGCCATGTTCACGAGCATGCGGAGCTTGGCTGGATACTCAATTGCTACACCATGTTCGGCGAGCTGAGCCGCATGACGCAGTTTAAGGATAAATGCGCAAAGAACGCCGATAATATAAACGGCGGCCTGTTCACCTATCCCAGCCTCATGGCGGCGGATATCCTGCTGTATCAGGCCGACTATGTTCCTGTCGGCGAGGATCAGCGCCAGCACTGCGAGCTTACGCGCGATATCGCCGTGCGCTTTAACAATATCTACGGCGAGACCTTCAAGGTCCCCGAGGCTTACGTCCCCAAGGCCGGCGCGCGCGTCATGGGTCTTGGAAACCCCACCTCAAAGATGAGCAAATCCGATCCCAACGGCTGCGTTTTCCTCATGGAAAAGCCCGAGGATATCGCGCGCAAGTTCAAGCGCGCCATAACGGACTCCGACACCGAAAACTGCGTGCGCTTCGACCCCGAGAACAAGCCCGGCGTTTCAAACCTCATGAACATCTATTCCGCCGTCACCGGCAAGAGCTTTGACGAGATAGAGCGCGAATTTGAAGGTCAGGGCTACGGCGTTTTCAAGCCCGCGGTCGGCGACGCGGTCATCGAGACTCTGCGCCCGATCCGCGAGGAGGCAACGCGCCTGCTCAACGACAAGGCCTACCTTTGCAGCGTCTACACCGAGGGCGCGCAGAAGGCAAGCGTCATCGCGCGCAAGACCCTTCGCAAGGTATATAAGAAGGTAGGTCTCGTAGAAAAGCCCTTCTGATTTCACTGGAGATATTATAGATATGATCGATCTAAGTTTTGACGTCTGGAAGAACATCCTGCTCGCGCTGGCTGTCGCGTTTGTCATTTCCTTTGCCGCGACGCCCGTTGTCAGCTCCTTTGCCAAAAAGGTCGGAGCGATCGACATTCCGGACAAAAAGCGCCATATTCACAGCCACCCCATACCGCGCATGGGCGGCCTTGCGATATTCCTGGGCTTCCTGCTGTCGGTGCTGCTGTTTGCAAACATAACGCCGCAGGTGCGAGGCATTCTGCTCGGCGCTATCCTCATCGTCGTTGTCGGCGCAATAGACGATGTGATGAACCTCAACGCATGGCTTAAGTTCTGCGTGCAGATAGTCGCGGCGGTCATCGCCGTTTTGTCCGGCGTTATCATAAACGTTGTGTCAAATCCGCTACTTATAACGAGCGAGCAGGCCGTGACCATCGGCATCCTCGCCGTTCCCGTGACCATACTGTGGATAGTCGGCGTAACAAACTCTGTTAACCTCATCGACGGGCTTGACGGACTTGCCTGCGGCGTTTCCGCCATCGCGTCGCTGACGATGCTCGTCGTGTCGCTTCTTGTGTCCGATGCGAACATCAACGTCGCAGTCATCCTCGCCGCGCTCTGCGGCGGATGCCTGGGCTTTATCCCGTATAACCTCAACCCGGCGAAGATATTCATGGGCGACACCGGTGCGCTGCTGCTGGGCTATGTTCTGGCAACGGTCTCGGTCATCGGTATGTTCAAGTTCTATGCCATCGTTACATTTGTCCTGCCTGTGCTTGCGCTTGCCGTTCCGCTTTCGGACACGATATTTGCGTTTACACGCCGCATCCTGCACGGACAAAGCCCCTTCCATGCCGACAGGGGACACTTCCACCACAAGCTGCTGGACATGGGCCTGAGCCAAAAGCAGGCCGTTGCCGTGCTCTACGCCGTTTCGGCCATCCTCGGCCTTGCCGCGGTGCTGCTGACCTCGACCGGAATCATCCGCGTCGTCGTTGCCGTCATTGCCTTTGTCATTGCCGTGTGCATATGGCTGTTCGTGTTCAGAAACAACAACAATATCCATCCGCTGCCGCACGAAAAACCGGCGGATGAGTCCGGGGAGGCCGACAGCAAAAATGAGTAAGCTTAAAGTCATGTCCGTTTTCGGCACGCGCCCGGAAGCGATAAAAATGGCGCCGCTCGCGCTTGAGCTTCAGCGCCGCGAGAGCATCGAAAGCCTCATCTGCGTTACCGCGCAGCACCGCGAGATGCTTGATTCCGTGATGCACTGCTTCGGCCTGAAAGCCGACGCGGACCTCAACATCATGGGCAAAAACCAGACGCTTACCGATGTTACCGTCAAGGCGCTCAAGGGGCTTGAGGGCTGCTTCGCGGAGCTTCGCCCCGATCTTGTCCTCGTACACGGCGACACGAGCACGACCTTTTCCGCCGCGCTCGCCGCGTTCTATGCGAAGATACCCGTCGGCCATGTCGAGGCCGGTCTGCGCACCTACGATCGCTACAGTCCGTTCCCCGAGGAGATGAACCGCTGTCTCGTCGGCCGCCTTGCAACGCTGCACTTTGCGCCGACGGCGAAGAACGCGGAAAATCTGCGCGCCGAGGCTGTCACCGGCGATATCTTTATCACCGGCAACACCGTCATCGACGCAATGAAATATACCGTCGGCGACGGCGGCTTTGCCTCGAGCGAGCTTAAAAGCATCGACTTTTCAAAGCGCGTCATTGCAATGACCTGCCACCGCCGCGAAAACTACGGCGAGCCGATGAAGAATATTTTTTCCGCCGTGCGCACCGTTGCGCTGACGCATCCCGACGTTGAGATCGTCTATCCCGTGCATCTGTCGCCCGTCGTGCGCGGCGCGGCAAGCGAGTACCTTGCGAATCTGCCGAACGTTCACCTCATCGAGCCGCTCGACGCGATGGATATGCACCGGCTCATGAGCGCAAGCTACATGGTCATGACCGACTCCGGCGGCATTCAGGAGGAGGCGCCCTCGCTGGGCAGGCCCGTCCTCGTTCTGCGCCGCGAGACCGAGCGCCCCGAGGCCGTTGCGGCCGGCACGGTCAAGCTCACCGGCGTTGACCGCGACGATATCATCCGCGATGCCGACGAGCTGCTCACCGGCGGCGAAATGTATCAGCGCATGGCGCACGCCGTCAATCCCTATGGCGACGGCCACGCCTGCGAGCGCATCGCCGACGCTATCGAGTTCTCCTTCGGCCTGCGCGAGACCCGCCCCTCATCTTTTTAGTGGCGCTTTTTTAGTGGCGAATTGACGCACCTACGGATACATATATCTCTGGTAGCCCGGTGTCGAAGTTGGCGACGAAACCGTAACGTTTCGCGTTTTTTTAGAGGCGCATTGGGGCACCTACGGATATATATATCTCCGGTAGCCCGGTTCGAGGGTGCCGACGAAATCGTAACGTTTCGCTTCCTGTAATGTTGCGCTATATTAGTGCAAAATTTGCCTGTATGATCGAAAAAAGCGCCGAGTATGAATTGACTTGAAAATCGCTGCCGGGATCTTATCGATATTGCAAAGGACACGGGCATCTGGTATATTCATATCCGTAAAGCTCGAGGAGGAGAACGGCGATGACAAAAATACTTTTCGTCTGCCACGGCAATATTTGCAGAAGTCCGATGGCGGAGTATTTTATGAAAGACATTGTGCGTCGCGAGGGGCTGGAAAAGCGGTTTGAGATAGCGTCCGCGGCGACGAGCCGCGAGGAGATAGGAAACGATGTGTATCCGCCTGCGCGCAGGACGCTCGTTGAGCACGGCATTTCCTGTCCGCGCCGTGCGGCAAGGCAGCTTACGCGAGCGGATTTCGAAGAGTATGATCTCATAATTGGCATGGACAGCGAAAACGAGCGCGGCATGCGGCGCATCTGCGGCGACGGCGATGCCGAAAAGATACACCTGCTCATGGACTACACCGACCACCCGGGCGATGTTGCCGATCCGTGGTACACCCGCGACTTTGAAGCAACCTGGCGCGATGTGTCCGACGGCTGCCGCGCCCTTCTGAAAAGCCTGAAATAAACAGAATTGGCACGCCCTGTGGCGTGCCGCTTTTGCGTACTGCCGAAAGTGCGATAATCTCCGCCGAATACGACGATGTTTTGTTGACAAACAGCCGCTTTGCTATATATAATAGTTAAGATTGTACAGCTTTACCGGCAAAGGAGGAGTGCTGCTTGGCTTCGGGCGGAAAACACCTCAAAAAGCAAGCTAATAAAAAGCGCGGCAGCGGCGCCCATCTGTCGGAAAGAGACAGGCAGCGCGCAGCCAGGCGGCGCTCACGCAGCGCAAACCGCCGCGGCAGACTCAGGCGCGGCGCACCGCAGATGATAGTCATGCTGCTGCTTTGCATCGTCATGATATCTCCGCTGCGCAGCTGCATTATAAGCGACTCGGACTATGTCGGCTATGCCGCCGCGCGCGAAACGGCCCTTGCCGACGCCGGCATCACGCAGGAAAAGGCAAACAACCTTTCCGCCGAGATGATCAAGATCGGCGACACCGTGTGCTACAAGGTCCAGTTCACCGGCTCCGTCACCGACTATCGGTACATAATAGACGCAAAAACCGGCCTCATAATCGGCCAGAATTTTTACAGAACAGAAGGATAAATAGACGAAAAAGCCAAAAACAGGGCATGGTTAATATGCCCTGTTTTCATTTATGAGACACAATTAAATGTGTTTAATAACAAATTGATCGCCAAACAGAGGCGCGTTTGTTCAACATAAAGCACAAAAAACATGTTTAAATAGGGATATATTGTGGTTGCAATTTGTGAAAAAAAGTGTTATACTTATTCCACTATTGTGTGGGCGCACGTCAACCTATGGCGTGACACTGTTTTGTAAACGTTCGACACCGCGGTTTTACCGACGGTGTCTACCGTGATAAATTAGTCAATCATATTTAAAGGAAGGAAGAACCATATGATGAACGAAAAGTACGCACCACTATTCACTCCGTTCAAGATTGGCAATGTCGAAATAAAGAACCGCATTGTCCAGTGCTCCATGGGCGGTACCTCTCTGTTTGGCTGGCTTGAGCCCTGCCATTTCGACAAAGAGGCAGCTTATTTCCTGCTCCAGAGAGCTCAGAAGGGCGTTGGCCTTGTTCTCCCCGGCATGCAGTGTGTCCGTGATACCATGGGCCGCCGTTGGCTGTATCAGAACAAGAGAATGTTCAAGCAGCTCAAAGAGTACATGGTAGAGTACCACAAGACCGGCGCAAAGCTGTTCATCCAGCTGGCAGCAGGCTTCGGCCGCTCCATGGCAGTTACCCCCTGGATGGTCGTCCTGAACAAGAATCCCATCCTCAACAAGATCGCTTCCCCTATCGTTGACGTTAGCTACAGCTGCGCTTCCGCATCTGCAACTCCTAACCGTTGGCAGGAGGATATGCTCTCCCGTCCCATGACCGTTAAGGAAATCCACGAGATGGTCGAGGCATTCGGCAAGACCGCAAAGATGCTGCGCGACGCAGGCGTTGACGGTGTTGAGATCCACGCTGTCCACGAAGGTTACCTGCTTGACCAGTTCACCATGGAGAACTGGAACTGGCGTGAAGACGAGTACGGCGGCTCCTTCGAGAACCGTTTCCGCTTCCCCGTTGAGATCGTTCAGTGCATCAAGAGATACGCCGGCGAAGACTTCCCCGTATCCCTGCGTTACTCCGTCAAGTCCTACACCAAGACCTGGGGTAAGGGCGCTGTTCCCGGCGAAGAGTTCGTAGAGTGGGGCCGTGACATGCCCGAATCCGAGAAGGCTATCAAGTACCTCGGCGACGCAGGCTACGACTTCTTCAACTGCGATAACGGTACTTACGACGCTTGGTACTGGGCACATCCGCCTCAGTACATGCCCGACAACTGCAACCTCGCAGACGTTGAGCACATAAAGAAGTTCACCGACAAGCCCGTAGCATGCGCAGGCCGTATGCTGCCCGAGACCGCCGCAGAAGAGATCGCTGCCGGCCGTCTGGACGCTGTCGCAATCGCACGTCAGAACCTCGTTGACCCCGATTGGATCATCAAGATCCAGGAAGGCCGCGAGGACGAGATCAAGCCCTGCATCCGCTGCCACAACGGCTGCTTCAACTTTGCTAAGTACAAGGGCACCGCAAACATCCAGGGCCTTGAGGACTCCCTGCACCTCGGCCGCTGCGCACTTACTCCGTCCACCATGCAGCACAACCGCTACAAGATCGTTCCGACCAAGAACCCCAAGAAGGTTGCTATCGTCGGCGCAGGTATCGGCGGCGTAGAGGCAGCTCTGGTTCTTACCCAGCGCGGCCACAAGCCCGTTATCTTTGAAAAGACCGACCGTATCGGCGGCCTGTTCCTCACTGCTTCCGCAATGAGCTTCAAGGAGAACGACAAGGCTCTCATCACCTGGTATGAGAACGAAGTTAAGAAGGCCGGCCTCGACATTCGCTTCAACACCGAGATCAACGATCTGGGCATCCTCCGCGGCTATGACGAGATCATCGTTGCAACCGGCGCAGTTCCCAGAAAGATGCTGATCCCCGGCTTCGAGAAGTGCCTCACCTTCACTCAGCTCCTGCGTGAGAAGTACCCCGTAGGCGACAAAGTGGTCTTCTTCGGCGGCGGCCAGTCCGCTTGCGAAGCTGCATACGAGATGGTCCTCCAGGGCAAGCACCCGATCATCGTCGAGTACGCAAAGGACCTCGTTCCTGCACAGAACGTCTGCCTGTCCAACGCTTCCTTCCTGCGTGATGTTCTCGAGTATCACAAGGTTCCCACTTACCTTGAGCATACTATCCGCGAGATCAAGGACAAGACCGTCGTTATCGCTTCCAAGGACGGCAAGAACGTATTTGAGGTCGAGTACGACAATATCGTAAACGGCATCGGCTTCGTTCCCGCACCTGTCGGCGGCAAGGGCAAGAACATCCACCGCGTCGGCGACTGTGTCACCATCGGCAACCTGCGTACCGCTATCTGGCGCGCATGGGACGTCTGCATGAAGATATAGTCTCCAGACCACGAAAAATAACAAAGCATAAAAAATCCGGTACGGAATTTTCCGTACCGGATTTTTTAGTTGCGCCTTGACGCAGTCACGGATACATATATCTCTGGTAGCCCGGTTTCCTCCAACGTCCCGAACCGGGCAACCGCAATTACCGTATCCGTAGCAGCGTCAATTCGCCTCTAAAAATTCGCCTCTAAAGCGGCAGGGCGTATTTTTCGGAGTAACGGCGGTAGTGCTCGGCAAATTCGGGAACGTCCTTGCGCTCGTGCTGCGTTTCGTGGGCGCTGAGCGTGTGCTTTTTCAGATCGAGCACGCACAGAGCGACGTTGGAGCAGTGGTCGGACGCGCGCTCGAGGTTTGTCAGGAGGTCTGACCACACAAAGCCGGCCTCAATGCTGCACTCACCCTTTTTCATGCGCAGGATATGCCGCGTGCGCAGCTCATCCTTCAAATCGTCCACGACCTGCTCGAGCGGTTCGACGCAGGAAGCCGCCTGTGCGTCGTTTTCGGCAAACGCCTTGACCGCAAGATCCATGACCTCGCCGACGGCAGCCGACATGACCGACAGCTCGTACTTTGCGCTGCGTGAAAATTCAAGCTGCTTGTCGTGCATCTCCTCGGCGGACTCAATGATGTTCACCGCGTGGTCGCCGATGCGCTCAAAATCGCCGATGAGCTTCAAAAGCTCAGTGACCTCCTCGCTGGCGGCGTCGCTGAGCGGCTCCGCGCCGAGCTTAAGCAGGTAAGTTCCGAGCATATCCTCGTACTTGTCGGTTTTGTCCTCGCTCTCGCGCACCTCCTGCGCGGCCTTGGGGTCAAACTCCATGACGCAGTCGATGGCCTTTTTCAGCGCGCCGGATGCATAGTATGCCATATCCTCGGCGACAACGCTGCACTGCTCGAGCGCGAGCGGCGGAGTCGCGAGAAGGCGCTCGTCGAGCGTGACCTCGGCATCCTTTTTCTTGCCGTCGGGAACGAGGCGGATCGCAAGCTTTTCAAGCAGTCCGGACGCCGGCAGCAGCAGCGCAGTGCAGGCGACGTTGAACGCCGTGTGCGCGATCGCAATGCCGTACATCGTTGCGCTCTCGCCGAGTATTGCCGGAGCTGCAACGGCGCGGATAATGCAGAACACCGTGAGCCACACCACCGTGCCGATGACGTTGAACGACAGGTGGACGATAGCCGCGCGCTTTGCGTTGCGGCTCGTGCCGACGGAGGAGATCAGCGCCGTGACGCAGGTGCCGATGTTCTGGCCCATTATGATGGGTATGGCCGCGGCGTAGCTCACCTGTCCGGACAGCGCCAGAGCCTGAAGAATGCCGACGGATGCCGAGCTTGACTGGATGATCGCGGTCAGGGCCGCGCCGGCGAGAACGCCCAGCAGCGGATTGGTGAATGCTATAAACATTTGCCTGAACGCAGGCACCTCGCGCAGCCCGGAGACCGCGCCGGACATGGTGTCCATGCCGAACATGAGCGTCGCAAAGCCCAGCATGATCATTCCGGTGTCGTTTTTGCGGCTGTCCTTGCTGAACATATACATTATTATACCGATAAGCGCGAGCACCGGTGTGAACGACGTGGGCTTGAGAAGCTGCACCCACACCGCGTCGCCGCTTATGCCGCCGAGGCTCAGCAGCCACGCGGTCACGGTCGTGCCGATATTTGCGCCCATGATAACGCCGATCGCCTGCTTGAGGGTCATAAGTCCCGAGTTTACAAAGCCGACAACCATAACGGTCGTGGCCGATGAGCTTTGTATAACAGCCGTGACGACAAGTCCGGTCAAAAAGCCCGTCATTGTCTTGCCGGTCATCTTGCCAAGCGTCGTGCGCAGGCGGCTGCCCGCGCGGCGCTCGAGTGCCTGACCCATTATGTTCATGCCGAACAGAAACAGGCACAGCCCGCCTATCATCTCCAGCGCGTCAAATATGTCCATAAATTACCCTCTCTTACATTTTACAATTCATTTTACAATCACCATTTTAGCCCCAGTTTATCAAATCAATAATCCGCTCTTTGTAAAATCCCCGTAAAGTTTTTTAGAGGCGATTTTGCGCACCTACGGATACGCTTATTGCCGGTGCCCGGTTCGGAACATTGGTGGAAACCGTAACGTTTTGCGTAACGTCAATGCAGTGCTGAATTTTGCACCGCACCCATTGGCTCACCTGTCAAGGGGAGCAGGCAGCTTTGCTGCCGTGGGGTTGAATAAAAACTATTAACTAACAGCTATTAGCTCTCCACTGCGGCCGCAGCCGCTCGTAGGGAACGGATTTATCCGTTCCGCGTGTTATGGTTTTGTCGGCACCCTCCGGTCGGGCTGACGCAATGAATGTATTTGTACAATGTGAATGCGCCTCTAAAATGCCTTCCCCTGCGTAGCTTGAGGGGAAGGTGTCACCTTGGTGACGGATGAGGTGTTATCAAATCTGCGGTGCTAACCGCCACATTTCAAGCTCCGCAAGGGGAAGACAATGTCGAAACCTTGACTGCGTACCGTTGTATTAACTGCGTCGGTAGATGCAACAAAACGGAACGGATAAATCCGTTCCCTACGATTCTATTTCGGTGCCGATGAAACCATAACATGCGGAACGGGCAAGCCCGTTCCCTACAATGGTGCATCCCAAAATTCAGCAGCGTGCTATGGGGTAGCGAGGCAGTTACGGTTTTCACCGCACCCTCGAACCGGGCAACCAGCGATATATGTATCCGTGACTGCGCTAAATCGCCTCTAAAAAATCGCCTCTAAAAAACTCTTGACATGGCGAGGATTTTTTGATATTCTATTTAAGCGCTCCAAAGACAGCAGGTGACTTATGGTGTAAATCCTGCCGAGGATGGCATCATATTTTTGATTGCTTACAACCTTCGTGTCTTTGTGCACGGAGGTTTTCTTTATGAGCGTGAACATCAGTGTGGAGGTGAAAAACACACATGCCTAACGCAAAAGTTCTCAGCGAGAAGCAGGCGATAGTAGAAGCACTCGTCGAGCGCATCAACGCAGCAAGCGCAGGTATTCTGGTTGACTACCAAGGTATCACCGTGGCCGAAGATACGGCTCTGCGTACCGAGATGCGCAAGGAGGGCGTTGACTACTCCGTCGTCAAGAACACCCTTACCAGGATCGCTATCGACAAGGTCGGAATGAACGAACTTGATCCCGTCCTCAACGGCAGCACATCCATGGCAACCAGCACCGAGGACCCCATCGCTCCGTTCCGTATCATCAGCGATTACTCCAAGAAGCTCGGCGATAAGTTCAATATCAAAGCAGCTTTCATGGAGGGCAAGATCCTCAACGAGCAGGAGATAGCAGAGCTGTCCACGCTCACCAGCAAGAACGACCTGTACTCGAAGCTGGCAGGCTCCCTGAATGCGATCATGGGCGGCCTTGCAGTTGCTCTGAGCGAAGTCGTCGAGCAGAAGGGCGGCGCAGCCGCTCCGGCAGAAGCAGCAGAATGATCGGCTGCATCAAACATTAAAATTTGGAGGAAATTATAATGGCAAGCGAAAAAATCACCGCCATGATCGACGAGATCAAGGCTCTTTCCGTTCTCGAGCTCAAGGAGCTCGTTGATGAGATCTGCGAGACCTTCGGCGTTTCCGCAGTAGCAGCAGCAGCTCCCGCAGCAGGCGGCGCAGCAGAGGCTGTCGCAGAGAAGACCGAGTTCGACGTTGTTATGACCAGCTTCGGCGCAGAGAAGATCAAGGTCATCAAGGAGATCCGCGGCATCACCGGTCTTGGCCTGGCAGAGGCAAAGGCAATGGTCGAGAAGGTTCCCGTTGCTGTCAAGGAAGGCATTTCCAAGGAAGACGCAGAGGCTCTCAAGGCTCAGCTCGAGGCAGTCGGCGCAGCAGTCGAGATCAAGTAAGAAATTACTTAAACATTCAAAAAACTCCGTTCATCCGAACGGAGTTTTTGCTTTTTAGAGGCGTATTTGGTCTGATACCGATACGGTTCTTGCGTCAGCACGACCGGATGGTGCGGAGGAAACCGTGGATGCCTCGCAACCCGGTAGTGCGGCGCAAAACGCAGCTCCGCACTAATGTTACGCGACAGTTTTCCGGTTTTGTCGGTAACTTCGACACCGGGCTACCGCAATAAATGTATCCGCAGGTGCGTCAATGCGCCACTAAAAAATTATTTGATGAGAAGGGTGTCCATGATTGCGAGCATTTCGGGGTTTGAGCGGAGCTTTACGCGCTCATCCTCGTTATCGTCGCCCATGAGCACGACCGTCGTCAGCACATAGTCGGACGTCGAGTCAGCGGCCGGGAACGCCATGCAGTAGCTGCCGCCGTTTGTGAAGCAGATGCCTTCGGCGTTTTTGAAGCTGACCTTGCCGAAGTTCTTGTAGTTTTCGGCAACGGATCTCTCGAGCGCCGCGAAGTCCTCGCCGTGATAGTACGGCGCGTACTCGATCTGGATGGAGAAGTCGTCGGTGTTTATGATCGCAACGTGCGAGTCGCCCGAGTCGGTGATGTAGCCCTCGGACACGACGCCGAACGCGTGCTTATCGGCATCGTATGTGACCGTGACGGTGATCTCCTTTGCGTCCTTATAGCCGCTTGCGAAGCTGTAAACTCCGGCTTTGGGGTTCTTGAAGGAAAACTCCGCATTGTTTTTGCCGCCGGACTTAGGAGCGGCTTTCGCCGCGGGCTTTGCCGCTGCCGGCTTCTTCTCCGCGCCGGACTTGCCCTTGAGCGCAAGCGCCGCGCCTGCCGCCGCTGCTGCCGCGATGGGTGCTATGAACAGCCATTTTTTCATGGTTTCAACCTCCGTTTATTTTCATTTTCTGGCTTGCTATGATTTTAACCCATACAGGCATGCATAGTCAAGCGCATTGACGCGAACCTTAAGTTTTGCTACAATATTTCAGTGGCGAATTGACGCTGCTACGGATACGGTGATTGCCGGTGCCCGGTTCGGGGCATTGGCAGAAACCATAACGTTTCGCGTAACGCAAGTGCAGCGAATGGTTTTGTCAGCACTCACCGGTCGGGCTGACGCAACAAACGTATTGGCATCAGCGTAAAGGCGCTACTAAAATGCCTTCCCCTGCGCAGCTTGAGGGGAAGGTGTCACCTTGGTGACGAATGAGGTGTCATTATATCTGCGGTGTTAACCGCCACATTTTTTCAGAGGCGCTTTTTTAGAGGCGTTTTTTTAGAGGCGCTTTAGCGTTGTACCGATACATTCATTGCGTCAGCCCGACCGGTGGATGACGGCGAAACCGTTACAAGCGGAACGGATAAATCCGTTCCCTACGGCTATGGATTTTGGTGTAGGCAAAACCGTTACATATAGCAGCAAAGTAGCGCCTGCGGCGCGGATTTATTTACACCTCATCTGCCGCAAGCGGTTTTTTAGTGGCGCCTTTTCGCCGGTGCCAATACGATTTTTGCGTCAGCCCGACCAGTGAGTGCAGACTAAACCATAACAGGCGGAACGGGCTTGCCCGTTCCCGACGAGCGGCTGTGGCCGCAGTGAAGAGGTAATAGGTAATAGTGAATAGGTATGGTGTGCCTACGGCACGGATTTAAATTCAACCCCTCGGCAGCAAAGCTGCCTGCCCCCCCCTTAACAGGTGAGCCAATGGGGTGCGCCGCAAAACTCAGCAATGCACTAATGTATGGCGAAACGTTACGGTTTCCTCCGCTGTTTCGAACCGGGCGCTAATATAAATGTATAGGAGCGGCGCTAATTCGCCTCTAAAAAAGCGCCTCTGAAAAAATGGAATTGTGGAAAGACGGGCCGCAGTTTGAGCAGTCGGAGCATTTCCGGCTGGGCACGGACTCCGTGCTGCTGGCCGATTTTGTGAATATAGGCGCGCGGCGTCAAGGCATCGATCTCGGCTGCGGCTCGGGCATACTGCCGCTGCTGCTTCTGACGAGGAGCACGGCACTGCATATGACGGGGCTTGAGCTGAACCCCGAGGCTGCGCGCGTTGCGCGCGAGAACATTGCCGCAAACGCACTGGATGCGCGCTGCGATATCGTCGTCGGCGATATCCGACGCTGCCGGGATGAGTTCAAGACCGGGCAGTTTGACCTCGTAGTGTCGAACCCACCGTACTTTGCCGCCGGAAGCGGCAAGCTCAGCCCGAACGCGGATAAGGCCGCGGCACGCGGCGAGGTGCTGTGCACGCTGGAGGATGTCTGCCGCGCGGCCGCGTTCCTGTGCCGAACGGGCGGCGCATTCTGCCTTGTGCATCGCGCCGAGCGCCTTGCGGACGTGATATGCCTGCTGCGCGAGAACGGCTTTGAGGCAAAGCGGCTGCGCACGGTCGCGCACAGACCCGGCAAGGAGCCGTCGCTCGTGCTCATCGAGGCGCGGCGCGGCGCAGGCTCGGGACTTAAAATAATGCCGCCGCTGCATATCTGCGGCGACGACGGGCGCGAGAGCGCCGAGATAAAACGCATCTATCACAGGGAGGACTGACATGAGCGGTAAATTATACTTGGTCGGAACGCCGATCGGCAACCTCGGCGACCTTTCGCCGCGCGGCGAGCAGGCGCTGCGCGACGCGGACTTCATCGCCGCTGAGGACACACGCGTTACGATGAAGCTGCTCAACCACTTCGACATACGCAAGCCGCTCGTGAGCTATTTCGAGCACAATAAATATGCGTCCGGCGCGAAGATCCTCGAGCGCATCATCGCCGGAGAAAACTGCGCGCTCGTGACCGACGCCGGCATGCCGGCCATATCCGACCCCGGCGAGGAGCTTGTGCGCATGTGCGCCGAGAGCGGGGTCGAGGTGCTTGTCGTGCCCGGCCCGGCCGCCCTGGTATCGGCCGTTGCACTGTCGGCGCTGCCGTCGGGCAGATTCTGCTTCGAGGGTTTCCTGTCCACCGCAAATAAAAGCCGCCGCGAGCACCTTGAAAGTCTGCGCGGCGAGAAGCGCACCATGATCTTTTACGAAGCGCCGCACAAGCTCATGCGCACGCTCGAGGACATGAAAGCCACTTTCGGCGCGGATCGGCGCATCGCGCTGTGCCGCGAGCTGACAAAGCTCCATGAGCAGACGATACGCACGACGCTCGGCGAGGCGGTCGAGTATTTTTCCGCAACGCCGCCCAAGGGCGAGTTCGTGCTGGTCATCGACGGAGCGCCGGATTCCGAGCCGGAGTTTACGCTCGCCGACGCGCTCACCCTCGTCGAGCACTATCGCTCCGAAGGCCTGTCGCGCAAGGCCGCCTGCAAAAAGGCCTCCGCCGAAACCGGTCTGTCCCCCAAAACCCTCTACGACAGCTCTTTGGAGGAGCATTGACGCAGTCACCAATGCGCCTCTAAAAAATCGCCACTAAAAAGTTGACAAAGGGAAAGGCGGGGCGTATAATCGAGGCTGTTTTTTCGGGCGAGGGGGGAATTTGCTTCATGTACGCCAAGCGCATACGCGGCCAGATGTCCGAATCCATGCTCACGGCCGTGTTTATAATCCTGTCCGGCGGTTTGCAGGATTCTTACACCTATCTTTGCCGCGGTAAGGTTTTCGCAAACGCGCAGACGGGCAACATCGTCCTGCTGAGCGCATATCTCTTCGACGGAGAGTGGTCGCACTGCACTCGATATCTTGTTCCTGTGCTGGCCTTTATGCTCGGTATTTTCGTTGCCGAGTGCGTCCACCGGCATTATAAATACATGGAGCGTGTACACTGGCGGCAGCTCATAATTTTGTCCGAGATAGTCCTGCTTTTCGCCGTCGGCTTTCTGCCGCAGACGATTAATACTTTCGCCAACGCCGTCGTTTCTTTTGTGTGCGCCATGCAGGTGCAGACCTTCCGAAAGGTGCGCGGCCACGCCTACGCAAGCACCATGTGCATCGGCAACATGCGCAGCGGCACCGAGGCGCTTTGCGCATATTTCCACACGCGCGATATCGCGATCCTGCACAAGGCGCTGACATATTTCGGCGTGATCGTCCTGTTCGCGCTCGGCGCCGGGTTCGGCGCTCTGCTGACAAACGTTTTTTCCGTCCGCGCGATCTGGTTTTCCTGCGCCCTGCTGACAATAAGCTTTTTCATGATGTTTATTAAAGAGACAGAGGAAAAGTAAGGCTGCACCGATAGTAGGGGCGAGCATTGCTCGCCCGAATCTTCCGACCGCACTATATCATCACATAGAAAATGACCCGTACATAAGATCCGGGTCATTTTGTTTTGGTGTGATCATCCTGCTTTTGATATCTCATCAATGTTAAGGAAATACCCCATTACGTCTCCAACATCGGTAATTTTGCCCTTTACTATCAGGGTGTCGCCGATGGTCGCGTCCATTATAACGTCTTTCTGCTCGGTAGCTCTGATATAGCAAGTTATATTTGCGAGAGTATAATTATCTGCCGCATCAAGAGTTATGTACGCACCATCACTGTCAATAGCGTCTAATCGGCCAGTGATTTCAACATACTGTCCCTTGTACTTATCTGATGCTTTCATTGCATTTGTTTCAAGGTCAGACATAAGTTCGGACATGTTATAAGCCGTGTAAGTAATCTCCGGACTATTTGATTCGGAAGTGTTATTTGTGCTTGTGTTACCGTCGGAATTATTACTGATCGTATTATTGTTGCCCTGATTGCTGTTGCTCGGATCATTTCCACCCACGCTGGCCGCAACGGCAATTATCACAACAACGATCAGCGCGATGATCAGCGGATTTTTGTAAAAGGGCTTTTTGTTTTTACCTCCGCACTGAGGGCATGTTTTTACACCGGCGGCTATTTCCGCGCCGCAATGCTTGCACGTCACCATTTTGGGCTCTTTTGCCATTTCTCTTCCTCCTGTTATCATTCAGCCTTTTCTATCAAATAGTGTACCTTTTGATAGTAAAGTTTTTGCACCCAAAAATGGCAAGAGTTGTCCGCAAAACAAATTTGTACAAGCGGTTTTAGACAAAATTAGAGGTAAAGTATTGCATTTTTGTGAACAATCTGTTATCATAGCATGTAATGACAGCTACTATCAAAAGGTACACCTTTTGATAGTTTTTTATTTCCCCTTGCCGCGTTCTGAGCGCAGGCGGCGATAGAAGGTGGCCTCGCTCATTCCGCAGCGCGCGATAAGCTCGCCAAAGGGCAGCGCGCCGATCTCCCATCTGTAAACAAGCTTTGAGAAATCATCCGGCAGCGGCTTTTCTGGCCTTCCGAAGCGCACGCCGCGCTCCATTGCCGCCGCTATGCCCTCTGCCTGCCGCTTTTTGATGTTCTCGCGCTCGGACTGCGCGACGAAGGACAGAATTTGCAGCACGAGGTCGGCGATGAATGTGCCCATGAGGTCCTTGCCCTGCCGCGTGTCCAGAAGCGGCATGTCGATAACGACGATGTCAATGCCTATCTCCTTCGTGAGATAACGCCACTGCTGCTGTATCTCCTCATAGTTTCGGCCGAGACGGTCGATGCTGAGCACATACAGCAGATCACCCTCGCGCAGGCGGCGTGCGAGCTGTTTGTACTGCGGACGAAGGAAGTCCTTGCCCGACTGCTTGTCAACGAAAATGTTCCGCTCCGGGACGTTTCTTGCGCGAAGCGCTAGCAACTGCCGCTCCTCGTTCTGGTCGGTGCTCGACACGCGCGCGTAACCGTAAATATCCATAATATCTCCCATGTGCAAACAGCAGGTGCAGAACAGTCCGCACCTGCTGTTTTGGTTTTATTCCTCATTATCGCCGTCGCCGGTTTTATCGTCAATGGTCTTTTTTCCGCGCGCGATGAGCTTTTTGAGGAGATCCGGGACGGGAGCACCCATTGCGGCGGCGTTTTCCACGATGCTGCCAAGCTCCGTGAAGAAATACCACGCCGCGACTATGGGCGTTATCAGGCAGCTTTGGCCGATCATCGGCAGCTCAAAGCCGAAGTTATCGCCCACGAGCCTGAGCACAAGATCGCACATTGCGGCAACCAGCACGCCGAAGATGCTGCCCAGCTTGTGCCACAGGCCGCGCCGTGCGGCCGCGCTGCTCCAGGTTTTGTTATACAGTGCCGCGAATGTGCCGGTAAGATAGTCCAGCGCCATCGCGATAAGCCACAGCACCACCATCCAGCCGACCCAGCCGAACAGCGCGGTTCCGAATGCGATAAGCGCTGCCGCCGCGGCCTTAATCTCGGCGGCTTTATCCGGTGTGTCCATTTTCCTACGCCTCCCTTTCAAAATAGCGGCGCATGATCTCCATCGTGCGGAGCATATCTTCCGTTATATCAAGCTTGCCGCCATCCTTGCCGTGCAGGGCGCCGGCGTCAACAAAGCGCTGCGCCATCTCACGGTAGCCGGCCGGTATATCCTCAAGTCTTTCCCATCTTGTCATGTCGTTTTCGCTTCCTTTCTCAATATAATTTCGCCCGGCGGCACGGCATATGCCGCAGCATATCGCCTCGCCGATATCGTCCGTGTGCTCGACTATCCAGCGCGCGGTGTCGGGCGAGTCGTGGAACTCGCACTCGCAGTAGATGCAGGTGCCGGTCGTGTTGCGGATCTCGTAAAACTGCTTCTCGCGTATGCCGTAGACCGAGCGATAGGGCGTGATCGCGTCGATCTCGTCAAAAACCGGCTGCGCGTATTTCATGCGCTCGGGGCTTTTTGACGCAACGAACACAACGCAGCCGCGGCCGCCGCCGGCGTTTGTGTGGATGCAGACGTGAACGTCCGCGCCCCAGGCGTTGGACTCGCGCACGCGCTCGTACATGGCGTTCGAGCCGTCGGCGAAGTTTGTTTTCACCTCAAAGCCGTTTCGCTCGAGCGCCGTCTTGCACGCAGCGGCGATCTTCCGGCACTGAAGAGCCTCGTTCGTGCCGCCGTAAGCATAAGGATTGCTCAGCTGATCCGAGGGTGAGAGATATATTTTCAAATTGATCATTCCTTTCGGCAATTTATTCTATGCTGATGCCTCAGCTCCCTCTACCCATAGGCTGTTTTCGAGCCCGGCTTGTACGTTTGCGTGCAAGTAAACCGTTAAGGATGAAAGATATTTACACTTTGTTCATGATTATATTGACAAATTTACTAAAACGGCGTATTATTTATATACTGCTTTAAATTAAAAAAGCAAGAGAAAGAATTAATGGAGAGAAAGTAATGGAAAACAAAATGGAAAAAAGGTACGGACTGCCTACCGCGATTTCCATGGTCATCGGAATCGTTATCGGTTCCGGTGTCTTTATCAAAGGCGGCAAGGTCCTGTCGCTCACCGGCGGCAACCTTTTGCAGGGTATTGCGGTCGTCGGCATAGTTGGCTTGATATGCATCATCTGCTCGCTGGTTTTTGCAACGCTTGGCAGCAAGTATGAGAAAGTCAACGGCGTCGTTGACTACGCCGAGCTTGCGCTCGGCTCCAAGTACGCTTACTATGTAGGTTGGTTCATGACAACGATCTACACTCCGGCGCTTGCGTCGATGCTGGCGTTTTTCTCGGCAATGATGTTCTTGCAGCTGTTCGGCATATCGTCGATCGACTTTGCAAACGGCCAGGTAAACGCCGTTGCGATCGGTGTCGGCGCGGGATTTTTGATGATCGGCTACGGCATCAACGCGCTCAGCCCGAAGATCGCCGGCAAGCTCCAGGTCGGAATGACGGTCATCAAGCTCATTCCGCTCATTCTCATGGGTGTTGCCGGAACCATTGCCGGACTTGTCAACGGCACGACGCTCGAGGTGCTCGACTATGTAAATTCCGCCGACTATGTCGCCGTTGACGGCACGGGATTTTTCAAGGCGATCGTCGGATTTGCCTTCGCCTACGAGGGATGGATACTCGCAACGAGCATCAACGCCGAGCTTAAGGATTCAAAGAAGAACCTGCCTCGCGCACTGGTCATCGGCGCGCTGGTGACGATCGTTCTCTACGCTCTGTATATCTGGGCGATGAGCATCGTGGGCGATGTTAACACCATCATTTCCACCTGGCCGTTCGGCGAGAGCCTGCCGCGCCTTGCGTTCTCGAAGCTGTTCGGCAACGTCATCGGCACTATCGTGTATGTGTTCATCACCATCTCCTGCCTCGGCACGATGAACGGCCTCATTATGGCCTCCTGCCGCAGCATGTACTCAGTTTCCGCGCGCGGCATGGGTCCGCAGCCGAGCTTCTTCGGCCACATCGACGATCAGAATAACTTCGCCATCAAGTCCTCCATCGTCGGCATGATGCTCGCAGGCTTCTGGTATGCCTGGACGGTCATGATGTGGATGGGCGGCCCCGGCCTGTTCGGCGCGGTGCACTCAAGCGAGTGGTTCGCCTGGGAGCCGGACGAGATCGGCATCATCTGCCTGTATCTGATGTACATCCCCATGATGATCGGACTCATGGTCAAGGCAAAGGAGCTTGGCCCTGTCAAGCGCTTTGTTCTGCCCATTCTGGGCGTTGCCTGCTGCCTGTTCTTCTGCTACGCGATCTGGACGGGCTACGGCTGGAAGCAGTGCGTCGGCTTCCTGATCTTCTTCGCGGTCGTAATGTTCATCGGCTATCTGTTTGAAAGATACCGCGTAAAGAACGCGCAGACGGCAAAGAAATAAGCTCAAAACAAAAAATCGCCCCTGCGTCACATCGGCGCAGGGGCGTATTGCGTGAATGAAAAAAACAAGGTATAATATAAGCAATTATAAGGTTCCGGAGGAAAACATGAGATATCCCTGTCTCGTGGTCGATCATGACGACACCGTTGTCAACAGCACCGCCACGGTCCACTACCCCTGCTTTGTCGAGTACACGGGCATCTATCATCCCGAGGTGCATTACACACTTGAGGAGTATATAAAATACAACTTTGACCCCGGCGTGGTCGCGTTTTTCTGCGATATCATCGGCATGAGCCGCGCCGAGACCGAGCGCGAGCAGATATATTGGAACGACTATGTCCAGCACCACGTTCCGCAGGCCTACGACGGCATGCGCGAGCTGCTTTGGCGGCATAAGGAGCAGGGTGGCGTGCTGTGCGTCGTATCGCATTCCTACACGCAGAACATTCTGCGTGATTACCGCGAAAACGGCCTTCCCGAGCCTGACCTGGTGTTCGGCTGGGAAAGTCCGGCGAGCGAGCGTAAGCCCAGCCCCTATCCGCTTGAGCAGATAATGAAGAGCTTCGGCTTTTCACGCTCGGAGCTTCTGATGCTCGACGACCTCAAGCCCGGCTACGATATGGCCAAAAGCTGCGGCGTGGATTTTGCGGCCGCCGGCTGGTCGAATGACATCCCGGAGATCGAGAGCTTCATGCGCTCAAATTGCGATAAATACTTCAAAACGGTTGCCGGATTTTCCGACTTCCTTGAGGAGATTTGACAATGAAAATGGGTAAAAAGATCTACCGCGTCGTGCTCACCGGAGGCCCCGCCTCGGGCAAAACGACGCTTATAAGCCGCATTCTCAAGGAATTCAAGCAGGATGACGGCTGGCGCGTTATAACCATTCCCGAAACGGCGACCGAGCTTATATCGGGCTTCGGAATAAACCCATTCGGTGTTTGCATGTCGATGCTGAAGTTTCAGGACTTTGTCATTGCCGACCAGATCCACAAGGAAAAGCTTGCCCTCCAAGCGGCCGAGGTCGTGCCGGAGGAAAAGGTGCTCATCGTTTACGACCGCGCGCTTTTGGACGACAAGGCATACATCACCGACGAGGAGTTTGCCGAAACGCTTTATCGCGTCGGCGGCAAGACCGAGGCCGAGGTGCTCGCAGGCTACGACGCGGTGCTGTATCTCGTCACCTGTGCCAAGGGCGCGGAGTTTGCGTACAACCTCGGCAACACCGCGCGCAGCGAGTCGATAGAGTACGCACGCGAGATCGACGATCGAACGCTGAATGCCTGGAGCGCGTATCAGAACCTGCGCATCATTGATAACTCGGTCAATTTCGAGGATAAGATCAACCGTGCGATACGCGAGATCTATCGCGTCATCGGCGAACCCGAGCCGATGGTCAAAAAGCGCAAATATCTCATTGCCATGCCGGATATTGAGCTTTTGAAGTCGCGCTACCGCACCGTCGGCATCGACATGGTGCAGACATACCTCACAATGACGAACCCGGCCATCGAACGCCGCGTCCGGCGGCAGAAAAACGGCGAAGAGGAGCTGTATTTCTACACCGAGAAGCATTTTCGCCCCGACGGCACGAAGTGGGACACCGAAAGGCCGATCACCGAAAAGGAATACGGCCGCTATATGCTCGAGGCTGACCCAACGCTCAGCAGCGTGAGCAAGGTGAAGTACCGCTTTGTGTATGACAGCTGCCGGTTTGAGATCGACGTTTACCCGTTCTCGGCCGAGCGCGCAGTGCTGTTTTGTTATTCCGAAAAGCCGGAGCGCAGCGCTCCGCCGGAGCTTGAGATCATCAGCGACGTGACCGGCAAAGCCGAATATAAGAATAAGCAGCTTGCAAAATCACAAACTCTGTGAAGGGCTGAGAAAAGCGCTCTGCTTGTCCGGCGTGAACAGCAGAGCGCTTTAATTAGTTATAGGCTTATTAGTAAGGCATCGGGAAGAAGTCTCTGATTGCTGCGAGAACCTCCTTGCCGGTTGTGCTTGCGCCGGCAGCATCAGCGATCTTGTATATCATATCAAAAATATAGTACATTTGTTTAACTCCATAAAATTATAATTAAAGACCGTTCTTATGGAGAATGTCACCGATTTTGTCAAACCACTCCATCTCGGGAGCGTCTCCGGTTTTGTCGAGTATCCATGCTACGAAATCTGCAATACCACTAAGCATAATAATAGTGCTCCTTCCTTATAAAAATGTTTTCCGTTGGCCGATACATGTTTGGAAATAGTCATGTATTTTCGTGTTGCGGCTCGGCCGTTTACCGCCTCAATTATAAGGACGGAAAAATTTCGACGATATTCCGCAAAATTCGACTGTTAACAGCTTATTAAAAACTTTCAATAAATACTTGCGTGCAATCTCAACATGCGGTATAATAATTCCCACTGAACATCCGGGTGTAGCGCAGTTGGTAGCGCGCCTGCTTTGGGAGTGCCGTGGTTGTATCCGGGATAGGGTGAGGCGAAACGCCGCAAAGCCTTGCGACACCTGCGTTCGCGGGACTTTCCCCGGTTGCTGAAAGCAGCACAAAAGCGGCTTTGACCACAAGAATGACCACAGACAGAAAAAACTTTATTTTTACCGTTCGCCGTGGTATCATGGCAGGAAAGTGAATATCCGGGTGTAGCTCAACTGGTAGGGCGCGACATTTGGGATGTCGAGGTTGGGTGTTCAAGTCACCTCACTCGGACCAAAATCCCTCTGAAATCATTGATTTCAGAGGGATTTTTCTTATTCTTTGTCTATTGCGGCGCAGGAGGTGAGTATGATAATAAGAATGATTTTAAGACAAATTGTTGGTACTCATTGTATGTTGACTTATTGTCTGAAATGCGATAAAATTATTATGAGGTGATATATCCATGCGCCTGCTCCGAGTTTTTTCAAATAACTTGCGCAAGTATCGGAATGCATCGGGCCTGTCACAAGAGGCATTTGCAAACAAAGCCGGCCTTCATAGGACGTACATTAGTGCACTTGAGCGAGGGAAACGTAGCATTGCACTTGACAACATCGAGAAAATTGCGAATGCACTCGGAATAGATGCATATCTTCTCTTTATCGATACCACCAAAGAAACCAGCACTGATACAAAGTGAGGCAGTATTATGAGCATATCAGCATTAAAAGAGAAATTTAATAGCCTAACTTTGGAATCTGAAAACCATTGGGATTACAGAGGCAACAATAATAGTGAACGCGATTATGTTCATGGTTTTTGTACTTATCCCGCTATGATGGTTCCCAAAATGCAACGTGAAATGTTGGATGTGTGTTTGGAGCATCTGCAAGATACTTCTATTCGTCTTCTGGATCCTTTCGCTGGTTCTGGAACTATTTTGGTAGAAGGAATGCTTAGAGGATTAAATATTGTTGGTATTGACATAAATCCTCTTGCCATTTTATTGTGCAAAGCGAAAACCACAATACTTAACCCCACAACACTACACGAAAAGACTGTCCAACTTTTTGCATGGATCACTATTCATGATAAAACTCCGCTATACAAATTCGATGGCATAAATAAATGGTTTACAAATCAAGCAATTTCTGACTTGAGCAGAATTCGTGCTGGCATTATTGCGGAAGAAACCATTGAATATCGGCGATTCTTTTGGGCGTCTTTTTGCGAAGTTGTAAGAATTGTATCCAATTCTCGTGATTGTACATATAAGTTACATATCAAAGAAAAAAAAGATATTGATGCATATGCTGTCGATGCTGTTGACCTGTTCAAGACCACCCTGCAATATAATATTGCTAAGTATAATGAGTTTTATTCTGAACTTCAAAAACGCGGACACTTAAAAAAGGACGGTTCGGCGTACAAAGGACAAGTAAAAATCGTCTTGAGCGATTCTATTGCTTATCTCAACCATTCGAAGCAAAAATATAGTTTGGTATTTACCTCACCTCCATATGGAGATAACCATACAACGGTCTCGTATGGTCAATATTCAATTATGCCTCTTCGATGGATTAATTACCACGATATAGATGAAGCGGTAGATGAAACACTACTTGCGACATTATATGAAATCGACAATCAATCTCTCGGTGGAAAAAGCTCAAATAAAGCGTTGACACCCGCAAGAAAAAAAGTTGTCAAAAAGTCTGAAACATTAAAAATTCAATTAAATCAAATAAATAATCTTGCGTCACAACAGAGTAACAAAATAATTGCGTTTTATAGCGATTATGATAGGTTTCTTGCTGCACTGTCCAGGAAAATGAAATCAAATGCAATTTCTGTTTGGACACTTGGAAATCGTAAAGTTGCCAAGCAAGAAATATTCATGGACAAAATAATGATTGAGCTATGTAAACCTTATTATATGCAGCTATTAACCAACTTCACGCGGCAGATATTAAACAAACGCATGCCAAAGTTGAATGGATACCAAGGTGAAGAAAAAGGACTACAGAGCACGATGACGAGAGAGCATATCCTGATTTTTGTAAGGAGTGATTCCAAAAATGAACAACCAGCTCACCCTATTTGATCGCGATTCTGATTATCTGGAATCATCGGTAAAAGATTTTGACAGTAAAACCGCATCATTCCGTGTACATGCTTCTCTAATTTACAAGCTTGGCGAGTCCCTTATTGCCGATGAAATAACTGCATTGTCTGAGCTTATTAAAAACGCCTATGATGCAGATGCAACTGTTTGCGCACTTTCCATTAGTTCAGATTACATTGAAGAAATCGACGGCAAAGAGTGCACGGGATGCATTGAATTATCGGACAATGGTTGTGGTATGGATTTAACCACCATTGTAAATGGATGGCTTACGCTTTCAAATTCTCCAAAGAAGAAAATGAAGAAAGAGCAGAAGACTACTCCCAAGTACCATCGTTATCCTTTGGGAGATAAAGGGTTGGGACGCCTTTCAGTTCAAAAGATTGGTCGCTATATGCAAATGACGACCAAAGCAGCTGATTCAAATATTGAATATCGTGTGATAATTCCATGGGGAGACTTTTTGAAAAATACAACGATTGATCAGATTCCAGTCACTATCGAAAAGCAAGATGTTGTCTCTCAAAAATCGTATAACCGTTGTTGGTAGCGCCTTGATTGCGGCAAGAATCTCCGGGTGTTTTGCGTTATTCTGCATAATTTGCAGTTGCGCAGAACTGCGGTCAAATGGGGATTTCTGAAGCTCGTTCCATGTATCCAGAATATCCTTTTCCAAATCCGTAATATATTGTTTCTGCCGCAAATAGGCAATCAATAAACTGTAATCCATCCGTTATCCTCCTCTGTGTCCGTTGCTTGCGAAATCCGTATCAGCAACCAATTGAACTTTTTCAACTGCCGCTATGGTGCTGTTTTCCTCTCGCTCCAAAGCCTCATCCAGCTCGTACATTAGCATACTGGCAAACATTAACTGCCGTGCCGCATTCTCTGCTGTAATGAAATCATTTTCGTGAGCCTTTGGATTTCGCAAGGCAGCCGCTGCTCCGGCAAACATATCCATAAATCCTCGTTGAACATTTTCGCCTGTATCCGTTGAGGTGTCTGCAATCACAAGCTTAGGAGTTTTGGCCGAAAAAACTGTTTGCATAAGAGGGTAGCCATCCAACTGCTTTCCGTCCTTTCCTCTAAGCTCTGGGAAAAGCTTTTTGACTCTGGCATTTATTTCGATAAAGGCACTGCGTGCAGATTCAAAATAATGGCCATCTTGATACAGTGACCGCGCCACCCGAATAATATCCGGGTGAACCAGCTTCCAGTCAATCGCAAAACGGAGTTCCAGTTCCCTGCGCTTCAAGGCATCTAATTGAATCAAAATTGTATTTCCTTCTCCCGTTGCCATTCTTTGCGTTGAGGTGTAAACAAGATTACGGGAAATGATTTTCCACTCATCGCTTTCTTCAAAGTGATTTTCGTAAATGTACTGAATTAGGTCATTATAAAATTGAATATACTCCGGCGTATCGAAGCGAACTGGTGTTTTAATGGCAAAAAGGTTTTTCATCTGCCCAATTAAAGAATCAATTGTAATCATTGCGTGACTCCTTTCCACGCCATGTTAGTTCCAAATGTTGGATATTGTATTCCCTTCGGTTTCTGTACACAGCACGCAACCGCCTCGAAAGGCTTTGTTTGTAATAAATATCACTCACACAGTCTCTGATACGCCTTGCGAACAGTTTGCGCCATCAAGATTCTGCGCTGGCTTAGGAACTCCATGTAGTCCATATTTTCGAAGTTATCCGGCAGAGCGTGTTCCTTGCAGGTTTTGCGATAACCTTCTTCGCCCAGCTTTTGGCGGTAATGAGAGACATAATCTTGGGGCGCCTTATCTGAAATCTCGATGTTGGTGGCGTAGTCGAGATAGGTAAAGTTTGCGATCTGGTTCCGGTCACGGTCGCTGGTAAAACCAATGCCAGTCAGGTAGTTTTTCGGGAAAATGTGATGCTTGTCGATAGCATTCTTCGTTCCGCTGGAACCCAAGATGAAATACTTGGATACTGGGGTGTTGCTGAACAACATAGGAGTATTCAGCACGATCTGAGCTGCCACATATCCATACCACGCCGGAGAAATAGCCGCAGCGCTGTTCAGCTCGTTAGGTAGAGTCAAACTGAAATAATCGTCTGTGAAGTGTGTTTCGATTACACGGTCAATATAGGCAATGAACTCTGCCGCCGTATGAACATCACGCAGATCTGCAAATTGCTTTTCCACTTCGGACTCCGTGGAGCCGGTGTAGAAATATGTGATGGTGCTCATAAAGAACCACTTGCTGGTGCATTTCTTCAACTGCGCCGCATCCAGTTTGTAGTCGTATTTGGCAATCAGGTAAAGGACATAACTGAAAACGATAGCGTTGGACGATGCAATCAGCTTGTCGCTGATATATCCGGCCTCTGCCACGATGTTAATGAAACTGTGCCAGTTGTTAAGGTTCATGACCTTGTCCAAAGCGTCCTTGAAAATCTGGAGATTTTCATACCGGACTTCATCAGAGAACTTTCCAGTCTCAAGATTTTTACCTCGCAAAAGCATGTAGGCGTATCTCAACCGGGCACGCTTGAAACCAACGCCAACGGCCATGCGAATCAGATGAGAAGGTTCAATTGCCAAAAGTGTGTTGTAAGAGGTGTTGGCGGCTGGTACTCTGGATGCTGCTGCAAACGCATTGATCTTATTGCTGGTTTCATTCTCGTAAACGGAGATAACGAGGACAAACTGATTGGAGGTCAAATGATGAATTATGAAGTAAACCCGTTTCAGGACTAC
>ERZ780149.751-NODE-751-length-40366-cov-11.219047_pt1 | contig 40366 bp, 34 predicted proteins | sample MGYA00511367_ERZ780149 | MGnify/ENA primary metagenome ERZ780149 (study PRJEB29588, sample SAMEA2153852) | human gut metagenome | biome: human gut; feature: human-associated habitat; material: faeces | place: Denmark | collected 2008/2010 ... | reverse complement strand
TTTGTGTATTTTTTAATATTTTATTAATTTTTTGACTTAAATATAACATTTTTTCATTTATACTTCAGATTGGCAACTGGAATTAATAAAAAAATAGTGCTAAATAAATCTATTCAGCACTGTTTTCATCTTTTTTCAAATTAACGTACATACTATTCAATAAAACATATGTACCTTCATTATCAACATAATCTTGCGTTAAATCCCAACACATTAATCCACCAAGATTGTTATTCTTGACATACTCACACTTATCTTTGATGCTTCTTTCGTTATCGTAACTATAGAACATACCAGCTCTTATGATATACGCAGCACAAGATACTTCATCATACATCTCAACATATGTAGTATCTTTTAACATCAACTCTTTTAATTTTGCAAAGGTTAATGGGTTACTTGCCATTGATGTTGATAAGCTTGCGCCAAGGTTTTGATTATTTGTACTAGCAAAAAAGCCTCTTCGACAATAAAATGCAGCACCTGGTATTATTTTTTTACTATCTACTCTAGAACTCATAAATTTAACAGCTCTGTCCATGCTGGAACTAGCATATGCACTACTATATAGAGCAGAATCATGATAAGCATTATTACCCATTGCGTAATCATAGGTCATTAAATTAAATATATCAATGTATTCATCTAATGCTTTGTAATCATAAAATGAATCGCTAGTAGTTACTGCTATTGATAATATTAAATCTTTACGATATGCTAACATTGCTTCTTTTAATGATTTACAAAAAAGAGTTAAATTAGTTTTATCACTAGGATGATAGTCTATTCCTGCAGCACCGCTTGTTGGATATTCCCAGTCAATATCAATTCCATCAAATTGATATTTTTTTAGTGCCTCCATTATTGAATCTATTAATACTTTCCTACTACTTTCAGTACGCATTGCGGTACTAAATCCACCACTTGCCCAGCCACCAATTGCAAGTACTATTCTTACACCTTTTTCACGATAAGAAAGGATTTTTTCGGTATCCATACTTCCTGAAATATATAATTTTCCTGATGATATTTGCGCAAATGAATAATTTATAATATCTAATTGTTGAGTAGCTGAATCAGTTAATCCTTTAAAACTACCACTGTCATATAGATATCCACTAACAATGCTACCATAATTAAGAGGTTTTAAATCAATTTTTGCAATTTTTGTTTTAAAACTTAAATTGTAAACATATGATTCAGTTTCAACTCTTACGCTTATTTCTATTTCAACATCTTGAGTTAATCTAGTTACTTTACCATAATTAGAAAATACTTCTTCATTAGAGGAGCTCCATGTAAGAACTGCCGAAGAATTGTTTAATTGCATTGGCAATTTAATATCCGAATCAATTACTTCAGGTATTAAACTAGCCAAAGTTTCATTTAATGTTTTACGGTTCATTTCCCATCTCATATATAATTTTTTATTTGATGTAATTGGCATAGAAAAATCAAATTTAGTATTACCAATATACCAACCAAGAAAGTCATAACCTTCTTTTATTGGTTCTGTTGGCTCATCTAAACAATTATCATATTCTACTTGTTTTACTTCAACTATATTGCCATTTTCATCTCTATATTCTACCCTAAATGTTTTTGACTGCCATTTTGCTTCTAATTCTAAATCATCATATATTAGATTAGCATCTGTTACTTTTTCATCTCCATTATACCAGCCGATAAATTCAAACCCCTCTTTTTCCAAACTCTTTATAGTTGGTAATGTGGCACCATAGTCAATCTCAATATCTGGTAGTTCTTCATCACAATTGGTATTAAATTTAATTAAGCATTTGGTTCTTTGCCATTTTGATACTAATTCCAAATTGGTTGTAATTTTGGTTGAAAAATCAAATTTTGTATCGTCATTATACCAACCCAAAAATTCAAATCGTTCTCGAACTGGTGTTTCTGGTTCACTAATGGTTGTACCAGCTTCAATGGTATATGATTCATTGTCAAATTTAACAACTACCATAGTCGTTTTTTTTTGGCAACTAATTAAAAATAAAAAGCTAAAAATACCTATAGCAAAAATTAGTTTTGTTATTCTTTTCATTTCAATATTTTTTGCACAAAATCATGTGCTCCCTTTCTTGATCTAAAAATTTGAATGTCAACATTTTGATATTGAAAACATTTGTGCATTAATGCTGGATAATAATTTGTTTTAAACAATTTTGCCCATGTGATTAATTCACGATACTCTGTATTAAATGAATCATGGCATCCTTCATTAAGATCTTGTCTTTTGAAAAATATGCCTTTTAAAGTTCTAAAAAACACTCCCCTAATGCATTTATTTTTTTCGATATCTAAAACAATTACTAAATCGGCTTGTTTTAATCTTTCATCTAGTGATTCAATATAATTGCCATCCATTATCCATTCTTCATTATTTACTAACGCTGATAATTTGTTTATCCATTCATCTTGAGTAGGACGTCCCCAATTAGGAAGCCAATATTCTTTGTCTAGATGAACTACTGGTATTCCTGTTCTTTTTGAAATTGAATTAGATAAAACTGTTTTACCTGATCCCGTGGAACCCAAAACTATAATCCTTTTGTATTTTCTTTCTTCCATATGCCATTTCCTCATTGTTAAATTGATTATACTATATTATTGTTTTTTTAACAATGAATTAGCAATTACTAGAGAACATTTTTTGTCAAAAAAAAGCAATATTAGAAACCTAATATTGCTAAAAAATACTATTGTTCTGGGATGTATCTACAAAACAAGCAAATCATTACACCATTTTCTTCAAGTATTACATGAGCTATACGCATTGATGCACCACATTCACAATGTCCAACATGTGACTCACTATCAATTCCATCATAATAATATTCAAACACGTGGTTATATGTATATGATTTACCACATTTACAAACTATTTGATGAGTATGGTCATCATCAATAACATATTCATTACACTCATGTCTTTCGGTTATTCTTTGTCCACATGCGCATTCAGCATAATGTTCATTAGGATCATCTTCTGAATTTATATAGTAATAAACATGATCTACATATACACTAGCTTGACACTTGCTACATTTTACAACTACATGTCCTGTTGCCACAAAGCCTATGTCATGATTTTCACTTTTTTCATCGCCACAAAAGCATTGTAACATGTGTTCTTTTGCGTTATTTTTTAAATAAACATAACTATGAACATACTCACCTATACTATTACAAATACTAGTATAAATTTAATAATTTTCTTCATTAGTTTTCTCCTTCATTTTGATTTTTATTTGATGCAAATTCAAATGATTCTTTATATCCTTTTTGATCAGAAAAAACACTTATGTGCTTTTCATTACCTAAATCAAATGCTAAAGCTGCAGTATATTTTCCACTATATTCAGTATCTCCAATTTTTAAATATGATTTACCATAATAACAATGTGGTGTTCCCTCTGCAAATTTTATTTCACTAAGTGTTACTAATTCATAATTTTGTGTTTCTTCTGAATACACATAGATTTTTATTGATAAATAACGATGATTTTCTTTTCCTCTATATGTTGCATCTTCAAACACATTTATCCCATTTGCTAATTCATATTCTTCTTTTGTTATTTCATACATTTCTAATTTTGCTTTCTTGAAAACTTTGTTTTCTTTTTCACCTTCTGCATAATACTCTCCAGTTTCTATTGGATTAAGTTTTGGTACACATCCTGCACAAATTAATAACATAAATATGCTTATTGTGATTAATATTTTTTTCATTAGTTTTCTCCTTCGTTTTGATTATTCAATTTGAATAAAAAATCTTCTTCATATCCATCTTGATCTGTAAATAATCCTATATCTTTACTAGTTGGAAAATAATCTAAAGCAGCTCTGTACCCTCCATTATATTCTGTATCTCCAATTTTTAAATATGATTTACCATCATAGCAATGTGGTGTTCCCTCTGCAAATTTTATTTCGCTAAGTGTTACTAATTCGTAATTTTGTGTTTCTTCTGAATACACATAGATTTTTATTGATAAATAACGATGATTTTCTTTTCCTCTATATGTTGCATCTTCAAACACATTTATCCCATTTGCTAATTCATATTCTTCTTTTGTTATTTCATACATTTCTAATTTTGCTTTCTTGAAAACTTTGTTTTCTTTTTCACCTTCTGCATAATACTCTCCAGTTTCTATTGGATTAAGTTTTGGTACACACCCTGCACAAATTAATAACATAAATATGCTTATTGTGATTAATATTTTTTTCATTAGTTTTCTCCTTCTTTTTACAATCTTAGTTGTTTCCTTTGAAAACAAATCCCTCGTTGTTTTTGTTATCATAATAAAATAGATAAATACCAAAGTAGTAATTTGAACCGTGAAATGCGGAATGAAATTCATTGTCATATTCAGTATCACCAATTTTTAAATATGATTTACCATTATAACAATGTGGTGTTCCTTCTGCGAATTTTATTTCGCTAAGTGTTACTAATTCGTAATTTTGTGTTTCTTCTGAATACACATAGATTTTTATTGATAAATAACGATGATTTTCTTTTCCTCTATATGTTGCATCTTCAAACACATTTATCCCATTTGCTAATTCATATTCTTCTTTTGTTATTTCATACATTTCTAATTTTGCTTTCTTGAAAACTTTGTTTTCTTTTTCACCTTCTGCATAATACTCTCCAGTTTCTATTGGATTAAGTTTTGGTACACACCCTGCACAAATTAATAACATAAATATGCTTATTGCGATTAATATTTTTTTCATTAGTTTTCTCCTTGTGTCAATTTGAGTAAAAAAATAGACTTCCTTGGAAGTCTACTCATTTTCCCCCCATTGTTCTTATATTAAAATTATAGTTGCATTATAACATATAATATTTTTAATTGCAAATATTTATGTAAAAAATGTCAATTATGCTCGAAGAACAATGTTATATCTATATTCTAATGATTTTAAAATGCGTTTGATTTTTGAAGCAATAACTTCATCTGTCAATGTTTCTTCAGATTCAATAGTTATTCTTACCGCAACGCTCTTTTTGTTTTCAGGAATCTTATCTCCAATATATAAGTCAAAGATTTTTACATTTGAAATCATCTTATCACTCTTACGAATTGCTTCTAATACTTCACCAATTGATTGTTTAACATCCATAACTAGTGCTAAATCGCGTTCAACTGAAGGTACTTTAGAAACAACTTTAAAATGTTCAACTTCTGGTTTTGTATCTGTAAGAAGATCGAGTGATAATTCAAATACATAGCTTTCAACTAAGTCATTATCTTTAGCGTATTTAGGATGAATTTCACCAATAAATCCAATTAGTTTGCCATTATACATTATTTGGGCACTACGTTTTGGATGTAGTTCATCAACTGCTTTTTCTAATGTTAAATACTCAACATTTACTCTAAGTTTTCTAAATAATACATCTAGTATTCCTTTTAAATAATAGAAATCTACTTTTTCACTTTGACTCTTCCACAAAGTGTTTGGAATGTTTCCATTAATTATTCCAGAAAGTAACGTTTCTTCGTATGTTTGTTCACCAACTTGGTAATATTTTTTACCAATTTCGAAGAATGCATTGTCAGTTATTTTTCTTGCTTGATTATATTTAACAACATCAATTAAACTAGAAAGTAGAGTTCTTCTCAATACTGAATGATCTTCACTCATTGGGTGTAATAATTCGATTGATTGTTGTGTTTCATCACTCATAATTGAAAATTCATTTTGGCGTTTATGACTTATTAACGAATATGTTACACATTCATTCATCCCTAAATCAACTAAAGTATGTCTAGCAACTCTTCTTGCTTTTTGTACTTCAGTTAAACCACCACTTATGTTCATTACTGGAAGAGTTTCATTTAATTTATCATATCCATAAATTCTTGCGATTTCTTCAACTAAATCTTGTTTTATTGAAATATCCATGCGTCTATTTGGAACGCTTACTAATAATTGATTGCCTTCAATTTTAGTCTCAAATGATAAAGCTCTGCATATTTCATTCATAGTTACTAGTGGTATTTCGATTCCTAAATAATCTTGAATATATTTTTCATCAATTGTAAATTCTTTATTAGGAAGATAATTCATTCCTTCATGAACATATCCTTCCAAAACTTTACCATCAGCATATTTTTCTAGTAAATAACATGCATAATTGATTGCATCAAGTGATTGATTTAAATCTACACCTCTTTCATATCTAACACTTGCTTCACTTCTAAGTGCTAATCTAGAAGAAGTTTTACGAATACTTAATGGTCTAAATACTGCAGATTCTAACACTACATTTTTAGTGTTTTCTGTTACTTCTGTGTTGCTAGATCCCATTACCCCCGCAATGCAAACAGGCTTTTCTCCATCAGTTATTACAATATCACTCTTAGTAAGAGTTCTTTCAATATTATCTAGTGTTATGGTTTTTTCACCATCATATGCACGTCTAACAACTATCTTATTGCCAAGTTTATCTTGGTCAAATGAATGAAGTGGTTGACCAAATAACATTAATATGTAGTTTGTTATATCAACAACATTATTTATTGGTCTAATGCCACTAGCTATTAATCTTGCTTTAATAAAATTAGGTGATTCTTTAATTTTAACATCTTTGATAACTCTTGCGTAATAAGAATAGCAATTTGATGTAAGTAATTCTACACTTATTTCATCACTAGTCTTCTCATTTACTTCGTGCAAATTACATTCTATAGGCAATTCTTCAGTGCGATACATTGCTTTAACGTCTTTTGCAACACCCTTCATAGATAATAAATCCATTCTATTAGGGGTTAGACCTAATTCTATTACATAATCATCTAGGTCAAGATATTCAAGAGCAGGTGTACCAGGTACAGCATCATCACCTAATACATAGATACCATGAGCATATTTTTCAGGAACATATTTTGATTCTAAACCTAATTCTTGTAATGAACAAATCATACCATTAGATTCAACGCCTCTAATTGTTGATTTTTTTATTGTACCACCAGGAAGTACTGCCCCTGGTAATGCTACAATAACATGTTGGCCTTTTTCAACATTTGGTGCTCCACATACTATTTGTAAATCATAATCACCAAAGTTAACTTGACATACATTTAGGTGATCTGAATTTTCATGTTTTGCTTTTTCCTTAACATATCCTACAACTAAATTAGTTGCTTTGATCAATTTAGAAAAAGATTCAACTTCAACGCTATATAAAGACATTTCTTCAGCTAATTTCTCAGCTGGTACATTTAATTTTACTAATTCTTTTAACCAATTGTAAGATACTATCATATTATCTTTCTCCTTCAAATTGTTTTAAAAAGCGATAATCATTAGTGTAGAAATTTCTAATATCATCAATATTGTGTCTTAGCATTGTTACTCTTTCAATACCTACACCAAATGCAAAGCCACGATATACTTCTGGATCATAACCTGCACCTTTTAAGACATTAGGGTGAACCATACCAGCACCTAATACTTCTATCCAACCAGTATGTTTACACATAGGGCAACCTTTACCACCACATTTGAAGCAACTTACGTCAACTTCAACACTTGGTTCAGTAAATGGAAAATATGATGGTTTAAATCTAATACTACGATTTTCACCAAACATTTTCTTCATCAATAAGCTTAATGTTCCTTTTAAATCTGACATCGTAATATTTTTATCTACAACTAAACCTTCAAATTGCATAAATTGATGTGAGTGAGTTGCGTCATCATCATCACGACGATAAACTTTACCAGGGCAAACAATTTTTACTGGTTTACCTGCCGCTTCAAGTAAAGTTCTAACTTGAACTGGTGAAGTTTGTGTTCTTACTAAAACATTCTCATTAATATAGAATGAATCTTGCATATCACGTGCAGGATGACCTTTTGGAACATTTAGCATTTCAAAATTGAACACATCTACTTCAACTTCTGGTCCTTCTGCAATACTATATCCCATACTAATAAAGATATCTTCTAATTCTTCGATAACTTTGTTTAATGGATGCATACTACCATTTTTAAATTGATATCCATCCATAGTTACATCAATAGCTTCTTTTTCTAGTTGGGCGTTGATTTCAGCATTTTCTATGGCAACTCGCTTATTAGCTATAGCAAGTTCAATTTCTTGTTTTACTTTATTTGATGCTGCACCAATTGTTTTCTTTTCTTCAATAGTCGCACTAGCAAGTGTTTTCATTATTTCAGCTAATGGACTTTTCTTTCCCATATAATAAGCCCTTAATTCATTCAATTCTTGCATTGTTGTTGCGGCCTCTATTTTTACTATGGCCTCTTTTTTAATTTCATCTAATTGCATTTTTTCCTCCTAAAAATAAAAAAACCTCGTCTTATATAAAAGGACGAAGTAATCGTGGTACCACCTTAATTTAAGAAATGAAACATTTCTCCTCATTAATCCATTAACGCTAGAAACACGGGTTTTTTTAGAACCTCTCATGGGTGAACTTCAATAACAATCTTAATAAATTTGCTTTCAGTCTATGGCAAATTCTCCCTAAATTAATCTATGTCATCTACTCTTCCAATCAACGATTTTTTTATTACTATCTTATTATACCGCAATTATTTAAAGTTTACCACTAAAGTGATAATTACTTTTTTATAAGAAAGAATCTACTTCATAAAAATGGAGTAGATTCTTTCTTCTTATCTTGGATAGTTACTATTGTTAGGTTCATTTACATGAACTTCACTACAAGAGTATTGAGGAATAAATTCATTTTCAGTTACATAATGATGTACGATTTCAGTATGATAGTTGTGAACATATGGTTGTTTTGTAACATGATATTGATTAATTACTTCTTTAGAACAAGTTACAATAGGAGGACAGCATTTGTAAGTAGTTGGACATTGTTTTTTACAACCACATCCACCATTATTACCAATGTTTCCACAAGTACAATGTTGATTGTTATTCATTTCTTCAGTTTGAGTATTAGTAGTTTCTTGGTTGTTAAAATTCATTCCTGGAAAGTTAGTATTTTGAAATGGATTATTAAATCTTTGCACAAAATCACCTCCTTCGTTTGTATTATATTGATTTATTTAAAATATGTTTGTGCTAATGACATATTTTATGCTTTTTTGACAAGTAAAAAGCGTATAATAAAAAAGAAAAGAAAAAGGAGATATTAATATGTATTTAACCCCTGTTGTTATTGAACAAACCAATCGTGGTGAAAGAAGTTTTGACATCTACTCACGTTTATTAAAAGACCGTATTATATTAGTTTTTGGAGAAATAAATGATGCGCTTTCCGCAAGCATAATAGCTCAATTACTATTTTTATCAAGCATTGATAAAGAAAAAGAAATATACCTATATATTAATTCACCAGGTGGAAGTGTTTCAAGTGGTCTTGCAATTTATGATACTATGAAATATATCCCTAATGATTGTGTAACAATTGGCATGGGAATTTGTGCAAGTATGGGAGCCTTTCTATTATCTAGTGGAACCAAAGGTAAACGATATGCTTTAAAACACACCAAAATAATGATTCATCAACCACTTGGTGGTGCTCAGGGTCAAGCAACAGATGTAATGATTGTCGCCGAAGAAATCATTAAAATTAAAAAACTTTTAAACTCTTTGCTATGTGAACATACTGGTAAACCTATTGATGTTATTGAAAAAGACTCTGATCGTGATTTTTATATGGATGCAAAACAAGCAAGAGATTATGGCCTTATTGATAAAATATTAGAAAAAGGATTTTAGCTAACTAAAATCCTTATTTTTCCCATTTTGGTCTACTATTTATGCTTACTATTTCTCCAGTTACCGGATGTGTAAATTCTAAATGTGCACTATGCAAATGTAGTATTTGATCTGTGGTTGGTGTTCCATACAATTCATCACCAATTATTGGAAAACCAAGATTTGCAAAGTGTAATCTAAGTTGATGTGTCTTTCCCGTATGAAGAGTTGCCATTACTAGCGTAGTATCATTAGTTCTATCTAAAACTTCAAAACTTGTTTTGCTATTGATAAACTCATCAGTTACAATTCTTTTGATAATACTTGTTGGGTCTTTTTTTATACCATTAGTGATTATTCCTTTATCTACAGGAATTAATCCTTGAACTTCAAGAATATATTTTTTATCTATTTGTTGCTTTTTTATTACATCAGCAATATAGGGGTTTTTGGCAAACATAATGATTCCTGAAGTTGCATAATCAAGACGACCTATACAGTGAATATTAGCACGTATTCCTTTTCTTTTGTAATAGGACATAACATAATTAGAAAGTGAGTTAGCATAGTGATTTCTTGTTGGAATGCTTGCTAGATTATTTTCTTTATTAATTATTAGAATATATGAGTCTTCATATAGTATCTCAAAATCATGTTTAGTCGAAATTATATTTTCTCCTTGATTAGATGTAGGTAAAACGATTTCTACTAAATCATTAGGTTTTATTTGATACCAGTTTTCAACGCATTGATCATTAACAAGAATTTGACCATTACCATTTTTTAACTCTTTAGAAATGTTTTCAGTAAAGCCTTTTTCTAATAAAAAGTCTTTGACTAGCATTTCTTTTTCAACGATATAACGTTTTATCATTTTACCACTTTTTCAAATCTACTGAAGAAATTTCATTTTCTAAAGGATCCGCTACTTGACTTCCTTCTAATTCTACCATCAAATGGTGAATTTGTGACATTTCTTCATCTAGTTTTGTTGCCGCAAGACTTGCACTTTTAAGTCTTTCTTTGATACTATCAGGTATTTGTTTTTGATATTTATATTTTAGAGAGTGTTCAATACTAGCCCAGAAATGCATGGCATGAGTTCTTATTTGAAATTCTAAGATAAGTGGTACTTGCCCATCAATAGTTTCTACTTGATATGCCATTATTAAGTGCAACGAACGATAACCACTAGGTTTTACATTTTTAATGTAATCTCTTTCTTCTAGTAAAGTAACATCTTTACGATTTTTTAGTAATTCCGCAACACTATACACATCATCAATATATTTACAAGTTATTCTAACTCCGCCTATGTCATATACCTTTTTAGCAATATCTTCTTTTTTTACATTTAGTCTCTTAGCTTTATCTAAGATACTATCAGGAGATTTAACACGTCCAGTAACTATTTCAATAGGACAATATTCGCCACGTAACTGATATTGCTTTTTTATTCCTTCAATTTTTAATATGAATCCCTCTACTGCTAATTCATAGGGTTGTAAAAACCTTTCCCATTCTATTTCTCTCATTTTCATTACTCCTATTCTTGTGAATATTATACCATAGATATAATATTTTCTCAAACTTTTTATTCTTTAAAAATTTTTAAAATTTTCTATACTAATTAGTTGATATTTTATTTTTTTTGTGTATAATTTATTCGATATTGAAAAACGTAATAATGAGGTAATATTTATGTCTAAAGAAATAGAAATCGAATTTAAAACATTATTAACTAAAGAAGAATATGTAAATCTATGCACTAAATTTGCAGATAAACGCGGAAATCTTCAAATCAATTATTATTTCGATACCCCACGTTTTACATTAAAAGCTTCTGAAATTGGCCTTCGAGTGAGAAAAAGCGATAAATACGTAATGACTCTTAAACGAAAGAAAGGCTATGCATTGCAAGAAATTAATGAAACTATTTCAGAAGAAGTTTTTCAACAATTTTTAAAGGATGGAATTATTCCTGTTGAAGAAATTAGAAATGAATTAGAGGATGTTTTGAAGGGGCAAAAAGTGATTAACTATATGTCTTTATCTACATTTAGAATTGGTTTCCCTTACAAGAAAGGAACTATTGCCATTGATAAATGTAAATATGTTGATACGGTTGATTATGAACTTGAGTATGAAGCTACTTCATATGAAGGTGGTAAACGTGAATTTGTTGAGATTGTTCGCGAATTTGGAATAGTTTACAAAAAGAGCAAGCCTAAAATTAAACGTGCTTATGATGCATTAAAGAAAAAAATATAGAAGCAGCAAAAATTTGCTGCTTCTTTTATTTTTTAGAGTATTTCACATTGATAGGCTCAGCATCAAAATCACTAAAACTATCTAAGTTACGAAGTTCTTTTGGTAGGAAAATAGTGATATCTTCATTATTATAACCGACCTGTAATTCATTTTCATTAATGATTATTGGTCTTTTTAATACACTAGGATAGTCGATAATGAATTCGATAAGTTCTTGGACACTCATATTATCAGGGTCCAATTTCTTTTCTTTGAAGACTTTAGATCTTGTTGATATGATATCATCAAAGCCATTTTCACTATTGGCAAGCATTCTAAAGATATCTTCTTTGCTAAGTTTAATGCTAAAAATATTCTTTTCTGAATATGGTATTTTGTATTGATCAAACCATTTCTTTGCTTTTCTACATGATGCACAACTTGGAGTAGTATAAATTTGTATCACTATCGTCACCTCTTGATATATTATAACACATTTTTTCCCTTTTTTCAATACCCTTTTTTAAAGTTTATTGGATTTTTTTTACACTTGATAGAATAATATTGTAAAAGCAATACCAACAGCCGTAACAACTGCTCCTATATAGAAGAGAAAACCATAACCATGTATTCCCTTTTTAGTTTCTTTATACTCAGCATATGTCATATTATCTTTTTTTGACATTGGTACAAGCATTTTAACCGCTCTTTTTACCATATATCCAAGTGCATCTAGTGACCCCTTGTTTGTTAGCATTATTAATAATCCCAACAAAACATAAATAAGCCCCGGTATTGTAAAAGAGTCTGCAAGCATGCGATATTTTTCTTTTAGTTCAGTTTCTTTAAAGAAGTCTCTTAAACTTAAGTTAAGTAAAACAAAGCAAACAGCAATTATAGAAGCTATTGCATACTTAATTATGATTTTTACAGTTTCTTTTTTCAATTGAAAAATTCCGCCTTATATTTTTCTTCTTCGGCATTATTGCAATAAACAAAATGACCTGGAGCAATCTCACGTAAAGATGGTTTATCAACCGAATAGTCATGTTCAACTAAAGGATTATAAGTAATTCTGACTCTTTTCTTTTCGTAAACTGGGTCAGGTAGTGGGATTGCGGAAAGAAGCGAACGAGTATATGGATGAACTGGATGATCAAATAACTCTTCTGAATTGGCAAGTTCTACTAATTTTCCATAATACATTACCCCAATACGATCAGAGAAGTATTTTACAACCGACAAATCGTGTGCAATAAACAAAATTGTTAGTCCTAATTTATCGCGCAATTCGTTAAGCAGATTTATTACTTGGGCTTGAATTGATACGTCAAGAGCAGAAATTGGTTCATCCGCAATTATCATATCAGGATTCATAATAACTGAACGTGCAATACCTATTCTTTGACGTTGACCACCTGAGAATTCATGTGGGTATCTAGTAGCGTGTTCTTTTACAAGTCCAACTAATTCTAATATTTCATATACTCTTTGTTGTATATATTCTTTATCTTTAATGCCCTTTATTACAAGTCCTTCAGAAATTATTTCTTGAACTGTCATACGTGGATTTAAAGATGCTATTGGATCTTGGAAAATCATTTGAATTTGTGTTATTAATTTGCTTTTCTTAGCAGTTCTTAATTCATCTTTATATTTTTTACAAGCATCTTCATACTCTTTAGATCCTTTTTCAAGTTTAGCAAATATTTCTTGATATTTTTCTTTAACTTCTGCTACTAATTTATCAGAATATTCTTTATTGCAATATTTTTGATCATATATACTACTTTTAATTAGTTTTTCATTTTCACTAATAATTGCATTGCGTTCACTTTGATATTGACTTTTAAGTACTTGCAGTTCTTCGCTACTTGAACCTTTTTCGACTTCGGCTTTAATTTTTTCTTTGCAATCTAATTTAGCCTTCTTGATAGCCATCTTGTATGAACGTGTACCTGCACCGATACGTTGACCTTTGAAATAAATGTCTCCAGAAGTAATATCATATAATTTGATGATCGATCTTCCTGTTGTCGTTTTACCACAACCAGATTCACCTACTAACCCAAATACTTCTCCACGATATATTTCAAATGATACATCATCAACTGCTTTTAATTCCTTATTCCCCATTTTGAAATATTGGCAAAGATGATCTACTTTTAATAAAACTTCACGATTTTCGTTAGTGTTATTCATTATTATCTCCTCCTGCCTTCTTCATTCTTTCGATACGGTCTACAATAATTTTTGGCATCTCTACCTTTGGTGCATTTGGATGCAATAACCAAGTAGCCGCATAATGGGTATCAGTAATTTTAAATAGCGGTGGTTGTTCTTCAAAATCAATTTTTAGGGCATATTTGTTACGTACCGCAAATGCATCTCCAACTGGTGGATATATCATGTTAGGCGGAGTACCAGGGATAGCCTCTAACTTTTCTTTGGTGTCTAAGTCTGGCATACTACTTAATAGAGCCCACGTATATGGGTGAGCAGGGGCATAGAATATTTCTTCACTTGTTCCATATTCTACAATTTTTCCTGCATACATTACCGCAATTCTATCAGCCATATTCGCAACTACACCTAAATCATGCGTAATGAAAATTACTGATAAATTTCTTTCTTTTTTCAAATTATTAATTAATTCAAGAATTTGTGATTGAATAGTAACGTCTAAAGCTGTTGTAGGTTCATCACATATCAAAATATCAGGGTTTGCAGATAAAGCAATTGCTATAACAATTCTTTGTCTCATTCCACCTGAAAATTCAAATGGATATTGACGATATCTAATACGTGCTTCAGGAATACCTACTTCTTCCATCAATTTGATGGCTTTTTCCTTTGCCATTGCTTTTGTTACTTTATAAACTACTTGTGATGCTTTTGCTTTAAAGTAATCAATTAAATCGATACTCTTTGCAAAGAAATCAATATTTGATGAAGTTGCAATATCTTCTTGATATTTTTCATCCAAACGATCAATTATCGCAAGTAAGTTTTCAATTTGCTCATTTAAGTCAATAATCTTTTTAGGTACAACTTTCCAATCAACATTCTTACCTTTTGCAACTAATGCATCGTGTTTTGCTGATTGTTTTGCAAATCTTTTTTCTTCTTTTTCGTTTGATATTACGTTTGCAAAATAGCTTTTTACATTATAACTTAATGTTTTTAGGAAGGTATATGCAATACTATCTTTAATAGGTTCTAAGTGATCAATTGAACTATTTAAAATTTCTCGCATTTCTTTAATATGTTCCATTGCTTCTTTTTTAGTAAATTCGCCTTTTGCAAAATATTCTTTTAATTCTTTATTTTTAACTACTACTCTTTTCTTACCTTCAATAGCTCTTTCATGTGATAACTTTAGTGCTTTTTGTTCATAATCAATAAATTGATTCATAAAGTTATTATCTAAATACTCTAGTGCCATTTCATTCATTTTAGCAACATCCATATTTAATAGTTCTGGTAATGCTTCTTTGTTTACATATAGATAATAACCAATTCTAAAGAAATTTGGTTTTTCTTTTGCAACTATGGTATTTAATAAAGCCTCAAGTTCATCATATTTTGCAATTAATGTTTCTAAAGATGTAGTCTTAATTTCATTGCTAAAATAGTTAATAAAATCTTGAACTTTATCTTTCACATCGTGAAGTATAAATGGATCATTAATAGCTTTTAATTTTTTGCGATAATAAGGTGCATATGAAAAAGGATCAACTTTTTGCTTTTTCTCATATAAGAATTTAAAATCTTTTATTGAAGCTATTAACTCTTCAGCAATTGATTCAGAAACATTGTAACTATTTTCTAATTTTAATGCTTCTATATTGAAATCATCAAATTGCTTTGTCATCACTTTAATTTTTGTTGCTTCTTCTTCATTGCTTCCAGTTGCTTCAATCATCATATTTTGAAGAATTGCAAGCATTTTGTTAAATTCTTTTCTTGATATTTTTCTAGAAGCTTTGTTTTTTAGCAACATTGCTTCTGTAATTTGTTTACCAATTCTTACGATTGGGTTTAAACTAGATAGTGGATCTTGGAAAATCATTGAGATTTTATCACCACGTATTTTGTACATTTCATCTTCACTTATTTTTAGTAAATCTTTACCATCATAAAGAATTTCGCCACCATCAATAATTGAGTTACCAGCCAAAATTCCTAAAATTGCTTTAGAAGTTACCGATTTACCTGAACCACTTTCACCAACAATTGCTAGAGTCTCTCCTCTTTTTAGGTCAAAAGAAATGTCTCTAACGGCTTTTACTGTGCCATTATTAGTTCTAAAAGATATTTTTAATTTTTTTACTTCTAAAATATTATCAGACATTCTTTATTCCTCCACTCCTCTTAACGTTGGATTAAACGCATCTCTTAATCCATTACCAAATAAGTTAAAACAAATCATTAGCAATGATATTATAATTGCAGGGAAAATCATCAAGTGTGGAAATTGTGTCCATATGCCACTTGCATCAGACAATAATGTTCCTAAACTTGTTGCTTTTGAACCACCTAAATTAACAATACCTAAGAAACTTAACATACTTTCACTGAAGATAACACTAGGTATTACTAAAGCAGATGATGTTATAATTGTTCCAAGTGTGTTAGGGAAAATATGTTTCCAAATAATTCTTCTATCACTAGCCCCTAATGTTCTTGCGGCCATTACATATTCTTGATTCTTGAATCGATAAAATTGAGTACGTACTCTAGACGCAGTTCCAATCCAGCCGGTTACTACAAACGCGAATATTAAACACGGTATTGTTCCAACTTTCCGTGCTAAATGCATTTGGAATAAAGTAGCAACAATAATAAATGGTACACCTGATAAAATATCTGAAACTCTTTCTAATACGATATCTACAGCACCACCATAATAACCTTCAACAGCACCATAAATTGCGCCAATTACAAAGTTAATTACTGATACACATACTGCAAGTAATAAACTTAATTTAATACCACTAGCAAGTCTATATGCTAAATCATAACCTTGTGAGTCTGTTCCCATAATATAATTAGGTTCAAATCCATTCAAATATTGATAATAATTATAGTATAAAATTCTAACTCTATATAATGATGTCTCATCGTTTCCACCACCATTATTTTTGTAATATTTATAATTACCATCAGCATCACGCGAATAGTTTTCTTCTAATTGTATGTTGTAAATATCATCTATCGAGTTTTTACTATCATCTACTAGTTTCACAACTTCACCTGATTTAGTTGAAACAGGTATTGCTTTTCCTGTTGTCTTATACCAATAATTTGCTGCACCACGATCATCATTATTACCAAAATAATATTCATTTTCTTCTATAAGTGGATAGAGAACTTTTTTGCCAGTTGTTTTTTCCCATTCTAGTATTTTTTGATATTCTGATTGTTCAATATCTTGATAAATAAATCCGACGCTCAAATACTTATCATATCTTGTATCATAGCTAGGTACTTGTTTTCTGCCTTGTGATACCATTTTAACATTTTTTATTTTGATAACAGGTTGATAGTAATTGTCAAGAGTATCTTTTATTAAGTTTACTTCTTTATCCTCTTCAAATGCAGCACCTATACCTTTTGCAAGTTCAAAAATTAATTGTTGTTTAGTAAGATCTGTTGTAGAGCCTCCATCTGCAAGGCCTATGCTATTTTTTAACCACGCAATTCTTGGCCCTTTTTGTCGATAATTTGCATCCATTAATTTTGCTTTTTCAGTACTAGTACATATAGGTACAATGAAAGCAAACAACACTATTAAAATAATGATTATTGTTGCAACAACAGAAGCTTTATTCTTTCTAAAACGGATTAATGCATCTTTAAAGTAACTAATAGGCTTTGTATCAAATTTTTTATCTGTTAGTTTTTCATTTGTATTAACAAATTCAAATTTTTCTTTTGGAATATCGATATATTTATTGTTATTATTTTCCATATTATCGCTCTCCCATTCTAATTCTTGGATCTATAAATCCATAACTTATATCAACGACAATTCCTGCCAACAATCCTACAAATGTGTAGAAAATACTATCTAGCATAAATACATCATAATCTAATTGTTGAATTGATTTTATATATAGTTCGCCTACACCAGGAATTGCGAAAATTTGCTCAATAATCATAGAGCCACCAAGAATACCTATGAAACTTGAGATAATCATCGGTAAAATTGGTACCATTGCATTTTTCAATGCATGTCTTACTGTTGCTTGTCCTTTTGTTAAACCTTTTGTTCTTGCAAGCAACATATAATCTGATGTTAATGTTTCAGTTAATTCTGCTCTTGTAAAACGACATAAACCTGCAATTTCACCAAATGACAATGATACAATCGCAGGAATCATACTTTTAAACATCGCCCAAGTTAAATACGACCCTCCAGCATCATCTAATGCCAGTATTGTTGGTTTGTCTACAATGTGCCATTTTGAATAAAATAGATATTGCACGATAAAAGCGTAAACATAACTAGGAACTGAAACAAATAAGATAATCAAAACGCTTATTACTTGGTCTTCCCATCTATTCTTTCTAATTGCGGCAATAATTCCCAATAGTATTCCAAGAGGAATAGAAATGATTAAAGAATAAAAATTTACTAAAACTGTCGGTAATAATCGTTTACCCATAACTTCAGTAACTGGCTTCATTCTTTCTAGATACCATGATGTACCAAAGTCCCATTTAGTAATAATATTCTTAAGATATATACCATATTGTACTAACAAAGGTTTATTGTACCCTAACGCTTCCCATCTTGCTTGTATTTGCGCTGACAAATTTTTATCAGTTGGCATTTCTTGAGGTAACATTTTTATTAGTAGGAAACAAATTGTTGTAATTACAAAAAATGTAAAAAGCATTAATACTATTCTTTTTAAAACATATTTTAGCATTTTATCTTCCTTTCATTTTCTCATTAAAAACAATGCAAGAAGGCATACAAGCCTTCATGCATTGCCAAAATTGATTATTTATAGCTTATATTATTGCCATGTTTAGCTACATAGCTTTCCCAAGCAGCATCACTGAATTCATATTTTAACAATCTGAATCCACCAAAGTCATACATAATATTATAATCTTCAGTGTAGTATGCTACTTTGTATGAAAGCAATGAACAAGTTGTTGTTGCAGCAAGAGGAATTCTATAGTATTTACCTAAGAAATCTTCTTCTAACGCAGCTGTAATAGTTAATTTAGTTTTGAAGTCTGCAGATGCATATTTACCAGTACCAACCATTGAGTTACCCCAATCTTTATAAGTCATTGTTACTTCTTCGCCATTAATAGTTAATGTTAATTTTTCAGTAGCTGGATTCCAACATCCAGTTTCATTTACATCATATTGTTCAGAATCAAAGTATACTTGGAAGTTTCTGAATGGATAGAATGCAGCACCACCCCAAGCACCAAAACCAATAGCATATTCACCAGCAGGAACTGCAGCATATCTATTGCTTAAGTTACCAACAGGTTGTAAAGTAATTTGTCCAAAGCCGCTTCCTTCAAGAGCTTTATTTAAATATTGATTCATTAAGGCAATTTGTTTGTTATCATCTGATTGAATTGCACCTTTTGCATAAGCAACATTAATAACGATATTTTCACCTTTCTTGTATAATCTATCAGCAACAAGTTGTTCGCAAGCTCTAGCCATTAATTCTTTTGCTTCAGAAATGTTGAAACCAGTTATTGATTTATATGCTTCTTCTAATGTCTTATAAGTCTTACCTTCACCATATTCAACACCATATAGATTTACGATGGCTTGCATAGCTTGTTCTGTACTACGATATGTTGAAGTTGGATCTTCATAAATATTATAGTAATATAAATCATTCATTAATGAATAAGTTGGTTTATAACCAGCTGTAGCTAATACCCAATTTGCTCTATCAATTGCTAAACTAAATGCTTTACGGAAATCAACATTAGATAATACAACACTGTTTTTGTTACCTTTACTGCTGTCCATTGACTTTAAAGCTTCAAGATTAGTATTGAAGAAGAAACTCATTGTGTAAGTTTCATCAACACGATAAAGTTTTTCACTTAATGTGTAATCAGATAATTCTGAAGATGATGGAGCCCATTCATCAAGAGCACCACTCAAGAATGCTTGTCTTGCTGCTTCATCTGACATTACGTCAATAACAACTTTTGTAGTCATGTATTGTTGTACATGCTCGCCATCAACTAAGAAATTAGTTTCAGAATATAAAGTTCCATCTTCTTTTTTAGTATAACCATACCAATTTTCATTTTGTACGAAAACAATTTGTTTACCTTCTTGTAATACAGAAAGTCTGTATGGGCCATATGACATAGTAGTATCTAGTGAAGTACCATAATTAGTAGTTAATAATTCGCCAGTTGTATCAAAGCCTTTTTCATAATATGGTCCATAAACTAGCCATGTATCTGTTAATGAAGTCAAGAAGTAATCACGAGCTTCATAAGTTGATAATACATAACGGATAGTATAATCATCTACTTTGTATAGACCAACAGTATCCCATTCTACTTTTTTACCTTTTCCACTAATGAATACCATAAATTCATTCCAAGCTAGTGGATTAGTATCACCGCAATTTAAAGCAACAGCCTTTAAGTCTGCAAATAATTCTGCAGTTACAGGGATATATCCATATGCATTTGCTTGACTTGCATACTTTTCATATACATCTGTATAGTAAGAAACTTCGCCAGTTTCTTCATCTACTACTTTTTGAAGCCATTTAGGAAGACTTTCGCCAAATTGTGAAACATCACCAGTAAATAGCACTTTGAATAAATTCGCATAACCACCGCCGTATAAATCTTTAACTGTATCACCGCCAAAGAATACAACAGCATTATCAAAACTTGTATAAAGAACATATTCTTGACCATCTGCTTTAAATACAAGGTAACCATCTGCATTAGCAACAGGATCTTCTTTTAAGTATTCTGGAACTTTATCTTTTAAATCAGTATAGATTGGAGATTCTGAATTGTAATATCCAAGAGCACCAGCTAAAGCACTTTCACCATTTACGTATAGGTTAGCACGATAGTTTTTCATCTTAGAATTTAATAACATTTGCATAGAGTAGATATAGTCATCAGCAGTGATGGCATCACCATTTTCCCATTTTGCTTTTGGATTTAATACTATTTCATATACATATCCATCAGTAACTTCTTCTAAAGTTTTTCCTTCTGGTAATTGTGAACCATATTTAGTCAAATCAGATTGATGAGATGCAGTAACATCTTTTACATCTGTTGCCATTTCATATACCCATTGGTATTCACCTTTTTTGCTATCTTTGATAGAAAGGTCAACAAATCCTTTTGACAAGTAAGAAAGAATGCCTTGGTCAGCATTAGTTTCCCAAGTATGAGGATTCCAGTTATTTCCTAAAGCACTTGAATATCCTCTATAAGTGTAAGTTGGAGCCACAGTTGAAGGTCCAGGTTTTTTAGCACACTTATCGCAAGAAGCAAGTCCTAAAGCAATAACAGCGACAAAAATCAATGATAATAACTTTTTAACTTTCATATTTTTTTCTCCTTTAATAATTTTTTACAGATATTACATCTATTTTCATAAAAGCAATTTCATATACCTTCCAAAATTGTTTTATGCTACCATTATATAACATTATTTATTTAATGTCAATGTTTTTTGGTTTTTTGTTTGATGTAAACGCTTACTTTGACATTTTTTTAATTTTTTCTTTTTTTACTTTATGTAGATTATACCTGCATTTTTTCTAAAAAGCGCCTATTTTTGCTATGCTATTTTTTTAGAAAAATCATATATTTTGACTTTTTGTCAAAACTAAAGTATAATATTATGCGTAAAACAAATGATGCGGAAAAGAGTATTTTGTGATCTTTGTCCAGTGAGTAATGTAAGTGAGAAATTACCTAAGTAGCAATTGAAATGGGTCCGTTGATGTAGAATGAGGAAATGCATTCTCGCAGAAAACTGCGTTATCAAAATTGAGGATATAGGCTATACTATATTAAATAAAGGTGGTACCACGAATATTTCGTCCTTTAATTAGGGGGATTTTTTATTTTTTAGGAGGAATTTATGAAAACTTTAGTATCAGGCATTCAGCCATCGGGTAGATTAACCCTTGGAAATTATTTAGGCGCTATTAAGAATTTTGTTGCCTTACAAGATGAAGGAGAATTTGAAGAATTCTTTGTATTTATTGCGGATTTACATGCAATTACTGTACCAAAAGATCCAACAATGTTGAGACAAAGCATTAAAAAGCTTGCAGCATTATATCTTGCATGTGGTTTAAATCCTGAAAGAATAACCTTATTTATTCAATCAGAAGTTCATGAACACGCCGAAATTGGCTATTTATTACAAACAATTACTTATATTGGTGAACTAGAAAGAATGACACAATATAAGGATAAAAAAGCTAAACAAGTCGAAGGAGTTTCAAGTGCTTTATTAACATACCCTGTGTTGATGGCAGGCGATATTCTTTTATATAATGCAAATGGTGTTCCCGTTGGTCAAGACCAAAAACAACATTTAGAATTAACTAGAACTCTTGCGGAAAGATTTAACTCTAAATATAGCGAAACATTCAACATCCCAGATGCACTAATTGTAAAAGAGGGTGCAAAAATAATGTCACTTCAAGACCCAACAAAGAAAATGTCTAAATCTGATCCGCTAGAAAAAGCTTCAATTTATTTAGATGATTCTGAGGCCATAATTCGCAAAAAAATTGCAAGTGCGGTAACTGACAGTGATGGAATTATTAAATACGATGAAGTAAATAAACCTGGTATTTCTAATTTATTAAACATCTTATCATGTTGTACTAACAAATCAATTTCAGATTTAGAGGCTGAATTTGAAGGAGTTGGCTATGGAGAATTCAAAAAAGCTGTTGCTGATGCAATTATTACCTTATTAATGCCAATTCAAGATAAATACGAAAAAATATTAGCCGACAAAGACTACCTAAATAAAGTATTAGATGATGGTGCCCAAAAAGCAAGTTATTTTGCTAGAAAGACGCTTTCTAAAGTAAAAAGAAAAATGGGTGTAGGTAGATAAAAAAATAACCGTTTTAAACGGTTATTTTTTTATCCAATTGTTATTTTAATTTTAACTAAATTATTATTAATAAAATTAGTAATCCATTCATCAGATATAGTTAAAGTGGTACTGAAATAAATTTTTCCAATTAATTCGGTATCTGAATACATTAACACTAAATCAGTAAAAATATTTTTAGAATTTTCATATTTATAAAATTCATATCTTATATTGCTAATTTCTTTAATAGTTCCATACAATTTGCACAAAAATGACATTGATATAACAATTCCATCATCTTTATTTTCATTTGGTCCTAAGTTTTCATCATAGAACGAAAAAGATGATTGTATTTCTGGAACTAAAATTTCTTCATTTAAATCACATGTATAACCTAGTTCATTGTTATAGACTTTGGTAAAACTATTTTTTGAAATTACTGGTATGCAATATTCCCTAGTGTATTGTTTGCCAGTTTTATTCAAATTCTTTAGTTCAACTATATCTAAAAGATTTGTTAGTTTTTCACTATAGCCAAAAACATCGACATTTTCTTTTATTGTTGATTTCTGTGATAATTTTTCTACTGTAACATATTCTTGTTTTTCTTTGCATATTGTACATTCTTGATGCTTTTTACCATTTGTGTTGTAAGTTGGATTTTCATCAATTATCCATTCGTAAGAATGAGTATGTTTAGAACATCCGCTTACCGTTATAAGGCAAAGCAAAAGCCCCAGTGTTAAAAATAATTTTACTCTATTTTTTTGCATTATATTTTACCTCCATTAATATTTTTGCAAAAGAGTTATTATTACATTCTTTATTATTAAGTATAAAAAATCTTTCTTTAGAACTTTTTCCAAAGAAAGATTTATTGTATCATTTTTATACTTTACACATTTCCTTGGTAACTTTTAATTACAAGGTGTAATAATATACCCCGATGTCATTATACACCATTTTATAATATGTGTAAAGTTATTCATTAATTATTTTTTGTTTTACAAAATTTTTTTACTGTCTCATTAACAATCTTTCGATATTCTACTTTTGTGTAACAATGTTCTGATCCTTCAACAATAACATATTGGCAGTTTTCATATAATTCAGCATATTTTTTACTGTATTCTGGGAAAACTGATTTATCATTTGATCCTTGCATTATTAATACGGGCTTTTTAAATTTTTCAATATCTTTATACATATCATAATTATTGAAAGCATTCTTTATAGCTATATTCATATAATATCCGCCCATATCAATGTTGCCATTTTCATCAATCTCATGACTTGCAAAATATCTATCAATTATTTGTGGCATATTGCCTGCAGGAGATAATAGCACTAATTTTTCGATTAAATCTTGTACTTCAAGTGATACTCTACTTGCGACTGCTCCACCCATTGAAAAGCCTAGAAGAATAATTGGTTTTTTATTATTAAGTTCATATGCTTCTTTAACAATTGCAATTCCATCTTCAATTTCAGTAAAGAAAGTATAATCACTAAATTTGCCATCACTTTCACCGCTACCCATAAAGTCATATCTAAGAGTCGCAAAATTACTTGCAACAAGGGTTTCAGTTAATTGTTTAAATAAATAACCATTTTCGTTTTTATGACCAGTAAAACCATGAAACATTACGACAATGTTGTCGTAACTATCATCTGGTTTAGAAAATAGTCCTCTTAATATATAATTTTTTACTTTTAAAGACTTTTGTATTATTTGCATTTTTTGATTCCTTCTTCATTTAAATTAGAAATTGCTTCACGAATATTTCCATTATTTTCTTCTAAAATCTTTTGTATTTCATTTGGATTTTCAATTTTTGTTAAGTAAGATAATAATACTCCTTTTACAGATTTAAACTTTTCTAATTGTTGCTTTGCAATTTCATTACTATAACCTGTAATTTCTTTAATAATTGAAAGCATTCTTGAAACCAGTTTTTCATTTGTTGCCTTTAAATCAATCATTAAATTTTCATAAACTTTACCCATTTTAATCATCGCACAAGTAGAAATCATATTGCATATCATTTTTTGAGCAGTACCAGATTTCATTCTAGTTGAACCAGTAATTGGTTCAGGACCAGTAATTGCTTCTACGGGATATTCAACCAAATCAGCTAGTTTACTACCAGCAGATGTAGTAATACAGCCAGTTATTGCCCCAATTTCTTTAGCATATTCTATTCCACCAATCACATATGGAGTTCTTCCACTAGCGGCAATTCCTACAACGATATCTTTATTAGATAAATTTATTTTCTTTAAATCTTCTATTGCCAATTCTTTTGAATCTTCAGCACCTTCTACTGCATTTACAAGCGCTTCGTTTCCTCCAGCAATTAATCCAATGACCATATTATTGTCAACACCATATGTAGGTGGGCATTCTGAAGCATCTAAAACTCCCAATCTTCCTGAAGTTCCTGCCCCTATATATATTAATCTACCATTATTTCTAAATGTTTCATATACTTCATCAACAAGAAGAGCTATTTGTCCTAGGGCTTTTTCTACCGCAAAAGCTACAGTTTTATCCTCGTTGTTGATTGCCTTCAACATTTCAATGGTTGACATTTGGTCAATATTCATTGTGTTTTTATTTCTACTTTCGGTAGAAATTTTTTTTAAATCTACTTGCATATTATTCCTCACATGGTGGAAATGTAATAGTTCCTAGCACAACGTTTTTCTTAGCGCCTGTAACACTTCTTACATTAGATGGTTTATGTAACATTGTCATATGGCCTAATATTGCAAAGCCAAAGGCTTCAAAGGCATCAGTTCTATTTTCCACTTTAACTCTTATTTTTAAATTTTCTTCAAGTAACTTGATAATATATTTATTATGTGAACCACCACCTGATACAATTAGTTCATCAATAGGTCCTAAAAACATTTCATATTCTTTAGTAATACTATACGCTGTAAATGCTGTAATAGTGGTTATTATGTCTTCTTTTTTATTGGTGTATTTTTTTATGTCACTGATTACTTTCTTTAAATAATTATCATTATACTTTTCTCTACCTGTACTTTTAGGATAAGGCATTTCAAAATATTGATCGCTTAACATTTCGTTTAATACTTCATTACATATTTTGCCACTCATAGCAATTTTACCATCTTCGTCATATGGTAAATCATAGAGTAACTTCATAGCACCATCAATTAACATATTGCCTGGTCCAGTATCAAAAGCGATAACATCATCGATTGTACAATTTTTCTTTAAATAACAGACATTGCCAATACCACCAATATTTTGTAAAGCAATGTTCTTTTTATCATTTTTATATAGTAAATAATCAACAAAAGGAATTAATGGGGCACCACTTCCTCCTGCAGCCATATCCATTACTCTAAAATTGCTAATCACCGTTTTATTATATTTATATGCTAAAACACTTGGTTCACCAATTTGTAGAGTAGATGAAGCATAGCCATCCATATTATCAGGATTATGCCAAATCGTTTGACCATGCATTGCAATGAATGCTATTTCATCCATATTAATCACTTTATTTTCAATAAGTTTGTCAATTGCTTTTTGATAAGCCTCTGTAATTTCAAAGTTTAAACTACAAATCTTTTGAACATTTGAGTTTATTAATGAAGAACACTCTTTGATTTTATTTACTAATAATTCTCCATACGGAAAAGTTTCAAAAGCATCAATGTTATATTCATAATCATTATTTATTTGATTAATATTAACAACACAAATATCAATGCCATCTAATGATGTTCCACTCATTATTCCTATTGCTTTCATATTTACCTCTCGTTTAAGTGTATTTTTGCCAGGCGATATACACCCATTAATTGTTCCTCGTGATTATTTACATAAGTTAACTCAATGTTATTGTTTTTAAAATATTCAAATATGCCTTCGGTAATGTATTTCCCATTATGTTCAACAAATCCGCCTTTTAAGCCTATTTTAGCGCCATTTTTGATGTTTAATGTTTGCATTAAGTGTTTTACTTGGATTCCAAGAAGTACACCTTGTTCTTTTAAAAGTTTTATTGCGCGTTCGTTATTTTTATCTGCTTCTTCTTTAAAGAATACACTATACGTTGCAATTTCATCTTTTGAATGTTGATAAAACAAATGATTGAATTCTCTAATATCTTCTATTTTACAATAGTTTAAAAAATCTTTATCTAATTCATCTAAAGGAATAGATGCTTCAACTTTGTCAATTATTGAAACGACAAAATCATGGACAATTGCATAGGCACTACCACGTTCTCTTATTAGGTGACCCCAGCCACCAATAAGGTGTGTATTATCAGCTTTTTTACCAAATACGGCAACTCCAGTTCCTGAGATAACGACAATACCTTCTTCGTCATTTTCATTAATTACAGAATATAATGCGGTTAAAGTATCGCTTGTGATACTACATCTAGCATTATATTTTTGCATAAAATATTCATCAATATTGCTATGCTCAGTTAATGCGCTTATTCCAGAAACTCCAAGTTCAATATATAAAACGTTATATTCAAAATCTAGTTTATCTAAAGCTTTTTGAATTGCCGAATCAATGTTTAAATACCAATTTTTATCAACAGCAGGTGAACCAGCTTTGCCAGTTTCACGCATTAAAATGTTACCATCATTTGTAAATATTCCTACTTTTGATGTAGTCCCCCCCGCATCAACACAAATAATTATATCTTTTTTCATATTAAGCAATCACAATAAAAGTAATGGTTTTACCTTGTTTAATACTATTTAGAATAGTATCAGACATAAGTACATTTCCAATTACATTTACCCTTTCATCTTTTTCAAGATCAGATATAACAATATTTACTTCACCTTGATATCTAAGAAATTGTTCATTATCAATGGTAAGTGACCATTTTTTTCTTTCTATATTATTAAATGGTTTCAACCCCTTGATGTTAACGCCACCACTTAGTCTAATTAATTCATCATTGTAATCAATTCTTCTAACCCAGTTGGTTTTCATAATTTCGTATACTTCACTTGTTAAATTTTCAAATAATTTTACAGGTAACAAAATATTTTCGGTTTGATGTTTTTTCAACATTTCAAGTTCATCATAACTTGCGTAAGCATCGCCAAAGAAAATTTCATCAGCTCCAATAGCTTTTAGTTCTTCTATAACTAGGCTTATATTTTCTTTGCGATGTTTTTCAATTGTTGGTAATCCCTCATACATTGGAGGCCTGAATTGATATTTTGAAGGAATAAAAATACCTACTGACACTTGATATTTGTGATAATATTCTATTCTTTCTTTACAAAATTCTATAGTATGTCCTGTATGTAATTTAGGATAATAATTAAAACTTAAACGTGTTTTTTGTAAGTTTAACCCTTTTTCTACTAATTTTTCAAATCTTGCATTAGTCAGAGTTGAAGCATTTAGTTCAACAAAATATTCTGCTTCGTTTGAAAGTTTTACAATATCTTCTTCTGTAAAGCCATAATCTAATCTTAGCGAATATAATCCTGATATATTACCTAATTTTTCAAATGCCGGTTTTGAAATATCAAGTGATAATTTCATACCTAATGAGTTTGCTAAATCAATACATACTTTTAAATCGTTTATAGCATTTTCTGCTTCATTTATGTGCGCAGATGAAAACACCATTTCATAACCTAATTTTTTTGCAAGTTTGATGTATTCTAAGTTTGAGGCTAAATTATATTCTTTTAAGCCATTGAAGACAGAAATTCCCATTTTGTACATATTTTTACTCTCTTAATATATATAATATTTTTTACTAATTTCTTTAAATTTTTTACTATCTCTTCTAACGTGTTCAATTTGTTCTGCTAGTGGAATTGAGTTTTCAATTACTTCATCAGTACCCGCTTCAAATTGGAATAATCCTGGTCTTCCTTCGACATAAGGTTTATTGATTGCAAAATGATCCGCATATTTAGTACGAATATGATATAGCATTGTAAAACTTGTTCTAACTGCTTCAAAAGCATTTCTATCAGTTATATGAACGTATACACCACCACATAATTCTCCTGCATATTTAGAGAAAGTCGGTGTAAAATATTGTGGTCTAAAATATACGCCAGGTAAATTGTAAGCATTTAATTCTTCAGCTAATCTTTCTGATTTTAGCCAAGGTGCACCAATTAATTCAAATGGCGTAGTAGTTCCTCTACCTTCTGCGACATTTGTTCCTTCAAATATACATGTTGCATTGTAAGCATATGCCGTATTGACAGTTGGCAAATTAGGAGTAGGAACAACCCATGGAAGTAAAGTATCTTCAAAGCTCATACTTCTTGTATAATTTTTCATTGGTATTACTGTTAGTTTGCAATTAATCTTATATTCATTATTAAATAGTTGTGCTAATTCTCCCATTGTCATACCATGACGTTGTACAATTGGATAATATCCAACGAATGAACGATATTTTTCAATATCAATAATATTACCTTCAACTTTTTCACAAGTTATTGGATTAGGTCTATCGAAAACTACAAATTCTTTATCATGTTCTGCACAAGCTTGCATACAGTATGCCATTGTATATATGAATGTATAATATCTAGAACCACAATCTTGGATATCGATAGACATAATATCAACTTTATCCATGATTTCTTTTGAAGGTTTTCTAGTCGATCCATATAAGCTATATACAGTAATGCCTGTTTCTTCATCAATATATGTATCTAAATGTTCACCAGCTTGTATACTTGCACGTACACCATGTTCAGGAGAAAATAATCCAACTAAGTTAGTCTTTTCTCTTAATATGTCGATTGATGATTTAAAATTACCATCTATTCCTGTTGGATTAGTAATTAATCCAATTCTTTTATTTTTAAAAACGTTGTTAAATTCGTCAACTCTTTCAATACCCAAAATTGTTCTATTTTTCATTATTTATGTCCTCCTCTATTTGTTGATTTATTTTTTCCATATCAATTTTTTCTAATTTATAATAAAGCGGTTTAGTAAATCTTAATCCTAAATATTTAGGTAAGCTTATACCAATCATTGTCCAAATAACTAACATAATTCTTACACTGCTGTGTACAGCAAGTACAGTTTTTCCAGTTTCTTCATCAATTTTTTTTGATGTAAAAATTAAAGTTAAAATTATTACTAAACTACCATAAGCTACTAGATTTACAATTAACATTATCAATGTAGTTAAAAAGTATCTAAAAGAAATATAAAAAGATACTTTAAAAATTTGAAAGTTTGGTAAATCTTTAAATATACATATTAACTGTGGTAAATGACTTACTAATAAGACTAATATTAAAAGACATATACTGATTACTACTATACCAATTTGAATAATTATTTTCATAAAGGCAAGGTTTGTTTCAACATTAATCCAAAAATAATATGCATATGCACCGGCCGCAAAGCAAATAAGTAAGGCAAGTCCCATCCAAAATGATTTCCTAAAATATTTTTTGAAATTTCTAAAATATGGTTTAAATATACCTGTTTCACTCATATCGTATTTCAACGTTGAAACCATTGCGACAATCGCCGGGAAAAAGGTAATAATAGGTAAACTTATTATTATTGTCATTATATTAAGAACAAGTAATCGATATAGTAAATCAAAAAATCTAAATAATTTTGAATTATACCTTTTTTCGTTTTTGTCTAAGTTCATAGTACACACTCTCCTTTTAATATTATAACATATTTTTATTATAAAGTGTTTTATAAAGAACATAAAAATGTAGTTTAAGTTTTTATATTTATAGCTTTACATTTTTGTGAAAACAGAAAGAAAAATGGTCTATCCCGAAGGATAAACCATTTTGTTTATAACTTTTTATGATTAAGCAACAACGTAACCTAGATCACTGAATTGTTTCTTATATGTATCATAAATAGATGCTAAGCTTGCTTGTGCAGAGTCAGTACCAGTACATACACCAGGTAAAATCTTCCATAGACCATCACCAGCGAAGTGTGAACCACCACCAACTGACATACTTAATGTATCGATTAATTCGAAGTATGTGCACTCTTGAACAGACATAATAACGTCAGCATATAATTCTTTACCGATCTTAGTTAATAACCAGTTACGATATGCTTGTTCATCTGTAACTTGAGCAGCTTTAGGATCTGAACCTTGACCACTGAATAGATCATACATGATTGCAAATACAATCTTGTTGTTGATACCATTCTTACCACCAGATACACCTGTATCGATTACAGAGTAGCAAGATGTAGTAGTATAAGGAACTTTGAATGTAGAGTTAGTCATATCAATACCAGAAATGTATTGACCGCTAGCATCTTGAAGAGGATTACCATTTGCATCCTTAATAGCTTTAGATGAATCAGTAGTGTATTGAGGTTCACCACCTTCATTGTTAGCAGTTGGATAAGGAACGCAACCAATCTTCCATGTCCAAGTTGGGTCAAAACGAGAAGGATCTTTTAAGAACCAAAGGTCACCATGATGGAATGCAACTTTACCTTGTGCAAATGAAGCAGCAACGTCAGCAACACCACGACTCTTATCGTATGAACCACTTTGTACTAATGATTGAATAGCAGATAAACGTTCAACAACGTTAGGACTCTTTAAGTTTAATCTACCAGCTTTACCGTTAACAGTTGCGATACCATTACCTGTAGATGCACAAGAACCAATCCAGAATTCTGGGTAACCAAGTGCTAATGCATAGTATTTTTCAGTATCTGTGCTCTTACCATTTAAGTAGTTTTGTAATTGTTTAGTATATTCTTCGAACTTAGACCATGTCCATTCGCCTTTGAACCAAAGTTCAGCAGGGTTTTCTAAACCAGATTCACTGATTAAGTTTTCATTGAAATACATGAAGTTGTCAGGGTGAATATTACCTTGTACATAACCATATACTTTACCGCTTGAACCCGTTGCTTGGTTAACAGCTTCTGCTTGTTGGTAAGTACCAGCTTGGTAAACACCTTTAGAAACTTCTTGGTAACCAACTTCTGTGAAAATACCAGTATCTGTATCTATATCATATAATTCAGCTAAACATTCTTCTTTTACTAATGTAGGAATCCATGAAGAAGTGATATTTACGATATAAACATCATTAGCACGGAATTCACCTTTTGCATTTGCTTTGATATATGCAATACGGTCAGGACCCCAACTTGCAGAATCGCCCCATGCTTCATAAACGATACTAATATTATATTCTTTTTCAACTAAACGTTGATGAGTTTGTTTAATCTTCTTATCTGATGAAGAATATCCAGGATCAAATGGGTCAAATGATGCTGTAGGTAAACATAAGATTTTAACAGTCATACCTTTACCATCGAAGCCACCAGTTTGTTTGTTAGGTTCCCATTTAGGTTTGTATTCGGCTGTTTGAGTTCCACTATCCCATGAAGCAACTAATGTAATATTTTGATCAACTACTGTAGTAGAACCAAAATATTCATCATTTAATTTCCATCCATCAAATTTGTCACCAGCAGCGTTTTTACCAGGATTATATTTATCAATGTTAGAAATTACTGAACCTTTTAATAATACAAGTGGTTCAAATTCAACTGCACCACCGTTACTATCAAATGTAACAGTTACATATTCATTACCTTCAACTTGATTCCATTTTGCAGTGATAGTTACGTCAGCAGTAACTTTGTAAGTAGTTAAATCAACAACTTCACCATTAATCATCCATCCACCGAATTCGAAACCATTTCTAGTAGGAGTTGCATCGTTATCAATAACGATATTACCATTATAGTTAACTTCGTATTCTAATCTAACTGGTTCTTGTTCAGGTAAAACTTCAAATTTACCTAAGTTAAGATCAACCGTAATGATAGCATATTCACGCCATGCAGCAACTAATTCAACGTTTCTTTGTAATTTGTTACCAAAGTTGAACTTAGTAAGTTTTCCTTTTTCAAACCAATAATCAAATACGAATCCTTCTTTAACAGGATCAGCTGGTTTAGTAGGAATTGTACCTTTTTGGATTGTTAGAGGAGCAACAGCAGAACCACCATCTGAATCGAATGTGATTGTTACAGGGTTAGTGATTTCTGTACCTTCTGTCCATTTAGCAACTAATGTGATATTAGCAGTGATAGCAGTATTGAAATCAAATAAAGTTTCACCATTGTACCATCCAGCAAATGTATAACCAGATTTTGTTGGATTAGTTGGTTTAGTAGCTTTTGAACCTCTTTCAACTGTAATTGTCTTAACACTAGATCCACCTTTTGAATCGAATGTAATTGTTACAGGATCTTTAAACTCAGTTTGACCTGACCAGCGGGCAACTAATGTAATATCAGAAGTAACTTTACTACTGAAATCATATTTAGTTTCACCATTGTACCATCCAGCAAATGTGTAGCCTTCTTTTGTTGGAGCAGTAGGTTCAGAAATTGTTTTACCTTTTTTTACTTGTACAGTAGCTTCACCTGCTAGTGTACCGCCATCTGCATTAAAAGTTACAGTAAATTTTTTGCCACAACTTGTTAATGTTAGCAATGTAAAAATAGCTAAAGCGAAAATTAAAATTCTTTTCTTCATATTTTTTCCTTTCTCTCTTATTTTTTAAAATTCTTTTGTCATATATAAATACGATTTAAAGACTTCGAAGCCCATTTTTCGATAGAAATCAAGTAAACTAGTCCAATCAATAATTATTTCAGTTGCATTGTTATCTATTAAGACATTATTTGCAAAAGCAACTATATCATAGCCAAGATTTCTTTTTCGATAATCGGCATCGACTCCAAGTGGTCCTATGCCACCTAAAGATTTGAAACGATTACGCCACGTTAAGCTATAGCTTTCTAGTGGTTCTGGAGTTTGTGGAAATCCTATTTTTGCAAAAGCGCAAATTTTATTTCCATCTAATGCAATAGCATATTCCCTACCTGTTCCACCATTATTGAAATATTCAATCATTTCTTCTTTCCAACGCCCTGGCCAATTTTTTGTCATTAATTCTAATAATCCATCTTTGTCAGCCAAAGTAGCAAGTCTAAAAGTATACGTATTGTTCCTCAATAATAGTTTTTCACAATTTTTATCCTTAATAATTTTTATCAAATCGCATGTATTACCTAATTGATTAAAGCCTCGTTTCTCAAACCATTCGGCATTATTCTTTAAGTCAATAGGTAACCCAGGAAAGTAATTCAATAAATCTCTTCCTAGGTATAAACGATTTTTTTTCATTTTTCTCATTTCTTTTTCAGCAAGTTCTAATAACTTAGAACCTATTCCAAGATTTCGATATTGTGATGATACACAGAATAGATTAATCCATCCACTATCACTATATCCATTAATTAAGAAAGAATTATTCCATATTTTTGTAAGTATAAAACCTACGATTTTTTCATTTTCATCTAATGCTATAAAAGATGAATTATAACATAGATTTGAAGAATTTCTTTTAAAAAGTTCTTCAGTTATAGGATATATATTACCATATGTCTCGTTCCACAATTCATATATATCTTTTTTTAAATATTTTATGTCTAAATTTATGTAATGCATTTTTTTTAATAAAGAGGTGAAGAACCTCCCTCCACCTCCTTTTTACTTAAGAATTAGTGTCTTTTTCTAACTACTACAGCAACTAGAGTAACAACACTTGCAAGTGCTAATGCAACTGCAGCGCCGCTCTTGCAGCCTTTTGCGTTAACTTTATCAGATAATGCATCAAGTTTTGTAGCTAAGTCTCTAACTTCTTGACTAGTAGCTTTGTTTGCTACAGAGTCTTTAACTTCTTGAGTTAATCCACCGAACATTTCTTCAACAGAAACTGCTAAATCATCAACGCTATCAGTTACTGGAGATACAGCTTTTTCAACGATATCTTGAACGTCTTTTGCAGTTAAACCAGCAGTTGAAACGATAGTTAATTTGAATGTAACTGTTGTAGTATTACCAGCTCTATCAATAACTTCAACTTTTACGTTTTCAGTTCTTGTAGTTTTGCCACTATCCATCTTAGTAGTATCGATTGCTTTACTTGCTTGATTCCACCATTGATATGTTTGTGATCTTAAATCACCATCAACGTTATCTACTGCGATAGCAATACCATCACGAACATCGAAGTCTTGACCTTGAAGGATAGTAACGTTACGAGTGATTACGTTAGGTCTAGTCATATCAAATATTTCAACTTGGAATCTAACTTGTGCAGATTTAGTATGAGCATTATTCCATACTGTTGCAACAACAGGGAATGTGCCTTCTTTAGGACTGTCGAAATTTAATTCTGTATCAAATTCAACGCGATGAGTAATATCATTACCTTTAATATCAACGCCATTATATTGACCATTGTAAGCTTTAACTAATTCATATTTGTTAATTGGATCAATAACTAGTAAATCACCAACTTGTTTAGGTTTAATGAATAATTTATCAGCATTTACAGAGATTGTTGGAGTATAAGAATCAACAACAACGTATTTAACAGTCATTGAACTTTCGTTCTTCGTAGCTGTATTAACTACTCTATAAGTAACTACCCAGTTGTCATCAGGTGCAGCTGTTGTAGCATCAATCTTATAATCATTCCATTTTTCAACATTTGTTCTAGCATCAATCCATTCAGTGTTATGACCATCTTGGAAATTAAATCCGAAGTAACCATGTTGTTGACCAGTTAAGAAATACCAGAATGCATATGCGATTGTTTGTGGAGAACCGCAATACCAGCTTTCTTTTGCATTCTTAACATGATCTAATGAAGCTGTGTAAGTATCTCCACCAGGGTATTTAACCATAGTTTCATAGATCTTTTCAACTAACCAACCCCATTTTTCACGGTTTGCAGGAACATTCCAGAATGAAGGTTGTTCTGCAGATGGATAATCTAATTTACCAGCATTACCAGCATTTGTAGGGAAGAATTGACCCCAACTGAAATTGCTTTGGAAGTTTGCAGCAGTATCAAATTTGATTTCTGAAACATCTTTCTTAGCCCATGCAGCAACATCTTTTAAGAATGCATCTTTAGCTTCATCAATTGATTTATAGACGCCATAACCAGTAGCAGGTTCAACTTTTGATAATGCAGAACCACCATTTTGTGAAGTAGTAATGTATAATTCTAAAGCGTCTGCAGATGCAGTATAAGATAATAAATCACCATCTTTAGCCCAGTATCTCATAACACCATTATAGTTAATGCTTTGAGCAGGATTAAATTCTGAACCCATCATAACTTCAACTGTATTTTGACCATTTAATAATACATAGCTTTGTCCATCGATAACTTTTTCAACAAATTTTAAACCAGAAACAGAGAAGTTATAAGTTTTTTGTTCAGCAAGACCGATTAATAAATCGCTACCTTCTTCATTTTTGTAGATAGAACCAGCTTCATGAACTGTACCATCTTCATCAACAACTTTTGAAGTGTATTTCTTTGCAACTAATTGTCTACCATATAAGTAACCATTAATAACTGTTTCATTGAAGAATTGGTCATTAGTTTCTTTACCTTTGTCAAGATAACCATAGTCAAATGTGAAACCACCAGCAGGAATTCTTAATGTTTTAACACAAGTACGATTTGAGCTACCAGCATCAGCAGTTGCTTTTGCAAGAGCTTCTTCTTCACTCATACCATCAGCAATGTATCTTGCTTTTAAAGTATTTGTATAAGCACCAACTTGATCGCCTTTAACTTTAACAGTATTATCAGCAGAACCAACGAAAGCGATACACATATAACCGCCATCTTGTTCATAGCAATAATCCCAAAGAGTTGCATCCCAACCAGCACTTAAGTAAGGAACTGTGTTAACATTTTCAGGTTTAGTTGTCATAAATTCCCAAACGAATCTAGAATAGATACGATTTTCTCTATCTGTATCTTCATAAATTTGGTTACCATCTTCGTCTAATACAGGGTTACCTTCTTCATCAACTTTAGGTTGTTTGATTTTATCTACTACGTCGCCTTCTTCAATTTTCTTAACAACGCCATTTACATAACCGTATTCAGGTAAGAATTTAACACCAGCTGCTTCAGCTTCAGTATATACGCTATCTAATGCGATACCACGAATAACTTGACCGTTAGCATTGAATACTATTGATCTGTTATAGAAGTTAGTGCCTTCATCATTCATACCTAATGTAGTAGGATCAAATTCTAGATCTTTACCAGAAATATTAGTTCTCATATGTGATAATGATGGGTCAGAAGCGTTACCGCTAGCTGCTTTTCTACCATCAGAATACTTAACTGCTATTACATTGCCACTTTCATCAACATCCCAGAATAGAATGTTTTTACCAGCACCAACTACAGCATTACCATCTTTTTCTACAGCAACAGTATGTCCTGCGAAATAAACAGCATAATATTTTCCTGTAGGTTGTCCATCAGCACCAATTTGTGCAACTCTTAAACGAGTTTCATTCCAAGGGTACATTCTAGCAGGACCAGCCCAGTTAGGGTCTGATTTAGCTTCATTATCGTAATAATTAGGGAAAGTACTATAGATACTATCCATAATGTATACAGGTATTTCGTCTTCTGCTAATGTTGGGTCTACAGTGATTTTATCACTTGCAGCTTTAACATGACTGCCAGCTGCAACTACACCAACCATTGCAATTGTGAGTAATAGTGTACTCAAAAAAGCAAAAACTTTTTTCATAAAATAATTTTCCTCCTATTTATATAATTTGAAAGCGTTTGCGATTATATTATAACATATCTAAAACAGGTTTGCAAGAGAATTAGCACTATTTTTTAAAAACGCTTACACTTTTTTATTCCATATATGCAAATTGTTGCTAATAATAGAAAAAACTACCAACTATTTTGGCGAATTACTTCGATTTAGTTGGTAGTTTTTATTTAATTAATTACATTTTTGAATACGCATCTTGATCAATAATTACTGTTACATCAGGGTGATTATTCAATACAGATGCAGGGAAATCAGTAGTAATATTACCACTTAAAAGTTTAACTACTGTATCTGCCTTATTAACACCGCTTATTAACATTAAGATACGTTTAGCTTGCATAATGTTTTTAATACCCATTGTTATAGCATGAGTAGGAACTTCATCAATAGAATTGAAGAAACGCTTATTATCTTGTCTAGTTTTGTCTGTTAACTTAACGATAAATGTTTCTTGTTCAAATGATGTTCCTGGTTCATTAAAACCAATATGACCATTCCCACCAATACCTAGTAATTGTAAATCAATTGTTGCATTATGTAGCATATCATTATAAGTTTTGCAATCTTCTTCTAAATGATCGTTTGAAACAGCTGGTATATGTACATTTGCTTCATCAATATCAACATGATTAAATAGATTATCATGCATAAAGTAATAATAACTTTGTGGATGACTTCTACTAATGCCACAGTATTCATCTAGATTGTAAGTCTTTACATCTTTAAATGATATTTCGCCTGCTTTAACATCTTTTACTAAATTTTGATATGTTCCAATAGGGCTACTTCCAGTTGCAAGTCCTAATGTGCAGCTTGGATTTGCTTTAATTGTATTAGCAATTATTTCCGCTGCTAAATCGCTCATTGCTTGATAATCTTTTACAACTATTACTTTCATATGTTCTTCCTCTTTTCTACTTTATGCTAACTGGTAATACGCCTTTTGCTTCAATTTCACCAGTTAAATATTTTGCAAGTGCTTTAAAACTTAAGACGCTTGCTTCATAACTACAAACGTATGTTGGAACATCTAAAACTGTTATATCGTAAGGTGTTCTAACCGCAACAACAACGAGTTTTTGTTTGTCAATAGTATTAATTAATTCTGCTTGACTCTCATTGAAGTTAGCGTTGTAACTACAGTACACTATTTTATCATATTTATCAATTTTTGATAACAAAGACGCTTTTTCTTCTGCGCTAGGGCTTATTGAAATGTAATGTTTATCAACCTTAAATGGCATATAATCCGCAAGACAACTCAATGTATTATCATCATTTTCAACTAATGTTACTACTTTTATTTGTGGGAAAACAACTAATACCTTATCAGTTTTCTTAAGTGGTAGTAATCCATTTTCATTTTTCAAAAGAGTCAAACTATCATCTGCAACTTTTTGAGCTAGTGCCATTCTTGATGGATTTTCTAAGTCACTTGAAATATCTTCAAACTTTTCTGCCATTTCGCCAACGTGATACATTTCTTTGTATTTAAGAATTCTTTCAACTGAAGCATCAATTGTTGACATAGGAATTTTCCCTTCTTCCGCAAGTCTTAATGCTATACTTGCAAATTCTTTTTGCATTTCAACATTACGTGCTCCACATAGTAAAAGTATATCACATCCTGAATTGAAACCATTATAAACAATTTCTTCTAATGTAAAGTTATCAAATACCGCAGACATTGTCAATGAATCTGTTACAACTAAACCTTTAAAGCCCATTTCGTTTCTTAAAAGGCCAGTAATAATTTTGTTGGATAATGTTGTTGGATATTTTTTATCATATTTTGTGTACATAACATGACTTGCCATAATTCCAGGTAAGTTGTCATCTATTACACGTTTAAATGGAACTAATTCAATTTTATCTAAACGAGATTTATCAAAATCAACAATAGGTAGACCTACATGTGAATCAACAGCTGTATCACCATGGCCAGGGAAATGTTTAACTGATGTCATTAACCCTGCTTCATGATATCCTTTGACCGCTCCTTCCATGTAATCAGCAACCATTTCAGGGTTTTCTGAATATGATCTTACGTTAATTACAGGATTTTTAGCATTATTATTTACGTCTCCTACTGGCGCAAAATTAAAGTTAAATCCTAAGTGGCGTAATTCAATACCCATATTTTTTGCTAATAAATAAGCATTTTCTTTATTTTGAGTAGCTCCAATTGCCATTGCACCAGGAGATTGAACAATTCCTTCAGTAACTCTTGCTACCATACCACCTTCTTGGTCAATCGCAATAAATGGGGCTATTTTTGCATTTTTGTTAATTTCCTTATTTAATTCAAATATTTGTTTTGGACTAACGCAATTATCCTTAAAATAGATTATTAATCCCGCTTCAATATCTTCTACTTGCATTTTCAATTCTGGACTATATTTATCTCCAGAAAACGCTAAGCCAATCATTTGGCCGACTTTTTCTTTTAAAGTCATTTCTGATATTTTTTTCATTTTATACTTGTTCCCTTATTATTTTGTCTTTTTAATTATGTTTTTTTCTTATTACTAAGCATCCTGCTAGTACTGTTAAACTTACT
>ERZ780149.750-NODE-750-length-40400-cov-10.237824_pt1 | contig 40400 bp, 36 predicted proteins | sample MGYA00511367_ERZ780149 | MGnify/ENA primary metagenome ERZ780149 (study PRJEB29588, sample SAMEA2153852) | human gut metagenome | biome: human gut; feature: human-associated habitat; material: faeces | place: Denmark | collected 2008/2010 ... | reverse complement strand
ATATAATATTACAACAATTATATAAAATATCTTCACATTTGATTACATCTTCTTTAGCTAATTTCCATGGTTTATTTTCATCAAAATATTTATTTGAGTAATTTATAAAATCAAATATTTTAGCTAGACCATCTTTTGTATCTCCATTATCAATATCATTACCAACAGTAATATATAAATCTTTTAACTTAGCTTCAATTGTTGAATCAATATTACTACTATTTAATTTACCATTAAATGATTTGTTAATGAATTGAAGGGTTCTATTAACAAAGTTACCCCATTTACCAAGTAACTCTCCATTAATAGAATTGATAAAACCTTCATAAGTGAAATTGAAATCTCTTGTTTCAGGATTATTAATACTAAAATAATATCTAATAACATCTACTGGATAATTATTTAATAAATGTCTTAATGTAATATAGTTACCTTTACTCTTGGATAATTTTTCTCCTTCAATAGTTATATATTCATCTGACACTATTTTATCAGGCAATCTATAATTATCATTGGTTGCTAGTAATAATGATGGAAATATAACTGTATGAAATGGAATATTATCTTTAGCATGAACTAAGTATATTTTGCTATTTTCACCTTTCCAAAAATCTTCCCAATTTAAATAATTTTCTTCAGCATATTTTTTACTAGCAGTAACATATCCCCATACATTTTCAAACCAACCATATAGCTTTTTATCTTTAAATCCATCTATTGGAATATCAATACCATAGTTTAAAGTACGAGATGCACATCTATCAGGTATTCCTTCTTTAAGATATCTTTCAGTGAAATTAACAGCATTTCCTCTCCAATCATTTCTTTTAGAATCTAATAATTCTTTTATATTGTCTTGAAAGATTGAAAGTTTAAAATATAAATTTCTATTTTTCTTATATGATGCCTTATTACCACATATAGCACATTTAGTTTCTTTTACTTCATCGATTGTAAGTAAACTTCCACATTTTTCACATTCATCACCTTTTATTTCAGATCCACATTTAGGACAAATACCAATAATGTAACGATCTGCTAAAAATAATTTGCAGTGATCACAATATAATTGTTCTTCCTCCTTTTCTTCTAAATAACCATTGTTGTAGTATTTAACAAATTGTTCCTGAACAAACTCTTTATGATAAGGATCATCTGTTCTATTGTATAAGTCAAAACTTATACCAAAGTCTTTAAAATCTTTAGAAAATGAAACATGGCAATCATCTACTATTTCTTTTGGACTTTTATTTTCTTGTAATGCTTTTACCTCAGTTGGTGTTCCATGACAATCAGTACCAGATACTAATATAACTTTATCTCCTTTAAGTCTATGGTATCTAGCTATAACATCTCCAGGCAAACTACTTGCTGCATGACCTATATGCAATTCTCCATTAGCAAAAGGCCAACTAATTCCAATTATAATATTCATATTATCTCCCTCTTTCTTTAAATAAAAAACCTCTTAGAAACAATATTGTCCCTAAGAGGTGAATATATTCACGTTACCACTCTTATTTATTAATACATTACTGCATTAAACTCACTAACCTACTTATGTCTATGCATAGTTATAGGTATCTGCTATAACGGGCATTCCCGTAATGACCTACTAAGAGTATTTCAGTCATTCGCCTTGAGGGCCATGTTCAAAAAATACTTACATCCTCTTTTTCACCTAACAGAGTTCTCTAAAATGCTTTATATTTTTTTACTCTTCCTCGCAATGGCTTTGTGAATGAGTAAATTATACTATATTTTATTCAAAATTGCAAATTTTTCAATTGAATTAATAATAAATTACAATTTTCTATTTTTTAGATACGTTTTGTATTCAATTTGAAAATTATACTTCAATATACGTTTTATCCTTATTTTATGTGGGTTCGCAGGCTTATTTACCACAACATTGTTTATATTTTTTACCACTGCCACATGGACTTGGTGGTATGTTATATATAGTATTATCAATATTATGAATATTATTGATATTTCAGTAAAATCTAAACAAGGTAACATTTATATTTATAGTACATTTAGTACAAAGAATATTCTAAATATTCATTATATTCTTTCATCTCACACCACCTATATATTAATGACGTATTAATTTCTTAATAAAGCTTAATAATCTTTGGAATATATTTTGTTTTTGTACTTTCATTGGTAAATTTTTGTTATATTCTTCATTTAATTGTTCTTGAATATCTTGACTAATATCATTATCCTTTGTAGTTGTATTTCTATTCTTAAAAATGTCGTTTGGATTATATTTTTCTCTTTTTTGTCTTTCCCATTCTTCTCTATCCTGGTTTTCTTTTTCTATTATTCTAGCCTTTTGATAGTCAGTTGCCCAATAATCTCTAAAGATATTAGCAAGTATTGCCTTTGTTTCTTCTAAAAGTTCTTGTTCTTCAAAGTTTTTTTCAGTATCAATTTGAAAATTATATGTTTTAAGTTGTTCTGCCTCAAACATATCCCTCATTTCTTTAGGTATTTTATTAACACTTTCTTCTGGAACATATTTTAATATTTCAACTATTTCTTTATATGCTTTTGAATAATTATCTTCCATCATTTGTACCTCCATGACTTCCATTATGATTATATGTGTCTAATTCTTGTGGATTTGTCCTTTTTTCAATTTTTCTTTCTTGCATATTCCTTTGGTATCTTTCTTTTGCATTATCTTTTTCAGTTCTAGATACATTTACTGTTGATTTTCCTATTTCTTGCTCTGAAAATATTTCTTGTTGTTTTCTTCTTTCTTGTCTATAATTAGCAATTCTTTGCATTGCAATTTGTATTGTACTTCTTGGCACATTTAAAATATTATTATCAATGTTTCTTTCATTAAACGATAATGTATGATCTCTTGATATTTCTTCTTTTGTTAATAATGTCCATGGCATTGATTTATCTCCTCTTTGATATCTTCCTGCATTCCAACATGGATCATCATATAAAAAATCAACATCATCTATTGAAATTATACTATGATAACCATCATCTGGTAAATCATATGTTTTATACATATCATCTTGTTTATCTGTTGACATGTGCAGTTTATCTTCTCCCGAAATACAATGAACATTATGAGATTTTATACCTTTTAATCTTAAAAGATATTGCATTGCTCTTGTATATCCTTCACACACACAAGTACCATAAGTAAAAGCATTATATGCTCCATTTGCTCCTCCAATCGGTCCTATTGTAATTGAATCATCATAGGAATGTGAATGATTATTTTTTAATGATGCATCGTCATACTTAACATTTTCTGCTAAATACTGTTCAATTCCAATTACAGCAGTACGACTTTCACAATGTTTTGGAACATAATCTTCCAATGCTTTGCAAGCCTTTTGATGCATTTGCATCATCTGAGAATTATCAATTTTTATACTTTTTAAACTTGATAAAATTTCATGCCAAGACACATTCATATTTTCAAATCTTTTTAATGTACCTTCATTAATTTCTCCACTCCTTATATCAAATCCCATAGCATCTGGAAATAATAACACATCAAGATTTAAGTCTGTTAATTCTTCATTTTGCATAATTACTTTGTTTAAATCCCCTGTTTGCATTAATGATTCATTTCCATAGCAATCCAGTTGCCATAATTCAGTAGTAGATTCTAATCCTGATATTTCTTTTAATCTAGCATTTCTTGTAACAGTTAAGATGTGTAATTTTTTCATCTGTGAAACGTCGATAAATGATAGTTTTGCTTGATTTTCTATACTTAAATTTTCAAGATTTTTACACTTGTAAATACACAAACTATCTTTATCAGATATTGATGAAATATTTTTATCCTGTTTATATGCTGTATTACCATCAGATTTAATTACTAAAGTTCTTAAATTTGGTAGTAACTCAATACCTTCAATTTCTCCTCTTACTGGATTTTCGAAACTTAATTTATCTATTAATTCTAATTCTTCTCTAGTAAATTCAAATGACATTATTCCCACTTTATTTTCTCTAGGAACAAATCCAATTTTTTCTTTTAATATTCCATTTATTTTTAGTCCCAATGACAATGGTAATTTTATTAATTCTGTATCAGTAGCCATATTTGTTCTCCTACATAAAATTATTATTTTTCTTCTTTTGAAACTTCACTTGAAACTTCTATCTGACTTTGAGCCATATCTTTATCTTTTGTATCAACATTAATTGTTGTTTTACCTATTTGTTGTTCATCAAAAAGTGTTTCTTGTTGTTTTTCATCTGATATTTTTCTTATAAATTCATCTCTTGTTATTTCATAACATTCTCCATTTTTTATAAATCCACTTTTCTTTGCTACTGCCTGACTTGCATAATTATCTTCATTAATAGCAAGAAAAACCTTTTTCATCTCTGTTTTTGGAAAAAATGGTTTTATTTGTAATCCATCAAATGATTTATCTACAAATACTTCTCTTAATACTTCTTCTAAAGATATAGTCATATTACCTTTATTTCTAAACTTTTCATTAGATGCATATTGAATTTCAGCTTCATTTGCTTCTTTTCTATTTGAAACCATAACATCTATATACCCCGCATATTCTCCCTCTTGTGTATAAATCATATATCTAGCTGTATTACTATAAGTTCCACTTACAATTTCTTTTGATGTTAATATTCTAAACATAAATAACTGTTGCCCATCTTTATTAGTATTATCAGTTATTATTTGTTTATCATATTGCTGTTTTAATTCTTCAACACTGCATCCTAATTGATTTGCAACTTTTTCTTCTACATTTCTAAATATATCAACACTATTCACTATAAATCCTCACATTCTATTTTTACATCCTATTTTTAAATTCTATAAACATATTATAAATCTTTTTAGTATTATCATCTAAATATTCTTCATTGAATGTATCATTTCCATTTGGAATCATAAAGTCTTTAAATTCATTAAATGCCAATTCAAAATTTTCTTTATTAACTTTATCAGTAAAAATTTTAATTGCTGTATTCATATATCCTCTTACACTACAACCTGCCATAGCTTTAAAATAGCTTTTCTCTGGTAATATTGATTTTTCATAAAAATACATCGCTATTTCATCTGTCATAGATCTTGGGTTATTTATTATAATTCTATTAGAACGAAAAACTCCATGTGGTGCAGATGGACTTTCACAATCAAAAACCTCTGTATTTTCTGGTATTGTTACATCATAAAGTGTATCTCCTCTTACAAGCCACCTTAATATTTTTTCTTCTATAGTTCCACTACATCAAATCTATTCATTTTCATAATTTAATCCTTTCAATTTTCATTTTTATTGTAATATACTTTATAAAATATTTCAACCAATTACTTTTGATAAATTCCCAAAAATATTTTGCAATACATTTACAACAATACTATTACCAGCCTGCCTATACAATTGAGTATCTGATATTTCAGCTTTCTTTGCTCTAAAGAAATCTATATCATCAAATCCCATTAATCGCTAACATTCTAAAGGTGTTAACTTTCTTATTTTTAAATAATTTTTCCCGTCCTCTGATATTAGAACCGCAGCACTTGATGTTGAACATCCACAATTTGCTGTTTGCGTTGGTGCTATATCTTTTATTTCCTTTTCGTTATATGGATTAAACATTTTTCTTTCTGCTATTTTAGATCTAAATTCACTTGCTGTTACTGTTGCTGCAATCCCTTCTTCATCATATATTCTATCTTGAATACTTACTTTTTTATTTGCATCTTGCTCTGCTTTATATTCCTTTAAAGCATTTACTAATGTATCTCCTATATCTATCGTTCTATAACTTGATTTTGTTTTACAAGTTCCAAAGAACCACATTGTCGTTGCTTTCCCACTTATATGTCTTCCATGTGTTGCTCCTGCTTGATTCTTTTTTAATATATTTTTATTTACAGTTAATTTTTTATTTTCTAAATCAATATCATCCCAAGTTAAGCCAAATACTTCTGAAACTCGTAATCCTGTATAGTATGCCGTTAAGAAAGCATAATATACACAATGATTTTTCTTAAATCTTTCCAAGATAATTTTTATTTCTTCTTTACTAAATATATGTGCAGGATCACTATCAGGAATATCATATCTAGGTAATTTAACTTTTAGTGCAGGATTTTCTTTTATAAATCCAACAACATCTGTTGCATAATTAAGCGAAGTTTTTAATACTTTTAATATATTTTTCATAAAGTTTTTAGAAAATCCATATTCAACATATGTATTATTAACAAATTCTTGTAAAGTTGCAGTTGTTATTTGTGATAATCTATAAAATCCTACTCTTGGTTTAATATGATTTTTAATTATATTCTTATATGCCTCAATTGTATGATATTTCAAATTAATCTCACAATGCTCTTTTAACCAATAATCTAAATAATCTGAATACGAAATCGTAGATGGCTTAAATGAGTGACCTGTTTGGTCATATTCATTATATGCTTTTATTCCTGCTTTTTCTGCTTCAGCCTTAGTTTTGAAACCTGATTTTGTTACTTGCTTTCTTTTACCATTAATAGGTGCAACCTCAAATTGATACTGATAAAAATTACCTCTTTTTCTTACATTAACCATTTTATTACCTCCAAAATTCATTTTGTAGATAATAAAAAGAGCTAACACTATAATGTGTTAACTCTAATGATTTGCCTTTTATAATCAAAAAATAAAATTTTAATATTTCCGTTGACAATCCGTTGACAGTTGACAATTTTTCATTGTATTCAAAACTGCAAATGCCATATTTATGCGTTTTTGCCACAACAATTTTTGTATTTCTTACCAGACCCACATGGACATGGGTCATTTCTTCCTATTCTTGGCTCATTATTTATAACTGTTTGGTTTTGTGGAGTTGATGTTTTTGGAGCCATTGTTCCATCTAAATTATTAATTGCTGAATTTTGTAATCCTTCTCCTGTTATTTTAACAGTTTCTTCTCTTTTTATGTCTCCTTCTCTTTTTCTTGCATGCATTAAAAATTTGACTACATCGGTTTTTATGTCTAATACCATTTGGTCAAACATATCAAATCCTTCTATTCTATATTGTACTACTGGATCCTTTTGACCATATGCACGTAAGCCGATACCGTCTTTTAATTCATCCATATTATCTATGTGATCCATCCATTTTTCGTCAACAACTTTTAATGTTACTACCCTTTCTAACTCTCTTAATTCTTCTGAACCGATTTCATTCTCTCTTTCTTCATAAATAGCTGTTGCTTTTTCTACCGCTTCCTCTATAACTTCTTTTAAATGCACATCTGGTTTTTGTAAAGAATTCAACTCTGTAATTGTTAAATTAGCATTCAATTCTTGTAATAAACCTTCTTTATTTATATGTTCATCTGCAAAATATGGAGTAGCTATATCTTCTATTAAAGACTTTATCATGCCTAATACATTTCCCTTTAAATCCTCTCCATCTAAAATCTCACGTCTTTGTTTATATATTATTTCTCTTTGAGTGTTCATTACGTCATCATAATTTAATACATTTTTTCTAATGCTAAAGTTTCTTCCTTCTACTCTTCTTTGTGCAGATTCAACTGAATTTGAAATCAACTTAGATTCTATTGGCATATTTTCATCGGCACCTAAAGTATCATACAATTTTGTAATTGTCTCTCCACCAAATATTTTCATTAAGTCATCATCAAGCCCAATATAGAATCTAGATTCTCCAGGATCTCCCTGACGTCCACTACGTCCTCTTAACTGATTATCAATTCTTCTAGATTCATGTCTTTCTGTACCAATTATCTTTAAACCACCTGCTGCTATTACCTTTTCCTTTTCTTCTTTTATCAATGAATTATATTTATTTTGTAATTCCTTAAACTTATTTCTAGAAGCGATAATTTCTTGATCATCTGTTTCATTAAATGCTGTTGCTTGATTTATCTGTTCTTCTGAATATCCTAATTTCCTCATTTCCTCTTTTGCTAAATACTCACTGTTTCCACCAAGCATAATGTCAGTACCACGTCCAGCCATATTTGTTGCTATAGTAACCGCACCATATTTTCCAGCTTGTGCTATAATCTCCGCTTCTTTTTCATGATATTTTGCATTTAAAACTTCGTGCTTTATTCCTTCTTTTCTTAATAGTTCACTTAATTTTTCGGATTTTTCTATCGAAATTGTACCAACTAAAACTGGTTGACCTTTTTCATGACTTTGCCTGATATCATTTATAACTGCTCTAAATTTACCATTTTCATTTTTGAATATAATATCAGAATTATCTTTTCTAATCATTTCTTTGTTTGTAGGTATCGCAATAACATCCAATTTATATATTTCTTCAAATTCATCCTTTTCTGTCATAGCAGTACCTGTCATACCAGATAATTTACTATACATTCTAAAATAGTTTTGGAATGTTATTGTTGCAAGTGTTTTAGATTCATCTGCTATTTTTACATTTTCTTTTGCTTCTATAGCTTGATGTAATCCATTGTTATATCTTCTACCATACATAATACGTCCTGTAAATTCGTCAACAATTAAAACTTCACCATCTTTAACAATATAATCAATATCTTTCTTCATAACACCATGTGCACGAAGAGCTTGATTTACATTATGAACAATTTCAGAATTTTCTATATCATTAAAATTCTCTAATCCAAATTCTTCTTCAGCTTTTTTTATACCCTTTTGTGTTAGCGAAGCTGATTTTGCTTTTAGGTCTACTATATAGTCATAATTCTCGTTATCCTCTGCTTGTACAAAGTTTTTTGCATCTTCTTCTACTATAACTTTTGGGATTAACTTTCTTACAAATTTATCAGCTTTTTTGTATAAATCCGATGATTGCTTTCCTCTACCAGAAATTATAAGAGGAGTACGTGCTTCATCAATTAAAATACTATCAATCTCATCAACTATTGCAAAATTCAATTTTCTTTGAACAAGTTGATCTTTATATATAACCATATTATCTCTTAAATAGTCAAAACCATATTCATTGTTAGTGCCATAAGTAATATCACACGCATATGCTTCCTTCTTAGCTTTTGGATTCATTCCAGATATAACTAAGCCAACCGATAAACCTAAAAATCTATACAATTTTCCCATCCATTCACTATCTCTTTTAGCCAAATAATCATTAACAGTAACAACATGCACTCCTTCGCCTGTTAAAGCATTTAAATATACAGGTAATGTAGCAACTAAAGTTTTACCTTCACCTGTTTTCATTTCTGCTATTCTTCCTTGATGTAATATAATTCCTCCTATTAATTGAACATCAAAATGTCTCATTCCTAATACTCTTTTTGAAGCCTCTCTACAAACTGCAAAAGCTTCTGGTAATATATCATTTAATGAACTACCATTTTTTAATTTATCTTTAAATTCATTTGTTTTATTTCTCAATTCCGAGTCAGATAATTTAGAAATTTCAGGCTCTAATTCATTAATCTTTTCAACTGTTGGCATAATCCTTTTTACTTCTTTTTCACTGTAGCTTTTAAAAATTTTTCCGAACATATTCTTATTATACTTCCTTCCTATTTATTATCTATCATAATATATCACAAACCGTCCTAAAAGTCTAGCATTAATATCAAAGCCATCCATAATTTACAAATTAAATTTAGTCTTTTATAGCATATATTTACTTTTAAAACATAATTATTTACTAAGAAAATTTTATATATAAGGGGATTTGTAATGTTTATTTATAATTTTAAATTAAATGGAGATAAAATCTCTAAAACGATTTTAGGAATACTTATAGTAACAATTTCTTTGCTTATTATATACGTTTGTTTCACTCTTGTAAGTAAAAGTACATTTAAAACAAATGATTCCTTGAAAAAATGTGAGTTGTATGAATTAAATAGTTCTAACTATACTAATGTTTTAAAAAATGTTCATGATAATTTAGACCTATACGTTGGTCAAAATATTAAATTTACAGGTTTTGTTTACAGATTATATGATTTTTCAGAAGATCAATTTGTTCTTGGCAGAAATATGATAATTTCTTCAGATTATAAAGCTGTAGTAGTTGGTTTTTTATGTTCCTCCCCAGAAATTAAAAATTATGCAGACAATGAATGGATAGAAATAGAAGGAACAATTACCAAAGGCAATTACCATGGAGAAATTCCAGTTATTAAGATTACCAAAATAAATAAAGCATCTAATCCTTCTGAAGAGTATGTATATCCACCAGATGATAATTTTGTAACCACTTCTACAGTTTTGTAGAGGTGGTTTTATCTATCAAAAATAGATTTAAATACTCCGTCATCTATCATTGTTGCAAATATATTTTCTAATACTATTAATATTATTGGTCCTAATAGCATTCCTATTACTCCCAGAATTTTGAAACCAGTATACATTGCTATTAAAGTAAATATTGGATGTATCCCTATCTGTCCGCTTACTATTCTTGGCTCTATGAATTGCCTTACTATACTCATAATTGCCCATAAGACTAGTAATCCAATAGCCAATTTCAAGTTTCCATTTACTGCACACCATACTGCCCATGGTAACATAGCAGTTCCAGAGCCAAATATTGGTAAAGCATCAACAAATCCTATCCCCAATGCAGCAATCAGCGGTACCTTTATTCCCCACCCCATAAAATGAAATATATACAGTCCAATTAGAGATATAACAAAAGAAATTAAAATTAAGATTGCCTGTGCTTTTAAATATCTGCCTAATGTTTTTATCAATTCTCTTATATGAATACCTATTTTTTTTACCCATGTTTTGGGTAGATGATGCTCTAATTGATCCAACATATATACCTTATCTACACATATAAAATATAAAGCTAAAAAGGTAATTACAACGTATATGCCTATTGTTGGGATAGACGTTATAAAGCCCATTGCAGATGTTAATACATTTTTGGCCCACTCTGTAATTGTTCCTAAGAACTCGGTTGCAGAACTTTGCAATGTGGCTTTCACTTGTTCTGATATCTGAATTTTTTCAAAATTAAAACTTTTTATTGTATTTTGTATAAAGGAATATCCCTTATCTAAAAATTGATTAATATTTCCTAATATATTTGAAATTTCCGAGATAAGTGTAGCTATTCCCCATGTAAGCAATCCTATTATTATAGAAAACGCTAAAATAAAAACAATAATAGCACTTGTCTTTCTCTTTAATTTAGTTTTTCTCATCAACACTTTTATAATTGGTTCTAAAAGTAAGGATATAATAAAAGCAATTAAAAATGGCATATAAAATACTGACAATTTAAAGCCTAACCATACCCCTATTATTGTTAAAAAGAAAATAAATATTCTTTTTATTACTTTTCTCCAATAATTCATATCTATTACCATATATGTACTCCTTTTGCATTATTTATTGATTTACGGGCAAGTAAAGGTTCTTACCCATAAATCAATACTTCTATTCTGCATTTTTCTTATTGCAATTACAAATATCCTCTAATGTGTTTGTAACTTCCGAATTATTTACATCAGGATTTGCAGCTAAATCACCCAATGTAAGTATTCCAACTATTTTATTATTTTCCATAACGGGTATTCTGCGTATTTGATTTTCTTTCATCATATTTTGCGCTTCTTCTACATGAGTGTCTGGTGTGCAAGAACAAACTTTGCAAGTCATTATTTCACTTATAGGCGTATTTTTTGCATCTTTATCACAAGCCACACTTCTTAGTATTATATCTCTATCTGTAACTATTCCAACTACGTTTTGTGAATCGTCGCATACTGGAATACATCCAATATGATTATTGCTCATTAATTTTGCACAATTACATACAGAATCAGTAGGTTTTACCCATGTAACATTATTACACATACATTCTCTTACTTTCATAATATACCACCTTTCATAAATTTATGAGAAATAATAATAATATTATTATTAACAAATAAAAAAAATATATGCAAAGATATTTTGCATATATTGGAAATTTTTTTAAATTACATATGGATTATTTGTAAATGGCATTCTTGGTGGTCTTCCTTGCCCTCCTGGAAATGGTGGTCGTGGAGGTGGCATTGACGGACGATTTCCTCCTAAAATTCTATTTAATATTAATATTCTTATTAAATCTCTTAGAAGCGGATTATTTATTCTTTGTCTTTTTTCTCTAACTTCTGCTTTTGCAGGTTCCTTTATTCCTCTATTGTCTACTCTTTTTCCCGCTTCTACATTTATATTTACTACTGTATTAACATCTCCTTCAACTGTATTATATATTTGTTCCGTCATCTGTTCTAATAATTCTTTAGTTAATGGCTCAACATTTTTATCACACATTTGACATACTGCAGGATTTATTTTTCTATATATTTCTGGATAAAGCTCTTCTGGATTAGGTATTGAAGAATTTACATTATTTTGTGCAGAATACCAATTATTATCATTTCTATATGTAGAACCGGTATTTTCCATCGGGTAGCCTAAAACCATTCTCATATAGTCTTCATAATTAGAATAATACATATTATACCTCCTTTTTTATTCAAGATATAATATGTATTATTAATAAAATTAGTTACTATTTAAGATTATTTACTAATTCTTTAAATTTAATACCTCTTTCTACAAAGTTCTTAAACGCATCAAAACTAGCACTTGCTGGAGATAAAAGTACTACATCACCTGGTGTAGAAACATTTTTAGATAATTCTACTGCTTCTTTTAAGTTTTCGCAGTGATATATTTTTACATTTTCTCCATTTTTTGCTTTTAAAGTTGCATCTTCTATTTTTTCTGCTGTCGGACCGGTTAAAATTAATATTCCAACCTTTCTAGCAATATTTTCTCCAACCTCTTTGTAATCTAATCCTTTATCTGAACCACCAGCTAATAAAATAATATTTTCGTCAAATGCATTTAATCCTGCTATTGTACTTGCTGGACTCGTTCCTATTGAATCATTGTAGTATTTTACTCCGTCTAATTCTCTTACAAATTCTAGTCTATGTTCAACACCATTAAATGATTTTATTGCTTCTGTTTGCTTTTCTATGCTTACTAAAGGAGCAGTAGCAGCTAATGCTGCACAAATATTTTCGTAATTATGTATGCCTCTTAATTTTATATCTGTTCTTTTTAGTATATGTCTTCTTATTCCGTCTTTACAAAACTTTATTGTTTCATCATCTCTATCATATATGTATCCATTTTCCAATTTTTCCTTGCTACTAAATAATATAACTTTGCCATTGGCTTCCTTACTAAAACTATATGTAATATCATTATCCTTATTCAAAATTAAAAGTCCATTTTCAGTCTGATATTTAAAAATATTTTTCTTGGCATCTTGATACTCTTCATATGATTTATGTACATTTAGATGATCTGGATATATATTGGTTACTATTGAAATTTCTGGACTCACATCCATATCCATTAATTGAAAACTACTTAGTTCTATAACAATAACATCTTCTGGTTTTATGTTGTCTATTTCCACAAATATAGGTTTACCAATGTTACCACCTAAGTAGCAATTATATCCTGCTTTTTTTATAATATCGGCAATGATAGAAGTAGTTGTGGTCTTTCCCTCTGTTCCAGTTACTCCAATTACTTTGCAAGGGGCTAATTTTAAAAGCATCTCTATTTCTGATGTTAGTATAGCACCTCTTTCAACCTCTTCAACTAATTCTGGAATTGTTGGAAGAGCACTAGGAGAACGAAATATAATGTCAAATCCTTGTACTTCCTTTAAACATTCTTTTCCCGTAATTATATTAAATCCTTTTGCTTTTACATTTTCCAATGCTTCTTCATTCAACTCTGCTTCAGTTTTCTGGTCAAATACAGTAATTATGGCACCTAAATTATATAGGTAATTTATTAATGGTATATTACTTACTCCTAATCCTATTATTGCAACATTTTTAGCTTTTATATATCTTTTAAATTCTTCTAATTTATTATTAATGTACTCCATTATTTTTTACTCCTTCTTCACAAAATATACTATATACTTTCTCAGCTGATTCTTTTGCGCTTTTACACTCTGTCACATCAACAGTAATTGTATTAGGATATATTTTATAAAATCCTGCTAGCTTTTGTAATTTATCCCTTTTAATTATATTTTTTCTCACTTCTTTTTCTAATTCATATCCGTTATATTGTATGCATTTTCTTTTTACACGTTCCTCTAAATCTGCTGTAATAAAAATATGATAATCCTGTTTAGGATATATCTCCATTAGAGCTCTTCCAGATACTATAACATTATACTCTGACTTTAAATTATCTATATATTCTTTTGCATATTCAAATAATCTTGTATTATCTGCCAAACCACCAACTATAGAAACAGCCAATGATGAAGCTTTAGATTGCAGTTCCTCTTCGCTTATTTTTATTCCATCTATATATACAACAGACTCATTATTTTCCATCTTAATGTCAATTTTGTACTTCTCCATTAATCTTTTTATATCTATTTTTTTTAATTTGAATTTTAATTTTAAAATATTTTTTTCCTCTTGTAGTAAAGCATAGACAATTGCTCTATATAAATTTCCACCATGCAGTAATACAGCATTTGGAATTATATTTAAAAGTTCTCTACATATAGAAGTTTTACCAGCACCGACCAAACCCTCTATTCCTATAACCATTGCTTATATTCACCTCGTGTATATTATACATATAAAAACAAAATTAAGCAACAAATTTTGTCACTTTAGGGACGTTCCTTTTTTGTAACAGACATACAATCTATTTTTATTGCATATAATATTTATAGATATTTTTGAAAGGATTTTGTAAAATGAGTGGTATTGTAGGATTTTTTAACGTCAAAGAAAAAATTATGAATTCACAAGAGATTTTGATGAATATGAATAATAAACTTATGCATAGAGGTTCTGACAAAGATGGGTACTATATTGGTGACAATATTGCTTTAGGTTTTAGAACTATTTTATGTGGCGACAATCAACCCATAAGTTTTAATTTTGAGGGAAATACATATGTTATTGTGTATGATGGAAACATTTATAATTTGAAGGAATTAAAACTTGAACTTGAACAATATGATTTCTGTTTTTCTACAAATTCTGATGCAGAGGTAATTTTAAAAGGTTATATTCATTTTAGAGAAAGTTTTGTTAATAAATTAAATGGTGTTTTTGCTTTTGCTATTTTTGACAAAAATCAAAATTCTCTATTCATTGCTAGAGATCATTTTGGCATCAAGCCTTTTTATTATACAATTATAAATAATACTTTTGTTTTCGCTTCGGAAATTAAAGCATTGTTTCAGTTTCCTAATGTTAATCCCAAAATGGATTCCATGGGAATATGTGAATTAATTGGAATTGGTCCAGCTCACACTCCAGGAGTAACCGTTTTTAAAGATATTTATGAGATAAAACCTGCACACTATGGTATTTATAACGATGGAGGTTTCCATTCTAAAAGTTATTGGAAGTTGATAAGCAAGCCTCATACTGACAGTTTAGGTAAAACTTGCGAAATCATAAAGTATTTGTTAGAAGATAGTATAAAAAAACAACTAGTTTCCGATTTACCAGTATGCTCTTTTCTTTCTGGTGGATTAGACTCTAGTATTATTTCCTTATATGCCGCAAATTATTATAAGGTTAATGATTTAAAGCCATTAGATACGTATTCTGTAGATTATGTGGATAACGATAAGAACTTTGTTAAAAGCGATTTTCAGCCCAATTCAGATAATTACTATATAGAATTAATGAGTAAAAGGCTATATTCAGAACATCACAACATAGTTTTAGATACTCCTGAATTAGCAGATGCTCTAGAAGCGGCAATGATTGCTCGTGATGTTCCTGGAATGGCCGACATAGATTCTTCATTATTATTATTTTGCAAAAATGTAAAACCAGAAGCATCTATTGCCCTTACTGGCGAATGTGCAGATGAAATCTTTGCTGGTTATCCATGGTTCTTTAGAGAAGATGCTTTAAGTAGTAATACATTCCCTTGGTCTATTGCAATACAAGAAAGACAGACTTTGCTTAATAACCAAATTAGTGAAAAAGTAGATTTAAAAGCATATATTGATTATAGATATAATGAAAGCCTTAATGAAGTAAGTTTAATTGGTAGTGACTCTAAAGAAACATTAGAAAAAAAGAAAATCTCTCATTTGACTTTAAATTGGTTTATGCAAACTTTATTGGAACGTGCTGATAGAATGGGTATGTATAATGGATTTGAAATGAGAGTTCCGTTTTGTGATTATAGAATTGTAGAATATGTATGGAACATTCCTTGGGAAATAAAAGCTTTAAATGGTAGAGAAAAGGGATTGTTAAGATATATTATGAAAGATAGTTTACCTTCTGAAATAGTTGATAGAAAGAAAAGTCCTTATCCTAAAACCCATAACCCAACATATTTAAACAAAGTAAAAGAAATGCTTACCAATATAATGAAACAGCCTGATGCTCCTATTAATACTTTATTTAATAAAGAATATGTTTGGGAGATTTTAAATACAGATGGAAAATCATTTTCTAGACCATGGTTTGGACAGTTGATGACAGGACCTCAGCTTATGGCCTATTTGTGCCAAGTTAATATGTGGTTAGAAATGTATGAACCTAAAATAGAACTTTAAATGTAAAATAGAGGTTTAGAATCTTCAAAGTGCGGGCGATTAAAATCGCTCCTACATTTTTTATAGATTACTTTAATAATACTAAAAGGACGTAATATTTACGTCCTTTTTGGCTATTTATCTAGGATATTTTATTGCGGCTTGTGTTATAGCCTGTATAAACTAGTGATTACTATTCTTTTTATTAATAGCGACACAAAGCATTGCTTATATTACCTAGAAATTTCTATCTCTTTTAATTATGCTGGCTCTTGCCACAGCTTATATAAACTAAAGATTTCTATTCCTTTTGATTATACTAGCCTTTGCCACAGCCCTAATTGATAATAGATTAAAGAAATTAATATAATTTCATTTGCACTAATTAATACCACTATTTTGAATTTGACTAAAAAAATAAATACTATTTTACGCAAAACACTTTTATCTTTAACACACATTAATTATACCATCAAATTTAAAATTACACAAAAAAAATAAGCCTAAGGAACTATGAACTAATCACATTCCTTAGGCTTTTATATATAATTTTCCCTTTTCTACTTTTATTTTTTCTACAAAAGTTTCTATTAACTCATCTGATATTTCATTATTTCTATCATATTCTAAATTATCAATAATATTCTTCTTTAAATGAGATAGTTTATCTTCTAACTCTTCTTTTGGAATTACTTTATTTTTTTGGGATTGTTCTATTTTTTCTTTCAAAATAGCATTGTTTTTATCAATATCATTTTTTTCATTTATCACCTCCAACAATTTAAGTATAAAATATTAATTTGTTTAAAATACTATTAAATTATGTGAAATAATGTGAAAAAATCAATTTAAGCAGTTCATCATCGTTATGAATAGAAGTTATAAATGTGTTGACAAATATAATTTTTACATTATAATAATGTTACAAGAGGTGATATTAATGCATAAAGAATATGAATGCACCATTCTTGAAGTAGATGTAAATAGTTTTATTTCAAAGATTGAAAAAATGGGAGCGAAAAAAATTGGTGAATTCAATCAAAAAAGATATGTATATGATTTTAATCCTATCAATAAAAATAAATGGATTAGGTTGAGAACCGATGGAAAAACGTCAACTTTAACTATTAAGGAAATAGTAGATAAAAATGAAATTGATGGCACAAATGAGATAGAGATAGAAGTTTCTAGTTTTGAAAATGCAAACAAAATATTAAATGAACTTGGATATGTTGCAAGAAATTACCAAGAAAATAAAAGAATTAAATATACACTTGATGGTGTTGAAATCGATATTGATTTTTGGCCATTAATTCCTCCATATGTTGAAATTGAAGGAAAAAATGAAAACGATGTAAGAAAAATGATTGAAAGATTAAAGATTGATAAAAACATGATTACAACACTAGATGTTGCAAGTATATATAATCAAATATACAATATTGATATATTGAAAATTGAAAAATTGGAGTTAAAAAAATGAAATTATGTTGAAATATAACAACTCATTGTAATAAAAATTGTCGTTTTTGTTTTAGAGACACCACAACAACAGATAATAATTTGGAGCAAAATATAACTGTTTTAAATAATTTAAAAAAATTAGATGTAACAAAAATTACATATGCAGGCGGCGAACCATTTTTATATGATGGTCTGGAAGTTTTATTAAAAATAAGTAAAGAAAATGGTATATACAACAAAATTGTAACAAATGGATCATTGTTAAATGCAAATAACATTGAAAAGAAATTGAAATATGTTGACAGAATTGCATTTTCTGTTGATTCTTCATCGGATTTAGAAAATTATTTTTTAGGTCGTGGTTCCGAACAATATTCACATATCAAAGAAATAGTTCCATTAATACTAAAAAAATACCCAAAAATGAAAATTGATATAAACACAACTATTGTAAGGCAGACATTAAAAGAAATAGATAGTTTTTACAATTCTTTAATAGATAACTTTAGTAAAAAAGAAATAGCAAGATGGAAAATATTAAGGTTTTGCCCATTACGAGGAAATGCAAAAGACAAAAGTAATGAAAAAAGTTTAAAATTAACAAGGAATAGAAATTTTATGAGAGATTTCTATAAATAGGAGGATTTTTTATGCAAAAAATTATATTAGTAACTGGCAATATAAACAAACTTATAAGTGCAAAGCAATTTTTGGAACCACACGGAATCAAAGTTGAAAATATAAAAATGGATACAACAGAAATTCAATCTAATTCAGTAGAAGAAATTGCTGCATTTTCCGCAAAAGAAGCATGTAACAAATTAAAATGTACTGTACTTAAAAATGATACAGGATTCTTTATAGAAGCTTTAAACGGGTTTCCAGGTCCATATACTCATGATGTTATGAACTGCATTGGCACAGATGGAATACTTAAACTCATGAAAGGAGTTAAAAATAGAAAAGCATATTATAAAGAAGCATTCGCATATTGTGAATATGGATGTGAACCAATTGTATTCACTTCTATAACAAGAGGTACTATTGCGCTAGAAAAAAGTGGTAAATATGGAATGAAAATAGATCCAATATTTATTCCTGATGGTCATGACAAAACTATGGCGAATTATGCTGATGAAGAAAGATTTAAGTTATGGAATACAGATGCTTATAACAAAATTGCAAAATATGTAAAAAATACTAGTAAAAACTAGTACTTTTTTTATACTCCTCTATTTATTCCCCTACTTCGTAATAATATTTTTCTAATATTATCTACTGGCACAACTGAAAATGCAAATAAAATAGTTATAATAAGTTCTTTTAAAGTTAACCCTGACGTTCTAAAAAATTATCTATTTTGCTTAGATTAACTTTAATTAATTTTTCATTCATAACCTATCTTCTCCTTTAATTTCATAATTTAATTTCCAGTTTAAATATTCCTCATAAGATATTTCGTGCTTTTCTCTTTTTATTTTTTGCTTTTTCCATTCTTGTAATGAGTTAATTAATAATTTAATCTCTGGCTTATTAATATTTTTGACTTGTGATAAATCCAATCTATAATTTGAAATATACTCTTCAAGCCAAAAAAACAAATAAATTAAATCTTCGGGATTTTTATAATCATATTTCTTTAATGAATTAAAATTAACTTTAAGAAATTTGGCAATATCTTTTACTCTATCATCCTTTGGATTTCTATCTCCCTTTTCATATCTTGTCATCGTTCTTCTCTTGCATTCGCCAGTTAATCCCAAGTGTTCTGAAATTTTATCCTGTGATAAATGTCTTAATTCTCTTACAAAAGCTATTCTAGATCCTTGAGATAAATCCTTTAATTCAGGTTTTACATACAACAATCGCATTTTTCTTACCTCCTAATTCTTGTCGCATATTATTTAATTTCAATCAAAAAAAGATTGAAATATGCGATAAAAGTATCTATTTCAATCTTTAAAATAATATTTTTACTTCAATTTAGAATTGGAAGTAAGAATGTTTAAACATTCATTTTTTTAGTTTTTTATATAATCATTGGATTTACAGTATTTTAATTAAATTACTTTCTATCCCCAAATTTGATTGCGGCTTGTGCAGCAGCTAATCTTGCGATTGGCACTCTGTATGGTGAACAAGATACATAGTCTAATCCTACTCTTTGGCAGAATTCAACTGATGCGGGATTTCCTCCATGCTCGCCACATATTCCTAAGTGAATATCTGGTCTTGTTGCTCTTCCCATCTTTACAGCCATTTCTATTAATTTTCCAACACCTACTTGATCTAATTTAGCAAATGGATCTGATTCATATATTTTCTTTGCATAGTAATCTCCTAAGAATTTACCTGCATCATCACGGCTAAATCCAAATGTCATTTGTGTTAAGTCATTTGTACCAAATGAGAAGAATTCAGCTTCTTTTGCTATTTCATCAGCTGTTAATGCTGCTCTTGGTATTTCAATCATTGTTCCAACTAGATATTTTAGTTCTACTCCTGCTTCTCTAATTACTTCGTCTGCAACTCTAGTAACTATATCTTTAACATATTTTAACTCTTTAACTTCTCCTACTAATGGAATCATTATTTCTGGAACAACATTCATTCCTTCTTTATTTACATTTATAGCAGCTTCTATAACAGCTCTTGTTTGCATTTCTGCAATTTCAGGATATGTTACAGCAAGACGACATCCTCTATGTCCCATCATTGGGTTAAATTCATGTAATCCTTCTACTATATTTTTTAATTCTTCAAATGTTAATCCCATTTCTTTTGCTAATGCTCTTATATCTTCATCATCATGTGGAACAAACTCATGTAAAGGTGGATCTAAGAATCTTATTGTTACAGGGTAACCTTTCATTTCTTTATATAATCCTTCAAAGTCTCCTCTTTGCATTGGAAGTATTTTCGCCAAAGCTTTTGCTCTTTGTTCTGGAGTTTTAGATACTATCATTTCTCTTATTGCGGCAATTCTATCTGGTGCAAAGAACATATGCTCTGTTCTACATAATCCTATACCTTCAGCTCCAAATTCATATGCTTGTTTAGCATCTCTTGGTGTATCTGCATTTGTTCTAACTTTTAATTGTCTGTATTGATCTGCCCATCCCATTAATTTTGCAAAGTTTCCAGAAACTGATGCAGGAACTGTTTCTATTCTTTCCCCATATACGTTTCCTGTTGATCCATCTAGTGAAATCCATTCTCCTTCTGCAACTTTTCTGCCATCAGGTAATGTGAAATATTTTTCTTCTTCATTTACAATTATTTCTCCACAACCTGCTACACAGCAAGTTCCCATACCACGTGCAACAACTGCAGCATGTGATGTCATACCTCCACGAACTGTAAGAACACCATGACATACATTCATTCCATCAATATCTTCTGGAGATGTTTCTAATCTAACTAATATAAGGTCTTTCTCTCCTGCTTCATACATTTCAACAGCTTTATCTGCTGTAAATACTACTTTTCCTGTTGCAGCACCTGGTGATGCAGCTAAACCTTTAGCAACTACTTTTGCAGCTTTTAATGCAGCTTGATCAAAATTTGGATGTAATAATTGATCTAATTGATTTGGTTCTACTCTTAAAACAGCTTCTTTTTCTGTTATCATTCCTTCATTTACTAAATCAACAGCTATTTGTAACGCAGCATTTGCAGTTCTTTTACCATTTCTTGTTTGTAAGAAGAATAGTTTTCCTCTTTCAATTGTAAATTCCATATCTTGCATATCTTTGTAATGTTTTTCTAATTTTTGAGAATACATAACAAAATCTTCATATGCTTTTGGGTTTGTTTCTTTTAATTGTTCTATAGGTTGTGGTGTTCTTATACCTGCAACAACGTCTTCACCTTGTGCATTCATTAAGTATTCACCAAATAATTTGTTTTCTCCTGTAGCTGGGTTACGTGTAAATGCAACACCTGTTCCACAGTCATCTCCCATATTTCCGAATACCATTTCTTGTACGTTAACAGCTGTTCCCCAGCTTCCTGGTATATCATTTAATCTTCTATATGTTATTGCCCTTGCATTATTCCAACTTCTGAATACAGCTTTTACAGCTTCCATTAATTGAACTCTTGAATCTTGAGGGAAATCTTCACCTTTTTGTTCTTTATATATTGCTTTAAATTGTGCAACTAAGTCTTTTAAATCTTCTGCTGTTAATTTTGTATCTAGTTTAACACCTTTTTCTTCCTTCTTTTTATCTATTATTTTTTCAAAGAATGGTTTTGGTATTTCCATAACAACATCACTAAACATTTGAATAAATCTTCTGTAGCTGTCATATGCAAATCTTTCATTTTTTTCTGCCATTCCCTTTAAAACATTATCATTTAAACCTAAGTTTAATATTGTATCCATCATTCCAGGCATAGATGCTCTAGCTCCTGAACGTACAGATACTAATAAAGGATTTTCTACATCTCCTAATGTTTTTCCCGTAATTTCTTCTAATTTTTTTAGATTTTCAAAGATTTCTTCTTCAATTTCTTTAGAAATTTTTTCTCCATCTTCATAATATTTTGTACAAGCTTCTGTTGAAACTGTAAATCCTTGTGGTATTGGTAATCCTAAGTTTGTCATTTCTGCTAAATTTGCACCTTTTCCACCTAGTAGTTCTCTCATGCCTGCATTTCCTTCTTTAAATAAGTAAACATACTTGTGACTCATAAAAAACCTCCTATTAAATTTTTATATTTTATTGAAAAAATAAAATCATAAATAAAATTGATGTCTCAAATAATTTGAAACATCAATATTATATCCAAAAATGTAAAAAAAGTAAATATTTTTTTTAAATTTCATTAAATATAGTTTATCCCTCATAGGATGGTCAATTAAAATTGTCCCTTTGTATGGTTGAGTTATTAGCATTATAACAGTTTCCAAAAATTTGCATAACTTTATTATATTTTGGTATTATTCCTTCTTTTTTTTCTACTAAACTTGGTTTTACTTGGAAAACTCCAGGATAGCAATTTCCCTCTACTAATACAGGTCCATCCTCTGAAATTGCCACATCCCATCCAATATATCCCATTTCTGGTACCACCTTAGCTGCTTCTTTTACCATGCTCACAGCCTCTTTGAACATAGGTACTTTAAAGCCTACTATAGTTTCATTTGATATTGGATGTTTATAATACTTATTATCCATTTGGTCAATTGCTTCTGCATAAACAGTTCCCTCGTCATCTACATAAGTGTACATTCCACCACTTGAAAAATTATCTACTACACCACCATTTCCAACTTTTAGTATTGCTTGTAAAAAGTACGCTTGTCCATCCTTATAAAATATAAACATCCTTAATGTGTTTACAGATTTGTTATAAAGTTTATTCATATCTGGATGTTGTTTTATACATTGCTCCACCAATAATTGTTTCTTAAATAATAAACTACTATATACTATTTTAGATTCTTCATCATTTATATATTCATATTTTTCAATTCCCTTGCCACCTTCGCCGTCTATCGGTTTAACTATAATTACTTTATTTTGTTTAAAAAAGTCAAGAAAATCATTATAATTATTTTCATTTAAAACCATCCATTGTCTTTTTAGGAATTTGTTATAAATCTTATACATTTCTTCTTTATTGTCAAATATATAAAATTTTGATTTATCATTGAATTTCTTAATTATTTCATTATTTTTTCCTCTTGTTAAATATGTTTCCCTTTGTTCTTTATTTAGGTTATAAAATTCAAATTCTTGATAGTCGTAATATCCTGCTTGATATTTTAGTCCACATTTTGTCATATCAAATAAGACAAACAAAAGATTTTTATTAGTCTTTTTTGAAACGGCCTTTGCTATTTTTATCATATTTGAATAGTCTAATTTTAATATTCTTTTAAACAAATATTTAATCTTCTCCATTATATTTTTCCTCTTTTAGTTTAATTTACATATATATTTTCTTTTTTTCTAATATATTGTATATCTTTGCTCCAAAAGGAAGCATAAATATATCTTCTTTTGTTAATATTTTTAATAATAATACCGATATTATATATACAGCAACGCCTATTAATATAGATATTAATGTAGAAATTGTTTTACCAGTAATTAGGTTTAATCCATAATTACTTAAAGACACTACAAGTCCCATAATTAGGCCAGCCAGGATTGGTTTAAGTACATTTCTTTTAAAATCCATATTTAATTTTATAGATTTTTTTAATGATGTATATGATATGCAAAATGCTATTATTTGGCATGTTATAGAGCTTATTGGAGCTCCATATATATTTATTGAAGGATTACTTATTAAAATAACGTTCAAAATAAGTTTAACCGTAGCTCCAACAGCCAAGGCAATTGCTGGTATGTAAACTTTGCTAAGCCCTTGCAGTCCACTATTTATAGTTTGGCTTAATGCTATAAATATCATAGAAATAGATGCAAGTCTTAAAACCCAAGCTCCATCAGAAGCAGATGGGTATATCAATTTTAATATTGGCTCTGCTAAAACTATAAAGCCAATTGCACATGGTATTATAATTAGAATTGATATAAATACAGAAAAAGATAATCTTTTATTTGTAGTATCAAAATCTTTTTGCGCCACTGAATGTGAAATTGCCGGTAATAACGCCGTAGAAAGCGCTATATTTATTGCAATCGGTAAATTTACTAATGTGTCTACTTTTGAAAGTATTCCCGCTTTTTGCATCGCCAATTGTTCTAATGCCCCTTTACTATTTATTATTCCCGAATAAGCTATTTGTATACAGTTACTAACAGTTGTTGTATCTATTACAGAAGTTATAACTGATATTATAGAGCCTATTGTAATAGGAATTGAAAAGGCTAATACTGCTTTTAACAATTGTTTACTTGTTTTGTTATATTCTGGAGAATTCTTTAATTCTTCTTCTGCATACTTAATTTTATGTCTTTTATAATATATAAAGATGTAAACAAAAGTTAATATAACAGATATCGTTGTTGATAGATTTCCTCCTGCAGCCATTATATATGCGTCTTTGCCTATAAGTGCATACACAAATGTAATGCTTAAAACACAGTTTAAAAACTGTTCCAATGTGTAGGAAACACTAGCTGGTTTCATATTGCTTTGTGCATTGAAATAACCTCTAAATACTGAAGATGCGGCAACAAATACTATTGCTGGTGCAAGTACTTTTAAAACATAACTAACATCCGGAACATTTAGTATTTTAGTTGCTATTAAATCTGCAAATAAAAATAATGTCACAGAAAAGAATAAACCTATTCCAGCAAACAATTTCATAGTTATTTTAAAAATTCTTTGCGCTCCTGCATTATCATTTATTGCCAGTCTTTCCGATACTAGTTTGCTTACTACAGATGGAATTCCAATAGAGCACAATGCTAATAATAAAGAGTATATTTGGTAACCAGATGAATAATAGCCTAACCCTGTGTCTCCAAATCCTTCAATATTAGTTATTACTAATTTATAAATAAGTCCCATAACTTTTACGGCTACTTCTGAAAACATAAGTATTAAAACATTTTTCATAAAAGATATTTTAGGTTTTGCATTTGCTGTATTTTTCTCTTCCAATATAATTTCCTCACTTTTCTTTAGAATGTTATTAAAATTCGAATTTATCTTTCATCCAATTTTCTATTTCATTTATGTTTATTCTTATTTGCTCCATTGTATCTCTATCTCTTATTGTTACAGTATTGTCTTCCAATGTATCAAAGTCAACCGTTATACAATAAGGTGTTCCAACTTCGTCTTGTCTTCTATATCTTTTTCCTATACTTCCTGCTTCGTCATAGTCGCACATAAATTTCTTAGAAAGTTTTGTATATAAATCATTTGCTTTATCACTTAATTTTTTAGATAATGGTAATATTGCCATTTTATATGGAGCAATTGCTGGGTGCAAATGCAGAACAGTTCTTACATCTCCTTCTGCAATTTCATCCTCTTCATATGCTTGGCATAATACTGCTAATACAGTTCTATCTAAACCATATGTAGACTCTATTATGTATGGAATAAATTTCTCGTTTGTTTCTGGATCCAGATATTCTTGTTTTATTCCAGAAAACTCTTGGTGTCTTGATAAATCATAATTTGTTCTATTATGAGTTCCATTTATTTCGCCCCAACCAATTGAAGGAAATAAATATTCAATATCACAAGCTGCTTTAGCATAAAAAACTAGTTTCTCGTGATCATGGAATCTTAGTTTTTCTTCTGGTAAGCCCAAATCCATGTAGTATTTTTTTCCATATTCTTTAAAATAGTTGTATATTTCTTCATCTGAACCTTCTTTACAGAATGTTTGGAATTCCATTTGTTCAAACTCAATTGTTCTAAATATAAAGTTTCCGGGTGTAATTTCATTTCTAAATGCTTTACCTATTTGAGCAATACTAAATGGTAGTTTAGCTCTTGTTGATCTTTGAACATTTAAGAAATTAACATATTCTCCCTGTGCATTCTCCGGTCTTAAATATATGGTACTTTTGCTGTCGTTTGTTACACCTCTATATGTTTGAAACATTAAATTAAATTGTCTTATATCTGTAAAATTGCATTTACCACATTTTGGGCATGGAATTTTATTTTCATTAATATATGCTAGCATTTCTTCCTGTGTCATTCCCTCTGCATGTGCATCTGGATTAAAGTCGCTTATTAAATTATCTGCTCTATGTCTTGTTTTACATTCTTTACAGTCTAATAGCGGATCTGAAAAGCCTGCAACATGTCCACTAGCCTCCCATACTCTTGGATGCATTAGTATGTCCGCATCTATTTCATAACTGCTTTTTCTTTCTTGAACAAATCTTTTTCTCCAAGTATCTTTAATTGAATTCTTTAATCTAGCTCCCAGAGGTCCATAATCCCATGTGTTTGCTAATCCACCATATATTTCTGACCCTTGAAAAATGAATCCTCTATTTTTACATAAACTAACTATCTTATCCATTGTTAAATCAGCCATCTTGCATACTTCCTCTCTTTATATAACTTAATAAATTCTACCAATTTATCAGTCAAAAGTCAACAATAATTTTACGTTCTCATTTCCATTTTATTACATTTTTTGTCTTATGTTACACTATTATTACAAATTAGTTTACAAAATATGACTTTTGTAATACTGTGGATAATGTGGATAAGTCTGTGAATAACTACAAATAGGCACTTTATTTTCATTATTTATTCACAGTCGATTTTTGTCGTTTGTTTATGAAAACCGTAGAATTAAGTTGAGTTTACATATTAATCACAAAATAAATTGCCAGTACAATTTCTGTTATTAATATTACAGGAAATCCCACTGAGAATCTTAGTTTTTTTGTTTTGTGTCTAAAAACATACATTCCCGTAATTCCACCTATTGAGCCTCCCAACATTGCCAATCCCAATAAGGTTGATTCTTTTATTCTCCATTCTCCTTTTTCTGCCCTTTTTTTATCTATAAACATTGCTAAAAAAGTAACTATATTAATGCTTATTAAATATATTACTATATTCTTAACTGTAAATATTTCTTCTATATTTAGCATCTTCTTCTCCTTATTTTATCCAAACAAACTCATTTGGTTACTTTGACTCATTCCCTTTAAGCATCCCATTTTAGTTAATAATTCCACAACAGAATTACCTATTTTAGAACGTATTTTCATATCATCTATAGACATAAACTTGCCATCTTTTTTAGCTGTTTCTATACCTTGAGCTGCTACAGTTCCCAATCCAGGTACACTATTTAGTGGAGGCCTAATTCCCTCATCCTCTATTTGAAATTTTGTAGAATGTGATTTGTATAAGTCAATTGGTAAAAAGTTTATTCCTCTTTCATACATTTCAAGTACCAATTCTAGTATTGCATACATATTTTTATCTTTCGTAGTTGCCGCATTCCCCTGTAAATCTATTTCTTTCATTTTATTCTTTACTTTTTCTTTGCCATAACACATAACATCACTATCAAATTCGTCTGCTCTTATTGTGAAAAATGCTGTGTAATAAGCTTTTGGCTCATGCACTTTAAACCATGCTATCCTAAAGGCATTTGTTACATAAGCTGCTGCGTGTGCTTTAGGAAACATATATTTAATTTTCTCACATGATTTTATATACCATTCTGGCACTTTGTTTTCTTTCATCATTGCAACATATTCTGCCCATTTAGCTGGGTCTTTTAATGCCTTTCCTTTACGCACTGTTTCCATTATTTTAAATGCATAATTTGGAGGTACTCCTTTTTTTATTAGATATATCATTATATCATCACGACAACATATAGCTTCATTCAGTGTTACGGTTCCTTCTTCTATAAGGCTTTGTGCATTTCCAAGCCATACATCTGTACCATGAGACAATCCAGATATACGTATCAACTCGTCAAATGTTGTAGGCTTAGTATCTACAAGCATTCCTCTTACAAATTTAGTTCCAAATTCTGGTACACCATAACTACCTACTTCACTATGTATTTGCTCTGGTGTTACTCCTAATGCCTTTGTAGAACTGAATATGCTCATTGTTTCCTTATCGTCAAGCGGAACCTTAGTTGGATCAATTCCTGTTAAATCATACAACATTCTTATCATTGTTGGATCATCATGACCTAATATATCCAGTTTTAAAAGGTTTTGATCTATTGAGTGATAGTCAAAATGTGTTGTTATTATATCCGAATTCGGATCATCAGCTGGATGTTGAACAGGTGTAAATTCATATATTTCTCTTCCTTTTGGAACAACTATGATTCCTCCTGGATGTTGTCCAGTTGTTCTTTTTATTCCTGTACATCCCTGTGCTATCCTTAATACTTCTGCATTATTAACAGGTATTCCTCTTTCTTCATAATATTTTTTTACATATCCATATGCAGTTTTATCTGCTACTGTACCTACTGTTCCCGCTTTAAATGTTGTTCCTTTGCCAAATATTACTTCTGTATATCTATGTGCCTTAGCTTGATATTCACCTGAAAAATTTAAGTCTATATCTGGTTCCTTATCCCCATTAAATCCCAAGAAGGTTTCAAATGGTATGTCTATTCCATCTTTTACCATTTTAGTGCCACATTCCGGACAATCTTTATCTGGCAAATCATATCCACATGCATATCCATAATCTGTAAAATCAGAATGTTTACATTTGGGGCATCTATAATGTGGTGGTAAAGAATTTACCTCTGTTATTCCTGTTGCATATGCCGCAAATGATGAACCAACAGAACCTCTTGAACCTACTATATATCCATCTTCATTTGACTTCCAAACTAACTTTTGGGCAATAATATACATAACAGAAAAACCATTTTTTATGATAGAATCCAATTCCTTACTTAATCTTTCTTCTACAATATCTGGTAATGGATTTCCATATAATTCATGTGCCTTTTTATAAGCTATATCTTTAATAGTTTGCTCACAACCTTCAATATGCGGTGGACATTTTTCTGGAGATATTGGACTTATATTTTCACACATATCTGCAATTTTATTTGTATTTGTTACTACTACTTCGTATGCTTTTTCTTCGCCAAGATATTCAAATTCCTTAAGCATTTCCTCTGTTGTTCTTAAATATAAAGGAGCTTGTTCATCTGCATCATCATACCCTTGTCCTGCCATTAATATTCTTCTGTATATTTCATCTTGCGGATCCATAAAGTGAACATCACATGTTGCTACAACAGGTTTTTGTAGTTTTTCTCCTATCTCTACAATCTTTTTATTAATTTCTTGTAGAGCTTCTACGTTTGCCACAGTTCCATTTCTAACCATAAACATATTATTGCCATTTGGTTGAATTTCTAAATAATCATAATCATTTGCAATTTCTTCTACTTCTTCATCTGTCTTGCCTGCAACAATTGCTCTGTATATTTCTCCCTGTTCACAAGCACTTCCTAATATTAATCCTTCAGAATATTTCTTAAACAAAGACTTTAATATTCTTGGTTTTTTGTAGAAGTAATCTAAATGTGAATACGAAACTAATTTATATAAGTTCCTAAGTCCTACATAGTCTTTCGCAATAATTATAGCATGATATGTCTGTAATGATTTATAATCTGCTTTTCCCGATTCTTTTTTGTCAATATCATCTAATGTTTTTACTCCTTGTTCTTTTAACATATCTAACATTATATTGAAAACTTTTACTGTAGTATCCACATCGTCTAAGGCTCTATGTGCTACATCAACTTTTATACCAAGATTTTCTGCAATAATACCTAGCTTATATTTCTTATACTGAGGAAATAATTCTTTTGCTAACTTCAAAGTGTCCATGTATGTATTATTTAATTTTAATCCTAATGCTGTTGCATTGTATTTTAGAAATCCAATATCAAAGTCTGCATTATGAGCTACTAAAACACTATCTCCTATAAATTCAATCACTTTAGGTAAAACTTTATCTATTGTATCTGCATCTTTTACCATATCATCTGTAATGTTAGTTACCTCAACGACTTTTTGGGGTATTGGCTTTTCTGGATTAACAAAACAAGAAAAACTATCAAGCAATTCTCCATTTCTTATTTTCATTATTCCGACTTCTGTTATTTTTTCTGTTCTGAAAGAAATTCCAGTAGTTTCTAAGTCTAACACACAATACGTGGTATTATCTAAACTTTGATTTTTAGAAAAAGATACTGGAGATACTTTATCTGGTGCTAAATATGCTTCAACTCCATATAAAATTTTAATATCTGGATGGTCTTTTTCCAAATATTTATGTGCCTCTGGAAAGGCTTGTACAACACCATGATCTGTTATCGCTATAGATTTCATTCCCCATTTTACAGCTCTTTTTATCAAATCCTTTGCCGAAGTCATTCCATCCATTTGGCTCATTTGTGTATGCATATGTAATTCTACTCTTTTTATAGGAGCATTGTCTTCCCTTTTTTCACGCTTAATTCCATTACCTTCTATTATAGTGTTTGCAATAACACCAAGTTCTTTTGCAAATGGGTCAAATTGTGCTGTACCTTCTACTTTCACACCTCTGACTCCACTTAGTTTTCCCAATATTTCCTTTGCTTTCTCTTTTTCCAAAAAAGCCTTGCACGTAATTGTGCTTGTTCCATCATACAAATCAAACATTGCTAAAAGTTTGCCAGATTTAAGCTCTCTGGAATCTATATTTAGTATTTCACCATCTAACAATACACGTCCACTATCAACAGATAAATCTGCAACTTTTACTAAAGTTTCCTTTAGTTTTACACTTCTTCCATATATTAATGGGCTATTCTCTTCTTGTTTCTCTTCTATAACTTGTTTAGGAGATTCTTTTATTTCTTCTTTTTTCTCCTCTATTTTTTCTTTCTTGCTTTCCTTTTCTTGATTTTTAATTGTTAAGATATATTCTTCCTCTAATTTTTTGTTTTGTTCTTGTAGATGTAACATTATATCTTCAAGTGGCTTTTCTACAAATTTCACATTACATTTTTGATTATATAAATTCATCATAGTTTCTGCAATTATTTGATCAAATCGTCTAGTTTCTAATATGTCTTTTCCTTTTAGAGCTAAATTGATATTTACATTATTACCATCTACATTTACTATACTGCCCTTTAGCAATGCTTTTGCTAATGGATACTTATATGCAATGTATTCAATTATATTTTTCCATTCTTCTATTATTGTAAAAGGTGGGAGTTTAATATATTCTATTTTTATTATGGTTTCTTTGAATCCAAACCTTTTTTCTATATATCTTTCAAATGCTATTAGATCCAAAATTTTTATTTGTTTTTCTGCTATTAATATCAGCTCTATCCTTCCAGTTTTTTTAAATACATTAACTGTTTTTATTTTTGCTTCGTTTAACTCAAAACTATTTGAATTATAGTCCTTAAATACTTCTTTAATCGTTTTTTCCATTATTTTCACCTTGTTCTAATAGTCTTTAAAAAATCAATTCGTCTAAAAAATTCTTAAAATGTCATTATATGTTACTATAATACTTAGGCCTATCAAAATGCAAAAGCCTATCATTTGTATTTTTAGTTCAACATTTTCTTTTAATGGTTTTTTTCTAATTCCTTCTATTAATAAAATCACTACCTTTCCACCGTCTAGCGGTGGGAATGGCAATAAATTAGTTACTCCTAAAGAAATAGATATTAAAGCCAATATGTTTACAAATTCGCTTATACCCTTTGTTTCAACAACTACTTCTCCTATTCCAACAGGACCCATTAGTTGATTTACTGCTACATTACCTGTAAATAGCATTTTTAAATTATCTATTATAGAAAATAAGAAATCACCTGTATTCCAAAACGCATAATAAATATTGTTAGTAAAGTTATTTTCTGCCATTTTTAAATTGATTCCTAAATAATAGTTAAATTTTTCTTCTGCCTCTATATTAAAATCCTTAATTTCATTATTTCTTTGCACAGTAAATTGTATTATGTTTGTTTCTGATTTGCTTATATTTTCTACTAACTTTTCTGCATCGTTTTCTACATCTATAGAATTTATTTTTAAAACTACATCTCCGCTTGTTAGTCCTCCTTTTTCCGCTGGACTATCTTTTTGTACCGCTAGTATTTCCGTTGAAGGGCTGTTTTCAATATATTTTAATGCAATACCTGTGTAATTGTATTTTTCTTCTGTTGGTACAATTTTATATTCAATTTTATTTTCGTTTCTTTCTACCTCAACTATTAGATCATTTCCATTGCAATTTCTAATTTCTTCATCTAAATCATTTTTTGTTCTTATTTTATGATTATTTATTTTTAAAATCTTATCCCCACTTTTTATTCCATAAATTTCTGCACTATAACCTGGTATAGTTGTATCTACAATATTAGATATATTATTACCTGTAAAAGACATCAAACTAAAATATACAATTAGTGCAAAAATTATATTTACTGTTCCTCCTGCCATAACAATTGCTATACGTCTTGGTATAGAGGCATTACTAAAAGAACCTTCTTCTTCAGAACGTTCTTCTTCTCCCTCCATACTTACAAAACCACCAAGTGGTATAAGTCTTAAAGCATATTTTGTTTCTTTACCTTGCTTACTCCATATTGTTGGTCCAAAGCCTATTGCAAACTCATTCACTTTTACCTTACATAGTTTTGCTATTATAAAATGTCCACCTTCATGAATAAAAACAAGAAAGCCAAGGATAAAGACTATTTTAATTGCATTTATTAAAAAACTAATCAAAGCGTACCTCCAAAATTAAATAAATGATAATAAAAAGTATGCAATAGGTGCTATAAATAATACACTATCTATTCTATCCAACATTCCTCCATGTCCTGGTATTAAGTTACTTGTATCTTTTATTTCTGTATATCTTTTTATACTTGATTCCGCCAAATCTCCTAATTGACCTATTATGCTAAGTATAACACTTATTACGGTTATAAAAATATAATTTATTTGTAAATTCCATATTTTATTACATACAATAGTATATACCATAGATAAAAGGACTGCTCCTATCACTCCACCAATACATCCTTCAATGGTTTTATTGGGACTTACCTCGGTAAATTTATGTTTTCCTATTCTTTTTCCAACTACATATGCAAATATATCTGTTCCACAAGCAGTAAGAAAAACGTACCATATTAATATTTTACCATTTGCTAGGTTTTCTCTTATCAACGGAATAAACATTATAAAAATTACTATATAGCAGATTCCAAAAAAAGTAATTGATATATCACTAATATTTGTTTTCATATTACTAAATATTACTTTTAAAAATAATATTAATATAGATATTGGTATTATTGCTGCAATTACTTTTAACGCTATGTCAATAGGAATTACATGAATAATTGCTAACATTGCTGCTGCTATATATCCAATAACTGCAACAGGCTTATTTTTTGTTTTAAATGCATTATAATATTCATATAATCCCATAATTGCTATAATACTTATTAAAGTATCTACAAAATATGTATTTCCAAAAATAAAAATAATTGCCATTATTGGAAAAAGTATTACTCCTGATAAAACTCTTTTATAATTCATAATTATTTTACCTTTCTTTTTTAGTTTGCTCCAAAATTCCTATGTCTTTTTTGAAAATCTTCTACAGCATTGTCCAAGTCTTTTTCATTAAAATCTGGCCAGTACTTATTTAAAAATACAAATTCTGTATATGCTAGTTGCCAAAGTAAGAAATTACTTAATCTTAATTCTCCACTTGTTCGTATCATTATATCTGGATCTGGTTGCCCCTTAGTATATAAGTAATCTCCAACCATTTTCTCATCTATGTCTTCTACATTTATATTGCCTTTTTTTACTTCTTCTGATATTTTTTGTGTAGCCTTAACTATCTCATCTCTACCACCATAGTTAAAAGCAATATTTAATGTTAGCCCTGTATTCTCTTTTGTTTTGTCTAATATTCTATTTATGCTTTTTTGAAGTGATATATCCAATTTAGAAATATCTCCCAATATGTTTATTTTTATATTATTCGAATTGGTTTTTGCAAGCATTTTTTCTACATATGCTTTTAGCAATAGCATTAAACCTTTTACTTCCGTCTCTGACCTTTTCCAATTTTCTGTAGAAAAAGCATATACTGTCATATATTTAATTCCAATTTTATTTGCATATAATGCAATCTTCTCTAAATTTTCCGCACCTGCATAATGTCCTTGCTTAATATCTAAGTTTCTTTCTTTTGCCCACCTTCTATTTCCGTCCATTATAAGTGCAATATGTTTAGGTAAATTTTTTTCCATATTATTAATTGCCTCCCAATTGTTTTATATGCTCATTACTTCTTTTTCTTTATTTTCTAATATTTTTTCTATTTCTTCTATTTTTTTATCAGTTAATTTTTGCATTTGTGTCTCTGCATTTTTTAAATCATCTTCTGTTATTTCAGAATTTTTTTGTTTTATTTTTGCAGAATCTATGCCATCTCTTCTTATTGCTCTAATAGATATTTTAGCTTCCTCAGCTAATTTTCTTATATCTTTTACAATTTCTTTTCTTCTTTCTTCATTTAATTCTGGAAATGCTAGTCTTATTACTTTTCCATCATTATTTGGGTTAATTCCTATATCTGCTTTCAAAATTTCCTTTTCTATTTCTTTTAATAAGCTAACATCCCATGGTTGTATAACAATTAATCTTGCCTCTGGCACAGAAATTCCTGCCACTTGGTTTATTGGTGTTGCTGTTCCATAATAGTTTACTGTTATCTTATTCAAGATTGCTGGATTTGCTCTTCCTGCTCTAATTTCTGATAAATTTTCCTCAAATACACTTATTGTTTTTTCCATTCTTTCTTCAAATTCATTAAATTCCATAAATTCATTTTCCTTTCTTAATTTACTAATGTTCCTATTTTTTCGCCTTTAATGGCTTTAATAATGTTTTCTGGTTCTTGCAATGCAAATACTACTAATGGTATATTGTTTTCCTTGCAAAGAGATATTGCTGTTAAATCCATTACTTTTAAATCTTTATTTAAAATATCTTGATATGTTATATTATCATATTTTATAGCTGCCGAATTAATTTTAGGATCATCTGAATATACACCATCTATTGTTTTTCCAACTAATATTGCATCAGCATTTATTTCTGCTGCTCTTAAAGCTGCTGCAGTATCTGTTGTAAAATAAGGATTACCTGTTCCACTTCCAAAAATAACAACCTTCCCTTGCTCTAAATATTCTACAGCTCTTCTTCTAGAAAATTGCTCAGCTACTGGTTCCATTTTTATTGCAGTTTGTAATATTGCGTCAATACCATTTTTTTGCAATCGACTTTGTAAAGCTAATCCATTCATTGTTGTTCCCAACATTCCTATATAATCTGATGTTGTTCTTTCTATTTCATCTTCTTTTTTACCTCTCCAAAAGTTTCCTGCGCCTATTACAATTGCCACTTCTGCTTTTGCTTCTAACATTCTTTTTATCTGATTACTTATCTCATCCAAAACAGATATGTCAATTCCCCTTTTTTCTTGTCCTCCAAGCATTTCTCCACTTAGTTTTAACAATACTCTTTTGTATTTTATTTCGGACATATTTGCACTCTCCTTTATTTAAAATTTACTTGTTACATTGTATCATACATTAATATATTTTTGCATCCTTTTTTGAAAAAAATATTATTTTTTAATTTCACATGACGTTCAATCAAGATTCACCTGCAACATAAAAAAGATGATTTCTGCATTATACAAAAATCATCTTTTTATCTTTTATTATCTTTAATTTTATACATTATAACTTCTTACTTTTCTATATGCATATACAGCAGAACCAACACATACAACAATAAAACCTATTACTGTAATATCTTCTGTAACACCTGTTTTTGGTATTGTATTTTCACTAGTATTTTTGTTGTCTTTATCATTTAATGTTACATTTGTATTTTCCGTATTTCCATCGGTTGTATTATTAGAAGAATTTTCAGTATTATTGTTTGCTGTATTGTTGTCGTCACCATCATCAATTAGTGAATTCAAGTCCAAGTCTTCGTTTGTTGCTTTTACCTTGCTAATTAATGGTAATGCTACTGCACTTATTAATATTATTACACCTAAAACTAATAAAGTCTTTTTTAGTACATTTGACATATCTTTTACCTCTTCTTTCGACATATATTTTTAAATTACCTTTAAATAACTTCTTACATAATTAATTGTACTATTTTTGTCGCACATAGTCAAGCCTTTTTTACAATTTTTTTTATCCTAATGCTACATCTAAAATCATCATTATAACAAAACCTAATATAAGTCCAAGTGTTGACAGATTTTTGTGTTCCTTAACAGATTCTGGTAACAATTCTCTTGCTGCCACTATAATCATTGCTCCTGCTGCAAATGCAAGTAAAAATGGCATTATACTCCTTATATATATTACAAGTATTGCGCCAATTACAGCAGATATTGGTTCCACTAATGCTGACGCTTGCCCTATCATGAAACTCTTAAATCTTGAATAACCTTCTCTTCTTAATGGTAATGCAACTGCTGCCCCTTCCGGAAAATTTTGAATGCCTATTCCAATTGCCAACATAATAGCTCCAATTATTGTCATTCCGTGGAACATTATTTGCAATTCCTCCAAAGGCTACTCCAACTGCCATGCCTTCTGGTATGTTGTGAATAGTTATAGCAGATATTAAAAGTATACTTCTTTTTAAAGATGTTGAACTTTTTAAGTTGTTTTTTGCTTTTAGCATCCTGTCTAAGAAACCATCTGATATTAATACAAACATTCCTCCTAGCACAAAGCCAAGTGCTGGTAGCAACCAAGCTATGTAGCCAAGTTCTGCCGATAAATCTATGGCTGGTGCAATTAAAGACCAAAAAGATGCTGCAATCATCACTCCTGCACTAAAACCTAAAATGGTATCTAAAATCTTGCCATTCATTTCTTTAAAAAAACATACAATAAGAGCTCCTAAAGCCGTTACAGCCCACGTAAAGGTCGTAGCTAATATTGCTTGCATAACTGGTGTTAAGCTCTCAAACCAATTCAATCTAAATCACCTCATTCCATATTACATAATATGAAATGAGGTGATTTATGTTGCTTAGTGTGCTGTATGTCATTAAAATAATTTAATATTGTATTTCGTGCAATTATTTACACATTAAATCTAAATAAAACAATATCTCCTTCTTGCATTATATACTCCTTGCCCTCTGAACGCACTAGACCTTTTTCTTTTGCATTACTCATTGAACCCTCTTTTATAAGGTCATCATATGAGACTACTTCTGCTCTTATAAATCCTCTTTCTATGTCTGTATGTATTTTTCCGGCTGCTTGTGGGGCTTTGGTACCTTTCTTTATAGTCCATGCTCTTACCTCTGGCTCACCTGCTGTTAAAAAAGACATTAGTCCTAATAGATTATAACTTTTTTGTATAACTCTATCTAGTCCAGATTCTTTAATTCCCAATGCTTCCATCATTTCTTGTTTGTCTTGTCCCTCTAGGCTTGCAAGCTCTTCTTCTATTTTAACGCAAAGTGGAACAACTTCTGCATTTTCCTGTTCTGCATACTCAATAACTTGTTTTACATATTTGTCATCTTCAATATTTTCAATTTGATGTTCAGAAATATTTGCAATATACAGTATTGGCTTCATTGTAAGTAGAAATGTTTCCTTTAGTAAGCCTATTTCTTCACCTGTAAAATCCAAGGACCTAGCCGGTTTTCCCTGCTCCAGTGTATCTTTTATTTTTTCTAACAAATCTAGTTCTTCTTGAAATTTTTTGTCTGCTTTTATTTTTTTCTTTACGCTTTCAATTTTCTTATCAATTGTTTCAATATCAGCAAAAACAAGCTCTAAATTTATTGTTTCAATATCTCTTATTGGATTAATAGTTCCATCAACATGTGTTATATTACTATCTTCAAAGCATCTTACTACTTCGCAAATTGCATCTACTTCTCTTATATGTGATAAAAACTTATTTCCAAGACCCTCTCCTTTGCTTGCTCCTTTTACTAAGCCAGCAATGTCAACAAATTCTACTATTGCATGTGTTATTTTTTGTGTTTTATACATTTCTGCTAAAACATCTAATCTTTTATCTGGTACTGGTACAACTCCAATATTAGGTTCTATAGTGCAAAAAGGGTAATTTGCACATTCTGCTCCTGCATTTGTAATAGCATTAAACAATGTACTTTTACCAACATTTGGAAGCCCAACTATTCCCATTTTCATATTTATTCACGTTCCTTTCTTAATGCATAAAATGGAGCTTCCAGCCGGAATCGAACCGGCGACCCCAGCCTTACCATGGCTGTGCTCTACCTACTGAGCTATAGAAGCATATTTTGTGCATATATGATATATGCACATTCTATTCTGTTATTTCTTTTGTCGCTTTTTTTCTTATTCTTTGTATTGCATTATCTACTGATTTTACCGGTGCATTTAGTCTTTCTGCAATTTGTACATAGCTTTCGCCTTTTATATATCTATTTAACACTCGCTTTTCAAAATCACTAAGCATTTTGTCTATAGTGCTTTCTACTCTTGCATAATATTCTCTTTTTGTTATAGTCTCAAGTGGGTCTTCTATTGTTTTTGAATCAAATGTATCTATTAACTCTGTGTCATTGTCTTCTCCCTCATAAGCCACCTGATTTAGTGATAAATATGAATTAAGTGGCATGTGTTTTTGCCTATTTGAAGTTTTTATGGCAGTTATCAATTGTCTTTCTATACATAAACCAGCAAATGTTTTAAAAGAGTTTTGTTTGGCTGTATTAAAATTTTTAATAGCTTTAAATAAACCTATTAAGCCTTCCTGTACAATGTCTTCTCTTTCTGCACCTATTATAAAATATCTATTAACCTTTAGATTTACTAGGTTTCTGTATTTGTTAATAAGATACTCTAACGCACATTTATCCCCAGATTTAACAAAATCCACTATTTTTTCGTCATCTATAGTGTCATAATTTAAATTCGAAGAAAAAAACACACTTTTTTTATTCATATTTTTCTGCACCCTCCTGAAGTTTTCCTCTATGAGAGTATTATAAGGCACAAACTTCTTTAATGTCAATAGAAAGTTTACAAATCCTCTGTAATTTGTTATAATTTTCTCAAAAGTTTTTAAAGTATATGGAGTGATTTAAAATGGCCTTTGATGGTTTAGTTACCAAAAGTGTTGTATATGAATTAAATAATTCTTTAGTTGGTGGAAAGATAGATAAAATTTTTTGCCCATCTTCTGATGAGGTTTTAATTGGTGTTTATGTAAGTGGTATAAAATATGCACTTAATATAAATATTTCCTCTGCTAATTATAGAATTAACTTAACAACAAATACAAAGCCTAATCCTCTTGTTGCCTCTAACTTCTGTATGGTTTTAAGAAAGTATTTGTTAAACACCAGGATTTCTCGAATTTATTCTTTAGGCTTAGAAAGAGTTGTTGTTATTGAATTTGAAGATTTAGATATGTCTGATAATTTTACAACCAAAAAACTAATAGTTGAACTTATGGGAAAACATAGCAACGTCATTTTGCTTGATGATTGTGATATTATAATAAATAGTTTAAGACATTTATCTACTTCTAATGGTTCAAATAGAGATATATTGCCTAAATTTAAATATCTATTTCCTACTTCTAATAAGCTAGATTTATTGTCTTATAATAATTTTGATGACTTTGAGGAATTATTTAATGATAAAAATAGCGATTTACCGACTTGCTTTTCTGCTATGTTTACTGGAATTAGTAGAAATTTTATTGAACATTGTTGCACTCTATTAAATATTCCTTGTGAAATAAATAGCCAAAATTTATTTATTATATA
>ERZ780149.739-NODE-739-length-40719-cov-5.841039_pt1 | contig 40719 bp, 20 predicted proteins | sample MGYA00511367_ERZ780149 | MGnify/ENA primary metagenome ERZ780149 (study PRJEB29588, sample SAMEA2153852) | human gut metagenome | biome: human gut; feature: human-associated habitat; material: faeces | place: Denmark | collected 2008/2010 ... | reverse complement strand
TGAATTATTTATTAATTATTTTCAATTATTTTTAATTTATTTTATGTTTAATCAACATTATTCGCACCAACGGCAAACAAAAAAAGTTTTACGTTTGCGATTTTCTTTGAGGCAAGACAAAGACTGGCAAAAGTTGGCAACAAAGCGGACAAGCATTCATACAATACTTCATGAATATAATTTGGATAACCCTCATGATAATCAGTTTTGTGTGTCTCTTGATAACGCGTCCCGACACCATTCTTTCAACCATGCTTTCTTCCTCCTCTTCCGCGCTCACGCTTTGCCTCAATCTTTGTTCAATGTATGCTGTGTGGCTTGGAATGTTCGAGATTTTGGACAAGTCGGGAGCAACCGAAAAACTTGCAAAACTTTTTCGCCCCATAACCAAAAAACTTTTTAGAACGGACAACCCATATGCCCAGCAGCAACTTTCACTCAATATTGCTGCGAATGTTTTGGGGTTGGGTTCTGCCGCAACGCCCGCCGGAATTGAGGCGATGAAAGAAATGGATGACGGGAGCGGAAAAGCGACATTTGGCATGATTATGCTTTTTATCATAAACGCAACATCAATTCAACTCCTCCCAACAACCGCCATAAGCCTAAGACTCGCGGCGGGAAGTCAAAATGCGACGGACATCATTATTCCAACCATACTTTCCACCATTCTCACAACCGGGCTTGGAATTGTGTTTGTTTTTCTGATTGAAAAACTCAAACGACAAAGGAGGAAAAAATGACGCCTTATATCATGCCCACGCTTTTCCTTTTTGTTCTCATATATGGCAAAATCAAAAAAGTTAATTGTTATGACAGTTTCACAGTCGGTGCAAAAAAAGGATTAATGCTCGGAATTGACATTTTTTGCTATGTTGCTGCAATTCTTGTTTGCGTTGGACTTTTGCGTGCAAGCGGAATAACATCGTTTCTCGTTCGTGTGCTTTCGCCAGTATTTGGCGCAATCGGAATGCCCGCAGAAATCATTGAACTCGTTCTTCTCAAACCTTTCACTGGCAGTGGCTCAATCGCAATTCTCGAAAGCATAATCAGTCAGTATGGAGCAGACTCATTCATATCTCGATGTGCCTGTGTGATTGCTGGAAGCAGTGAAACAACATTCTATATTGCTTCAATCTACTTTTCAAAAACCTCAGTCAAAAGGCTTGGTTATGCAATCCCGCTTGCTCTTGCTTGCACGATTGTTGGCGCAATATTTTCTTGCCTTGTCTGCAGGGTTTTTTAAAAGACGCTCAAATTTTGTCAAATTCAAATTTTTGATTGTATTAAAATATTTTATATGCTAAAATATTTGCACAACATGAATATCAAAATGTCATTCTGAGATGGACCTGCAAAGAAGGGCAATCAAAGAATCTCAATAAACAAACAACATCAACAATAAAAGAGGTTAATATGGGGCTTTGCAGTTTTTCTTCAGAACTAATCATCAACAACAAACTTGAACTCGATAACATTTTTGTTAACGAGTTTTTGCCTTATGCTCCAGAAGGGACTGTCAAAGTGTATATTTATGGGCTTTATATGTGCTCTCACTCAAACGCACACGACAACACGCTCGAAAGTTTTGCAAAAGTGCTTTCAATGAGCGAGCAAGATATTTTGGACTCATTTTTATATTGGCAAGAACAAGGACTTGTGCAAGTTCTTTCGACCTACCCTGTTTCAGTAAAATATATGCCACTCAAAAACTTTATCAACAATTCAAAAAAGTTTAATAAAGACAAATACAGCACTTTTAATGCCCAAGCACAAGAAATCATAACTGGCAGAATGATAACTCCAAACGAATACACGGAGTATTATACTGTGATTGAAAGTTTTCACATTGAGCCAGAAGCCCTGCTCATGATTATGAGTTATTGTGTGAGACTCAAAGGCACGAATGTTGGACACGCATACATAACAACTGTTGCGAAAAACTGGGCACAAGAAAATATCACAACGACTGAGAAAGTTGAAGAAAGACTAAAAGAGTTTGAACTTATTGGCTCTGATGTTGCCGACATCTTCAAGGCACTTGGCTCAAAAAGAAAACCAACCCACGAAGATAATGAACTTTTCACAAAATGGACAAAAAACCTTGGATTTGACAAGGGTGCAATCATTTATGTTGCAAAAGCAAGCAGAAAGAAAAACCCTCGTTTTTCATTTGAGATGCTTGACGGCAAATTAATTAAATATTACGAAATGAAGCTATTTACAATTCAAGAAATTGAAGATTTTGAAAACAACAGAGAAAGTCTCATCTCTCTTGCAAAAGAAATCAATCGAGAACTTGGTTTGTATTACGAAAACCTTGATATTGTTGTCGAAAACTATATCTGCAAGTGGAAAAACTTGGGATTTGACAATGACGCATTAAAAATGCTCGCAAAATATTGTTTCTCTCATTCAATCAGAACACTTTCTGGAATGGATGATTTGGTTGCAAAAATGTTCAAACTCGGACTTGTTTCTCTTGACGCACTCACCCAATATATTTCTTCTCTTCGCGACATTGATGAAAAAATCAAAGTCATTCTCCGAATGTTGGGACTCAGCCGTCTTGTGAACACATACGACCGCGATTTTTATGCGACTTGGACAAACTCATGGAATATGAGCGAAGAGTTGATTGATTACGCTGCAATGATTTCTGCCGGAAAAGGCCAACCGATGCAATATATGAATAAGATTTTGTCATCCTGGTTTAATAATAATGTCAAAACCTTGGAACAAGCAAAATCTCAAACACCGCCAGCGGACACCACCGCAAAATCAAACCCTGCCGCAATCAAAGGACACAACTACTCAAAAGAACAACTTGACTCTCTCTATGACTCTTTGGAGGAAATTGAAATTTAGTTATGAATAGAATAATTTTGAACAAAGCCCTAAAAACACTAAAAGACAGAAAGACATCTGCTGAAAGAATTGCAGATGCCAACTATAAAGTTGCGCTTGAAAACAAGGATTTTGAAAACATCGACAAACTTATGCGCTCGCTCACAATTGAAATTTCAAAAAAAGAGTTTTGGGGAAAAGATTCACAAATTGAAACCGAAAAACTAAAATCTCTCGAAAAACAAAGACAAGAGATTCTTGAAAAAAACTTTGGAAAAGACTTTTCAATCGCTCCACACTACTCATGCTCAAAATGCCACGACACAGGTTTTGACGGAAATGAGCCTTGCTCATGCCTCAAAGAAATAATCACATCAATTCTTTTGAACCTTTCGGGAACTGCAAGAAACCTCGCAACATTTGACAACGCAAACTTTGATTTGTTTGAAGAAGGTTACCGCGAAAAAATCAAACTTGCATATCAAAAAATGGAGGAATGGTGCGAAAAATTCAAAACAACAAAATATAAAAATATTGGACTTTTCGGAAACACGGGCGTTGGAAAAACTTTTCTGACCGAAGCCATGGCAAACAAACTTATGAGTCTTGGAAATGTCATCATGTTCACATCGTCTTTCAATCTTGGCAACACACTCATGAACTATCACAAAGCAATTGACGAAGCAAAGCAAAGCATCATTGCTCCATATCTTGATTGCGATGTCTTGATTATTGACGACCTTGGGACAGAGCCAATTTACAAAAATGTCACACTTGAATATTTGTATCTCATTGTGAACGAAAGATTCAACAGTGGCAAAAGCACAGTTTTTTCAACCAACCTCACGACTTCTGAGTTCCGTGATAGATATGGCGAAAGAATTCTTTCCCGCCTTCTCAACAAAACCAATTCGCTTGCAATTCATCTCGTCGCAGATGACGCAAGACTCAAAAAACAAAACAAAAAAGCATAAATTATGCTTTTTTATTTTGTCGTGATTAAAATATTTAAAGAATATTCAACATTTCCAAGAATGTTTGGACTTTCTCCAAGACTTTCAACAAACTCCCGATATTTTTTTGCCCCGCATCTCCTCAACGTCTCACCAACACCAATGCAGTCCAAGTCCCCTGGTCTCAAAAGGTCCAAGACTCCAAAAAATTCGGTTTTGAATTTGTCTGATATTCTTTGCTGCATTTGTTCGTCATCAAAACTCTTTTGAGGATTTTTGTAAACTCTGTCATTTGCCTCATTTTCAACACCCAAAACATCAAGAACAAAATATATTTCCCAATCAATTCTTGCTTTGTTGCCCTCAATTTTTGCATTTGTCTTAATGTGTTTTTCCAAGACCTCAAAAGACACGTCAAGCGGGTTCCCGTCTTCGGTTATATAATTTTCAATAACAAATCGCGTTTCATATGCACTTGGGTTAACAAGGTTTAGTGCTTGGGTTTGTTCCATCTCAAGGTCCATAACTTTTTTCGCTTTTTTAAAAATTGAACTTGAGCCATCATTTGACACTTTTTTTGTATTTGACGAACTTCCACCGCCCGTTCCCTCGTCTCCTTCGGCGACTCCATTTTGATTGGTCGCTTCAACCCCTTCACCCTGTGAGTCGACGAGTTTTATCATATTCGCGATTGAGCAAGAAGATTGGGACAAATAGTTGTTATAAAATCTATCGATGCTTGTGTTTACGTCCATCAGACTGCGCTTGTTGTTATACAAAATATCTTTGACTTTTTCGCCTGAATTGGTGTCAAATTGCTTGGTTGTCTCAAACATTTCTTTTGCTGTGACATTTGTTGTCAAAATTGTGGCGTTTGTTCCAATATCATTTAATCGCATAAAATCTTCAATGATGGCAGTTATTCCGTCTTTGCATATTTCATTTCCAAACACGACATATGCCGCATGTGCAAAGTCAACCCTTTTGCCGAGAAAATTTATGAGTTTGTCTGTTGCAAGCGCAATATTTTTCGCCTTTGCTGAAACAAGGCGATAACTGTCCGCAAAAGTTAAAGAATTTTGAGGAATCAAGGTCAAAAGTGAAAGTTCAATCCCCTCGTCCGCCTTGTCGATTCCAATTCCAGTGCAGACCACAACAACATCGTTTTCGGCAGGCAATAAAATTGCTGTCGGCATATATATGGCCATCAACAGAACAAAAACCCAAAACATCGGCATATGGGAAACAACTTTCCAAATTTTCAAAAACTTATTTTTCATTTTTCCTCCTTTGCTTTCGGATATCAAACAAAAGCAAAATTGGAAAAATAAATGCCAAAATCAGTGACAGCCACTTGAACCAACCTTGGAAAAATGAAAATGTCTTGTCTTCATTGACAAAAAAGAAATATATTAGCGCCAAACTCGCAAGCACACAAATCACGACACTTCCAACATTTCTTTCGTGCTTCGCGCCGCAAAAATCTTCAAGACTAATCAAAACCGCACGAAACATAATCCCGCTTTGCAAAATAATAAAAAACATCATTGTTATGACTGGAATGAAATCAAGTCTTCCAACATCAAGTGTCTCTGGGCCAAAAACCGCGACGTCATAGATTGTGTAGTGATGAATAAAAGAAGTTCTACCAAAAACCCCATAAAAACAAAAAACAAAAATAATGACACATACAAAAGAAAAAATGGTAAAAAATATTGAACTTCTCAAAAAATTTTTTTCAACTTTGATTTTATCCATAAAAAGCAACAAAAACAAACTATTGCCAAACCAATAATTAAAATCCAGCGAAACAGAAAAAAACTCACTGGCAGTTGTGTCAAGACTTAAATATGGCAATGAAAATGACCCTGAAAAATATCCCAAAGCAACGCAGAGCAAAAAACCAGAGATTACAATCAGAAAAAAGAACTCACACGTTCTCGAAAATGCTTTCATTGATGAAAATCCAAGTGCAACAACGACAGGGATTATGATTGAAAGATAAAAATATTTTCCAGCAGTTGAAAATATTGCATCTCGCAAAAAATCATAGTTTGCCGAAATAAATGATGAAAAACGCATCAAATAATAGAAAAAAATCAAAAAATAAATAATTTTTGCACAAATCACGCCAATTTTGCTCGACAAATATTGATAGAATGACACTCCCGGATGCCGCTTTATAAAAACCAAAATCAACAAAAACACCATGACATCAACAAGCGCCAAAAACAATACAACAACAAATGCCACATCTTCAATTTTTTGATAAACCAAAGATGCAAGGTTAATAAACTTCAACCCGCAAAAAGCATAAAAAATCATGATGCCAAGTTGTCTTGTGCTAATCTCACTCTTTGTCGTCATCTTTCAACCTCACAGAATTGGAATTTTTGAATGCTTTTGGACGTGTTGTCATTTCTTTTAGTGGCGCTTTCATCATCGCATCTTTTCGATCATTTTTGATATGTGGAGAAATTGGTGCGAGATATGGTGCTGAGTATTCATTGAGTTCATTCATATAGTTGCAAAAGTAAATTATTCCCGCAACCATGCCCAAAAAACCAAGCGTGCCACCAAGCAACAAAAAAACAAAACGAATCAAACTTAACTGCATATTTTGATCAGGAATCGTATAAACCGCAATAATGCTCATCGCGATAATCATGACCCCGGGCGGAGAAATAAGCCCTGCCTTAACGCCTGTATCTCCCAAAATCAATGCTCCAACAATGCTTGTTGCAAGCCCCAAAAATTTTGGAAGTCTCAAACTCACCTCATAAAGAATTTCGAACAGAATAAGAATAAACAAAAGTTCAATGAATGGTGTGAAAGGCAAACCTTGATTTGAGTTGCTGATTGTTATAAGAAATTTCAAAGGGATAATTTTGTAGTGATAGAGTCGCATCGCAAGATATGCTCCCGGAACAATAACCGCCATAAACAACCCCAAAATTCTCACCCAGCGCATATAGGTCGCGTAATAAAATCGTCCATAGTAGTCGTTTACATCTTGAACTTCTTCGGCATAGATGAAAGGAAGAGTGAGCACAATCGGACTGTTGTCAACCAAGATGGCAACGCGACCTTCCAATATTTTCGCACATATGATGTCTGGCTTTTCACTTGACCCAACCTGCTTGAAAAGAGAATATGGGCGCTGTTCCAAAAAACATTCAATGTAGTATGACGACACAATGCCGTCAATATCAATTTTTTTAATTTGTTTTTCAATTTGCTTCAAAATTTTTTTGTCCGCCACACCTTTGAGATACATAATGCTCACTTGGGTGTTTGAATATTTCCCAACAAACAAATTTTTTAGAACTAACTTGTCACTTTTGATTCTTCTTCTAATCATTGAAATGTTTGTTTTGATATTTTCAGTAAATCCTTCACGCGGACCTCGAAGAACAGACGATGTTGGAGGCTCGGAAGGTTGACGTGTTGTGAAATCTTCGGCATCAATTTTGAGATATTTTTCTTCTCCTTCAACGAATATAACAACATTGTCTTCAACAACCGCTTTCAGAGCATCAGAAAAATTATCAATGTCTTTGCACTCCAAATTTTGCAAAACGGACTCTTTTATGTTTTGAATTGAAAGGTCTTCCTTTTTTTCAACTTCCAAAATCGGAGCAATAATGCTCTCAGAAATCAGCTTTTTGTCGGTCATGCTTTGAAGATATATGACACCAACTTTTTTTTCACAAACAGAGATATCCCGAGCAACAACATCGGGATTATTTTGTAGTTTTTCCTTAAAATTGTTTAATTTTTCATCAAATTTTGAAAAATATTGCTTTTCCAACAAAAAAACATACTCCTTTGTGTTAGTATGTTTTTTATAACTCTATTTATTCAAGACTCACTGTTGGATCAAGTTCGGCACTGTTTGAAATAAAATAATTTTCGCCAACCGCCTCAATTTTGAAATAGGATATTGTTGTATTCGGTGCAATTCCTGCGACACTCAATTCAACGATATATTTGTCTTCATCAAACTTTTCAACGCCAAATGTTTTTTCATTGATTGTCACGACATAACTTGATGCGTTTTCGACTCTTGTTATTTCAATCTTGCCATTTGGCAAAACCCTGCCTGCAATCCCCTGCAATTTTTCATAAACCGCATATCTCAAAATGTTCGAAAAATCACTCTCAACATATCCGGTTTTTGTTGTTTTTGCTCGGACTTGCACCAAATATTCGCCACCACCTAAAAGACTCAGGTCAAAACTCAACTTACGCCCCAAATCTTTGGTTTGGTTGTTATAAAAGAGTTCATAACTCGTTGCGCCCTCAATTTCCGACCAACACAACACGCTTGACCCACTTTCGAAAAAATGAATAATTGGTGCTTGAATTTTTTTACGCAAATCGTATGTTATTGTTTTTGATGCCTTGCTCAAACTGCCCTTTTTGTCACCAGTTGCATAAGCCTTGATTGAATACTCTTTTGGTTCAACAAGTTTTGACAAGTCAAATGATGGGGTTTTGCTGTCGTATTTTTTTCCGTCAATTTCAAAAATATATTTTGTTGCACCCGCAACACCATCGCATGTCACATACACAGCTTCATTATTGCTGGAAATCATAAGATTTTGTGGAGTTGCAAGCGGCTTTGCTGGAAGGTACGAAATAATCAGAAACACGAGCCCAACCACAAGTCCAATGCCAACAAAAATCCCACTTGTTATCAACCAAAATTTCTTTTTATTAAATTTGCTTGATGCTCTCTCATGCGTTCTCTTTTCTGCCTTGTCCTTGTCTTTCTCAATTCGAACTTTTGGTTTTTGTTCACGAACAAGCTCTGGCTCTTGGCTCTTTTTTTCTTTGCGACTTGGAACATCATAATTTTGCTTTGGGTCGACTTTTGGCTCATCATGCTTGCTGGTTTCAACTTTGTTTTTTGTTTGTTCTGCTTGCAAATTTTCAACAACTGCTTGCTCTTTCTCGCCCTCAATCACAATTTGCTTTTTCATCAAAGGCGGACGTGGTGGCATGGGACGCGGAGGCAAACGTCTTTGCCCCTCAACATTTTCCAAACCCTCTTTCTTTTCCTCTTCCACACTCGCCTCTCAAATAGTTTGTGCTTTATTATTTTTAATATAGTGAAATATGCAACTTTTGTCAAACAACTAAAATAATTAAATACACTTCTTTCAAAAATCTGCTGAAATTGCATAAGTCCATCAAAATTAAACCGCAAAAACATGAAAAAAGTATAAAATTCTATTGACAACCCATTTGTAATTTGCTAACATAAGTAAGTCTTCAAAAGATGATCCTCAGTAGCTCAGCGGTGGAGCAACCGGCTGTTAACCGGTAGGTCGTCCGTTCGAACCGGACCTGGGGAGCCAAACAAACCGAGATTGATTCATTCAACTCGGTTTTTTGTTTGAAAGTATCACACTTCAATAAACATAAAAAGTGTATGCGATAAAAACACTTTTAATCCTCGAGTGTTTAGTCAATCCAAAAGCGGAGAGGGGCGGATTTGTCGGGCTCACGGGCGTAGTCAATGCCAATTCTGGGTCCAGTGTGAAGTTGGGTTTCGTTTGGTGCGTCTTCAAGCCAAAGCGTGGTTGAAGTTTTGAGATCCACACCATTTTGCTCTTTGGTGATTCCAAAATATTTTGTGACACGTCCAGGGCCTTTTGCGTCTTCCACTCCCCGAATCAAAACCGCCTCGGGTCTTTGTCCTGCGCAAACAATGTTGAGCATATTGTGCATTCCATAGCAAAGATAAACATAGACCGTTCCGCCATCACACCACATGATTTTTGTTCGTTCGGTTTTCCCATGAGCAGAATGACAAGCCGAATCTTCTTCTCCGCAATATGCTTCAACTTCTGTGATTTTTGAACGCAAAACTTGTCCATCTTTTTCACAACATAAAATCTTGCCCAAAAGAAGTGGAGCAAGACTGCGAGCAGATTGATTGAAAAATTTTAAGTCATCAAGTCTCATATTTTTAGTATAATCAAAACTTGCATTTTAACAAAAAGTTTTGAAAGTTTTTATAAAATATTTTATCCATCTCTCCCACACTCATTCCGAGGTTTTCTAGTTCATATATTAGGTTTTGAAATTGAGAATAATTTTTTAGGTTTTTTGGTGGGTTTTCGATGCCATAAAAGTCACTGCCGACACCAATATTTTCACAACCAAATTTGTCCACAAAACGCACATAATTTTCGGCAATATTTTTGACCGAAAAACAGGATTTATCTGCGTCTTTTGCCATGCTTAATTTATCATAAAAAAACAACCCAATAAATCCTTTATTTTTCACAATAAATTTGATTTGTTCTTCGTCTAAATTCCTTTTGTCATCTCGAATAAAGCAAAAACCAGTGTGCGAAATATATGGTGGATTTTTTGATATATTTTGTGCGTCAAAAAACGATTTTTTGTTGAGATGTGCCGAGTCAAATAAAATGTGATTATTTTCGAGTTTTTTTATCACATTTTCACCGAGTTTTGTCACTCCCCGTTCCCCATGGCTTCCACCAGCAAACTTGTTGTCGAAATTCCATGTCAAAGAACATGAAAATGGATTTGTTTTAATCAGTTTTTCAAGTTCGATTTCGTCACGAATAAATCCCAAATCTTCAATATGCAAAGCAAAGCATTTTCCATGCTTGATTGCATCTTTTCTTGATGCAATTTCATGCAAAATGTCGCCTTGTTTTTTTGTTGTCCAAAACGAGCCACTCAAAAACCGAACGCCTGCTTTTTGACAAGCAATGACATAATCTTGAAGTTCTTCTTTTTTGAGTTCGCCAAAAAAATCATTATGGCAATCACATATTCTCATGATGATTTTTATGTTTTTTTTGAATTTGTTGTGAAGTTCCAATAGATAATAAAAGTGAATAAATATATTAAATTTGTTTGCACAAAGCGCGCGTGATGGTATAAATTATTATATATATAATTAAACTACTGATAAGAATTTTTTGCTTGGGGACAAAAAATGAGGAAAAAAGGTTTTAACATTGTATTTGCTTTCATATTTTTCTTCTCACTCGCAATTTGTGGGTGTTCCTTTCTATTTTCATCAAACACAATCTCAAAAGTTGAAGCAGCAAGCGGAAACTGGACTGACAACTGCTCTTCCGCGGTCATAACTGGTGGCGGCACACAGAATAATCCATATGTCATTGACACCGCTGTGAAATTTGCTTACATTGCTTGGGGCATCAACAACGGTTATACGCAATGGAACACCGCTTTTTATAAACAAACAGCAAACATTGATTTGTCCGCACACTATTGGAATATGATGAACACATTTGCAGGCTATTATGACGGACAAGGCTACACTTTGAGCGGAATCACAAATGTTGACAAAACAAAAACTTTTGCTTTGATTGAAACATTGTCTGGAACATGGATAAACTCTGGGTTTGTCAATGTTTCAATCAGTTCAACAGCGTCTGGGACTTCCACAGATGTTTATAACATTGCAACGCTTGCAATCAATGCAACAGAATCATCAACAATAAGCGGCTGCTTTGTTTCGGGGTCCATATATGGAAAGGTTGGAGGTCCAACACGTGATTGCTTTGTGGGTGGACTTGTTGTCAACTCAAGCGGGATAATAAATAATTGTTATTCTTCTGCAGATGTCACTTCATCAGGAAGCAGCGGATGGAGTTCCGCCTCAATTCGTGCGGCAGGAATTGCAACAAACATATTGGCTGGCACAATTGAGTCGTGTTATTCTGTTGGGACAATAAGATCAATTGAAGGATATTACAAAACTGGTGGTATTGTTGCTTATCCATACAGAGGGTCAGTGAACAATTGCGCAGTCCTGTCAAAAACATGTTGGAGTAACGCTGGGGGCAACACGAGTCGAAATAGTTTTTTCAACTATCAAAACAAAAACGATGCACAAGCCTCAGCAACCAACTGTCATGTTGTGAGTGCTGACACCCTCAAATCAAACACAAACTCGCCACTTGACACATGGGATTTTTCTGACAACACAACAAATCGAATTTGGGGCTATCCTGCTGCAAATAATGAATTCTATAATCAAGGCTACCCTGCACTTCGCGTTTTTTACGAAAGCTTTACGGTTGTCTTTTTCAACGAGACCAACACCGCAGTTGTTGCATCGCAAACAACTCGCTATCCTGAATACGCCGTCCAATTCCCCGCTGAACAAACCAAGCGCGGTTGGACATTTGACGGTTGGAGCACAGAAGCACAAAACGGTGGCACAATTGTCGGATTTGCGGGAACTTTGTCAAATGTGATTGCTGACGCAAACTACTACGCACATTTCACAATCAATCAATACACTCTCAAAGTGACAAAAAGTCATGACGAAGCAGCAACTCTCACAGTTGACGGAAATGTGACAAATTCATTTGAACAGGCTTTTGATTACGACACAACTCACACACTCCAAATTTCAGAAATTCACCAAGAATTTGGATATGTTTTTGAAAGCTGGATAAATGCTGACACAAACGAAGTTCTTTCCACAGAAATTACTTTCAACTACACAATCACCGACGCAAACATTCACATTATTGCAAAGTTTATTCCAGAAAAATATCTGCTTCGTGTGTATGTTAATGACACAACAATGGGAAGTTGTTCGCAAGCAACCGACTATCTTGAATACAAACAAAATGTCACACTCACCGCCTCTTCCAATGCTGGATACAAAATAAACGGATTTTATGGAACAAGAACAAGAAAAAGTGACGGAACCTATGAATATTCTGATTTGCTCTCATCGTCAAGCACATATGTTGTCACAATGCCAAGACATGAACTCAGCATTTATGTTGTTTTCGAAAAAGCGCCGCTCTCTCTCACAGTTCTCACATATGACGGAAATGTTTCTTCGTCTGGTGTTCCAACAAATCCAAATATGACCGAAATTACAATTTCGCCAAATCAAACAAACTATTTTGTTGGCGACATAATCACACTTTCTGCAACAGTCAATGAAAACGGACAAATTGAATTCAACTCCACCACATACATTTTCACTCATTGGAAGATTGGAGATTTCCTCAAAGACGGCGGAGACGGAGTTGACCCAAACAATCTCACTTTCACAATGCCAGCAACAGACACAGTGGTTTATGCTTGCTTTATTTCAACCGACGCATACTATGCTTTTGTTGATTGGCAAAACAATATAGTTGAAGAAGGCATTGTCTCAACCACCGCAACAATAACAGCTCCTGACATATCAAAATTCACAAGGTCTGGATACACATTTAACGGATTCTTCTCAAAAAGCGGAACTCCCCTGATTTCAGTTGAGAACGGAGAATATGTTTCAACCTATACGCTCAATGGTGTGACAGAGCGCGTTGTTTTCTATCCAAAATACACCAAACATTTTGATTGTGAAATTGTCTTTTCATTAAACAATCAAAAAACAACTCAATATGACATAAACCCAAATCTCAGTTTATATTTCGCTTGCGTTTCACCAACTGGGCATAAATTTTCTTCAAAAATTCAAGACGGCGAAAAAACAAGTATAAATCTTTCAAACGAAACCTTTGTTGGCGAGTGGTTGTTAAATTTTGTGACTCCAACCTATTATGAAGCAAAAATTTTCGTTGATGGCGTGCAAAACACAACCGGATTGTTTGATGTTAACATTTTGAGCAATCAAATTCAAATTGACATCATGCTCACAAAAATTGCAGACAAATATCTCTATGATTCCACGCAAGAACAAACATCAACAAACGATGTAAAAATCATCGACCACTATCAATATGTTGACGGAGTCAAAACTTACACTGGGGTCAACAAAGAACTGAAAAATCACGAGTTTGCGCCACTTTCGAATGAACAAACACTCACTTCCCCATATGGTTATGAAAACAAAGACATCATTGGGACAGTCAACTGGGGCGGATTATATAATTTTACAGACGCCAACCATATTGAAGAAGGTGCAAACATCACAGCAAAAGACTTGGGTTCAACAGTTTATAAACTTTCTTTTTCAAACAATTATGCAAGCATGTATCCATACAACTATGATTGGAGCAAAGAAACAGTTTACTCAATGACAGACCTGCTCTACACAAAGCCATTTCTCGATTGTTTCCATAGAAATGACTTAGAGACTTTTGTTTTGGTCGCCTATGAATTTGCGACTTGCCCTTGGAACACCCTCGCCTATGATGGACGAAGTGCAACAGAACTTGAACCATATCTCAACATGGTTCGAAATGAGTTTGCTGAACTTGTTGACAACCTGATGCTTGAATTTAGGAATGAACAAAAAACATTTATACTTTCAAATTGGGAAGCAGACAACTCTTTTGGTTCATATTGCTGGGACTATATTGAAGCGCTTCGTGGCACAATTTCAGATGCGGAAGTCAACCGCCGTCAACAACTTGCACTTGAATTTTTCACCGCATACATAAATGCTCGTCAAGACGGCATAATCTTGGGACGCCAAAAGTTTGCAACACGTGGCATCACGAGTTCAACTGTTGTTTATGGCAATTTTGAAGTTAATGCAGCGACCGAAGAAGTGCCTTGGACGCCAAATCGACCTCGAGCATACTCCGCCATTATTCCGAACACATATTGCGACCTATACTCACTTTCTGATTGGTATTCAATTTGGACAGAAACAGGCAACAACACAGAAATCAACTGGGACGCCGAAACTGACGCATACACAATAACAATGTTTCTCGACAACATTTGGCATTATGTCAAACAAAACCGCACGTTCTTGCCGACAAGTGACCCAAACTACAAGCCTTGCATTTGGAACTTCGGAACAGATGCAAACAACCCAATAAAGAATTTGATGATAACTGAGTTTGGTTCTGACGAAACAAAAGAAAATCAGCGCAATTTCCACCATGTCAAGACAACAATCACCGAAGCGATCAACTGGGGAATTTATAAAATCACATATTGGGAAATCTATACCAATGTCACAAATCAAACTCCAGTTGGTGACCAGCCTCGCGTTGAAGATTGTCAAGGGCTTTGGCTCATTCGTCCAGACGGAACATTTTCTCAAGGTTTTTGGTATATGAAGAGCATGATTGACGGATTTGACTATTTCACAAACCCGCTAAAACTCGTCTATTCTTCAAACTATGTCGACACCCACGGACTTGATTGGGAAAAATACAAAGACACCGTCATTTGGCACGACGACCTTGTTGATACCTCAAAAATGAAAAGTTATTCACAACTTTATGTTGAAGGATCTGACAACACTTATGCACGTCTTAACTTTGTTGAACTTTCGAGATATGACGACTATCTTAATAAATATACTGGATATTTTAGCTATGATAAAACAGGGCTTTCACGATATAACAAAGAATTTGTTGATAATGGTGGAAGCGGAGTGGTATCTTCACTTGCTGGAACTTTGACACAAATCACATACGAAGCCAAATCCAACCGTTTTGGTTTCTTAATGTATAACTATAACAGTTTGTCGCAATATGTTGACGCAACAACCAATGCACCATTCAAAAATCCAATCGTGTTCGTTATGGGCAAAAACCAATATGGAAAATGGGAAAGAATAACCAACACAAAAGTCGAAGAAAAACTTGCTGACGGCAACACTGTTTGGCATCAAACATATGTTAGTGTTGTCACACCAGTTGGCAAATACAGCGAGTTTAGGATTGTATTTAATGAAGAATTGAACTATAATGTTTGGGACCCAATTCTAACAAGTGTCTTCTTCTTTAAGGGCGGAAATGCTTCATCAAATTACATTTTGGGGTAAAAATGAAAGAAAAACAGCACAAGAACTTTAATAAATCATTAAAATCGTCCGCAATTTGGGGTGCGATTAGTCTTTTGCTGTTTGTTATGCTTTTGTCGCTTACAATTTCTTTTGCATATCTTTCAGGCAAAAAAGAGGTTCAAGAAACTGTCGAAACCGGACAAGCAACAATTGTTTCAATCACAAATCCAACAATTTCATCACCCCTGCCTTTTTCAAAGGGTTCGACAAAAGAATGTGAAATTTCCATAACTCTTTCCGCAAATGTCGACTCTGTGGTCAGAATCAAAATTGCTTATTCATATTATGACAACCACGAAACAAAATGCACCGTTCCCGACAATGTGACACCAAACCTATCAACAAGTCAAGGTGGCTTTGTGCCAGATCAGCACGGATTATGCTACTACTTTGACGCAAACGCAAAAGATATCACCACACTCAACTTTATTTCGTCAATAACATTTGATGATGACCCAACAACAAACGACCTATATGCTGGACTCAACCTTCGCATAAGCGTTGATGCGGAAATTTTGCAACAAAAAGTCATTGACTACTCTTTTCACCCATGGCGTGACAATGCGCCAACAGATTGGCTTGACCGTGCCAAGAATAATTTTTCGTAAAGGAGAATTGCGTGTTCAAAAAAATTGGCAAATTCAAAGGAATAATGATTCTTGCAATTGCGATGTCACTTGTCATCTCAATCCTTTGTTATTGCACAATCACCTACGCCATGCTGCAACAAAGTGGAACAATTGGCAATCAAATTGTTGTTGAAGCAATAAACCTTGAATGGACTGACGGACACGGAAACAAAATTCAATCTCTGCCACTCCCCAAACACATTTCATCAGGCGAAACAATCGCTCTCCCTGGCGACAATCTTTCAATCAAAAACACCGGCATAAGAGGTTATGCAAGGGTTAAAATCACGACAGAACTCGATGGGGCTGCAACAGATAAAATTGCAATCACTTTGTCACAAACAAGTGGTGTTAGCGATTGGGTTAAAGGATATGACGATTACTATTACTTTTGCAGAACGGGAGCATATAATGGCGAAGTGGTTGGACTTGTGAGTGTTGTCACCGGCATAACCTTCTCCGACACTTTCAAAAATGCTGATGCCGGCAAAACAATAACAATAAAACTTCTTGCCGAAGCGATTGACTCTCGCGACAACTCCTATATCACCGCATGGGGCAACAATCCACCAGACGAATGGTTTGATGCAACTTCAAACACAAGAAATTAGCCCTTGAAAACAAAAATAAAATATAGTATTATAGATATATATTAGATAAAACTTGGAGCATATATGATAAAAACAAAGACCTATCAAAATGGCATGAAACTTGTTGTTGAAACAAATCCGAACGCTCTTTCAAGTGAATGCTTGTTCCACTTTAATGTTGGCGCTCTCAATGAAAGAGAATATGAACAAGGTTATGCTCACTTTTTGGAACATATGCTTGCTGGAGAGTCCACTTGCAAAAGAAATATTAAAGAAATAAACAAAGTGTTTTCTCTCGCCGGCTCTGACCTTGACGCTTCGACATTTTATAATTCAACAGAATATACTTTTGTCACGCTCAACAAAGATTTTGACAAATGCTTTGAAGCACTGTGCGAAGGACTTTTTGATTGCGCTTTTTCAGAGGAAGAATTTGAGCGTGAGAAAAAAATTATTTTGCAAGAGCATGGTGTCGAAGATAATTTTGATAATTTAATCGACAACATGTTGGCAATTCACTTCAACGATCAATACCCAAGATTTCTTGAAGGCGACAAACAAAGCATCAAAGGGGCAAATCTTGAAATGCTAAAAGAATTTTATAAACGCGAATATATCCCAGAAAATTTGGTTATTTCAGTTTATGGAAACAAGTCGTTTGAAGAAGTTGACGAACTTGTTGAAAAACATATTTTTTCAAAGATTGACCACGAAACTCCAAAACAAAAATATGAACGAAAAGAAATCAGCGCACCCATAAAATACAACTTTTATGTTCTCAACAACGATGACATGCAAACGTCTGTGACAATATTCTATCCAATAAAAATAAAAAACAACCCAATTTCAGATGTGTTTGTCAATTCGCTCAATGGATATGGTGGCGTTCTTTACGAAAAACTGCGTCTTGAAGAGCCATTGGTCTATAATGTGTCAATTTATACAGAACCTGCTTGGAATGTTGCCATTCTTGAATTTCAATGTTCAAATCAAGAAGTTTCAAAATGTCTAACAAAAATCAAAAGCATATTCCAAAACATTGCACAAAATGGCATAAGCCGAGAAGAACTGATTTCAGCAAAAACACAAATTCAACTTGAACTAATTTTGCAAAAAGATAGCAGCAACTTCAAAACAGTGGCAAACGCAAAATATTTGAAAGAAAACTGGGGCATTTATTCTCTCGACAAAGCGCTTGAAAAATATAATAATGTTTCAAACGAAGACATCAAAAATTTTGCAACATCAATTCTTGAATGCAAATACATTATTGGAGCAGAAGGAAAACTCGTTCAGCATGAGCAATTGTTTGCTTATGAGCCATCACTCTATGTTCCAAAATTCAGCAAATTCAAAAAGTTCAGACATCTCAAACGTCAAGCAGAATATGTTCGCGAAATTGAACAACCTGCACCAACAAAACACAAAATTGAAGAAAATTCACCAGAAAAGTAGCATTTTTGCTACTTTTTTTGCAATTTTTTTGCATTCTTTTGTTAATTAATGTTGTTTGTGATAAAATTTTTTTAGAGGTGGATTATGGTTTATGCAATTGTCGGCGGAATTATTTGCGCACTGCTTGCAACACTGTTCATTGTCGTGCGTGTGCAAAAAGGCGGAATGACCGCACTATATCTCAAAGCACTCGCTTCGGTCGGGTTTGTGGGACTTGGACTTGTGATGTTTTTTGGATATGCACCTGCCGACTGGAAATCTGTGTTTGTTATTCTCGGACTTGTGATGGGTCTTGCGGGCGATGTTTTGCTTGACTTCAAAGTCGTTCAAAAAGAAAAATCCGACACATATCTCAACTGGGGAATGCTTGCATTTGGTGTCGGACATATATTTTACTTTATATACCTTGTTTTGTGCCAAACAGCGTTTAATGTTTGGGGACTTTTTATCGCTTTGGGCGTGGCGGCGTTCTTGACAGTCGCAATAATAAAGTATATTTCCCCGCTCATGAAACTTGATTTTGGGAAATTCAAATGGCAAAGTGCCGCATATTCCTTTATCCTTTCATTTGTCATGCTCTATGCAATCACTTGTGCGGTTTTGACACCAAGTTTCTGGTTAATTGCACTCGGACTCTCGTTGATTTTTGTTTCAGATCTCATTCTTTCCACAATGTATTTTGGCGGAAAAGAAAACGACAAACTTCTTTGCATTCTCAACCATGCAATCTATTATTTGGGTCAAATCGCAATTGCCCTTTCTTGCCTGACCTTTCTGTGATTTTGTGAGAGTTTACACAAGGTTTGACGAGATTTCTCGCAAACTGATTGTCGTTCCGAGTGTCGACCACCAAAACGGCATTCTGGGGATCTGGATACTTGGATTGCTGTGCTCCGCTGGTCCGACGCGGTCCGTTCCACTACCCGGATGTCGCACTTTGTGCTCGATAGCAGGAGACAATGCTAAGGGTGTCATTCCGAGACGGGCAAGCAGAGTGAGGCGTTCTAGGAATCCATTTAATTGGTCACTCACTCTCCCTTTATGTAATTTCGGGCAGCCCCCCTTTTTATGTCATTGTGCAATCAAGGCGTAAGCCGACATCCGGGTAGTGAAACGGACCGCGGAGCAAAGCGACGTGACAATCCAAAACCGTGCAGTATGACACTCTCTGCCCTCATAAAACCTTATTATCAAAATATTGATTATACGAGATGTCTCGCCAAAGGTTCTGGTCTACGATGTCGACTGCTCGACATGACATGTTTGAGCTCGTCACGCAGTGACTTTTTGATAGGTAAAAGTGTAGTTGAGAGTTTCGTCAACGATTGTTATTTTTGCAAGGTCGCCAGAAACAAATTTGAGACGTTGGGTTGGAGTGATGACAAGGTTTGTGTCGGTGTAGACAAATGTTTCGCAGATTTGTTCGCCCGTGCCCAAAGTTGTTGTTATGGTTTGATTTTCGCCGATTTCAAATGTGATTTGACTTTGTTCAAAATAGTCGTTTTGTTCTGGATAGTTTGAGTTTTGTGGTGGGGTTGTGATTGTTGCGTCGTTGCGGCGGAAAGACTTGAAGGAATATGTGCCGATAAACTTTTCTGGATGTCCGACCGAACGCAAACATACAAGGCGAATTGTTTTGTCATCATATATTCGGGTTATTGTCATTTTTCCGTTTTCGTCGAATTTTGCAGAAATATCTTGGCGGTCAGCAAATGTCAAATTTCCACAAAAGCATGCTTCAATTTGATATGTTTCAAGTGTTTCGCCCTTATAAGTTATATTAAAAGTTGAATTATCCTTGATTTCATATATATAGAAGCATTCTTTTTGATTTGTTATTTCAACTTGATTCAAATTTTCATAATACGTTTCAACAACATATTGACCATTAAAATCGTATTCATGTTCAAGTTGTTCTTTGATTTTGTCGAGATCAAAATTAAAAAGAGTGCAACCCGAAAGCAGTGGCACGAGAACAACAAGAGCAACAACCAACAAAATGGACTTAAAATTTTTCTTCATATATAAAATATGACAAAAGTCAAACTTATTGTCAAGTTAACAAGAGTTGTTTTTCAAGCATAAAGAATATGTGAGGTGAAAATATGAGTGTTGTTGCGGTTGTGGGTGCATATGGCAAAATGGGGAGACTCATTTGCGAAAGGCTAAAAGAAAAAGGGTATGAAGTTCGAGAAGTTGATGTTTTGAGCAAAAAGTTTCAAAAACTTGGCGATTTGAACGAAAAAGTTGATTTGGTTGTTGATTTCTCGAATAAAAATCAAAGTTTGGACGTTTTGGATTATTGTGTGAAATCCAACACAAAACTCATTATGGGCACAACAGGTCAAGGCGATTTTTTTGCATCCGAACTAAAATTTGCTGCGGCAAAAATTCCGATTATCAAGTGCGATAACTTTTCTGAAAATGTCATCAAATTCAAAAATTTGGCAAAGACGATGTCAAAAAAATTTGATGGCGAAATTGCAGTTGTTGAAGCACATCACAAGCACAAAACAGATTTTCCAAGCGGGACTGCAAAACAAATTATCTCTGCAATGCTTGACGAAGACAACAACAAGACTTCAACGAGTTCGTGCCAAAACTTTGAAGAAGATGTCATAAACTCCTATTCCATTCGCGGAGGCACGCTTTTTGGACGCCACGAAGTCCATTTCTTGGCAGACGACGAGGAAATTATTTTGACTCATTCAAGTTATTCAAGAAAACCATACATAAACGGACTTATGCGCGCGGTTGACTATTTAATAAAAGAGAATGGAGCGGGGCTCCATTCCTTTGAAGATGTCATTTTTCAATAAAAGTTCAAAAAGTCACTGACGCAACCTTATAGGCTCAGTTCTTGATCAGAGTATGTCACACTTGCTTGTTTAGTCACGGTCTGCTCAAGTTCTTTTGCTTCTTTCTCCGCTTCTTTTTGTTTCATCAAGTCCGCGTATGCATTCCAATCAAAACCTGTCACATTGCCATTTTCATCTCTTGTCGAAATCTCTTCAATCTCCGCCTGCGCCTGCGCTTCTTGTGTTTTTTGTCCGCTATATTCTTCAGACAATGCTTTCCAGTCTAATTCCGCACTTTTATATGTTTGATCAAATCCGACATGAAAGTTGTCATTGTTTGAGGTTTTGGAATATTCCACCCATTGATCCAATGTCATCTCCATTGTCACCATTGATACGTTAATTTCCATGTAATTATATTTGACATCTTCGCCTTTTGTTGCTTTTGAAACACAGAATATTCTCATCGGCACTTCTGAAAAAGATGCCAACGTGCATTTCATATCTTGCAATTCGACGTCATAGCCATCATCTTGCAACTCTTTTAATCCTGCAAAATTTTTTAAGTGATTATTATAAAAATCTTCTAACCCTGTTTCAAAATTTGATTCCACAAAATTTGTGAGCAACTTTGTTTGAGTTTGCGTGTCTTGTATGAAATTTAGAATATCCGTTGCACTACTATCATTGAGTTCAATATTTTCATTGCCAAATGAATAAATCATATTCATTTGTTTCATATATGATGCGTCTCCAAAGTTTTCTGTATACAACAAATCAATATCGGCTATTAATGAGCCGTCTGAGCCAACATAAAAATTGTTAATTCTCCTAATACTTTGCAAATTTTTTATATAATTTGGTGCTAGGTTTTCATCATTATAATTAGCTTCTGTCGATTTTATCAGTTCTTTGATTTGAGTCTTAATTTGCTTGATAATTTGCCAATAATCTTTTTCTTTCTTCGCCTCGTCCGCTTTCTGTTGTGCTTCGGCGATCTCTTCGTCTGTTGCCCCATCTTCCTTTGTTGGAACAACAGGAATCACAATGTCATCAGGATTTTTGTCTGGCTTGTCTTTTTCGAGCTCTTCTTTTAATTTTTCATCTTCTTCCTTAGCTATTTTTTCCGCTGGAGTTTCATTTTTAATAGCGGAATTTCCTTTTTTGAAATTGTTGACGACAAAAACAACACCTGCAACAATAAGCGCAGTCGCAAAAGTGCCGACAATTAACTTGGGAGCAAGTTTTTTATTTTTGGACTTGACAATTTTTTCTATTTCTTTTTCGGACAAACCTTGTTTTTTTAACTTATTCCTTAATTTTTCTTCTTTGTTTCTCATTTTATTCTCCGTTTACATATTTTACATCATTATTACAATTTTGTCAACAAACAATAAATCAAGTAGACTTTGCATACACATAGATACTCTGTAAATTATAATCCTCAGGTGAAATATCGCAGTAAGAAGTCGCGTCGTAATTACCATAAAAATTGTCCCCTGTTTTAATTTCCCCTCCCCGGCTCGACACATACAAACTTGTAGAAGATTTTGCATAAATTTGACACAAAGTCACATTTCTATTGAGCCAAGAAGCCATTGGCTTTCCCCACGCATTTCCAGTCTTTGTTTCAATTTTATAACTATATCCTTCTAAAATTTCATAACTTATGACTGTAGACCCTGAGTATGTATCACCCATCATACCTTCAAAAAACTCTTCGTTCAAAAATGCCAAATATGAATTATTCACCGATAAAAGCTTAGCATGTCCAGTACTAAAATTTGACACTACTCTTTGCGTATAAGCAAAAAGGACTTTTCTCCATCTCCCATCATAATATCGCGCCAAATCATGGTCGTATTGCCTATTGCTGTTGTTTAAGGTACAATAATCGTTGGAATGCATTATTGCGCCGCTTCCAGTTTTTCGATCAACAAATCCTTTGTTGTTAAGTGCATCGCGATATGACACATAATTATCATATTTTGGAATCCAAATTTGGACGTCGGCGAAGCCATTTGAAAAGGCATTTGAGCCAACTGACGGAGCGGTGTCGGTTTGGAAATTGAAGCGTTTTATTTGTTTGCAACCTGAAAAAGCCGAGTCGCCTATGCTTGTGACGCTGCTTGGAATTGTGACCGTGTTTGCAATTGAAGAACAATTTTCAAATGTTGAATATGCGATTGAACTGATTTGGCACTTGAATGTCAAGCCTGTGAACCCAGAGCAATTTTGGAATGCAGAATAACCAATTGATGTAATTTTTGAAGGAAGCACCAATGTTCCAGTCAAAGAAGCGCAACCTTTGAAAGCAGAATAACCTATCGAAGTTAAGTTTTCAGGTAAACTCAATGTCCCCGACCAGCTTGAGCAGTCTTCAAAACAGAGATACTCAATTGATGTAACCTTGCTTGGGATTGTCACGCCATTAAGCGATGTGCAATTTTCAAAGCAACTGCCCGAAAGTTTTGTTACTCCACTAGGAATATTAATCGTTTTGAGTGAAGTGCAATTATAGAAACATGCATATGCAATTACTGTTACGCTTGTTGGAATCTTTATTGAAACAAGACTAGAACAATCTTCGAAACCATTAGAGCCAATTCTTTCAAGCCCTTCAACAAGTGTAACATTTGTCAACAGTGAACAGCTGTAAAAGCATTCAGCAGGAATTTCTTTGATTGATTTTGGAATGTTTATTGTTGTGAGAGTTGTCCTAGCAAACGCTGTCTTTTCAATTGTTGTTAGCGTTGGACTTGTCGCAGAATTCTGCAGATCAACAACATTTATTTTGCAGCTTTCAAATGTTTTTGTCTTGATTGTTTGGATGCCATTTGGTACATAAATTTTTCCATATTCATTACTTGTTGAAAAGATTGATTCATAACCCACTTTATCGACATAACCACCTGTGAAAATTCCTCCTTCCCAAACCCGATAAATATAATCATTTTGCATCAAAGTTGTCACAGCGAGATTTTCTCTTTCACCTGTTATGATTTCATCGCTAATTTTGTTTGGGGATAGTGAAATTGGGAAAGACACATCTGAAGTGGTTCCATTCACATTTCCAGTGGAACTTGTATATCTTGTGATTGCCATGTTAGCACTATTATATTTGAAAGGAAGCAAGTGAATTATATAACTTGCAGGCATGATATTTGCATTTTGTGCGGAAATGATAACCTTAGACGCTGCATCAGTCGAAGTTCTGTCAGTTATTGTCATTGTTACAAAGACTGCTCCGTTTGAAGAGTCTCTGATTTCTACTTTTGTTGAGTCTGAAGTTGCGAAAGTAATTGTTGGCGGATTTGTGACGCCTTTGTCAATTGTGTATGGATTTCTAAATCTCGTGTTAGACAAAGCCCAAACTTCACTGACATTAAATGACGATGGTGCTTTTGTGATTCTGAAATTGTTTGTGCCAGTGATTGTGAGAGTGTTATAGTTTTGAATGTTGTTTGAAGAAAGAGGAGCTGTGATGACAAGTTTTGTGGAATACCAACCAGCATTTGTTGCGGCATTTCCATTGACAGACACGCTGCCTCCATTTGGCTCTGTTGTGTCGCTTGGTGTGAACTCTGTTCCGGTGTAGGAATAGACAATGGAGCATTGATCTGCCGAGAATGTTCCGTCATCGCCTTGTCCGACAATGCCATTTGTGAGAGTGTATGTGTGAGGGCTTCCTGTGTAGACAAATGTTTCATTATTCAATGTTGTTGAGAGATTTGCTTTTGTGATTGTGAATGTGACGGAAGCGGAAGCAGCAAAATAGTTTGGTCCAGCGTTGAGCGTTGCGGTGAGATTGTATGTTCCTGCATCACGGAAGTTGTTGTCAGAGCCCGAGAGAGTTCCAGAATATGAATAAGATATTGGAACATTTGCTCCATTTGAAACAGTTGCTTTAACTTCATGGGTTGTTCCATCATATTCCCAACCTTTTCCGTTGTAGGCGTTGGTTTTTGCGAAAGAAATTGTGAGGTTTGCGGCTTGAATAATGAGCGTTGCGGAAGAAGATGTGTCGTTATAGTTTCGACCACCATTGAAGTTGACTGTGATTGTGTAGTTCCCGGCATTTGTTCTTGTCACCATTCCCCCATTTTGTGTTGCTGAAACAGGTTTTGTTGGGTTGTGGTTGTCATCGTATTCTTTGCCCGAAACGCTTGATGACGCAACTGACATGCCACTTGGAAGTGTTGGCAATGCAAGAGTGTGTGCGTTGCCATTATATGTGACAGTTTTGTTTGAAAGTGTAACGCGATGTGTTGCTTTGAGAATCGTGAGATATGCAACAAGCGTGTTGCCAGCCAAATTGCCGCCAAATGTCGCCTTCACTTCGTAGACGCCAACCTGAGTTGTTCCGTTTGTTGCACCAGCATCAACGCTTTCTCCGTTAACACCTTTTATTGAGTATGAAACACTTGCGCCCTCAATCAGTGTGCCGGTGATTTCAATGCTCTTTTTTGTCCCATCATAAACAAATGTTTTGTCTGTGAATGTGATGCCAGAAAGAGAAGGTTGAACAATGGTGAGTGTTGCGGTCGCCGTTGTTGTTGCATAGTAGCCCCCTGCAATCGTTGCTGTCACATGATAGGTTCCAACATCTTTGAACGAATTGCCAGAGCCCGTTTCCCCGCTTGATTTTTTCCAAGTGTATTTCACCACGACGCCTGCTGGGAGTTCTTCGTTGATCTCAATCGTTCTTGTTGTGTTTTCTTGGAAATAATAGCTTGCGTCTGACATTGTGATGTCAATATGCCTTTTGAAAATGTCTTCAATGCACGTTGCAATAACTTGAGATTTTCCAATATAATGCATTGTTGCACCATTTGACATTCCTTTGTCCGCAGGAATCACTCCACCCGTCTCGAACGAGCCAGAACCAGCATTTGTATAGAATTTGTGTCCAACCATGTCATACATGCCCGCCACGCCGTCACGCGAGCGAACAACTGGAACAAAGTCACGAACAAGAATATTGTTGTCATAAATTTTTGCATAATATATCCTTGCATGACCATACGACTCAACTTTTGTGTCGCCTTTGCATGCAAACAAGCCTATTGATGAGTTTTTATATAGTGATGAGACATAAGATGTTGATTCACCAACTCCATCAGTTGTCACTGTTAATGTTCCATTATTTGCTTCAATAATTTTGTGATACTTTTGATTTTGTGTCCATGATTTATACAAAAGTGCTCGACTTGTTCCGACATAAAATTTATTGCCCCAGAATTGTATGCCGAAATACTTATCTGTGTCATCATTATTTCCCATTATCGAAAAATTGCATGTTGAAGAAGTTATCGCATACTCCAAATCAAATTTAAGAGCTTCACTTGTTGGCTTGTAGCCAGAATCAATATATTGAGTCCCTGTCGCCTCCATATATTCCACTCTTTTATATTCTTCAACAAAAACACCCGTTGCTGCACCAGAGCCAAATGAACCCGTGCCCGAATTTGTGTAGAACTTGTTCTCAACTTTGTCATAGAGTCCTGCAACTCCGTCAGAATTGCGAACACATGGCACATAGTCGCGAACAAGTGTGCCATTATTCCAAATCTTGAAAGAATATAGTCGACCCGCAAATTTTCGACCGTCAATATTTCCGCCGGTGCTCAATCCAAACAAAATCAAGTTTTTATTTGGCGTTCCTGCACTTGCGGCAGTAAATGTTGACGTCGTTCCATTTATGCTATAAGAACCATTTTGAATGACTACATTATATTTTTGATCTATTGTAAAATATCCAACACTGGAAGTTGTTCCGTTAAATATAATTTGCGATGCGCCACCACCAAAGCCTACCGCATGACACCAAAATGTGTATGAATTGCTGTAATTAGCTCCTCTAACACCAAACAATGGACAATCAATTTTCGCGTTTGCACTATTTACCGCAAATGTAATATCAAATTTCGTTTTTTCATTTGGAATATAACCTGTATCAATATATTGCGAGCCATTTGTTTCAATATACTCAACCATAGTATAGTCTGAAAGTGTTGTGTCAAAACCAGACGAAAAACCTTTGTTATGAAGTCCGCCAAGAGAAAGTGGTGCATAAGCATCGATGCTGCCGTTTGGGATATAAACTTGGAGCGCACTTGTTGTGCCTTCAAAACTTGTTTCTTGAGCGGTTGGTGCAGTTTTGCTGTTGAATGTTGCTTTTGTGAGAGCCGTGCAGTTTTTGAATGCACTTGCTTCAATTGAAAAAGTGCAGGTTGGGAATTCAATTTCTTTTAGTCCCGAATTCACGAAAGAAGATGCTCCAAAACTCTTAAATTTTGAGCAGTTTTTGAGATTGTTAATTTTTTGCACTCCCGAATTTTCAAATGCACTTTCTGCAAATGAAACAAAAGTTGATGCTGGAAGTGAAATTGATGTCAATCCAGCGGTGTCTTTGAGTGCTTTGACGCCAATTTTTGTCACTTTTGTTGTTGAAAGTGTATCAAGATTTCGAAGAGTGGAGCAACCAATCAATGCCTCAGTCCTGATTTCTGTCAATCCTCTTGCAAGTGACAAAGTCGACAAACTTGAACAATTTGCAAATGTTCTTGCTTCAAGAACTTTGACCGCCGTATTTTCAAAACCAGAAACCGCTGTGAGATTGGAGCAACCTTTAAATGCGGACTCCCCGAGTGTTGACAATGTTTGAGGAAGTTTTACGCTTGATAGGTTTTTGCATTCCAAAAATGCATCTTTATTGATTGTTGAAACAATTGTTTTTTCAAGATTTTGAACTGATCGAAGATTTGTGTCATCTTTGAACGCCGAAGTTCCAATTATTGTCAATGTTGTTGGCAATATTATTGTTCCCAAGTTGACACAACTCGCAAACGCACTTGCACCAATTGTTGTTGTCTTGGTTTTTGACAAATCCATGCTTGTGAGTTTTGAACATTCTTTAAATGCCCCGTCTCCAATTACGGTGATTGTGTTTGGAAGAGAGATTGAAATGAGCGACGAACATTGTGAGAAGACATTTTTTGCAACTTGAGAAACTTTGGTGTTCTCAAAATTTGTGACAGACCCAAGTTTTGTGTCAGAAGCAAATGCATTGTTGCCAACGCTTTGCGTGAGTGGTGAAAATCTATATTTCACAAGCTCAACACAGCCCGCCATTGCATAGTCACCAAGCGCAACAACGCCGTCACTGTGCGAAATGCCAGTGAGTGTTTTGCAGCCATACAAAGCGTATGAGCCAATTGTTGTTGTGTTTCTGTGAAGCGTGATATATTTCAATGCCGAATCAGACGACGAGCCAAACATATTTTTTGAAGAACTGCCCGCAATTGCACTCACGTTTTTTGGAACAACAACATATTGACTTGTTGTTGTGTATGAGGTTGGAGTGAGATATATTGCATAAAGCGTTGTGCTTGCGGTTGTGCTTGGCAAATCATACCAAAGGCCAAGGTCATAACGTGTTCCGTTTTGCCCTCGTTCATTATCATCTTTGTTTGTGCTGTAATAATAGAATTCTTTGCCGCTCTTTGTTGGCTCAATGTTGTCGTTGATTTTGAATTGTGACTTGTCATCATTATACACAACAAGCGGTTGTTCGCCCGTTCCGCCATTGATGTCAAGACGGACATACATTTTTGAATAAACCGCCTCAATAAGATGTGAGTTTTGAATGTTTTCAAAAACATATGTCTGACTGTCACCCTCGGCAACACTCATCAAATTTCCGTCAGATGAATCAACATAAATTGCTTCGATGCGGTTTCCCGCGCTTGGTGTGAATGTCACACTAAAATCTTGTGTTTGATAAACTTGAACACGCCCGGTTGGTGGATTTGAACTTCCGCCAGAGCTGTTTAGTATATCAATATAGTATATATATCTAAATATATTATCCTTATATATTGCAATTGGCGTTGTTCCAGTCAAACCATACATATATGTGTTTTCGGCAAATGAGCGATTTGAAAGATTTGAAACATAGCTTGCTTTTCCGCCAACTGGAACGCGAACTTTTAGGTTTGATGTCGTCCCAGCGAATATGCTTCCGTCCGCAATTGTTGGAGCAGCAACAGAATTGAATGTGAGTTGACTCATGTTGACATTGCCGTCAAACGCGCCCACACCAATTTGAAGCAATGTTTTTGGCAGGTCATATGAGGTTGTTCTTGAGCAATTTGCAAAAGCATAATCCCCAATTTTTTGCAATTTGCTTGGCACTCCAAAATTCACAATCTCAGAGCACCCCAAAAACGCACGGGAATCAATTGTTGTGATTGAGTTTGGAAGAGTTATGCTTGTCACACCTGCTTCGGTTGTTGAGAAAATGTTGTTTGATCCATTTCCGCCAACATATGCAATGCCGCTTGAAAGTGTGAGCGACATTGGCATATAGTTTAGACTTCTCACGCCATAAACATTGACATCTGCCCCGCTTGCCGCATCATAAATCCTTGCCGGAACAACAAGGTTTTCATTGTTCCCAAGATATTCAGTTATGTAGAATTTTGAATCTATTTTGGTCATCTTCCAAAGCGGCTCAAATGTGGCCTCAACCAGCGTGTCGGAGGTTGGTGCAACATTTATATTTGTTTTTGTTTGATCATTTCCACCAACAAGCTTTTCAACGCCATTGACTTTGATTGAAGAAATTTTTGCCCCAGAGAATGCCGAAACCGTGAAGTTAACACTTTTTCCATGAGCGCAAGTGTTTTCAGTCGGCGTAATCTCTCCATAATTATATCCGTCCGAGTGCGCAACAACATTTGTTGCTATTGAATAGATGCTTGTTTCATACACAACATCAACCGAGTGGTCTGCCGACACGCTGTTAAATGTGTGTTCATAATTTTTGGTCGAAACACCCGAGATTCTTTCAACCCCGTCAATTTTGAGCGATGAAATATATTTCCCTTCGTTTGCAACAAAGGTAAACGATATGTCATCACCAAATCTAACGCTTTGATTTGTGTTTGGTGTCGTCACACCATCGCCTGTGCTCATGACCGAAATCAAATAGTCTTTAAGTGCATAAGTTGCAGTGAGCGTCGTGTCACCAATGATGTTTTGGACAACAACTGTTTGCTCATTTTCGTCTTTTATCTCAACACTTTGTCCGCCAAGCAAAATTGAAGAAATTTTATATCCACCATTTGCCTTGACATCAAAATTCAGCGTATCTCCATAAATTGTCGTTGTTGTTCCTGGGGTTATCTCTCCGTTTGCAGTTTGAACAACCGTGACTGTCACCTCATTGCTCTTATATCTTGGATAAAGCGTGAGGTTTTGTGAAATATTGTTAAATTCTTCGCCCGAGATATCCGCGCCCGTTCCATCTTTCAAAGTGTTCCAACTTTCAAAGATTTTTCCGGCAACATTCGCAGCGGTTGGCGGCGTGACATCTCCTGCGTATTTTGTTGTCACAGTTTTGAGAGTGTTTTCGTTTTGGTCTTTGAATGTGACGACAAAATCATCTTTTGGATATTGCGTCGTGAAGAATGGTGCAAGTTTTGTGACACTCTCGTCTTCAACGTTTCTCGCCTGAACACTTTCAATTCGAATTTCAAGCTCAACTGTGTCATCAGAAGCATAGTGTTGTGGTCTGAGCCCATTCGGCATAACAAAACTTTCTTTGCCCATAAACCCAAATGCTTTCCCGGAATCTTTGTGACTGAGCGGAACAGGTTTTCCGTTTTGATCACAGAAATAATACCATTCTCCATCGCGAACCCAAGTGTATCCCTCATTTTCGGTTGGGACAAAGTTTTGGAATTTAATCACATCTTTTGCAACCGCACTGGTTGGATAGTCTGTTGTCACAAACACTCCAATTCGAGCATAAAATTCAGAACTGCGTGGCGTGATGCAGAACGTGATGTCCTCACTCAAAATTTGTTGATTGCGAAGAGCAACATAAACAGTTTTTCTCAAACTTTCGTTTGTGTTGCCATCGACTTCAATGGTCGCAAGCGTGACAGAAAGATCTGCCCTGTCACGATCGCCAAACCACGCACCACTACTCATCCAAATTCCAAAAATAAGCGCACAGAAGAGGCTGAGTAGCATAACCGCTATCCAACTCTCTCTCCTATTCAGTTTTCGCTTAAATTCTTTTCTCATGTTTTCTCCATCATTTGTTGCAATATCTTGCAATAAGATATTCAATGTCCTCCCATGTCATAAGCCCTCTGCCCATAGAAATTTTGAGATATTTTGTTGGGTAAGAATCGAATTCTTCTTTTGAAACATAGTCTGCAAAATCTTCATATTCAAATAATCCAAATTCTTCAATTGCAAGTTTCATATCATCTTGATTAAACTTTAAATCTTCGTCATATTCAAATATATTAAACAATCCACTAATTCCACCAGGCATCGACAAAACGCCGTCTGTGAAGTAGTTCAAATGATATGATGTGACAAGACTATAACATCCCGTTCTCTCTGTCGTCATAAAGGCGTCAACAAGAGTCACAACACCATTTTCAGAATAGAATCTATGTCCAATATATTGTTTGTAAGTATTATCCCTTATATAAACATATTTATTTAGATCCAAATCAAAGTAACCATGCTCATAAATAACACGAGATGTAACACCATTTGAGAATTTCAAATTAATTATGTCATATATCTTTCTGCCATCATTTTCAATAAAGTTAATGCTTGCAACATCATATTTTCCAGTTTCGTGGTTAAAAATCAAAAGCTTGTCAGAAAGCGTTAAATCTTCAACTTTCTTTTTTGTGCCGTCAGCAAGTGTAATCAATGTTCCTTCAGCAATACAGTTATTAATATAATCTCCAATAACCCAACACAAGTCATCATCATTCAGAGTAACAGTAACAGTAACTGATTGCGAGGAAGTCGTGCTATTGTTAATGGCGGTTCTGCCCCAGAACTCGACACCATATTCTTTCTCTTCTTCAGCAAGCTTTGTTACAGTTGCGCGAAGTTCGATAGTTGTTCCTGCATTATAAGTTCCTGCAGATATTTTCGATCCAACTTTGAGTTGGCTATCTGAATATTTTTGTGTGCCATTAATATAAATTGACGCACCACTCCAATAACTTTTTGACTCAACATAGAATCCAACATTAACTTTATTAGTCGTATACTCTGCTGTTAATGTTTTATTGTTGTTAACAGGTAAAACGCTGTTCGCCGAGTATTTATAATTAGAGCCACCAGACCAACAGTTCGCTGTGTTATTCTTTCTTGTTGAAATTGCTGGAAGCGTAACTGATGATGTGACTGTTTTTGTTGAAACCATTTTCACATCTCTAATCATATATTTTAATAAACTTCCGTCATCGCAGAATCCAAAATTGAACACAAGATAATAAGTTCCCGCTGTTGAATAAGTCATTGAAAAGTTGCTGGACGCATCAGAAGCCATTTCGACATAAGCCAGTTCATTTCCGACATTGCTGCCCTCAGTTGGAACATAATTTAGCAATTGAACACGCATTTTCCCAGCACCAATACCTCCATAGTCTTTACTGATTGTTGGCATATTGCAATACCACGAGAAAGTCGTTGTCCAGCCAGAAGGTATTGTCACTGGAATATATAAATTTTCAAATCCAGAAACGCCATTGCATAAAATTGTGTCGCCATCATATATGAAGCAATTTGTATGAGCAGAACTTCCAACACTCCAAGCATTCCATCCTGAAAGAGTCGTTTCGCAAGATACTGTGTAGGTTTGTTTTGATGCAAGCCAAACGGCATGCAAATTAAGATTCCCCACAACCTGATAATTCTTTTGGCTTTTTCCGGCACTTGTATAGTATTGAATGTTTTTTGTTGTGCAAACGCCCAATGCATTAACCGTCACAGAAACAGATGTGTTAGATGAGAAATTCAGATCTATAAAACTAAGTTGATTTACATAGGCCAAACTTGTCAATGTGACAATGCCATAAACAACTTTCTTTGTGCCAGTTGTATCAATAACACAATAATCAGTGTAATCAACATCATTTATATCAATTGAATTCAGTGTCGCCGTGGTTGAATATGTGAAATAAAATCGCAAGATATATCCAATTTGAAGTGCAGATGATGAATCACCCGACGAAGTCCCAATTCCAATTCTCCAAGTTGGCACAGGATCACTCATTAAGTTGTTTTGTGAATAAGACTGGTTAGAAAATGATGGAAATTGAGAAAAATATCCTCCAAACACATATCCTGCCCTGGTTGGCAAAGTGACTTTAGGCATTTCCGCATCGTATGTTGCAGTTGCCTCATACAAAGTTGAACTAAATTGAGCAGACCTGGTTAGATATACATCATCATAATATGTTGTTGCAGAACCTGTATATAGGAAAGCATAGATTGTTGTGTCTGAAGTCAATTTTGGTATTGACACTTCAAGATGTTGCCACGAGCCATTGCCGGTATATGATTTCGAATATCCCGCCCAACTATAGTCGCCACCATAAAGTTCAATTCTTATGCTGCCTGAGCCACTCGTTTTCAAATAAGCACTAAATTTATAAGTACCATTCATAACTCCTTGACAAGTTCGATAAATTCTATAATTTCCGCTATCTGCTCCTGCAATTTCAAGTGATTTACTTCCACCATAGGCAATGCCAGAAACAACCTTTATTGTTGCGTTTCCTGCTTGATTCGTCCAACCACTCATTGTTCCAGTTGCTGTTGATTCAAAACTTGGATCAAATGGAAGCAAATTCTCAATTGTGGAACCATAAGGCGAATAGTGAACCGTGTATGTGTTTGGACTCCAAATTGCAGTTATTGTTAAATTCCCATAAGTGTTTGCCGGAATTGTCAAAGTAGTTCCCGAAACTGATGGAGTTGAACCAGAATATCCATTAAAGGTATAATGATCAAAATGATAACCTGTTTTTGCCGTTGGATTTGTTATTGAAATGGTTTGAGCACTTGGCGAAGTTGTGTATGTGGTTTTTCCAAGGCTTCCGCCAGAACCACCGTTGTTATCCAAAGTGATTGTGTATTGAATTCCATTCCATTTTGCATAGAGTGTTGCATCTTTATAGATGTCTGTATACAAATCCGTTGATGTCACGCCAGATGTCGTCATGGAGTATTGTTCATCTTTATTTCCTCCACATGTTCCATCTCCATAGTAATGGCTGAAAGTATAACCACCACGAGTTGGGAATGTCATGCTTGTGAGTTCTTGGGTTAAATTTGCATCTGAATAAAATTTGTTTATTCCATAAGTATAATAGAATTTGTCTGTCCCGCCAGAACCTCCATTTTTATTGAGAGTAATTGTAATTTTGTTTGGAGTCCAGTTTGCAGTGAGTGTCAATTTGCCAACTTGGTTTGCGTCAATCTTGAACGATTTTCCGCCATTCCAAGAAAGTGTTGTTGTGTCATCACTCATTCCAAGATGATACCAAAGTGACAATAATTTTGCTTCACTTGTTGCGAATGTGTTCGAAGTGGAAGCATTTCCAGAATATCCTCCAGTTGTGTGCCATTGTCTCCAACGAATTTCACCTCCACCCAACTTGCCAGTATAAGAAACTCCTGCTTTTTGATAGAAAAGAGGGAAATAAACTGCGTTGGCATAACTTGAACTATATTCCAATATCCCAGAACTCATATTTATAGTACCACTTCTCTTTTCGTCGAGAGTTGCAACAACTGACCAACCAGTAAAAGTATACCCATTTCTTGTTGGATCAGAAATTGTTGTTGTCGTTCCAAATGTGTAACTTGATGGAGAAGTTGAACCCTTTGTTCCACCATTCATTGCATATTCCACCGCATATGTATTAACTGACCATTGAGCGTAGAGAGTTATATTGTTTGCATTTTGCCATTGCTTAATCGCACCAGTAAAGCCAGTCGCACTTGCAACAAGCGAACCATTTGCATCTGCAACTTTAACTCCGCCAGATTTAGAAGAATACCAACCCACAAAAGTATAACCCAAACGTTGTGGAATTGGAGTGTAAACGGAAAGCGTGCTGTCGTACACAGCATTTGCGTATGTTGGAGATTTGCGGCTGTCTGCAAGTGTGTATTGTGAATATGATCCAGCATTAGAACTTGTATAACCTGTTGATCCAGCATAATTCCAATATTTTTCATAAATTGATGCCTCATCTGCTTGGAATGTGATGGAATATGTGTTTGGTGTCCATTGTGCATATAGAGTGTGATTACTTGCATACTGCACTGTCGTATTATCTCTAATATATTTTGTTGTTGTGACTGGAATAATTTCATTTGTTGTGACAGCTTGAATTGATGCATCAGTAATGGTAAAAGGATGTGCTTCGTCACAACTTTTATCATCAAAGAAAAATGCTCGTGGATCTTGCGCAGTAAATTCAATCTCGTTATAACCGTTTTTTAATTCTAATATAAAATTGCCGTCGTTTTGAGGAGCAAATCTCCAAGTGTTGTTTGGGTCAACAGTTGCAACAAATCTAAACACATATTTTGTGCCGACTGTTAAGGTGTAACCTGGATTAACCCAAAAATATGTGTCTGTACGTTCTGGTCCGGATTTGATGGTATAATTATCTTCAAGAATTGTATTGCTTGCTTTTGCCAATGGCATTGCATAACCCCACCCAGCAAAAGTGTATCCCGTTCTTGTCGGTGTTGGCATCGCCCCATATGCTTGACCATAAACCACAGTTTGAGATGTTGGAGAAACTGTTCCGCCATTTGGATTGAATGTGACTGTGTATTGGTTTGCAGCCCAAACCGCATATAGTTCGACAACTTTGCCTTGTTCTGCTGAAAGATTTTTGACTTTTTGACAGTTCATATATTCAGGTGGATCTGTTGCAAATTCAACAATTCTGCTATTTCGATAATAAATTTTTGCCGCAGTCTCAAATTTCGTTCCATCAACATAGTTTGTTGGACAGAATGAGTGACAGATGTATGGGTTTGCGACACCAGCAATAATTTTGACTCGAATTGTGAGTGTTGTCCAAACGCCACTTGGAATTTGTTGTGGAGTGATAACAGCAGAACCTCCGTAACCATCATCGTTGTTAGTTGCACCAGTATATAACACATTGGCATCCATTTGATTTCGCATTGTTTTGCCCATTTCATGATAAACTTCAATTGTCCAAATATATGTTTTTCCTGCTGTAACATAATAGTTGCTGCAAGCCAAACCTGCCCACCATTGAGTTGAAGATGAAGCATCTTTTGTGAAATAGGTTCCAATTGAGTCACTTCCACTGCCGACATTTCCTGTCATGGTTGTGCCATTTGTAACAGCAGTTGCATTTGTCGCTGCAATTGCATCTTTTGTTGCCCAGCCAGCAAAATTATATCCCGTTCGAGAGAAACCATTTGCTGTGAGTTCTTTTTCTTCGTCATATGTGTGAGATGAACTGGTTGTTGATCCGCTGGTTGCCCCATTGCCGTTATATTTGATTGTGTAAGTTATTGGAGCAAATGTCACGCTGATCGTGTGATTTGCGGTGATGTTTCTGAATGTGAAATAATCACTGTCTCCCGCCTTGGCAGTTGAATTGATTGCATTGCCTCCATCAATCGAGTATGTTGCAACACGATAACCTTCATCGGGTTTCATTTCAACTGTCGCAGTTGTTCCCCAATCAACAGTCATCGACTCTGTGATTGTTCCATGAGCACCCGCCTCTGTTGTAATGGTAAACTGTTTTATTTCCCAAATCGCATAAAGCCAGCCATCTTCTTTTCCAAACACGGAAGAATATGTCTTGTTTGAAAAATCTTGTGTGCTTCCTTCGCTTTCTGTGCTCCAACCCTTGAAATTATATCCCTCTCTTGTTGGTGTTGGTGAAACACCGCAAACTGAATCCCAAGTCAAGGTTTTCGTCACGCTCATTGTGATTCCTCTAAACGAAACACTATTCCCTGCCGTTGCACCAGCAAGCCCTGCATACACCAAAATTTGATTATTGTCAGAAGGATTGAGGGTTTCAGGAGAAGTGAACACTGCAGAAACATTTGTTCCAAATGGAACATTGATAGTTGCATAACGCTTTGAGGGGTCGCCGAATTTATACAATAACACATTAAACTCTGTTGCAGTTCCAGAAATAAGAGTTGCGGACGCAAAATTAATTGAATATGTTGTGCTTGGTGCAAATCCAATTGTCGCAATGGCCCTATAATTATAATTGTCTGTGCTGGATGGAAGATCAATGTCCGTGTTCGAAACAAAAGTCCCGCCGTTTGGGTCATAAGTAAGTGTTCTTTGAGTTGATTCGAACTGACAACTGATGACATGGTTTGCCGTGATATTTGAAAAAGTGTAAGTATAAGGGTTTGAAACATCAACTCCAGAAAGATTGATTACTTCGCCGTCAACAACAATTGTTGAAATAACAAATTTGTCATTTGGAGTGTATGTGACTGAATGATTCTCTCCCCAGTTCTTGATTGTGGTGATTTGGTTTGGCGACATTGTTCCGCCCTCGCCGACAGAACTTACAATCGTGAAAGTGACAACTTCAAATGACACTTCAATTTCGTGATTTGAGCGAATGTTTGAGAATGTGTATTTTGCATTTTCTTTGGCTTTTGCATTTGACACACCATCAATCAAAACATCTTTGATAACATAACCGTCGTTTGGAGTGATAACAAATGTCACATTGCTTCCATAAGCATAATCATCACTTTCACTTGGCTCAATTTTGCCGTTTTCCCCACAAACAACAGTAATTTTAAACACTCTTTGCTCAAATTCTGCCGAAATTGTGTGGTCTTTTTGAATATCATCAAAGTCATAGCTTTGTGACGCACCTTCTGCTGCAGTAATAACAATTTCCACACCGTCAACCAAAATCTTTTTAATTTTGTATCCAGTTTCTGGACTTATGACATAACTAGCACTTGACCCAAGCGAATAAACAACTGCTCCGCTTGGCGAAATTGTTCCATGTTCGCCCGCGGTTGAAGTTATGACCGCATCATGGAATTTTTCCCAAACGGCATTTTTGTAGTAAGCTTTTCTATCAATGTTGCCCAAGAAGAACATAAAGGCATTTTCAGCAAAACCTTTTCCATTGAGTTTTGAAATATATTCGTCAAAGTGACTTTCGTCCAAAATATTAACTTTGAGGTCACTTGTGGTTCCCGCGAACGAGTTTGCCGCAACCGACAACGTTGAAAGATTGGAATCGTTGATAAAGTTTATTGTTGCAAGTCCTGAACAATTTGCAAACGCATTCTCCCCAACTGTTTGAATGGTGCTTGGAAGACTGACATCAACCAACGATGAGCAACCTTTAAAAGCATTGGCTCCAATTGAAGAAACAACTGTGTTTTCAAATCCTGTGAGTTGTGAAAGAGATGAGCATCCTTCAAATGCATTCCCTCCGATTGTTTTGAGATTTGAATTGAATGTCACACTTGTGAGTGCCGAACAGCCGGAATATGCACTGCCACCAAGTGTCAACAATGTTTGTGGGAATATCACATTTTTGAGTTTTGAGCAACCCGAGAACGCACTGTCCTCAATTTGAGTCACTTTTGTGTTTTGAAGTCCACCAACTCTTGTCAATTCCGAACAACTTGCGAATGCTGAATTATCAATTGAAACGAGAGACTCTGGAAATTCAATTTGAATTAATTTTGAAGAATAAAACGCCGTACTTTCAATTTTTGAAACACTTGTTCCAGCAAAGTTTTTGACTTCAGTGATTCCTGAAAACATAAACACCGCTTGACCCATTGTTTTCAGAGTCGATGGCACTGTCACTTGTGTGAGAGCGGAGCAACTTTTGAATGCAGAGGAGCCCAATTCTTCAAGTTTGGTGTCTTCAAGGTTTATGGTTTTGAGTCCCGAACCAGCAAAAGCACCAACCCTAATTTTGGAAATATTTGCTGGCAAAACGATTTCTTCAAGTTTTGAGCAGCCAGCAAAACACTCGTTAGGGATTTCAGTAATGCTGGTTGTGTCAAGATTTTTGACTTTGGACAAAGATGTGCAGCCTGAAAATGCAGTCTGGCCCAGAGTTTGAAGTGATGTTGGTGCTCTGAAATTCGTGAGAGCTGAATCTGACTTAAATGCACTCTCGCCAATGCTTGTCACAAAATCACTCATCGAAACTCCAACAAGCCCCGAACAGTTTGCAAAAGCATTTTTGCCAATTTTGGATGTTTGGCGTGGGAGTGTCACAAATTTCACTGTGTTGTTTGTTCCGCTAAACATATTGACTGCTGAATCTGCAATTGCGGATACATTTTTTGGCACAACAACATAGTTTTGTGCTGTTTGATAATTTGACGAAGGCGTGAGATAGATTGCAAAAAGTGTTGTTGTTCCACTTGTGTTTGGAACGTCATACCAATATCCCAAATCATATCTATCGCCATTTTGTCCCTGCTCATTATCTGCAGAGTTTGTGCTGTAGTAATAAAACTCTTTGCCACTCTTTGTTGGTTCATTGCCTTCAAGCATAAATTTTGTTTGATCGCCGTTATAGACGACATTTGGTTGTTCGCCCGCCCCGCCGTTTTTGTCAAGAACAATGTAGTCGCTGACAAATTCAGCTGAAACCACAACCGCTCCCGTAATTCTTTTGAGCAAATATTCGCTCGTTGCTCCAACTGGGTTGCCATCAATCAGAATGCGTTTGAGAACATAGTTTTTGTTTGGTGTGAAATGCATAACCAAATCACTGCCCCAATCAACCATTTGAGTTTCTGGAGAAATTGTTCCACCTTCGCTTTGGACAACTGTCACCAAAACCTTTTGATTTTCAAACATTGGAAACAATGTGAGATTTTGTGTTATGTAGCCAAGTTGTTCGTTCGTTATGTTTGCACCGCTTCCATCTTCACGAGTGTTCCAACACAAGAACACGTCGCCTTCTGCTGTTGTGACTTCTGGAATGTTTGCCTTGCCACCATAGTTTATGGTTTGAGTCGAAAGGGTTGCTCCATTTTGTTTAAATACAACAGAATATGTGCCGGTTTTGGTTATTTCTGCTGCATTTTTGTCAAACGACTTGTTTATCTCTGAAAAATTGGTTGTGTTTGAAAAGTTTGACGCGAGCGAGCTTTGAACAACAATTTCACACGAAACAAACTCGTCATCGCCAAGCACTCCTTGCATTTCGGGAACAACCGCGTCAGATTGAATTAAAAAAACATAAACTTCACCCGCTTTGGTGGAGTTTAGTTGCATGAGATTTCCAGATTTATCGCAAAGATACCAATAGTCACCAAAACGTGACCAAGTGTAGTTCTCGTGATTCTTTATCGAAAAACTATTGAATTTGATTTTGTCTTTCGCAACTTCGTTTGTGCTATCGAAGTATACGTGCGCGCGTATAAAAACAGGGCTGGTGTTGTCCGCGACAGTGAGTTTGATGTCGTTGAATAAATACTCTTCACCCACAAGTTTGTTCTGAATTTTTGATTTGTATTTATATTGTGAGTTGTCATGCAAAACAACTGCACCAAAAGAATTTTGTTGAACATCGCTCTTGTCACTTCGAAAAATAGCCAAGGAAACAGTGAGTGCGCTGCAAAAAACAAAAAATAGCATGCAAACGATGCACACTAGAAGTTTTTGACTTCTATAATACTTTAAGTTTCCCCCCTTACTTTGTTTTTTCGTAACAAGACCCCCAATATTTCTACAATTTGATTATATATCCAAAAATTTTATCGTGTCAACGGTTTTTATATTATTATATAAAA
>ERZ780149.729-NODE-729-length-41254-cov-4.653098_pt1 | contig 41254 bp, 50 predicted proteins | sample MGYA00511367_ERZ780149 | MGnify/ENA primary metagenome ERZ780149 (study PRJEB29588, sample SAMEA2153852) | human gut metagenome | biome: human gut; feature: human-associated habitat; material: faeces | place: Denmark | collected 2008/2010 ... | reverse complement strand
AACCAGCTTACAGAGTATTCCTGCTTCCACGACGACCATGCATCTCCACAGGCGTAAATTCCGGTCATACCATCCGTACTCGTATTATTGTTTTCTTGGAAAAGTGTGCAATCATTGCACACTTTTCTCGCTCGGCTTTAGGCAGGCTTCTGCTCGGAAGCCATGCGCTGACCTTCGGACAGCACGACCTGTGCCAGTGCCTCGTCATGCTTGGCTTCCGGCGCTACGGTGGCTGTGTCTACGTCCACCAGAGTGCGTCCAGCCCACTCAGCCTTATACTTAATCATGCTGGTCAGCTCAGACCAGCCGGCATCGAGGATGCTCTTGGCCTGCTCGTTGCCCTCAACCAGAGACTTGACAGCCACCTTTTCAACAGCGATGAGCTGGTTGCTGTTGACGAGTTCGCGGCTGATTTTATGTCGATAGTCACGCCGCTGGTTGGCAATATGCTCATGGATTTCAGCCACCAGCTTACGGTTCTTCTCATAGTTGGCAGAACCCTTCTGCTTGCGGGACAGACGACGCTGCTCACGAGCAAGACGCTTTGCGGACTTGCTCAGATGCTTCGGGTTCTCATAGTGTACGCCGTTGCTGTCGATAGCCAGCTCCTTCAGACCGAGGCTGATACCGACTTCGCCCTCGGCGACAGGCAGTTCCTCGCGCTCCACCATGCAACAGACGGATGCCCAGTATTTACCGGTAGAGGAACGGGATATCGTAACCTCACGGGGGATACCCACAGCGGGGCGGCCACTGCCGCGCTTGACCTTATTGATTTTCTGATACTGACTGCCGAAAGGGATTTGGATGCACTCGTCCGTCACATAGATGGTTCCGGCGGTAGTAAAGCTCTGAGACGGACAACGGGCACTTTTGAACTTGGGATAACCGGGCTTCTCCCCTGCCTTTATACGGCGGAAGAAGGCCTTACGCGCCTCGAACAGATTCACGATAGCATATCGCTCTGCGGAACACCCGCAATCTTCCAGCCACGGCCAGCGCTCACGCATCTCGGTCAGGACCTTCATGCAGTCGAACTTTGACATACTTTCCTGCCGGCGGTCGTAGATTTTGCTGGTACGCTCCAAAAAGTGATTCCACACGAAGCGGCAGCACTTGAAGGTGCGTTCGATGACCTCGATTTGTTCATCTGTGGGATAGATGCGATACTTAAAAGCCTGAAATGTCGTCGCCATAATTCTTTTGTCCTTTCAATTTTTTTGGCGTTCCCCAAATTCCTGTTTCACCGACGGATTTCGTCTCTACAGGCGTTAATTCCGACTCGCCTTGCCGTATCCGATAATTATTCTTTGCCGGCCCTGCGGCAACCCAACCGCAAGAACACTGGACCCCACAAAGCCCAATTTGAAAGCTGACGCACCGCGTCCGGCGGGTCGGCTTTGACTACGAGCTTCTGTGCCTAAGATTTGCCCAGCTTCCCAGTACCCATGGGCAATGCAGGTGCCCATAGTTGACTCCTCCCACCCCTCACGGAGTGGGATTCCAAAGTACGAGAGATGCCATAAGCACAGCTCAAAGTGAACCGTAACTCTGGAATCTTAAATCCTCTGGAATCTTAGCGTGGCAATCACAGCAGCCTGTGAATTAGCACCACAGTAGGCGGGAGCCTCTGCCTGTCATTGATGCCCGCTCACGGCGGCTGAAACAATGCGGAGTATCTCCCTTATCACGCCACCGCCTACATATAGGCGCAGGCGGTTCGCTTCTCACGCTTCAGGAGACTTTCGCATTTCGCCGATACTGTCCGAGGCGGTTCGGCGCAGTAGCCTCAAGCGAAAGAGCGAGGCCTTGCGGCGAACAGGATGTCCATGAGACGCCGATTTCCGCAACGAATCAATGAACGGACAGTGAGCAGGTATAAAGAAAGGACGCCACTCGACGGCGTCCTTGGAGCGGATGACGGGACTCGAACCCGCAATGACCGGCTTGGAGGGCCGGTGCCTCACCAATTAGACGACATCCGCATATATGATAAGATGGACTCCGTAGAGAGTTAAATTGAAAATGGAGCTGCTGGGGAGGCTCGAACTCCCGACCTGCGGGTTACAAATCCGCTGCTCTACCTACTGAGCTACAGCAGCATATGGGCAATAGATGGGGTTGAAGCCCCCACAGGCAGTGCGGCTGAAATTTAATTTTCAACTGCGTTGTCTGTGAGGGCTTCGTACAGGGGGGATAAAAATGAAAAAAGCAAAGGAGAAAAAGTGTGGATTGGAGCTGACGGCGGGAATCGAACCCACAACCTGTTCGTTACGAATGAACCGCTCTGCCGATTGAGCTACACCAGCATTTTGGGTCGATGGCGGCCTCCGCTCCTCGCAGGTCAATCACTCCTGCACGGAGGCCGCCTGTTTCTCTCAAAAGAGAAACACGGAGAGACATGAATACCGGCGGGGTGGGTGGAACGCCGGTTGGTGATAGCGGCTGGGGTCGAACCAGCATAACGTTGCCTGTGAGAGAGGCACGGCATTACCATTATGCTACGCCATCATGTGGTTTGAAGAATTAAGGCTGGGCGGCAGCCTTACCAACGTCGCCCAAGCCCCAATTCTCCCCGTTAAGGCACATCCTCGGTTGAGGATGGTAAGGGCAACGACCGGACTCGAACCGATATAATCCCACGGCCCTCGAAGGAGCTCTCTTGGGCAGGATGCACTACCATTTGTGCTACATCGCCATTTTGGGGTGACGGAGGGGCTACTAAGATGGCCGCAGCCCCTCCGTGTTGCAGCACCGTGGGGTCAAACAGCACTGCATGATGAAGAAAGAGGTTTCCATGTCCGCTGCACGTTGGAAAAGATGAAGGTGAAGACAACAGCGGTGAAAACAGGTGGCGTGCCGAACGGATTCGAACCATTCAAAGCTCCCCTACCGGAGCCGGCACGGTATCAAAGCAGCCTCCGCGCACTTCCCTCAGGAGGCTGGTTTTATGTTGCGCTTACGAGTTTAATAAAAGAAAGAAGAAAACCGGAGAGGGTTCAGGAATCTTGACGTTTACACTTCCCCGAAAGGGAAAATTGTCAACTAAAAACGAGCTTTTGCGGCTTCGATTTCCTTGCCCTGTCCACGGTCTTATACTAACACGAGTGTAGAAAAATGTCAAGTCGAATTATAAAGACAAAAATTCTAACTGACAGGATAATCGCCTTAAATAGCCATTTCTGACAAAGGCACAGTTGTGGTGCGGGGTTTGAGACTTGACAAAATGTTTGGATAATTTATGCGATTTCCATGAAAATTTTTTCTATTTTGCAGCGGTTTAGACTTGACAAAATTTTATATCCGTGTTTATAATGGTGCATGAAGGCACGAAGTGGGGGGGGAAATCCCACGTATTCCCACCGCAGAAAAACGTTTTCTCCACGTGGAGTCTGTGTATGTTGGTCAGAACAAATGAATTCCCGCTCCTTTTAGACATCCAAATAAAAGAGGGCGGCTTTATTGTAGATTTTTTCTCGGTCGGGATATTCCGGACTATTCCAACTAAACACAAGTGTTCACCCACGGAGGTGATGATTATTACTATCAAACTATCAACACTGGGCATCACGCCACAGAAAGCAAAGCAATTTGAGAAAAAGGGCATCTGTTCTGCCGAAGACCTGCTGCGGTATATACCGAAAAGCTACAAGGACTACAGACAGCTTGCTCCTTATTTAATAGATGGCGCTGAGCAGGCCTGTCTTGTCACGGTGGACGAGGTGAAGTCCTTCGGACAGGAACTCCGCTACAAGGGCTCATACGTTCAGACTTCTTCCAAAACGCCCATGCTCATCGCCTACTGCACGATGCCGCAAAGTGGTCAAAAGCTGGTCATCACGTGGTTCCGGCAGAACTACCTGTTCCGGAAGGTGTCCAGTTGTGTTGGAGAAACTGTATATGTAGCCGGCAAGGTCGGATACAATACTAAATATAATAACTTCACCATGACAGCCCCTGAGATATTCGAGCCGTCATACGGACAAGCACCGGGCATACGCCCCATCTACGCGCAAATCGGCGGGATGAGCGATGCCTACCTGAGAGAAAAAATTCAAGAAGCGTCTGACCGAACTATCGGGATGATTGAAACGCTTCCTATTGATTACCTTGATAAAAAGGGATTACAGAGCTTCTGGACTTCCCTCAAAATGCTGCACTTCCCTACTTCTGAACAGGATATTAAAGAGGGACAAGCCCGACTGCTGCAGGAAGACCTCGTCTACTTTGCAATGGCGAATGAATGGGCCGCGAGAAAGATATCCAAGGGCAGCCAGTTCTCAATACGGACGCATGGTTGGTATGAGAAAATAAAGGCTTCACTTCCCTACTCTCTTACGCAAGACCAAGTGGATGCCATAGAGAGTATGATACAGTTTGCTGCAGACGGACATCGCATCAATGCGCTTGTCCAAGGCGACGTGGGCTGTGGAAAGAGTATTGTGGCTTTCTGTATGATGATGGTCATGGCCGAGAACGGGTATCAGGCAGCGGTGATGGCGCCTACGCTTGTGCTGGCACGTCAGCATTATGAGGAACTCTCTGCGTTGGCCGCACCGTTCGGCGTGAACGTCGCGTGGCTCGGCAGTGACCTAAAAGCCAGCGAGAAGAAAAAAGTCCTCGCCGCCATCAAGGACGGAGATGCGAGCCTCATCGTCGGAACCCAGTCCATCATCGGAGAAAGTGTGGAGTACAAGAATCTCGCACTTACGGTGACGGATGAGGAGCACAAGTTCGGAGTTGACCAGCGTGCTGCACTGGTGGAAAAAGCCTCTGGAGGCGTACACGCCATCACTATGTCGGCTACGCCTATTCCTCGCAGTCTGGCGCAGGTCTTGTACGGAGACACCGTACAGCTCCATACCATTAAGACGATGCCGAACGGACGGCTGCCTGTGATTACAGGTATCGCAACGAGCAAAGAGAAAATCTTCCGTTTCATCCTGCTGCAGAAGCGTAAAGGCTATCAGACCTATGTCGTCTGTCCTCTCATTGATAAGAGCGAGAAGCTGGAGGGTGTCCAGTCCGTTGAAGAAGTCAGCGAGGAATACCGTTCCGTACTGGAGCCGTATGGAGTCCGCATCGAAACGATTACCGGTAAGACGCCGAAAGATGAGGCAGACAACATCCTGTCTCGTTTCAAGAACGGTAAAGTAGATGTGCTTGTCAGCACAACGGTCGTGGAGGTCGGCGTAAATGTTCCTACGGCTACCATGATGGTCATTGTCAATGCGGACAGGTTTGGACTTTCCAGCCTGCATCAGCTTCGGGGGCGTGTAGGACGCAGTAATGTGCAGTCCTACTGCGTGCTGGATGCAGGTCCGTCGCCCACACCGGCGGCCATGGAGCGCCTGAACGCCATGGTTCAGACTAACAACGGCTTCGAAATCGCAGAGGCAGACCTTCGCATTCGCGGCGCCGGCGATTTTCTCGGCACAGAACAGTCTGGCTGGAATAGGTATATGACGCTCATGATGGCGTATCCGGCGGAATATGAAGAAGCAAAAAAAGACGCAAAAGAACTACTGAACCGAGGAAAAGGTTCTTGTAAGATGGTGGATTCCATCATCGGCGCGGGAGGCAACTAAGAGGGTATTTAAGATTTGATGTAGGAAAACACGTTAAAACTTAAATATCCCAACTAAGAAAGGAACCACAAGGACCGCATTTACTTAAAAAGGGGGAGCTCAAACTATGAGCGCAATCTACAGAAGAGACGCTTATGCCGCAAACAAAACGCAGACAGGAGAACTCAAGTTAGAGGAAAACCTATCAGCGACCGCCTATTTAGCGCTCATCAGATTTCTCCGCCGTGAAAAGCTGGCGGAGAAACCTGATTTACTCGAAAGAGTGAAAAACGTTATCACGGACACAATGCCATATCGTGCCGCATTTAAGCAGAAGAGGTTTGTTGAACAACTTACCTGCCCAGAGGAAAAATTTGAGAGCATGATTTTCGAAAAAACTCCTATAACGAATGGCGAGACCCGCAGATTTATAGGATGGCAAGGCATAAGCTGGGAATGCGTGTTTCGAATGCTGATTGAAGTAGACTGCTCTTTTGAAGATATGATGACTCCCAGCTATAAGGATTTCCCCAAAATGCAAGACTTGCCAGAAGACGTTCAGGAAATGTATGAATTGGTAGATAGTCTTCCGGAAAGAGCCAGAGATGGATATATAAGAGAGGCCGCACAGAGTCTGATAAGCACAATGTGGAACCACAATTTCTGGAATGAGCAAACCAGAGAGATTATGCGGCGACCAGCAGCAAGAGTCCGGTATATGTTTGCAAGACGCTGCTCTATAAAAAGGAAAGACATCTTGGTTCTGGACGAGCGCCTGCAAGAAAACGAGGAAGTTTTCAATATAAGCGATGCACAAAGAGAACTTATCCATGAATTGGCTAATATACTTGCTGTACGGGCAACATTAACTACTTCTAATGAAAGCCAGCTACCACAAATTGCGAAAGCGTTTGGAACCTCATTGCACTGGCTAATGGGAATGCCAAGCACACTGCGATTGTATGCGGAAAACGCAACGACAGAAGACATTATAGACGCTTATTATTTCATGTCTCCTGCCAACAAAACAACATTCAGAAATGCCGTAAAAAAATTCAAGGAAAAAATCGCAAGAATGGAGGCGGATGAAGATTGAAAAGAATAAATAATACAATGGACGCCTACATCGACTGCGAAAAATGGGCTGAGACCTTGAATACTCGTTATTCTTATAATAGTGAGTTAAATTCCCCTAACCGAATACCTCGGAATTCGACGTATGAAAACTATACTGAGTTTAGCACGGAGCTGACAAATGTTCGCAGACTTGTTTCCGCAAGAGTTTATGAGGAGTTGTATTCCATCACTAAAGCCCCTCGTCTATATGGTTCGTGGAATATGAGAGGCCTTGCGACAGAAATCGGCGTAAATGAATCGAAGATGACACGACTCAGGGAACCGGATGAAGGAACTCCTACGGTCGTTGGTCCGTATGAACTTTTAATCAACGGAATAGATGCAGGAAAACAGGTAAACAGAAAAGCACCGGAAGGATTTTATGTCTCTGTTGAGGGCTTGTATAAATTGGCGTACTTTTTCTTAGATAGGTCATGTGAAAAAGTTCTGTTCGGCGATGAATGTGCGCCCATCCACCTGCCAAACATCTATTCCTGTCTGTTTACTCAAATTTCAGCTATGCCTTATGCCGAATCACGCGAAATTCAGTCGGAAATTCAGGCTAACTGCGAAGCAAAAGACCGTTATATGATTAAGGGTACAGCGGATGGTTTCAAAGAAAACAATTTTGTTTATAGAAACAGCAAAGGTGCTCCGGTCGATTTCCAAGAATTGTATATAAAACGTTTGAAAGAAAAGATGGAAGACGATTGTTCCACCGCAGTAACCCTATTCGGAACAGAAGCGAATTCTCAGCTTCGTATTTATTCTGACAGATGTTACAATGTTACCAACGAGGCGATTGCTGCAGCGGACAAAGCTATTTTCTGTGATATTGCTGGAGAACCTTTGAAACCCAAAAAGAAGAAAAAAGAGGAAAAAGAACCGCTTGGAACGACTGGAAATCTGATGATACTGAGTATCGGGCTCAATATGGCGGTAGACTATTTTGTAGCACCTGACTACACAAAATATAACACCATTCTGGTCAGAACAAACACGCCGGACGCAGAAAAGCGGACAAAAGAAGTAAAGTTGGATGATAATGCAAGGAAAACGCTGTCTGCCCTTTTGATGGTCGAAAACGGCGAAGAGAGAGATGAAATCATCTCTGACGCACTTTGCGACTGCTGGGTATCGCAGTATGAGTACGAGTTGAAAAACAGTTAAGCAAACGAGGACGGATGCAAATAGTATCCGTCCTCATATTTTAAGCCCAAAAAGAATTGACAAAATATCAAACTGTGGTAGTATAGAAGTATAATTACGAAGCTATTTTTATAAAGGAGATTATCTCCGTTTCCAAGTCACCATACGTAATCAAGACAGTTATCCCATTTTCGGGATGGCTGTCTTTTTTTATATATTTTCATACATTTTACAAGAAAAAGAAAGGAGAAATGAACTATGGCACAGCCAAAAAAGGTTTATCGCTACCTCGGCCCTATCCGTGTATATGACGACATCTCCACGAATAAGTGGGGTGGTACGACCATGGCCGTATCGGAGCGTCAGGCCCGCAACAATCTGGCGCATCAGTACAGACAGCAGCGAGGTCTGCTCGCCTGTGTGCCCGTGAAGTTGACTGGTGAGCTGACCAGCTACAACGCACCGATAATGCCGCCGTTCAGGTCCAAGCGGAGACCTTCGTATCGCGGAGGTGAAGCGCAATGATGTGGAATGGAAAGTGGAACGGAGCAAATGCCATCGTAGTTCACACGCCGCAGAGCTTTCGGTCGTTCAAGCGAGCTATCCGTTCTCTTGGCGATGTGTGGGCTGACTGGAATCATGTGTATTTCAGTCAATGCAGAGATTTGTACTCCGCAGCATACCTTCCCTGTTATCCAGACAAGAGTCCTGAAGATAGCACAATCACCTATCACTGGCTCAAGGAAACTTGGTCCAAAGAAGGGCCTCGCGCTGTAGGCATGAACATTCAATAAACGAGGAGGAGAAGCTATGTCTACACCGCTGTATGAGTTAATCGAGAGAGCCGAGCGTATGGATTCCGTCTACTCCGAGCGCTATGCCTCTTTCTCTTCTGAACAGGATAGGCGTGCGAAGCAGTGTATTGCGAAGGCTCACGAAGCTATCGAAGAGCAGCGAAAAATCTGTGAAAGACGACGCCAGCAAGCAGCCGTAACACTGTCTCGGCAACATTGAAAAGAAAGGAGTAAATTCATTGTGAAAGTAAAAAAGAAAATTCGTTACGCCGGCGAATGCTGCATTTGCCACGAACCCATCATGGTGAACGAGAAATATGTTGAGGCGACTTACGAAAACAAGCGTTGTCACCTTGGCTGCATGGAGACGGAACCGATTGAGTCGGTTCTGTCTTTTTTCGGCGTTCCTCTGTGCGTGACCAATTCTGACGGAAAGGAGGTCCACATCTATGGGTAGAAAAGGCATCATCCGCAGGGGTGATGTGTTCTGGGTCAATGCCAAGGAGATTGAGATTTATTCTCCTTGGGCACCGGAAGGAAGTCAGTTCAGAGACAAGGACGGCCAGCCCTCTAACAGCTCTGTCATCAGGGGCCACCGTCCCGCTATCGTCGTATCCGCTGATGACCTGAATCGGTACAGCAGTGTCGTGGAGGTCGTGTTTACCACGTCTTCCCCGAAGATGCAGCTTCCCTCTCATGTACTCATCACCAGCACAAGCCGCCCCAGCACGGCGTTGTGTGAGCAGCCGATGGCAGTCTCCACGAACGAGCTTGGCGCATACATCTGCCATCTGACAGATGCGGAGATGGTGGATATCGACTCTGCGCTGTATTACAGCATGGGGTTGAGTTCCCGCGTCAACGACAATGATGATAATACATGGCGTGCCCGCTACGAGACGATGCATCGTGCTTATTCCGAGATGCTCATTCATGTAATGAGAATCATGGACAGCAACATGAGAAAGGCATCGCCCTATCCTGTGGCTGAAATCGACCGTAAAGGCCGGAAAGAAAGGAGCAAGGACTGTGAATAAGCCAATTTACATCGTGTTTTCCTGCGATGCATGGAAGTCAAGAGACTCCATGCGCTTGGTCGCTGCAACGACCTCTCACACAAAGCTGAAGAAAATCGTGTCGAATTGCGTCGAGACGGAGATGTTCGAGTATGGCGAAGGCGATGCCAAGACCTCTGCTTCTCAGCTCCGCAAGGATTTCGATAACGGGCACAGCGTTCACGGCATTAACGACAGCCTGAAATACGGTTTTATTGATGTCGTTGACGATGGTGTGATGTGAGGCTGCTTCATGCAAAGAAAGGAGAAAAATCATGGGATACACTATCATTGATTCTCGCACGTTCATCAAGACGACTCGCGGCATCATTCCTTTGGCACTGGGCGGCAGCAACAACTGCACCGAGGTTATCTACGATAAAAACTCCAAACGCCGTGAAGTGCGTGAGCGTCACTGGTTCATTATGATGGGCCGTAACGCTCTGGAGCTGCCGGAAGAAGAGTTCATGGCGAAGATAAATGACACCTTCGCTGAGAACGATACCGAGTGCATGGTGTACGGCAGCAAGTGGCTCAACGGGGCTCAGACACGGAAGTGGTTCGCTCGTGCGGTGAAGGACGCCGCCTCTTTGGAGGACATCCTCGCAGGCAACCCCGGCGTCAATGACCTGAACGTAACGCTGATGCCCTACACCTCCGGTGAGCACCTTCTGTGGAAGTACGTCAGAACGACGGACGAGCTGGAGGTCTGGCTGGATGAGGCGCGTGAGATGCTGAAAGACCACGAGGACCACTACATCTTCATGTCGTTCAGCGGAACGCGGCGCGGCGAACGCCTGCGCCCCGCCCCGAAGAATACAAAGGCTGTGGATGGGCCTGTCGTGCTGAAGCATCGTAGCTATGGCTACGTAAGCGGGTTCGAGAAGTTCGGAGGTTCAAGAACGGTCCACTATGTGAAGGAAGCGTGCGATGCACTGTTGTTTACCAGCGCCGAAGATGCGTCCGAACAGCTCGGAGACCTGTTTCAGAGGTTCAATCTGGAAGTCAAACCCGCCACAGACAAGCTGATGGCACCGAAACCCTATGCGGTGATGTTCGCCAAAGGCGGTTTTTCCGGCAAGTATTTGGAGAAAATCAGTCGTAGCAGGATGCACATAACCTCATTTGCATCTTCCGCACAGAAGTTTGCCACCTTCGAGGATGCTCAGGCAAAAATCGACGCCCTCCGTGGTCGTTATACCTGCGTGCAGGATATGATTCCCATATTCATCGAAAACTAAACTTCACAATGGAAAAAGAGTCGCTTCGGCGGCTCTTTTTCTTATTTTCGGTTGTGCATATAGTTGACAAAATATCAGGTTGTGGTAGTATAGAATTATAATTACGAAGCTATTTTTATAAAGGAGATTATCTCCGTTTTTCAAGTCACCACAATAAATTCAGACAGTTATCCCAATCTTGGGGTAGCTGTCTTTTTTATATATTTTCATACATTTTGAGTTCCCGTAAGTCCTTACAAAAGGCTGGGAGAAAGGAGAAAACTATGGCAAACATCAAGGTCGTTGAGACAAAATCCGGATGTGATAAGCCGGAGAACACCTGCGCTTCTTGTAAGCAGTTTGTGTGGAACGACAACGTGGCGCGTTACGTGTGTCTCAAGGGCGAGGATGCAGCAAGAACTGCGACTCTGCCCAGCAAGAAGTACGTGATGCTCTATGTGAACCACTCCCCCGTCGGCGAAAGCTCTCTGGTGGATGTGTGTGCGTTGTCCTTCGACACACCGGAGGAGGCACATGAGGGCGTGGAGCTGGCGAAGAACACACACGCTTTCGTCAGCAATCAGCTCAGAGCCAGACGTGGGCTTTTTCCGTTCGTCGGCGAGATGCTCTCTGATGAGGAGTGCCGCCGCGTGTTCGGCGCAAAGGTTCTCTGTGCGTCTTCCCTTTACTACACGGATGAGTACGATGCAAGCGTCAAGGCGAGAGCCTTTTCCTACCTTGCGGTCGAAACTGCAAATGCACGGGATGTTATCCGGCGGCTGCTGCATCACAATTTGGACTGCGCCACCTGCCAGACCTTCGTTGACGAAGGCTGCGATTCCCACTACGACTGCCCCTACCACTACGAGTGTGCAAAGCTGGGAGATGTCTGGGTGGAACGAAAGGCGGTGTGAGATTATGTTGTTTACAACGAAGCTGAAGAACAGTCTCACCACACTGGCGGAGCAGCACGGTATGGAAATCAAGGTCGAACTGAAGAATATCGCTGTCAATGGGCAGCGGCGCGGATGCTCCGGTTTCGTGACCTGCGGCGATAGCTGTGTCTACGTAAACACCGAGCACTCCATCTACGGCCCGATTTCCAGCCAGTCTATGTGCCGCTACGCCAAGGACACAAAGGACTTTTCCAGCAACAGTCTGAAGAACGGCTATAACCAGTTTGTAGCCGACGATGCCGTTGCTGCGAAGGTCATTTCGATGCTGAAAAACGGCAAGGGCATCCCCCGCTAAGGGGGATGCCTCAAAGAAAGGAGGAAACACCCGTGAGGAAGGACTACATTAAATTTCCCACGAGGATGAAACAGCTCATCAGCTTCACGGGCATGACCATCGAAAACAAGCACAACCTCTACCCTACCGATATCGACGGACTAATCGAATATCATGATAAGGGATATGTGTTTTTCGAAGTAAAGCACCGTGATGCTGCTATGCCCTACGGCCAGCGCCTTGCATTGCAGAGAATGGTTGAAGATGCGGCCAGAGTTGGCAAGACATCTATTGCTATTGTCTGTGAGCACACAGTAGATGACCCACGTATCCCTGTCACGGTCGCAACGTGCAGAGTGCGTGAAATCTATTACTCGAAGGAGCATCGCTGGAGAGCGCCGAAGTTTTCGGCTATGACCGTAAGGCAAGCTGTAGACGGGTTCCTGTACGCGCCGGCGATTCGGCAGTACAGGACACCGTCCGGCGGCTGCGGAACGGTTGCTGTGGCTCATGTAGCAGGAGCGAGACCGTACCCCTACCCTGCTGCCCCGCAAGCGCAGCGCGGCTACGGACCTGTACCTGAATGGATGCGCTGGAGCAGTTAAATAAGAAAGGAGAAAAAACATGACAAAGCCTACCGAGGACAGAAGCGCCTGCTTCACGAATTGCCCTGTCAGAGAGTGTGATACCAGCATCTACAGAGGTTCCCGCTGTAAGGAGCTGCGCGAGAAAGCCGGTGTCCACTATGACCCCGACATCTTCAAGGACAAGAAGCCGAAGCCTATCCTGTTCAACGGCGAGATGGTACGTGCCATCCGCGAGGGGCGCAAGACGGTAACACGCCGTGGTGCGTTTCACTTCGCCGGCAAACGAGCGGAAGGTCTGTACCGTGACGGTGATGGGCGTCTCGTGGCAGCCTTTGCTGATACGGATGCTGTCATCCGCAGCTTTCGCGCCCCGTTTGAAAAGGGCGATATCCTGTATGTCCGTGAGACGACTTGTGCCTGCGATTTCAACCGCTGGCTCTACAAGGCCGATTATTCGGATGAGGATTTGAAAAACTCCCCTGAGGTGAGTTCCCTCATTCGCTGGACACCGTCCATACATATGCCCAAAGAGGCGGCACGCATTTTCCTGCGTGTGACGGATGTGCGGTTGGAACATTTGAATGACATGAAGGACGAGGACTTCACTAAGGAGGGCATCACCTGTGACAGTACATCCGGCGAGAACACCATGTCCCTTCAGGAGAAGTTTATCGAGCTGTGGGACAGCACGATTCCCGAACACAAGGCCCTGTCAAAGTGGGCCGGAAACCCGTGGGTATGGGTTATAGCATTCGAGGAGGTGCAGTTCTGATGGCGACGGATTACCATGCAGTGATTCAGGAGAATATCCAAAAACAGAACGGCACCTACGAGTCCAATGCAAACCCGTTTGGCATCTGCGGCACCTGTGGCTATGAGCTTGAACCGAGCTACTTCGTGGAGGAGGAAGAAATCATCCAGCATGGGGTGCGGTTCAAGACCGGTCGCGTCCGGCGGGCTGTGGACTGTCTCGTTTGCCTCAACTGTCTCCGTACTGAATGTGTGGACGACAGCTTCGACGGTCCTTGGATGGATAAAGCCCAGTGGAAAAAACTACACGGACTGCATTGAAAAATGAAAGGAGAAAAAGCAATGAAAGAAATTCTGTTTCGCGGCCAGATTCGGCGCCATGGCGAGAAAGTCCGCATGACAACAGGGGCTCCCCTGCCGGGAATTTGGGTTTACGGGGGCGCCGCACGTCCCCATAATAGCCCGAAGGACTTCGCCATCATCTACACGTACTTGTCCGACACGGCTGAAAGCCGCGACGTTTGCGGTGTCTACGCAGATACCGTTACGCAGTATACCGGTATCGACGACAAGGATGGAACCAAGGTATTCGAGGGAGACATTGTGGAGACTTTTGAGGGCTTCCACCCCACGGCTCGTTTTAATGAGCACACAGTCGTGTTCCGCAATGGTTCCTTTGGCCTGCTGGTGAATGAGTCTCTGAAGACGAAGACAGCGGCAGAGCTGATGGATGAAGCCTATGATAACGGCCATTTCGTACCGTTCTGCAAGCTGTTCGGCACTAAATACCGTGTCATCGGAAATATCTTCGATGGTGTCACCACGCCGGCTGTGAAAACCGAATAATTACCACAATTTTGAAAGAAGCTCCTTCGGGAGTTTCTTTTTTTTTCGTGCTAAATTCATTGACAAAGTATCTGTTTGTGGTAGTATAGAATTATAATTACGAAGCTATTTTTATAAAGGAGATTATCTCCGTTTTCAAGTCACCACATGAATTCAGACAGTTATCCCAATTTTGGGATGGCTGTCTTTTTTTATATATTATCATACATTTGGGATTCCCATAAGTCCTCTTTGTAGGCGGGGAGAAAGGAGAAAAACATGGATTTGCGTGCCATTGACACGATGGTTCCAAGACCTATCCTCAAGCACGAAAAGTATCACGCCAATGCTATCATCATGGAGAATATCCGTGACACAATCATTGATGTCGTCCAAAAGGCGTTCAGCAATGAACCTGACTGTGAGGGAGACCCCTTTGGTGTGAAGCGTTTGGGTATTGACCCAACTACATTCTGTCGGACAACAGAGACTTATGTATCCTACGGAAGCGATTTCCCTGATACGCTGGCAGACATCAAAGTCTCCGATGACGATGAATGCTTCTATCTCACACACTATTCTGTGAACATCTTGCTTCTCGAAAAGCTATCCTTGCTTCTCGAAAAGCTATCACAGATGGGGGCCCCGCAGCCGACGTTTATAGACGAACTGCAGGAAAAGTTGGAACGGGCCGTAAAGGTAGCCGCTGAACAGTGGTCAGCACGTTGCTTTGTGAAAGGCAGAGAGAAACGACGGTTCTCCCTTAATGGAGCTGCATTTCCCCTCTTTCACTTTGATTTCACCTTCGCCCACTCGACGTATTTCGACAATCCGGAGATTCCAGACGAGAAAATCTTTTGGGACGCCTACTGTCGAAAGGCAATGGTTGACCGAAGAGTAAGCAAAGAGGTTCTTCCGAAACACGAGCTTTGTGCAGCAGACTTCGGTCGTGAGTTTCCCCTCAAGCCGGGAAATGCTCGTAGTCCTGTTGTCCGTATTCTCAGCATCAACCACGAAAAGCCAAATTCCTCTGTCGTACTCGAATACGTCAAGGGAAAAAACGCTGGCAAAAAGGTAGATGTGAGGGCTAAGGACATTGAACTTGCACTTTACGAGGATGACTTCGAGGACAAAACTGCGTTGTCCGTGCTGAAGGCTAAAGATGAGGAGGCGTTGTTTTACAAGAACAAAATAAGTCTCACAAAACGCATGGCCCACTCACGGCAGACGAGTATGTCGTCTTGGGCTGAAATGCTTGAAGCGTGGAAAGAGCTCGATGTAACCTACAGAGAGATTTTCGATACGCTCGGTACAAGTTTTGTGCTTACCGAAATCTTTCCGGATGCACGGACAAACATCTTTGGTGCTGTCTGCTGTGATGCAGACTCCCCCGAATATGAACACCGTGTTCTTTTCGGGTGGGACCTCATCGAGCGCATGGCGGAATGCAGAAATTCTGATTGATTCAGGCACGGAAGGGGTACTGCCTCTCCCCTGTCCTGCGCGGTTCGGACGGCGGTGCAGCAGCGTGCGTCGCCGCCTGAGCTGCAGAAGACAAAAGAAAGGAGAATACCATGGATTTAGATGCTCTGGACACCGCATACGGTGCTGAACAAATCGACTCCGATTTGCTGTTGACAGACATTCGCACAGGGCTTGAATACACTCTTCGGAACAAGACCTATTGTGGACAAGACCCGTTCGGTAAAAGGCGCTACGGTGCTGATGCTGGGGATATGTGTTATGTCTTCGGTAAGGAGTACAACATCTTAAAGTTGGTCATCAACATTGCGTTGGATGGCGGCTACGGAATAAACCCGCTGCCTCGTGACGTGGCTGCGGCCATTCTGAGGGACGTAAGCGCTGCAATAAAACCTATTGCAAACAAGCACTCGGCACGAGCTATCATCAAGAAGCAGCCGTTTTGCTCTGCGGCAATGGGTGCTCGTTCAGGCGCCTTATTCCAATCAGCCGCATTATACGTCTACATCATATCAACGCCCTACGCCAAGGATACCGGCATTCCTGATGAGAAAATCATCTGGGATGCCAACAGAGACATTTGGTGTAAACGCTGCGGTAAGATTCGGGATACGCGATTTGCTGCCGGCCAGAAAACTGATTACACCATTCAAAATTCCGATTTCGGGCGAGTGTTCCTTCTCGGAGGCTCCCTGTATCGTATCATCGGAATGGGTGAAAACAGCATGGACGAGGTACTCGTGCAAGGTGTAGACGGTCAAGATAAGGGCGATACCACAGAGATATCTTTGTCCCTCGTTGAAAACGCCCTGTACCTTGCTGAGATGCAGAATGTCAGTGTTTCAAGGGATGCTGAAACCGCTTTTTATGAGAATAAAAAGCATATCCAAGCCCTGCTGGACCGTGTTGGCGTGGACGTGATGTATCGTGAGATGTTTGAGCTTGATGGCTTTACCTACGCACTGGTCGGCATCATAGCAACCAAGGCCAAAAACATCTTCGGTGCTGTCTGTGTGGATGAATCCGGCGAAACCTTTGATGATGTCCTGTTCTTCTCGTTCGGGGACGTCATTGAGGCGATTCGTTCTGAACGTGACGGAAGTAAAAGCTAAAAAGAAAGGAGAAACGCTATGAACCTGCACACACTTGACACCACCGTTGGTGCGGGTACAGTCAGCAGCAAAGATGGACTTTGCGAGTTTATCAAGCAGGTTGTTGAGTTCAATGTGAAGGGACAGGCCTATTGCTGTAAAGACCCCTTCGGAAAAGAACGCTACGGAAATGACCCCGACCTTCCCCGTCCGTGCAAAGTTTCATACGAAAAAGCTAATATCACAGAAGTCACACTCAACCTCATCGTAGACGCAGACAATCCAAAGTACGTTGAGTCATGTGTTGCTGAGATGCGTGATGATATTAAGGCGGCTTTGTGGTATGTGGCGGACACGTATAAGGCTCGGATTTTCGTGCAAAAGCCGTCATTCGGAACAAAGCGCAATGGTGCTGGACGGAGATTCAGGTTTGCGGTGTTCGGTATCGAGTTCATCCGGACGCCGTACCACAACAACCCCAACGTGCCTGATGAGAAAATCGTCTGGGATGCCCGATGCCTGCGATTGCAAGAGGATATTGAAGATGAAAAAGGACGCACCAGCGGCCCTCCTCATATGCCTTTCTATCCGCTAAAAGCAACCGATTATGAGCGTGAGTTTCTCTATGAGGGTGCCATGTATCGTATCGTTGGCTTTGCGGACGAGTTCAGTTATTTGGACGTACGACTGCAGCCTGCGGGAAGTACGGGAGACGAAGGCATCATAGTGGTTCCGTTGGCAAATCTTCGGCGACCTCTTTTTGATGATGACGCCGATATCCCCGCACGAAAGCTGAAGGCGGCAAAGGAGGAAGAAGTAGACTTTTACGAAGGCAGGGATTGTATCAAAGCCGCCCTCGCTCGTGATGGAGTGTCCCTTATGTATCGTGAAATGTTCCAGTACGCCAAGCGCACCTATGCATTAACTGCAATTACACCGGACGCGCAAAGTCAATCTTACATCTTCACCGCTACTTGCGTTGAGGACGAAGAAGAAAAAGCTGTCGGTGAAAAGCTCAAGCTCACGTATCAAGAGGTAATTAAACGAGTTATCGCCGACCGCAGACAGTGGGCTTAAAAATCAAGAAAGGAGAACGCTATGGATTTGAAAACCATTGACACAGCAGACGGCATAGGACGTGCAGAGGGGTCATCCCTCTGCACGTCACTGTGCAACTACGTCTATGATGCGCTGAAGGACAAAGACTACTGCTGTAAGGACCCCTTTGGCGAGGTCCGCTGCGGCAACCGTCGCATCAACATCTGCTATGTTTCCGGTGAAGCTGCAAATATCACCCATGTATCGCTTGCAATCTGCCTCAACAATATGCTCTTTGCAGATAATAAGCGGGGGATGAAGTTCTGCTGGACGGATATGTATGATGATGTCATGGCTGCTGCGAAGCAGGCTGCGGCGAAGCACAGTGCGCGTGTGTTTGCACCGAAACAGGTGCTGGGTACTGTACCACGTATTCAGACGAGTTGGTCCAGTATGTCGAAAAACGTCTACTCAAATGCGAAGCCTGATTCATTGCCGCGAGTCGAGAAAACCTATGTTGTAAAGTTTTCCTTTGCCTTCTATCGGACATCCTACTATGCCGACAAGGATATTCCTGATTCCAAAATCATCTGGGATGCCTTCTGCCGGCAGAGGGAGGAACACTTCAGGCTTCACAAAGCGGATAAAGCTATCATGCAGCCGGTCTATAAACTGAATTATTCCGATTACGGCAGGTTGTTCTCTTATATTGAAACGACCTACTGTATCGAGGGCATCGACAAAAATAGCCTCCCCATCGGAGTATCCCTCCGCCAGATGGACGGCAAGGAACCCGGCAAGACCGTTGAATGGCCTTTCAACCGCGTGGAAGAGATTCTGCGTGATATTGAGGACAGCATGGCTGCTGACCAGCATATTGAGTCAGGCAAGGAAGAGGAGGCTATGTTCTACAAGAACAAGCAGGTCATCCAACGCCGACTCGACGAGGAAGGCATCGACATCGTCTACCGTGAGATGTTCGACTTCTGCGGCTGCAGCTATGTCATCACCGCCATCCACCCCAAGGCACGAAAGCACGTCTTCACGGCCATTTGTCTTGACGATGATGAGGGGAAGGAAAAGGCTCACAAAAAGACCTTTGGCTGGGAGCTGCTCCGCATTATCAGCACACACATCAAATCTTAAATATCCACCGCCTGAAAGGAGAGACCTTACGACCGAAAAGCGCCCCTACGGGCGCTTTTCTTTTGCCTGAAATCATTGACAAAATATCAAACTGTGGTAGTATAGAATTATAATTACGAAGCTATTTTTATAAAGGAGATTATCTCCGTTTTCAAGTCACCATAAAGAATCAAGACAGTTATCCCAATCTTGGGGTGGCTGTCTTTTTTTATATATTTTTATACATTATATGTTCCCATAAGTCCTCTTTACAGGCAGGGAGAAAGGAGAAAAACATGGATGTGAAATCTCTCAACGGCACACCCGGCAGATGGAGCGATATTAGTCTGGCCGTACCATTTGATACCGACATGGACAGGCAGATTCGTGACAAGCTGATGGATGCTGTGGAGGAAGCACTGAAAGGCAATGCCAACTGCGGCTACGACCCTTTCGGCGCAGAACGCTTCGGCATCAAGCGCCATAACTGTGGCTACATTCAGAAAAGTGGCAGCTACATCGTCGGTATTGGTATCCGTATTGTGATGGATACGAATTACGATTCAGACGTGTCCCGCGAGCTTATTCGTCAGGATATGCTTCCTGCTGTGCAGCGTGTGGCAGCACAGTTCGGCGTAAGGGCAACCGTTGTGGAACGGAGTTCGAAACTCTTCGATGCGGAGCTGGAGGACAAAACAATCAGGCGAAATGTTCTCATCAATCTGTTTGAGTGCAGATTTTACCGCACGGTATTCCATGACGAAGCGCAAGTTCCAACCGAGAAAATCGAGTGGGATGCCTACTGCGCTCACTGTGCGACTTTGCCGCGAGACGTTCCGCCTAAACGCCTGTTAAATCCGAGCGACTTCGGCATCACCTTCAAGAAGGGACGATATGAGTACGAACTCGTTGGTGTCTACAAGTACCGTCCGTGGAAGTACGTTGTTGGAAAGCGAATCGGCGAAGGCTCTACTGGCAAGGAAATCCTCATTCCCCGTGAGGAGATGGAACAGATTTGCTACGAGCTGCAATGCACAGACAAGGATGCTCTGGCCTTAGAAAATGCCAAGGACGAAGAAGCCGCATTCTACCGCAACAAAGAGTATATCCGGTATAAACTTGAACGCTATGGCATCGACATTTCCTACCGTGAGATGTACTCGTTTGATGGACATGACTTCATCATCATCGGTATCCAGCCAAAGGCCCATACCTACCCCTTCGTGGTACGGTGTGTGGATGAGGACGGTCCGATGGCCGGTAAGGTGAGCAAGCAGCGGTTAGAGAACGTTTTGGCCGTGATTGCTGCGGAACGCCGAAATCAATAGAAAGGAGAATACCCATGCAGACATTCTTAGGTGCTGTCAAAGGTGTCGGTGTGATGCTGTTCGTGGCCTTCCTGTTGGTCGGCTCATTGTGGCTCGGCCTTCATCACGTCACCTTCATCGGCGAAAAGTTCAAGGGACGTACCGGCAGCTTGCTGGCTTACCTTGCACTCATCATCATCTTTGGCGGCGGGCTGGCATTGGCGGTCATTATCTCCATCCAGTGTCCTATCAGCCCGCTTCATCAGTAGGAATACATTTTGTTTCCCGTAAGACCTTTAAGGCTGGGAGAAAGGAGAAAATAATGAGCAGAATTCATCTGTCCTTTTTAGCCCCCGGAAAGAATTCCGGATACAGAGATACCGTAACGGACATCTACTACAAGGGTATGAATGTGGGGTACATCATTGAGAACAGAGATACCCTCCGCGATGACACCGAGAACTATATGGCATATCGGTTCGCCCATTGCGGCACTGATTATTGGGCTCGCGGCGAGTACATCTATGGCAGCCAATCTTCTACCATCGCAGGGGCGAAGGAGAAGTTCAGAGCTTGGTTCGAACGCGACGGCGTGGGCACTTACGAGAAGTCCGCGCCCAAGGTCAGGCAGCGGTACGCCACCGTACCTGAAACTCTCACCTCTTACGTCTGCGGTAAGGCACTCCGTATGGTGGACTGGTCTGCCGTGCGCGATGGCGACATTCTGAACCCCATTTGCGGGGACATGAGTGAGCTGCAGCTTCACGAGTGCTTCCGTCGCTTTGCCGGCTGGGACAGAAACAAGAACAAGGTCTGGCAGCACGAAACCGCATATTACGGTGAAAAGTATTTGGATACCGTGGTAGAAGATGTTTGTGTGGCGGAAACGCTGAAGGAAGAAGGCATCCGTGTCGTCTACGACGACTTTGCAAAGTTCAACACACTGAAACCCTATCCCCTCATCATGTTCGCCCACACATCGTCTGTCTCCCCCTCTTTCGCTGCCCGCTGGGTTGGTAAGGCTGTAACCATGCTGCAGAAATACGGCGGTCAGCTTCTTGCCATTGTTCCCTACTCTACACTGGCTGTAGATGCGAGCCTGTCCTTCATACTGAAGAAGCAAAAGACGGACTCTTCTGTTTTTCTCGTGGAGAAGGCGTTTAAGCGCGATAGGGCAAAGCGGACGGCTCCTGAGTGGGCCATCATTTACGCCAACATTAAGCCCACGCGCAGAGACAGTCGGAACGAGGCGGATATTCTGAGCGAGAGCATCTGCGACCTGAAGGACTATGAGACGGGCAAGCCGTTCCTACCCGACTGGCGGAAGAAGTTTCCGCAGGACATCATTGAGGAGTTTGAGCTCAAGGCTCGTATTTGCAACTCCTTCATTGGCTCCTACGAAGAGGTCAAGCCTTTTATAATGAGCGGCTCTGAGCGTTACGACCAGCCCTATGTCAAACTGGCCGTGGACGACCATCCTTGGAGGGACTCCGGCGTTGAACTTCGAATGGCGTGCTTGGAAGGCGTTCGCTCAAGGTACTGGGACACTTTCATCCACAAAGCCGCGAACATCGGTCTGATGCCTGCCAACATGGAAGAAGACTACAATCGTCGTCGCGCTGAATTGAAGGATTACGACCTCAACGACTACACTGTGAGGACTGTAATGGAGGATATTCGGCGGGAGCTGCGTAGAGGTTGCACCACTTCCCTGCTGAACCTGTTCGATAGGCTGGGGAGCATGGGAAGTAGGCAACGGTATGATGTGTACGATTACGATGCGGACACGCTATCAAGTGAGAACACCCAGAAATATTGCTCTTTCGACAAGAAACAGACCGCTGGGTTCCGTTTGGCGTTCCCGAAGCTCTCTATGTATTCCTACGTCTTCGACCGCTATAGAGACGACTTCAATCAGGATAAAGCCGCACACGTAGTGCATGACATTGAGTGCGCCCTTTACCTGCTCAACGGAGGAAAAGAAGCATCCAAGGCTATCGACCCGATGAGTGCTGTAACGGACAACGCCATTTGCGGAAAGAGCATTGGCAAAAGCATTACCTTCACATTCTTCACTGGTTCCTTCTACAAGAACGGAACAATGAAGTTGAAGTTCAAGAGCTCTGCCAAGCGGCTCATCGACCGGCTCAATATCTTCGTCGGAATGAATCGCGGTTGGCTGCCTGCTGACTATGGCACCAAGCCGTATGATGCGTTGAGTAGCGCCGAGAAGAAAGTCATCGACAGTTTCCAGAGCCGTGAAGAGTATGATGCAGTCGTTGCAAATCCTGATGAGTACATCATCAAGGATTTCGACATTGAGAAGCTGTTTGAAGCGCGTTAATTGTGAAAGGAGAATCATCTACTGCGAAAAGCGTCCCTGACGGGGCGCTTTTCTTTTCGACTAAAACGATTGACAAAATATCAAACTGTGGTAGTATAGAATTATAATTACGAAGCTATTTTTATAAAGGAGATTATCTCCGTTTTTCAAGTCACCACAATAAATTCAGACAGTTATCCCAATCTTGGGGTAGCTGTCTTTTTTATATATTTTCATACATTTTGAGTTCCCGTAAGTCCTTATTACAGGCAGGGAGAAAGGAGAAAAACAATGAGTGTCATCAACACCCGACTCGCCTATCTCTATCGTGATGCGGACAACTACAAAGTTCGTCACGAGGTCGTTTTCGCCGGCCAGATGTCGGAGGAGGAAAAGATGCGTATTATCGCCAGTCTCGATGACGGCGAATACTTCATCCCCGGCCCTCTCGGTCTGAACGACGAGCGTTTCGGCAGTGAGACGGAGGCCGACCATCCCTTCTTTGAGTTCTGCTACTTCGAGGAAACCACGGATAAGCCGACGACCGATATCTCCATCGCCGAAATCGTCAAACGGTTCGAGGACAATGCCCATCTCTGGAAGGATTACGAGACTTCCTTGGAAGACGTTGAACTCAACGAGGTAAACGACATCAAGATGCCCGCACCTGACACTGAGGAAGACCTCTCCCCCCGTGCCAAGGCTCTCCTGTTTGAGACGCTGGAGCTGTTCCGGAAGGAAATCAGCCCCAAGTTCTCCGACTGGAAGGATGCCGACGACTGGCTGTTCAGCAGCCTGAGTATCACCAAGGACGAGCTGCAGGCTATCTACGCCGACCACGATGTGATGGTCTACGGCGAGTCTGCGGCGGATTGAGAGGCTGCTATGGGCATGGGACGAGTGCTAACATGGAAGTTTGTTATCCGCGATAGCGATGGCTATACGCTTTGTGCTGACCCCAAAGTATCCGGCTATGCCTACTATTGGTCGAAGCTGGACCATGATGGGGTGCAGCCCCTCGTGTTCAACAATAGGGCACAAGCGCAAAGCTACCTCGATGCCATGCGTCACAACGAGCCGCGCAATCGCAGATGGGACCAATGTCGGGTCGAAGGCCCGTTCATGGATTTGTAAGTCAAAAAATTGAAAGGAGAAAAAGATATGTTCAAAATCATTAGCATCAACGAAACTCAGTTTTTCTGCAACGGCTGCGGGGAGGTATTCGTGTGGGAGTTTAACACCCCCGACAAGAAGCCCCCTAAGGACTGGGATGGGCGGTACGACACCGCTTCCCTGTGCAGCATCAACGTTCCCGACTATCGCGGAGTGTCCGGACTGTACCCCTCCGGCTTTGATACCAAGCTCGCCGAGTACGATAAGGAAAAGTACGAAGCCTTCCTGAAAGGCGAATATCAGCCTCCTGTGGAAGACATGGACTGGTACACGAAGGTGCCGCCCCTGCTGCGCTGGGCCTATTTCACCTGCTGGACCGACAGCCTGAACTTCCCCACCTACATCGCCACTGTGAACGGCCAGCCGTGTTTGCTGGTCATCGCAGAGGCCGGCGAGGAGATGTCCAGCAAAAAAGGAAAGCGCGATGTCGGTGTCCGCGTGGCACTGATGGACTCTGGCCGCAAGCTGGCTGAGAAGCTGAATGCGGACGAGAAGCTGAGGAAACTGCACGCAGATGTGCTGTTCCCCAAGGACACGGACACCCCGTTCTGCCAGTGGGAACTGTATGTCGCCATCCCCGTGACGGAGAATGTCACCTTTGAGGACATCAAGGCCGTAGCGGACGTGATGGACGAGTGCATCGACTACTGAGAGTCCCAAATGAGGGCGGGGACTTCCCCGCCCTCTCTAAAAAGAAGAAGGCCGTATCACCACGACCAGTTTGTTGAGCGTATGGAGTCCATGCGTGGCTGCACCTATCGCCCTGAGAAGGGCTATTTAAGATTTTTGATGTGGGAAACCCACAAAAAGTCTTATAGCCACAGCCAAAGTGACGTATGTAAGTCCCTCAGGTAGAGGGTACGGATGCACCTGCGGGTTTTCCCAGCTCGCAGCTCTGCCAAGCATACGCCGAGGCAAGGGAGACACTACCGCCTCCTCTGGAGGTGAGACACTACTATGAAAGGAGATGAGCGCACATGACAATGGTCTATGTGCAAAACAAAGACGGTAAACCTTTGATGCCGACAACTCGCTATTGCTATGTGCGCCTTCTCCTCAAGGAGAAGAAAGCACGAGTTGTCTGCACCACCCCGTTTACCATCCAGTTGAACTATGATACCCCTGATATTACCCAAGACCTGATTCTTGGCATCGACCCCGGCAGGACGAATATCGGCGTTGCTGTCGTCAAGGAGGACGGCCAGTGCGTGTTCTCCGCACATCTGGAGACGCGCAACAAGGACGTACCTCTCCTGATGAAGAAGCGTGCCGGTTTTCGTAAGCAGCATCGCACGTTGGACCGGCGCAGGAAACGCCAGCGCCGTGCGAAGGCTACGGGGAATACCGTGAAGAATGAGACTATCGAAAGGCTGCTCCCCTGCTACCAGAGGCCCATCGTGTGTCACTACATCCGCAATAAGGAGGCTCGGTTCAATAACCGCAGCCGTCCTGCCGGATGGTTGACGCCCACAGCGAATCATCTGCTGCAGACCCACATCAACCTGATTGCAAAGGTTGCGAAGTTCCTGCCCATCACAAAGGTGGTGGTAGAACTGAACCGCTTTGCTTTCATGGCGATGGATAATCCCAATATCCGTCGGTGGGAGTACCAGCAGGGTCCGTTGTACGGACTGGGTTCTGTAGAGGACGCGGTGTACGCACAGCAGGATGGGCATTGCCTGTTCTGTGATAAGCCCATCGACCATTACCACCATGTCGTCCCCCGCCATAAAGGTGGAAGCGAGACACTGGCAAACCGTTGTGGGCTTTGTGCGAAGCATCACGACCTCGTCCATAAGGACAAGGCGTGGGCGGAGAAACTGGTCACACGCAAGGGCGGTATGAATAAAAAGTACCACGCCCTGAGCGTGTTGAATCAGATTATCTCGTTTCTGATGGAGTACCTCGGAAGAGAGACTCCCTACGATGTCTATGCCACGGATGGTAAGTCCACCAAGGGCTTCCGCATTGCCAAGAATGTGCCGAAGGAACATTACACGGATGCCTACTATATTGCCTGCTCCATCTTGGACACCGCTATTGAGGTGTCCGCACCGACCAGTCCCTTTAAGCTGAAGCAGTTCCGCCGGCATGACCGGCAATCCTGCATCCGCCAAATGGTTGACCGGAAGTACATTCTGGACAGCAAGGTCGTTGCAACAAACCGGCATAAGGCCATTGAGCAAAAGTCCGATAGTCTGCAGGAGTTCCGTGAGGTTTACGGTGACGCTGCGGTGTCGCAGCTCACCGTAAGACCCCACTCGCCACAGTACAAGGACATGACGCGCATTATGCCGGGTGCTGTGATGGACTTCAACGGGACTATCGGGGTTATGCAATGCTCAGGTGGTCGAAACAACGGAAAAGTAGAATTTTTCAAATCGACAAAAGGAAATAAAACTCCCCCAAAGAAATGTGTGCTTCTTGCACAGAACGCAGGCATGGTTTTCATCCCTGCCTGAAACGAAAGGAGAAATACAATGAAAAACACATCAAATCTTAAATATCCTGAAGAGAAAGGAGACTGAAAATGGAACGACTCACCATCCGCCTTCCTGATGGACAGGCTTGTGTTGACTGCAACCGCTGTAAGTCTGAGCGCACGGGAGAGTCTACCGATGTAAAGGAGATGTGCTCTACACTCTATTGCCGCAACCGGCTGAAAGACCGGCTGGCGGCTTTCGAGGACACTTTCCTTGACCCTGAAGAGCTGCTGACGCTCAGGCTGGAGAACGAGACCCTCCGCCGCATTCTGGGCGAGAGGTTCGGACCCGCCCCAGACGCCTCTGTACCTGAACTGGTCGGAGCCATCAGCGATAAGATGCGAGAGACAGGCGAAACCATCTACGCGCTTCGGCACGAGTTGGATGTTCTCAAGTCCACTTATCGCCCGAACTGCGTCAACTGTGAGCACATCCACAGGGATAACTTCAACTGCACAGCCGTAGGTGGGTTCTGTACCGCTGTTCCTGCTGCCCATTGCCCGAAGCTGAAGGAGCTGATGGCTGAAAAGGCGGCGTCTCAGGAGAAACAGGCGAACGTGCCCCAAAGAGACCACAGCGAGTTTCTGGAACGTTGGGCCACAGAGCTGAACAACAGAAACGAACGGAACGTTGTTCCTGCAGCTCTGGAGGCCGTCAAGGGCCTTGTAGTAGTCTATGCTGCATCGGATGACCTCGTGGAAATCGAGGGCGCAATGACGCAGGAAATCGGCGCCTTTAATGGTGTCAAGCTGACTGCGAGTAAAGCTCAAGGTTTCTATGAGACAGCCGCTGGCGAGCCGGACATCGAGTTTCGTTGGTGCGATGACAACTCCGGCGACTCTGTCTGCCCGTGGTCTGTCATCTGCAATCTTCCCCATCGGAAGTTCGATATTCTCGATGATGAAGGGTATGTTTCCAGCGTTGGCATCGTACTGCATATCGACGACATTCCGGAGTAAGTGAGTTTCCAAAAAGTGAAAGGAGTATATTTTATGAACAAGAACGACAGGGGTTATGTTATCTGTGTCACCCCTACCGGCAGCGACCTGCCTTTTGTGCCCAATGTTGAGCACATCCGGAGAAGTGATTCGAGCGACCTCCCCAACCGTGCGGCGGCGCGTAAGGCAGAAAAGGATGGCATCAAAATAATCCACGATATGCCCAACGTACCGGACTGGACGTACATTGACACGCCGCAGAACCGTGAGAAAATCACCGCATGGCTGAAGGAGCATCCTGAGATGTGCTTCAAGAAGAATGAGCCTGCCGTGTCTACGCGGTATAAGGCTACCCTTCTTGTCCCTTCCAAGGATGCCGAAATGTGTCAGGAGCTGCTGGATATGCCTTGTGACGAGGAGCTCATTCCCGCTGTGGAATCCGGCATTGGCAAGTATGCCGATGTTCGCCGCTTCGGCCTGACTTTCCCGAATGGCTATACTGCGACTGTTACCGTCAGCCTTGATGGTAAGGGCTTTTTCGTCAATCCTGTCCTCTACAATGAGGAGATGGAAGAGGTCATGTGCCTACCTTCTGAGAGTGAGTTGGAGGGCGTCTACACCTTTGATTACTGCGACAATGTGTATGTCATGGAAGTCGTCAAAGATACGTCCACACTGGCGCTCCACGCAACTACTATCAGAATTCCTGCTGTGGTCGCAACGAAGTATATCAGCTATATGCAGGGCGAGAGTGTTCCCAACAATATCATCTATGCGACAAATGTCGTTATCGCTGAGTATTCCAACAAGTTTGACAACGGCTTCACCGCCGTCCTTCAGATTATCCGAAGGGAAGCTGAAGTTGTTGCGAATCTCGCACTGCATGATGCGAACGGCATCAACGTCTGGAACATGGATGAGGACAGGCTGCTGTTGTGCGTCAGAAAATTCAACTACGGTAACGGCACTTACGAGGTCGAAGTGACGGATGAGACAGCGAACAGCACCGAAAAGGAGAGTTATTGGACGGAAATCCGTCACGATTTCCGCGAAGATTCTCCCGTTGGCTACGGCGATGTTATCACCGCCGTTTCCATTGATGGTTGGCGCACGCCTGAAGACGATGCCGAGGGCGAGGTCATTGCCCGTGTTTTCCTGACCAAGAAAGGTGATGTGGTTATTGATTATATCAATGCCATTGCCCGCATTGATGTGCTGGCACAGGAGGCTATCGACGAAACCGTGAAGGAACTGCGCGAGCAGTTCGTCAGCGAGGATGGCTCAGATGAGTAGACCGAAAAGAGGCGATATCATTATCGCCAAATTCGACCCCACTGATGGGGCGATGAAGTTTGGTGCTACAAGCACCCTTCTCGTCGTAAGCAACGATACGCTGCACGGAGTAACAGATTTCGTCTGGGTGTGTCCGTTGTCCTACGAAACTGAGTACGGCCCATACCATGTTATACTCGATGAGAAGACGTGTCCTCCTCGTAGCGGAACCGTCCTGTGTGAGTATGTAAGCTATTTCAACATCATGGCGAACAAGTACGATGTTGTAGGCCATCTGCCCGATGAGGTTCTCGCCAAGGTGCGTTCTGTTCTCTGTGATATTTTTTCTTGTTCTTGAACTGTGAAAAAGCTCCCTTCGGGGAGCTTTTTCTTTACCTGAAATCATTGACAAAATATCAAACTGTGGTAGTATAGAATTATAATTACGAAGCTATTTTTATAAAGGAGATTATCTCCGTTTTCCAAGTCACCTTAAAGAATCAAGACAGTTATCCCAATCTTGGGATGGCTGTCTTTTTTTATATATATACATACATTTGTGTGTTCCCGTAAGTCCTTCAAGGCTGGGAGAAAGGAGAAACAAGTGAAAACCAAAGTTATCTTCGAGCGCACTGGCAAAAACATGGAGGCTATCCGTGAGGAAGTCATCGTCAACGGCGAAATCACTAAGGATGGTTTTGCTGTAATGATGGCAGCTACCAACGGCGATGGCACATTCGTACCGGCTGTTGTCGGTCTCCATGAGGTGAACGCTGCTGATGAGGCTGTGTATGCGAAGCTGGTCGGCATCGAATCCTGCGAAGCTAATCTCATCGCAACGTGCAGCGCGGACGTCCTCGTGGGGCGTTTCGTGAACGCGAACGGTGCGTGGGACGAGCTGCCCGTCAAGGGTCAGGCGCAGAGTGGTACTGTCCGTGTCGGCATCCCCTTTGCCTACGGACTCTACAACTTCACGCCAGTGCGTAACGGGGTGAACAAGAAGATTTCGTGGTGGATTTCCCGTCAGGGTATCGGCCACGCGCTTTACTGCTTCACCTCCAACTACACCGCCGAAATCGGCTATCAGTTCCAGCACATCAGCAGCTATATCAGTATGTTCGAGGCACAGTTCGGCACCATCGACGGTAAGCCGGCGCCCGTACAGACACCTGCTGGTGGACGAAATGCGAATGATACCCGCTTCAAGGTCTACCCCAATGTAGGCCCTGCCTACATCGTCGAGGTTCCCTCTGCCGAGGTCGATAACATCGACGATTGGCTGAGTGAGCATATGGAGAGTGATGCCACCTTTGTGGAGCTGAAAAGCACCGATTCCACCTCCAAAAACACGTCCTCTGACGACAATGCCGACATCCGCGTGCGGGACATCTGCGGCGATAAGTGCCAGTGCCATGTCTACTACGACAAGGCTTCCGGCCAGAACAAGATGCGTTTTTGGCTGAGAGCTGCTTTCCCCCGTCCCGCCGATATGATTGAGGTACGCACGGCGCTGAAAGCGAACTTCGGCAGCGGCGCCGGCACGCACACCTATGATGATGGCTCCTTTGACGTCATCATTCAGAGGTTGGTGCCGTTCGCTTTCTCCAATGCGGATTTGGAGAGCTTCGCAGACAATGCGGTTACACTTATTGAGAATGTTCTGCACGCCAAGGCAACCAGTGTGAGCTGGAACGCCGGCCATTGTGAGAGCGATGATGATGCGCTGCTTACTGAGAAAGAGCGGAGCATCGTAAGCTGGCAGGCGTAAGGAGGTGTCTTCGGTGAACACAGTGATTTTTCCTGAGGACGTCGCCAACGCGGTACAGTCGGCTTACCTCCAAACCGAAGACGAGGATGTCAGAAATTTGCTTTTGTCCGTCGGCGCCGAGCTTCTTGATATCTCTCCCGATGAGATGTTTGAGATGATTCGTTGACAGTTGAAAGAAAGGAGAAACAGAAATGACCCTGAAGGAGTTTGTTGAAAAAAACGGTAAAGAGAGATGCGTTAGCAAGATGAGACAGTGGCAGTCTGTTACCATTGGCTTCATCGACGCCGATGGAAAAGACGATGAGACGGAATTCGACGTATACCGCGTGGACACTTCCGCCGGTCTTGAAGAGCTGGCGCAGCTTTTCAACGATTTCTGTGCTGAAAACAATTTCCCCACGAACACGGTGCAGTCGGTTCGTGTGGTGAAGAGCGCGGACGACTACTCTGACCTTGCGTAAATACTCTGAAAAAAAGAAAGGAGAAAATAATCATGGATTCCAAGAAAAAGACAAACAAGACTCGTTGTAGGGCTTGCCCCGCATCCGGTTTTTGCTCCGATGTCTGCTACAATAGGGATGTTCCTGATGCCAACTGCGCCCATGCCGTGAAGTACGATAAGCTGAACAAGCGTGTCGCTTCGCTGGAGGGACAGGTTGAGACGGTGAAGTTCATGCCGCTGAAGCAGCGAGACGCCGAGCTGGAAAAACTGTGGGATGAGTTCACGGATGTCCCGATGAATCCGGACACCGAGAAGATGGAGGATGCGTTCCTCCACTTCCCCGCCGGCACTCCTCGTGAAGACATCTGGCACTGGTTCGACGAACGCTATTCCAAGGGCATCGCTGCGCTGCTTTACGGTCGTGGCGAGGACAACACAGCTACCATCGCTACTCTGACTTATCGGAACGAGCTGTGCTGCGAGTGCGACTCTGAGTTGTGCGCCTTTGCGGATGCTTCCGGTATTTGCCGTGCTCCGTTCATTACCGGCGCCGCGCCGCGTATCCGTGAGGATGGTTGCGATGATTTCTGTGGCGTAGGCAATGGCTTCTGCGCTCCCCGCGCAAAGGTCGAAAACTCAGAGGCTGGTCGCTACATGGTATTCATGGACAGCACCTACATCCGAGACGCACAGATTTACTGCGGCAACCTCAACGAAGATGTCAATTCCGTGGCAAATGAGGATAGCTGGTGTGATTCCAGCGGTCCGATTTTGCTTATCGACAAGGAGGTCAGCAGCCTTGATGAGCTGCGGAACACCGTGAAGGAGATATATCCTGAAGTGGCGTTCGCCGCTCTGAATGTCATGCGGGTCAGCGGCAAAGCCGTCCGTTTGTAAGGGAGGTGCCCACAATGGATGCCTTTCTGGAAAAGCTCAAGAAGTCTTTTGTCGAACGCTTCACGGTATTGATGGAAGACAACGGTGACTCCGTGACGGAAGCTGCAAGGATTATCGGTGTCGCTCCGGAAGCTGTCTCAACATGGCTGCGTGGGCGTATCGTGCCGAGCATTGATTACTTCGCTAAAATTGCGGATGTTTACAATGTCTCTGTTGATTATCTGCTGGGTCAATCTGAGACCCAGCAGGTAAAAGACATCCCCGATGAGGCGGCATATCCGGCTGTTCCCGCACGAGCCTTCTACAACTCGGCGTTGCAGCTTATGGCAAAGCAGAATTCTCTCATTGCCCAACAGAATGCATTGCTGCAGCAACAGAACACCATTCTGGCGGCGATGCAGCAGAAGGCCACTGTTGAGAACACATCTCTGCCTTCGACAGATGTGCCTCTTGGTTTGCCGTTTTGATGGAGCTACAGATGGAAAACTTTGAAAAAGAGACGGCTAAGGTTTTCGGTAAACGTTTCCGTGCGTTGATGGCTGCCAACGGTGATACATCAGCAACGGCAACCACAAAGCTCAATGTTTCGGCGGCGATAATTGCGAAGTGGCGTCAAGGGAAAGTCGTTCCCAGCGGGGAATATCTCAAGCGAATCTCGGAAATCTACTATATTTCTTCAGATTATTTGCTTGGGCTCAGTAATGATGCTCTTGCGCGGGCTGATGAGCTGTCTGGTGCAAGCCCCAGAAAACTGGCAAAAGTCATATATGAGTCCTGTCGAAATGCTGTGGAACCGCTTGAAGATTCCCAAAAGGATAACATCTATAAAGCACTTACGAGAGAGAATCTTGATGAGGTGTTTGAGCGAGTTATCGCTTTGGTGAAAGTGCAAGCAAAGTGCAAAGTGACAGGGGAAGGTGCGAAAAGAACAGTATTGTACCAATCTATTAAACACCAATCAGAAGAACTCAGCGAGTTCTTGCGATTGATTTTAGAGGGTGCAGATACGGCTTGTAACGAAACGCTGTCTACTTTAAGCAAGGAGACAAATGGCTGCGTTGATGCAATTCGCCCCTGAAAGGAGATTTTTACAACGTCTGAGGGCTACCTTTATGGTAGCCCTTTTTTCAGGCTTTGTTTGACGGAAATGAACAAATGAGATATAATGAAAACAAGAGTAATAGGAGGATATAAGCGTGAATATGTCTATAAAGCCTAACCCTACAAGCGACGATATCGCTGAGGTCCCGAACGAAACGACCATTGCTGCAATGAGCCTGTCTGAACAAGGCAAAGACCTACACGGGCCCTACGAGACAGTAGCAAAGATGATGGAGGACCTAAATGCAGAATAACCAAAACAGCCTTGAGGTGTTACGCTCTCACGCTATCTACACCAACCCATCATTCAGCGAAAAACCTATTAAAATACCCTCGCAGATGTATCCGCTGACGGGGACAATGGAAGTATTTAGCTATGACAACACACTTCCATTCCCCTCAGGCGCAGAGACCGATGCCATCCGTCAGGTCTTCGATGCCACGGAGGTCGATGTCGGCTATTGCTATCAGAACACCCAGCGCATACTGGACGCTCTGGCTGCTGCCGGTGTGAAGAACGCCGTGCCGTATGCCGGCTGGCTCTTCGTAGGCGATGCCGTCCCTACCCACCACAGCTTTGTTGTCGTGGATGGCAAGCACATCATCGACCCCATTATTCGTTTCGATAAAATGAATCTGGAGGCCTATGCCAACGAGGATGGCACCAAGACACCGGATTCAATCCGTGGGGCTTTCACGGACGAGGTCATCGAGATGATGAAGCGTCCCCATTCCGAAGTTATGACATTCGGGCAGGCCAGCCCTTTGAACTACTATGTGGCTGCCAAATGCAAGCCTTCAGAGGCGGTGGCGCGGTTCAGAAAACTAATGGCAGCTTTTCCAAAGCATCCTTCGTATCAGAATATCAGACCGGATGGGACGAACAAGACGCAGACGCTTTTCTACGAAAAGCAGGGCAAAGATATGTACGCGCCGAAAATCAAAATGAAAGGAAATCTGTGAGAATGGATTATCCTTATATCCGTGCATGGAACAAGCTGATGAACGCCACTTCGGACGTCATCGAAAATGAAGTCGCGGCTGCCCGTAAAGAGAAGGCTCCACCGACTTCAGTCTACAAACGCAAGGATGGCGTGTGGGAAATTTTCGAGGGAATCGTCCGAGGCGAGACAAAGCAGCAGCTTGCTGAACTTGTGGCAAAGATGGAAAAGCGCTCTAAGAAGTAATTAAAGAGGCCCGAAAGGGCTTCTTTTTTTACCCACAGAATCATTGACAAAATATCAAACTGTGGTAGTATAGAATTATAATTACGAAGCTATTTTTATAAAGGAGATTATCTCCGTTTTCCAAGTCACCATACGTAAATTCAGACAGTTATCCCATTTCAGGGATAGCTGTCTTTTTTATATATTTTCATACATTTGTGTTCCCATAAGTCCTTATCATAGGCAGGGAGAAAGGAGAAATTCATGACTGACTATCCTAATGAAATTGCCCGTTTGGACGCACAGCGTCGTAAGAATCACGATGCCACCGCCTATGAGGAGCTTGATAAGGCCTATACCGAATCCGGTCATACCGTGTTCATTATGGCACTCAACGCCCTCATTTCGCTGGGACGTGATACCGTCGCGGCCATGGCGCATCCTGCGGCTATCGCTGCGACTATCCAAGGGAACATCTTTTCCGAGGACTTCAAGCTGGAGGTCGGACGCATCGCGCTGATGATGGCAAACGCCGACATCGACGTTCTGTTGGCCGTTATTCAGCGCATAGTCGTCCCCTTCACCGACCCTCAGGGCAAGCGTATCCCGTTCCTGCACCCCAACGGCGATGAGGAGGACGTCTGCCCCGTGTGTGGCGCCGAGGTCGAATATCAGGGCGACCGTGAAATCGACTACAACGATGGTACGGAGGTGAGCTGGGAATGCCCCGTCTGCAAGGCGTTTGGCAAGGCACTGTACCACGACACCTTCCTCCAGCACGATTCTGTGATGGATGGGAATGGTGATTGCGTACACGACCGTGTCTGAGCATTCACGCACGCTATACCCCAAAAGAAAGGAGAAAACACCATGACCAAGAACTTCAAGACGGTCGTTGAAGCACTGAACGAGACCGGCTTCTATCTGGCCTTCTGCAATCTTGTTGTGAACAAGATTGTGAGAATCCCCATCAAGAAAATCATCTCCGCTGCGGGGAGGAACATTGATGGTATTACCAACTGGCTGGAACACGCTGCGAAAGATGCCTGCTCCGCCTTTAATCAGGACGTCCCCATCGACGACCGGATTATGAAGCTGGAGGGCGAGATTCTGCGTGTCACCCATTTCTGCTTTGACCCCCGCATCCGCGAGGCTTTCAAAGAGATGGGCTATGAGCGCATCGCAGAGGTGTACGAGTCCCGTGGCATCGACATCGAGGACACCGGTATGTTGGGGAAGGTCAAAAGCGTGTTCTGTACCTACGTCTTTCTGCTGAACCAGCAGGATAAGACGCTTGGTATCGACCTCTCCGTTGTCCCTTCTGTGGGTTCCTACAGCATTCGTTTCAACGAGTGTATTCAGGACTCCATCGTATTCAAGGACGAGGCGGCAGCGAAAGCATTTGCCAAGGCAAACGGATTGGAGAAGCCGTTCATTTCCTTCTACAAGATGACTGCTTATTGGCAGCCCCTTGAGGAAGGAGATGCGGTGTGAGCACTTCTCAAACCACTTCCCTGCCGCTTGCTGCTGTCCGCATTAAAAATGCACGGCTGTCTCTGGAACTATCTCAGAGTCAGCTTGCAGAAAGGTGTGAGGTGACTCCACAGACCATCTACAAGTATGAGTCTGGGCGAGTGGAGAATATCCCCCTGAAGACTTTGGAACGCTTCGCCGAGGTACTGGGCGTCTCCCCTGCTTATCTGGCGGGCTGGACGAACTCACCTGCCGGCACCAGCGTTCTGGATATTCAGGTACGAGGAGCCACTCTGCTCTGCGCCTCCTGCCCCATCTGCGGAAGCCTGAAGTTCGGGCCGAAGCACGGAAGTGCCTATGGACCCGAAGCCCGTTGCTCCGACTGCGGTACAACATTCCGTCTCGATGCCGACCAGTTTCCTCTGAAGACTGTTCGGCTTGGTATGTCACTGCTGGCCTGAGCGCCAGCTTTTTGAAAGAAAGGAGAAAAAACATGACTATCACCCGTAATATTCCGATTCCCGACCCCAAGGCCACTATCACTGTCGAAATCGAGCTGACCCGCAGCGAGCTGGAGACCGCATACCGCGAACAGGAGCGATACTACCGACTGATGGATGCGGAAGGCCAGCTCTGCACGTATCTGGGCTTCGACGTCAGCGACTTCGACCCTGATAACGAGGACGACGCCGAGAAGCTGGAGAGCTTCAAGGAAAAGTTCGGTGACACTGAGCCGGCATCTCTGGTCGATGAGGAGTCTCCGAACTATGTGCTGAACGATATCGTTGCTCAGTTTGAGCACGATGCCGACTGCAACAATGACGTCAACTCCACGTGGCAGAACGCCGTCGAGGAAGTGCTGAACATCCTGCAGGTGCGTCTCAACTACGAGGCGGTCAGCGGCGGTGATGAGATGTGAGCCTGCTGAGATTCCCCGATAAGCGGTATCTCAAAAACGCCATTGCCGGCACGGTCACTCTGCTGCCTATCGCAGTTGCAAATCCGAAACCCTGTGTCGTCTCTGCGAGACTTTACCCGCATCGCTATGATGGTGCGGCACTGTATCGTTATATCGTAGTGGATGCGGAGAACATCGGCATCATTTACGATGACGCGCAGGGCTATGGATACAAGAGCGCTGAGGCCGCAAAAAGGGCGTTTTCACACAAGTATCGCGGGATGTTTCCGTTCAACTATGTGTGGCCGCCCGTGCGGGAAACATAATTTTTTGAATAACACAAGCCCCTGCGTCCTTTCTTTTTGAGGGGACGCAGGGGATGAAAGGAGCAAAGCTATGATAAGGACAATCGAGATGCCTATTTTGCATCGTGAAATCGCGGAGTTCCTCGACCCTCGCATCCATGAGGCTGCGCCGGGAACTCCGTCGTTTGCACTGCATAGTTCTCGCATCGACGACCGCGAGTATGTGATGGACTGCCTGCCCACTATGGGACTCATGGCGGGCTACCGCATCGTCGAGACCGGTGAGCTGGTTTCAGCACTACAGTGCGACAAGGGTGTTTCTGAGGAAAAACAGATTTTCCATGCGTTGCTGTTTGCACCGTGTGCGAAATATCTGGCGACGAAGAACTGCGTGTCTTCCCTGCCTGACGGGTCGTATGGTGATATTGAGTGCTTCTATATCATCTACAAAAACCCTGAGGCACGATGCTGGCTGCCTCGCTGTGAGACTCCTGTCATCGGGGCCGGCAATGCCGAGCAGAGGTTCACGACAGAAGTGCGGCTGAATACGATGGATGGCTTTGTAAGCTATCTGTATTTCGATTTCACAACCCGTGGCTCTTGCGGTACAAACTTCTTCAACTCCGTCTGCGATAACATTCAGCGTATGCTGCGTGAGGACTGGGACGCTCTGGCTGCCACTGTACCCGCCGTTTCTTACGATGCGGGAAGTGAAATTCTGTCCATTCCCTTCTCGAATGTAAATGGCGATTATACGCTGATGGATTTCGAGAAGAAGTGGGCAGGGGCGCATGAGCTCACCTCACTGGTCACGTCGATTCGGCTGGTCAAAAACGACATCACACTGTATAAAGACAGTCGTTTCGATGCGCCGGAAGTAGAGGTCGTCCATGAGTAAGAAGGCTGATGACCGCGTATACAAAGTCAAAATCCAGCGGCCAATCTTCCCTCCCGATGCTCCGTTTCTGGCAATGAGCGAGTGCGGCTGCATCCAGCCGACACTTCTTCAGGCAACCCCGGAGCTAAAGAACCTGCTTGGGGAAAGGTTGACTATTCCAGCTTTAGTGTGGGGTCTATATAAGGAGAATGAATAATTCTACAGAAAGGAGTGTGAACATTGGAAATCTATAGGGCTTACAAGCTGTGCATCAAACCCACAGAAGCTCAGGCAGCGGAGATTGAGAACACCTTCCGGTGCTGCCGGTTCGTATGGAACCATTTCCTTGAGCGGAAGTCCAAGGCCTACCAGCGCCGAGGCGAAAGCCTCTCATACTACGGTATAAAGAAACTCCTGACGGAGATGAAGGAATATCTTCCTTGGCTGGGTAGCTGCAACCGACACGCCTTGAATTATACGATACAGCACCTCTGCGACGCCTACGACGGGTTCTTCCGTCGTTGCAAAAAAGGCAAGGGCAAGGTGGGATATCCGAGATTCAAGGGACGGAAGAATCCTAAGCAGAGCTTTACCACAGATGGCTCGGTCATTGTGACCGAGAAGTTTGTCCAGATTCCCTCTATTGGGAAGGTAAAGCGCGGTAAGGATAAACGTGCCGTTACAGGGGTTCCGGTAAATGTCACGGTGTCCCGCAGTGCCACCGGAAAGTATTGGGCATCCGTTCTCTGTAAAGAGGAGGTTGAACCGCTGCCGGTGCTGAACACGGAGGTCGGCATTGACGTTGGGCTCCATGTATTTGCCGCCGACAGTGATGGCAACACCTACGAAAACCCTCACTGTTTAATCCATAGTGAGAAGCGGCTGGCTCGTGAGCAGCGAAAGCTGTCCCGTATGCGGAAGGGTTCTTCCAACTATGAGAAGCAGCGGCGCAAGGTAGCAATCATCCATGAGCGTGTTGTAAACCAGCGTTGAGACTATACCCATAAGCTGAGTCGGAAACTCGTTGACGAGAACCAAGTCATCGCAGTGGAAGACCTCAACATTAAGGGCATGGTCAAGAACCACAAGAAAGCAAAGGCTGTCGCTGATGTCTCTTGGTCCGAGTTCTTCCAGATGCTGGAATACAAGGCACTGTGGGCGGGACGCACATTCATCCAAATCGACCGGTTTTATCCCAGCAGCCAGACCTGCAGCTCCTGTGGCTACAAGAACTCCGCTGTGAAGGATGAAAAGGTTCGTGCGTGGACCTGTCCCCAGTGCGGCGCACACCACGACCGCGACATCAACGCGGCAATCAATATTTTAAGAAAGGCAAAGGATACCTGCACCGCAGCGTAACCGGCAAACCCTACTACGGCAGGATGAGCCGAAAGTTACGCCTGTGGAGACTGGTAAGACCTCTTATCTTTCGGGAGGAGGCACGGTCTGCGAAGCAGGAATCGACCGGACGTGTGTACCTGAGAATTACCAATGCGAATGGTATGTTCTTTCATGCTATGCATACGGAACACACAAAAGGTTGAATATCCGAACGCACGGGCGACGACTGGTGAAAGAAAGGAGAAAAATTATGGGACGTAAAGCAACTCGTTCCACCGACGAAATCGTCAAGGGAAAACGGGATATGTTCATCAGGACCGCTGAAAAGCGTGTCGGACGTATTCTGGACGGTCTGGATATGCTGGAGTGCCTGTCTACCCGCTATAGCGGGTACTACACTGAGGAACAGGTCAACGCCATGTTCAACGCCATTCGCAAGAAGGTGGATGAAGCCGAGAAGAGCTTCCGGACGAACGGGAAAACAAAGCTGTTTTCCTTTTCCGATGAATCCACTTCCTGCGGCGAATGGACCGTCAAGGCCGGTGAACGTATTGGCATCTCGTTGAAGGTCATCAATGACTGCAACATGAGCGTAGCGCCCAATAAGCTGGAAGTTGAGACCTTCCCTGACGGCAGCGAACCGACTTACTATGAGCTATTCAACAGCGAGGGTATGCTTTGCTGCTGTGATGGCGAGGTCGTCACTGTGGTACGCACCGGCGTCGATGAAAACGGCGTTGCGGCGGCGTGGCTGTATGCCACAGATTCCAACGGTGAGACTGGGCCTGAGTTTTCTCTGCCCATTGAAGCTCTGAAGGTCGGCGTGTTCAGGTAAAAAGAAAGGAGACATAATATGAATCAGTTTTGCTACAACTCCCTGTTCGGGTTTTCTGAGAAAACGCTGGAAAAGATGGAAGGCAACCACCGCATCGTAGTGGATGGCGACCTCATCGACTTCGCAAAGGCTTACGAGGACATCATGCAGAATGATGTTTTCGGGCAAATGTCCTGCCGGTTCGTTCCGGTTGAGAGCGACGAAAAAAAGAAGAAGGGCATCAAGATTTACGACAATGTTTTTCGGGCCTATGTGAAAGAGCACTGCTATGTGCTGCCTACCTACAAGGCGAACGACGTTTTCTTCGCCGAGGCCGAGAAGGGCGCTGTCGTGAATGTGACTGCCACGGAACTGGCGGAGCTCTATATCCGTGAACGGCTGCATCAGACCAAAGAAAAGCTCATTCCTTTGTCTATGCTGGAGCTTCACCTCCTGCTGGTCATGGGCATCTGCAGTAAAAAAGAAGGTAAGCCGTTTGGTAAGGACGGAAAGTGGCTGAATGGCTACATCAACGTCTACAATGCGGCGACCTTCCCCGATTTGGTCTGCTACATCACCGGAAAGGACTGCAGCGTGGCACCGTATGCCTCGTACACATGGAACGAGATTCTCGCCGTGTGTGAGGGCAACAACAATCTGGCTGTTCGGGTATTCAACGCGCTTCGGGAGGATGCGACACACTCGTGGACTCCTGAGGGAGTCGTTGCTTTCTTCACCGATTTAGGCACAGAGGACAGTGCCGGCGAGGATGACGACGAGGACGACCTCATCCACGTGGAGAAGCACTACGAGGTCTCTGGCGGTATGGCGAAGGCACTCGGTTACGAGGGCGACCTGTTTGCCATGGACGTTGCGGATTTCAACCGCGTCTCTTCGCGGCTGGGGAATCTGCACTGCCTCGTCGAAGCTATCCCTGAAATCATCCATGACAGAGACTTTAGTCGGTTTTCTTCCATGAGCATGAACGGCTACTGGAACGTGCTCCTGAATTTGGCGCTGACCAATCTCATCGAGGACTTGCGTATCCATGCTATTGCACGTAACTCCGATACTGGCGTTGTCATTGATGTCGATGGCAAGAAGCAGGAAGTCACTGGCGGCAAGAATACCTCCAAGGAGGAGTCATCGGAAAGTGAAGCCTTCTGGGACTTCAAGACCATTTGGCTGTACTGCCGAACGGCTGATTTTGCCAAGGCAAAGGACCGTGAGATGTTGCGGACTCTTTGGGACAATATGGTTGAGGACCAGCACATCGTTCCAAAGAGCGCTGAGTACAAGCTGCTGCTTGTTAAGCTCTGGGGCATCTTGAATGCCGAAGAAACCAATGGACATATCACTGCCGGCAATCGCCCCACTCTTATCCGGAATCGTTTTTTTGGATTCTGGGATGATTTTGCCAAGTTCATGGGTGAGCATCTTTCCTGAAAACTTTTCACAGCAAAGCACTGATTTTTCCACTAAGAAAAGCTCCTTCGGGGGCTTTTCTTTTTTTCTCAATTTTTGCTGAATTTGAAAGAAAGAAAACGCTCGAAAATAGCTTGGTTATGCGGTTTTCATGGACTATGTTTGTTCCTGTTTTCCCGACTAAAATCTCAAATTTTTATTCGGTTTTTTCCGACTAAAGTT
>ERZ780149.721-NODE-721-length-41427-cov-6.500218_pt1 | contig 41427 bp, 29 predicted proteins | sample MGYA00511367_ERZ780149 | MGnify/ENA primary metagenome ERZ780149 (study PRJEB29588, sample SAMEA2153852) | human gut metagenome | biome: human gut; feature: human-associated habitat; material: faeces | place: Denmark | collected 2008/2010 ... | reverse complement strand
GGCGATGGTACTGCACTCGAGAGGGTGTGGGAGAGTAGCACGCCGCCGCTTCACATGTTGGGCCTCCCGGTCGAGCCTTTGGCTCCCGGGAGGTCCTTTTTTTCATGCTCTCTTTCCGGGCTTCCCGGCGGGCGTCGCTCCAGGAACCCTTTTTTCGTATCTTTTCCCATGCTTACCGAATCCCGTTGCCTATTGGATTCCATCGGCGGCAATATAGCATCTACAGTGTGCGAAATAAGAAGTATCTGTAGTAAAGGCAGCCGATCGCTCATACCTGTTGCACAACCTTGACACGTATGCCCAACTCTGCAAACCAGCAGTGCGACACGCCGATTTGGCTTTTTGCTGCTCCTGTTGTATTCTAGTCAAGTTGCGCTTAACGGATAGACACCGGAAAGCGTTGCATAATTGGAGAATTCGCCTAGTGGTCTATGGCGCACGCTTGGAAAGCGTGTTGGTGTAACAGCCTCACGAGTTCGAATCTCGTATTCTCCGCCCGGATTGGAACCCCGGAAACCGTTGAAATCATTCGGTTTCCGGGGTTTTGCTTTGGTTCCTTCCGATTGTCGGTTCCCTCCAGATTCCCTCCGAATGCTTCTTTCGTTGGCCTCGGTTTTTTGAATCGTCCCGTATCGCAAGTCTCGCGTGTACGGGCCGGCATCCAGGAAAGTCCCTGATTGTCATGCTGCGGCTTATTGGTGCCAGTCTGTGGTCTCAATAATGGGATTGTTTGCCCTCATATGTCGATATTTGATTGCGATTCGGTGGGGGAGTTGCGTACATCGTCGTTTTACGCGCACTTTTGCGCTGCGCTACGTTACGCTCGAAATCGTGACGTTGAGAGAAAGAAGCACGACGATGGTTGACAAGACGGCTGCCGGCAGCCAGCAGACTGACCAACGCGATGCTGATACTCGTGACTCTCTGGCGGCGCTTGCCCGACGCCGTTCGAATTCATCGCCAATCGTATTGCAGAGTGATGTGCAGGCCGCTCCGCAGGAAAAACAAGAAAAGCAGAGCGAAGCTGGGTCTGCCTTGCAAACGGGCGAGGATGCGAATGATGACGCGAATCGTGCGGAAGAATCGCAAACCGTGAAAGAAAAAGACGCTGCGGATGGGCCTGATAATACGCAGCAGCCGCAAATGGCATCCATAAGCGCCATCACAACGCAGGTTTTGCCACCAAGCTTTATTCCGACCGCAACCGGTCGTATTCGTCCCGTAACGGGCGCTTTTCCCGCAATTCAGTCCGCTTCGCAGACGGAACAGGCGCAGCGCAGGCGATCCATCCGCTCGTTGGCCGCGGGGTCGTTGCGTAGAACCAACATCGGCAATGCTGAAAAGGCCGGCGATGTGGGGAGCGCGGGTAGTACCGGACGGACGGCGGGGAATGGCGATACGCCGTCGCCGCGAATCGCCAGCAGTGCTCCCCATTATGCGAATTGACCAGTGGGCTGATCAGAACGGCCAACGTAACAAATCAGTGGGAATACTGGACATACACGCGGTTCACGCACGGTACGCGCGCTTCGCGCTGCATTGTACGTCGCTGTACTACGTCATTCCAATTGAATCGCAACAATGCGTATAGCAGATGAAAAGCACATACGAAAAACGCGCATGAAAAAACGGTCCCGATATATTCGAGACCGTTTTTCATGAGTCGATGAAGCAAACGCTGTCCGGCAGCGAGCCGGCTCAGTCTTCGCTGGTTTCGCGCTTATACTGCACGAACGTCTTCATGGCGTAGGCAAGGCCGGCAAGCAGCAGAATGGCTGCGCAGGCAAGGGAAATGCCGATGCCGGTTTGTGCAAGCTGTCCATATTCCGACTTGGTCAGCGCGCCGGTGGACGCGGCGGTTTGATCGCCGGAAGCTGTGACGGATCCAGTTGCAGCACCATTCGCGCCAGTGTCGGCAGCCGTGCGCACAGTGCCAGTGGTGCCGTTGACTCCAGTAACGGTCGTACCGGCATTCGTTCCAGCCGTGATGCCATGCGTGCCGGTAGCAACGGATGAGCCGCCCTGCTGACCCGTCTTGGAGTTCGCGTCCTTCAGCGCCGCGATGAACGACTGATGCCACTGGTGGCTGCTCGCCGCGAACGCGTCATGCCTCGTCTTGAGTTCGTCGTGGGTCTCCTTCATATCGGCATGCATCTGGTTGAGGTGGGCCTGCGTGTCCTGCATATCCTGATGCAGAGCGTCGTGACGCTCCTGACCGCGCTTGACCGCGCCGTCAATCGCATTCTTTATATCCTCGCGGTCCTCCTGGTAGTTCTTCCAGGCCTGCTCGCCGTACTGGCGAAGCGCGTCGGCGTCCTCGTGCGCGTTCTGATGCAGCTGCTCGGCGTGCTGCTTGGCGGTTTCCATATCCGACTTGATCTGCTGATTCGTCTTGTTCAAGTGCTGCACGGCCTCGCACGCCTGATCGGTGCACACGGCCATATCCTGGTCGATCTGCCCGCTGATGGTGGTGCTGCCGGCCAATCCGTCCGTAGACGGTGCGACTTCACTGGCCGAAGCCGCGGAAGGCAAGGCGGCCATGCCGATGGTTAATATTCCCGCCGCTGCAGCTGCGGCAATACGATTCCTCATGGTGGTTCCTCTCCTGCGCACGTTTGCATTCGATCTGTGATTGTGCGCTCGCGTTCGTTCCGTATGCCATAGTAGGAGGGGAATGTGCCTAAATAAACCGGTGGAAAAATGACATTTGTCTAGTTTCTGCGATGCTGCAGCAGTCTTCATAGTTTAAGCAGGAAACCAGAAACCAAACCAGAAGCCGGAACAGCCTGCTCAAAACATGACCAAGCAGGCCAAGCAACGGCTCAGACCGCCCGTACTTATCCCGCCCGTATTGGTTTATCTAGCGGCGGCCCCCAACAAAGATCACTCAACAATAGTGATGAATGGGCTAGCCGGCAGATTAAAGTCGTTGTACAGCATGCTCTCGCACTTCGGATTGCCACTGAACAGGTAACGTACCTGGCTCATGGCGTTGAGATCGTTCAGTATTGAACCATCGGCTGCGGTGAGCAACACCTGATTGCCCCTGATAGTGGCATTGACCGCCTGCCATTGACCGGAATAATTGGCGACCTCAAACCCCTGCAATGCCGTAGTGGTGGGAGCGGCGATATTGCTGATACCGCTTAACGGGGTCGCTTTCGGAGCGCTCTTATAGTTTGGTGCGATTGCGCTCGCGGTTTTCGAATAGTTCGGCTGCATGGCTTTCAGCCCGCTTGCGGTGCCGTTCCGGAAAGACAAGGCGATTGCGCCGTTCGCAGTGTGCCGGGCACGTTCGATAAGCGGTCCGTTGGGTACGGTGGTGCCGTCTTCCATGGCGAGATACTGCGCGGCCATGCGTGCCCCGAGAATATCCTTGCCGAGAGGATGGATTAGCGCGGATGTGCCCTTGTCTGTGTCAAGGGAAACCGTCATCGCCACATTCGACGAATCGTGCAGGTTGGTGTTGCCGAGCGTAGTCCGTTGCGCTTCTCGCACGTTTTGCGTGTACTGGTAGTTTGGCCAGCGCGCGAGCTGTACGTACAGGAACGGCAGGTCCTTGCGTCCGAACACGTTACGGTACTGGTTGATGAGCGTGGTCATTTGCGATTCGTATTGCAAAGCAGTTCCGTAATTATTGGCGTCATCGCAACCTTGATACCACAGCACGCCCGCCACATGGAATCCCTTCAACGGCGCGATATGGTTCGCATAAATATCGCCGCCTTGTACATGCCGGCGAATAGGCGTGCCACCCCACGCGGTCTGGATGATGCCAATCGGCACATTGGGGTGCTTGGCGCGCAACTGCATGGCGAATTGCTGAGCCAGATAGCTGAGGTGCAGTGAATTCGTGGAATCTGCAGTCAGCCATGCATCGGCGCTCTGATTAACAGCGGACAGTGGAAAATCAGTGTCTTCAACATCATGATTTGCGATGACAAATTTCACGTTGTCATCTACGAGCGGTTTCGGCAAATCGCCTGTCGTGATTAGTCCATTGCCAAAATTGTAAGTAGCGTTTTCGTAATACTGCACATAGTTGAGTTCCATATTCGACTGGCCAGCGGCTACGAAGACGTCTCCCACATACACTTTGGCCAGTTTCAGCACGGTTTTGCCGGCGTACTGCACTTGCAGCGAATACGGATTGAGACTTGCCTTTTGCGCGCTCAGCGTGCAGGTGAAACTGCCGTTTTTCGCTGCCTTTGCCTTGACGCTCTCGGAGGTTTTGCCTTGCGTAAGTGTCGCTGACAGTTTCGAAACGTCGATGGGGTTGCTTTCCGTGGAGCTGACGTTGCCTTTGACTACGATTGGCTGATCGCGCTGGAACACCATATTGTCCATGTAGTATGAGGGCAGCTGCACATCAACAGTGGCCGCAGTATGGGCGGTGGCGGTGGATTGCGATCCGGTTTTACCGGTTGCCGTTCCGTTGCCCCATTTGGGGCCGCACCCGACGATGATGGCAACGACTATTCCTACGGTTACGATAACGGCAAGTGCCGTTCTTGCCAATCGTTTCGTATTCAATTCTGATTTGCCTCGTTCTTTGTCAACGCCCGCTCGAAGGTTCTGGCCTGTTTGTCATATGCGGCTCGTTCGGTGTTGGCTTTGCTGGTGGTTCCGGACGGGTCGGCTTTGCAGTCAAGCGCCTTCGGCGATTTGACTTCTTCCTGATACAAGGTGCTGAGCTTTTCCAGATCATATGAGGAATCCATGCTGGAAAATGCGTCGACAATCTTTCCCTTGAGCTGGAAATCCTTGGAATATGAAGCGTTCATGGCGGCAACCGCGTCTCTGCAGTCGTTAATGGCATTCAGTTCGCGCATTTTCTGCGATGTTCTCACGCCCATGACGCCGAAGACCACAATGCATACCGCAACGACGATAACGGCTACGATGATGGAACGGCGAATCAAGTTCTTGACATGGTTATGTACCCAAGTGTCGCCATCTTGCACGCCTTGCGATATGGCGATTTGGAACGGATCTTCGGGAGCTGTTCGGTAGGAAGTCCCAGGTGCTTTTGTTCTAAGCTTTTCGTCACGATTGGTGGCATTGACGGAATTGTTGGATTTGCTGGTCCCGACGGTCGCGGTACTGCTGAAAGTCCGGGGCTTGCGGACGTTACTTGCTTGACTGTCAGCTTTATTTGGCTGCCTTTCGTGCCGTGCCATGCTTCCCTCCAGGAGTCCGTGATACCGTTCTGATGTTGTCTATTGGAGGTGGTCCGACAAGGTCCTCTGTTCCCAAATGACAATACATAAGGTATGTTACCCGTTCCACTTCCGAATGCCAGCACTTCATGTTGTGGCATATTCGGTAAATGTGAAGTTTGGTCTGGAGTCCATCTGCTTTATTTTGAGTGGGGACATCTCAGAATACACTTAAATTTTGCGTGTGCAATTGCGTCAACGCGTGAAATGCGTTTTGTGAGAGAGGCTGACGATGATATCGCCGAAAAGCTTGATGAAGATTGCGACCACCGCTTCCGTGGTTGCAATGACGGTTTCCGTTGCCGTGGTGCCGGCTTACGCCATGCAGGATATTGCGATTGAGGATGCGCCAAGTTCTTTTGCCGCAACTGTGGATGATGCGCAGGATTTGTCGAACAGCATGCCGGACAATCCGAACGCGACGCTGCCGGAAACGGTAAGCGAAAACATTTCGGACGATTCCACTGTGGTTTCGGAGAACCTTGCGGTTACGCCGGAAGGTGATGTACAGAACATTGAGACCGGCGAAACCGTGACGGACGCTCAGCTGGTCGGTACGCAATCGCAGCAACCTGATCCACTGGCCAAAACGGATGGCGAATCATTCATTCCGGTGAGTGCCTCGGATGTGAAAGATGCCGTGGAACAATCTATGAAACAATCCGTGGAGCAATCGTCCTCAAAAAACGGAGCCACCGTGAAGCTTGCCAAATTCGATGGCAACGATTACGGCGCGCATTGGGGAACCTACAACAATACGAAAGCCTTCTTCGACTATAGAAACAACCTGTTCGCCCAGCAGGCCAAAGGCGTGATCGACGTCTCTTCATGGCAGGGGGATATCGATTGGGCTAAGGCGAAAGCCGACGGCGTGGAAGGCGCGATCATCCGTCTTGGCTTTGGATGGGGCAATGACGCCGATGCCAAAGCGCAACGCAACATTAATGAATGCAAGCGGCTGGGTATTCCGTTCGGCATCTACTGGTACTCGTATGCGGAGGATGCGAGCGGTTCCAGGCAGGAGGGCAACGATGTGGTGTCCAAGCTCCGCCAGTTTGGCGTGAGACCGAACGACTTGAAATACCCCGTGTACTACGACCTTGAGAGTTGGACGTGGACCGGGCACACGCCGCCGAACGATCCGAACGTGTATAACGGCATAGTCAATGCTTGGTATGGCGCGTTGCAGTCAGGCGGTTACCAGAATCTCGGCGTGTACTCCTACACGAGCTACTTGCAGGGGCCGTTGAACAATGCGAACATCTATGCGAAGACACGCTGGGTGGCGCAATATGGTCCGCAGATGGAATTCACGGCGTTCGGGACCAACGATCGTGGCTGGCAGTACACCGAAAGCGGTCATATCAACGGTATCAGTGGCTCCGTGGATATGAGTGCCTTTGGCAATAAGACTTCTGTGCAGAATGGAGGGAATGACGATTCTCAGCCTTCCCTTGATGTGCGCAAGATGAGTGCTGTGAGCATTCCTAATGGGAATTATTACATCAATGTACGTTCCAAAGTGGCTTCTAGTGTTGATATCCCTGGAGCCAGTGGAGCGGATTCCACAGCTATTCAGCTGTACTCCGGCAATGGGTCCAAAGCTCAGCAGTTTACTTTCACTAAACAGTCTGATGGCAGCTATGTGATTGTTAATGTGAATTCCGGTAAGGCCTTGGACGTTCGTAATGGCGCTGCGGGTAATAATGCGGTGGTGCAGCAGTATTCGGCGAATGGTACGAACGCCCAGCGTTGGTTCATCCGTGATTCGGGAGCCGGTTATTACTTGCAATCCGCATTAGGCAATTGGGTTCTGGATCTAAGTGGTGGCAGCACGGCCAACGGTACCGCGATTCATCTGTATACGCCTAACGGAACGGTCGCGCAACTCTTCACTCTTTCCTCTAGCGAAGTCAATATTCCGACAGATGCGCCAGCAACGATTCGATCAACGAAAAACACTGGATTGGTATTCGACGTTCCTGGTGCATCAACTGCCAATAGCACGCAAATCCAGTTGTATACAAGCAACGGTTCCAACGCGCAAAAGTATCGTTTTACATCGGTAGGAAATGCGACCTACCGCATTACCAATGTGAATTCCGGTAAAGCATTGGATGTGTATGGAGGCTCGACGGCCAATGGTGCAGCGTTTCAACAATATGACAGCAACGGTACCAGCGCCCAACAATGGACCGTACGTAACTACGGTAGCGGCAAGGTGACATTAATATCAGTGAACGCGAACAAAGCCGTGGATATTCCTGGCGGCAACGCCACGCAGCAGACCAAACTGCAGATGTACACGCCTAATGGAACGGCAGCCCAGCAGTGGACAATAAGCAAGGTATCTACTCCAAGAGAACGTATGGATGCCACAGCTGATTCACATAGGAAGGATCTTCCTGACGGCACCTATGCGTTCGGATCAAAGCTGAAGACTTCCATGAAAGTCGATGTTGCCGGTGCTTCCAAGAGCGATAGCGCCAATGTGCGATTGTGGGGCGGTAATGGTACAAACGCACAGAAATGGAAAGTAACGCATGACGGCAATGGCTATGTGACGTTGATTAGCGTGAATTCCGGCAAAGTATTAGACGTTTACGGTGCAAGCACTGCAAATGGAGCCAATGTTCAGCAGTATGTATCAAACAACACGTATGCCCAAAAGTGGATCGCCATCAAGAACTCAGACGGATCGTATACCTTCCAGTCCGCGCTCGCGGAGAACAAGGTTCTGGATGTTTCGGGTGCTTCTACTGCCAATGGCGCTAACGTACAGTTGTATAGTGCGAATGGCACGAACGCTCAAAAGTGGGTGAAGTAGTCAAGCAGTAGATATTTCAAATGTGGCCTGAGAACAAAACTGCTTGTTCTCAGGCCACATTTGAAAGTTGCGTTATTTTTTGCGTCTCATCATGGCAAATTGGTTGGCGTCGATGATGAACGCCTTACGATCGTTCTTGGCCATGACGTCGAGGATTATTCCCGCTATGAACAGCAGGATTCCCGCGATAACGAGCATAACTGCTCCGATGAGTGTGGGGAAGCGCGCCACCATGCCGGTATGCCAGAAGTCTACTGTTACGCTACCGCACAGTATGATGCCGATGATGCCGATAATGGCTCCGAGCCCTCCAAAGAACGGCAGCGGCTTGTATTCGCGGATCATGCGGAAGATGGTGCTCATCACCTTGATGCCGTCACCCACGGTGTCAAGTTTGCTGACGGAGCCTTCCGGGCGGTCACGGTATTGAATCGGCATCTCGAACAGGCGTAGATTGTTGTTCAACGAATGGATGGTCATTTCGGTTTCGACTTCGAACCCGTGTGACAGTACCGGATAGGTTTTGACGAATGTGAACGAGAAGGCACGGTATCCGGTCATGATGTCGGTGACATTCGCATGGAACAGGCCGTTGATGGAACCGCGCACCAGGCGGTTGCCGAAGTTGTGGAATGGACGCTTGTTCTCCTGGAAGTAGGTGGAACTCAGACGGTCTCCGATCACCATATCGTAGCCTTCGAGGACCTTGTCCACCATGGCAGGGGCTGCGTCCGCGGGGTAGGTGTCGTCGCCGTCGGCCATGACGTACACGTCGGCGTCGATGTCTTCGAACATGGCGCGGATCACGTTGCCCTTGCCTTGACGTGGCTCCTTGCGGACGATGGCGCCTTCGCTGGTGGCGATTTCCGCCGTGCGGTCGGTGGAGTTGTTGTCGTACACGTAGATGTCGGCATTGGGCAGCGCGGCTTTGAAATCGCGCACCACCTTGCCGATGGTGACTTCCTCGTTGTAGCAGGGAAGAAGCACGGCGACGGAAACGTTCGAATTATCAGGCATGAATCCCACTATATCCTTTGCACTGGCCGACTTAATTTCGGCGAAAAAGCTTGATGTAATCGAATTATGTCGCGATGATATCGCATGGTGGTGCTTGGTCTAGATTAAATGTTGAAGATGTTTTCCTTGTCCCAGTTCCTTATCTCCATGTACAGTACATGAAGAGCATATGAAAGCAGGATGGTTTTTTATTGGAGGAACCAATGAAGAGGGAAGGGCAATCTTTTTGCCTTAAATCAGCTGTGGATGATTCTGAAAGACGATTTGCGGGATGGATTTTCCCCGTTTTTCTCGGTTTCCTTTTTGCATGCGGAACTAATGCGGCAAGCATGGCAAGCATTCCATTCAATAAATTATCGTTCTATGAACAATGGGCGCTTTTTTCTGCACTATTTTGTGTGACATTCCGTTATGGATTTGTTCTTTTGCAAAAGATTTCCGTAGAAGCAACGGGGGAAAAAGAGGAAAACAAGGATGAAAGTGTGGGTAAATCCTCAAAAGGATTTGTGAAACATTTTGTCGGTTGGTTTTCTTTTGAACACCAAAAGTCATGGAAATCAAAAATGAGAGATGGCATGAGGATTTTCATGCTTTGGCTTCCCTATATACTATTGCTGTATCCGGGAATAATGTACTGGGACACCGGAGATCAGGTTGCTCAATTTTTCGGTATTTCTGTTTTCGGACAGAAACCGGGGCAGATCTGGGATCACCATCCCTTCTTCGATACATACCTATACGGTGCCTTTTTGTGGTTGTCTCATGCCGTGACAGGCAGCTATATCATCGGCATTTTTCTGCATGCTCTAGTACAAAGTGCGTTGACGGGTCTTGTCATAGCGTGTTGGCTAAGTTATCTTAAAGAACGTGGTCTACAGCGTGTGCCACTTAAGGTGTGCACGATGTTCTTGTGTTTCTTTCCCGTTTTTCCAATTATGTTCGCATCGATGTCAAAAGACATCACGCATGTGGTCTTTTTCTTGGCATGGTCTCTTATGTTCATGAGACTAGTGGATTCAAGGCTTGAAAAATTTAAAGACCCTAGATTCCTCATCGGTTTTTTTGTATTGTCACTATGTGCGGCAATGAGCAAAAAAATTGGATTGTATATTATTGCATTGAGCTTGCTGTTATTGATAGTAGGGAAGTTCAAGGCGCGATTGAAAGCCATTGCAATCGGTGTGACAATTATTTTGTATCTCATTGTCAATGTTGCTTTGCCTAATTGTTATTACAAACAAGCACATATTGTTCCTGGTAGCGCTCAAGCTGCGTTGGCTATGCCTATAGAACTTCTTGGGCGTGCGGCACATGCCTATCCCGACGATGTTTCCAACAAAGAGAAAGATTCAGTAGATTCGTACCTGATATATACATGGGGTCAAGTTAGCGAGCAATACAATCCATATATCGCTGACCCAGTTACTGGATACAAGCTTCGTGAGGGGGCCTCGACATCGGATTTTCTTAAGACTTGGTTGAAAATAGGCTTAAGACATCCGATGACTTATGTGAATGGTTTCTTTTGCTTGGAATCAGGTTGGATTACATTTACTGGAACAAGTGAGCTAAAACAACCTCAAAAACCATACAAGCATTATCCTGTGCAAATGGATGTGATGACAACGACATCGGTGAATCCTGATACGTTCGGCAAATTGGCTCCAAGCACCATTGAAACTGAATCGCAAGGTCTTGTGAAAAATATAATCGACGTATTACGTTCTGTTCCGGTATTGAATTTACTCATGTATATTGCTCTGTGGGCTTCGGTCGTGCCGGCGTTCTTAGCATACGTTTTATGGCGTAGACGTAGAACAAGCGTGACTCTGAACGGTCTATTACAGTTCGTTCCGTATTACCTGTCAGTCATATTACTGTTTGTTTATCCTGTTTCGCTTGAAATTAGCGGGGGACATGGCAATCCTACAAGATATATGTTCCACACATTATTGTTTGCTCCGATGATGATTGGCATGGTGCTCTCCCTGATAAGAAGAGAGAATCAATGCGAATAGGTTTTTTGATTCACGTTAAGAGTGAACGGGCTCATAGGCAAGTTCGAGCTGTTGTATACGATGCTTAAACAGCTGGGATTGCTTTGCCATAGATATTGGATTTGAGCCACACGTTTCACTTCGTCGGAGTGGATGCGGAGTGTACTGCCAGTTATAGTTGCGATGGCATTGTGCATTGATCCGTCTCCATCGGCGACTTGGAATCCTGATAGCGGAGTATTGGTGGCATTTGCGATATTGTCGATTGTTGCGCTGGTCGTGTAATTCGGCCGCTTCGCTTGCAGTTTGACGGCTGTGCCTTCTTGGAAAGTGATGATGGCCGTTGACTTGTCGTTTGTATCAAGATGTGCTTCTTTGGGCAACGGTCCGGATGGCACTGCCTTGTGTTCATTCATGGCGATCCATTGGTTAGCCATGCGTTGGGCGACGATTTCCTTGCCGAGTGGATGGATCGCCTTCGGCGTGCCTTTATCCGTATCGATGGAGACGGTCATGCCAAGATTCTTGTGCGACGCAACGACGGGATTGCTGAGTATGCCCAATTGAGCATTGCGCACGATGGTGTCGTAGATGTAGCCGTAACCGTCGTATCTGGCTAGTTGCACATAAAGGAACGGCAATGTCGCATCGTTGAATAGATTTCGGTAATCGTTTACAAGTGTGGCGAAGGAAATATCATACCGTAATGCCAGATCCATCGATCCGGAATCATCTTCACCTTGGTACCATAACACACCGGCCACGCCAAGTCCCTGTAATGGGGCAACACGACTTTTATAGATGTCTCCGCCTTTTATATGGTGAGATATAGCTGTCCCTCCCCAAGCGGTTTGGATGAATCCGATAGGTATATTCGGATATTGTTTGCGAAGCTGTTGTGCAAAATATTGAGGAATATAGCCAAGATAATTGACGTCATCTCCTGCGGCTGTAAGCCAGGATTTCTTTTCGAAATCTCTTAGTGGATAATTCTTTGTGTCGAGGATTTTATTCGGTGAGAGGAAATGGACATATTTGTCATTGATGCTGCGTGGAATATCGTTGCGTGTGTAGTGCAATGAGGTGCTTGTCTTGAAAAGCGAATCGCTTTTGAAATAGTCGTTGTAGTTTATTTCCATATTCGACTGCCCAGAAGCGATGAACAAATTGCCGACGTATACATCATTCACGGTTTTTACCATGGTGTCAGCCACCATAAATTTCATGATGTATTGGGTGAGTGATCCTTTGATTTTAGGCAGCTGAACCGAGAACTTTCCGTTTTTAGAGATTCGCGATGAAGCATTATATTGGTTTTTGCCTCCGCGTAAGGTGACTGAGATGGTTTGCCCTGACATGGATTTTGCTGTTGAACCGTTCAGAGTGGTGATTTTGTTCTGCTGCAGAACCATGCCGTCCATCACATAGCTTGGCAAAGTCAACTTACTTCCGTTTTGATCTGTTTCCTTGTCTTCCGCAGCGCTGGCTGACGCACAACTGAATAGCAGAGTAAAGGCAAGTAGAATCGCGAAAGGGTTCCTGAACGCTCGGACAAATGAGCCGGTACGAATCCGTTCTGCAACGCAGATATGACTGTTTCTGAATCTATTTGCCATGCTTGATCTTCCGATACGTTAATGGGAATTCATTGCTTTTATAGCCTAGGGGCGAGAGCGGACGCAGGCTCGCAGTCCTCCGTCAAGAAGGGACGTCATTATTTGTTATGCTGAAGTGCGTATGTCAGGAAGAAGGGAACACCAGTCGATGACAGAGGAACAGTTGGCCACGGAACGGGGCTTTGCGAGTGAACGGAAAAACGGCAAAGCAAGAACGCATTTTGTGTTTGTTGATGTATTGAACATCGTTTCCTGTTTTGCGGTGGTCTGCTTGCACACATCTTTGGGTGTGTTCTCGCCTCAGAGAACCCGTTTATGGGCATTTCAGGAGCTGATGCAGGCGGTGTTCATTTTTGCGGTGCCGATTTTCTTCATGGTCAGCGGTATGAATTTACTGGATTATCGGAAGAAATATTCGACGAAAGTGTTTTTTAAAAAACGTTTCGTGCGGGTGGGGCGAGCGCTGATTCTGGGAAGCATCGCATGCTATCTGTTGTTTGGTCTGCTTCCCGGTCTATTTTACGGAGCGCAGTCGATCGCCGATAGCTTCGGCTTTGTCGATTTCTGCAAGCGATTCCTTACCAACTCTATTATTGATATTTACTGGTTCCTGTATTCCATCATTTATCTGTATCTGTTGACTCCGCTGCTTTCGAAGATCGTCCATGACCGTCGTCTCATGGAATATGCCATCGCATTGACGTTGTTCTGTTCGATTCTCATTCCAGCGGCGAAGGCCATTGGCATCAATGAAAAATATTTCAGTCCATTGTTGAGCTGGCCGCTGTTCTCTTCCAACGCCTTGTTGTATTTCTTGCTCGGATATTATCTGGAGAATTATGGCTTGCCGGTGCGATGGAAAGCTCCGGTTTGGGCAGGTTTATTCGTCGGGTCTGCGGCATTGATGTTCCTTGGAGGACTGTGCTGGAATGGCTTTTTCCAAGAAACGATGAGAACGGAGTACTATAACTATCTTGTCGGCACTTCTTCCCCACTATGTGTGACATCGGCAGTGTCGCTATTTATGCTTTGCAAAACGCTGGAGCCGTTTTTCCAGCGCGGTTCCGACAAGATGAAGCTCATGATCCGTAAAGTATCCAGCGTCTCGCTGGGTGTGTATATGTTCCATCTGCTGCTTGTGAACCTTACTTTGGGCGGGCCAATCGGAGGGTTTATTACATTGGGACAAACTCATCCGTTCATCAAGGCCATTGTGGTCTATGCGCTTACCGGTATCGCGGTATACATCGGCAAGTGGATTATTGCAAAAATAAAGCAGCTGATGCCGTTGAAATAGTTTAACGGAACTCCTTTCGCCGCTAAACGGAACGAATATGGTCATGCCCCATGAGGCTTTTTATCTGAGGACTGATAATTTACTCGGCGCGACCATACCCTTTCCGAAAACTAACCGCAAAGTGTGTTCTTGGGTGCTTCAGTGACGGCCACGAACCACACGTCCGATTGCCTTCACCGCATCACGGCGACGGGAGCCAATCGGCATGAGTGGATCGACGATTTTGCGAATCGGATTATCTTCTCCGACTGCGCGCTCATGTTGCGGGCGGAATACTCCTTCTGGGATTTCCGGTTCGTTCGCCTTCACCACACGCTTGAGCAAACGCTCGTAGAACGGGGTCTCACGCGCGTACCTCCAGTAGATAGAGGCGAAATCGCAATCCGGATCAGTCCAAGGCTTCTGGAAGCCGGCATAATGGATGATCTGCGGATTGCTACGCGACTTCATATATGCGTCGTAGATATCGTTCGGCGCCTGCGTGAAGAGGTTACCTACGCGGCCACCACAATCGTGAACCACATTCCATTCCCATGGCAGATACAGCACGTTCCCTTCGCAGTGCGCGTTGAGCACGTCCTGGTCGTTGTAGATGAAATCGGGATTCGAGGCGTAGGTAAGCCATTGTTCGATGGTGTAATGCTCACGCATCGCCTTGGTGTTGAGCACCAGCACGCCGGCCTGGAAGTAATCGTATGGATTCTTCATCTTCAGCACGGTTTTCGCGTAATTCATACGCTTGCCATGCTTCACGTTCAAATTGCCAAGGAAATCGATATCACGCACCGCACCGAGCAGCTTGTCCTGCAAATCGATGTTGTACAGCTTTGCGATATCACCGTTGATGATGATGTCGGAATCGAGGTACAGCACCTTGTCATAGAAAGGCAGAAGCTTTTGAATCAGGAAACGATAGTACGTTTCCACGCTGATATGGGCGTTGTTGGTGGAAAGCTCATATCCGGCAAGCTCACGGTCCACATTGGTGAATCGCAGATTCATATTCGGGAACTGCTTGAAGAAGCCGCGCAGACGTTCCTGCTTGTCCCATGCGATGTTGCGCTGCAGCACCGTCACATCGTAGAAGTAGTTCGGATCGGCGTTCTTCATGGCTGAATACACGGTGGTGGTCAATTGAGGAACATAATTGTCATCCGCTGCGAACACCACCGGAACGATTGGCTTGTCGGTAATGTCAAGCGGCTTGAGCTGCTCCGCTGGCTCCGGATTGGTGAAGTGGACGCACTGCAGCTCCTTGAATTTCCAGTTGGAGCCGATCCGCTTGTGATGCATGAGATAGATGTTCAGCAGGCGTTCGGAAAGGTGACCTGGCGTGCGCAGCGCCTCCTTGCTGTACGTGCTGTAATCGGTGTTTTTGTCGAATTCCTCGAGAATCGGGAACATCCATTCACAATAATCGAAGAAGATCTCCTTCTTCATAATGAACATATTGCAGAAGCACGCCTTATTGCCGTTGAAGAAATCCTGTGCGTCCTTCTTATAGTCGGGATACATATTGCACAGAATCTGATAGCAGCGCTTCAAATCGTCATCATGCAGCAGGGGAGCGGCCTCCCACAAAGCACGAGGACTTCCATACTTGTTGATGATTTCATCCAGATCGCCAAATGGAGTTGTGATGACATCGTATTGTCTGACTACGCGGGCGATATTATCATCGTCCAAACCGTATTCCTTCGCAGTCTTGACACTGATATAGTCATCCATGATTTCTCCGAACGCGTTTTCCTCATGCACGGTTTCGGAAAAATCGAAATAGCGGCGATAATGGCAGAATCCGTAATAATCCGCGTCAATGTTCTTCCACGCCCAGTATTGGGTGGTCAGTTCGCAGTAACGTGGATTGCGATTTGAAATATTCTCTCCTTCGTCATCATGGAACGCCCACGGGAAACGATAGCTGCCATTGTGCAGACCAACCTGCACCGGCTGCATGATGGCACTGTTGAAGGTGCTGACGTTCTTGTGTGTAGTGACGAAAATACGGATACGCTGATTGGCATATTTTTGCCTATTGCGCACTGTGTCCAAATCTGCAAGCAATTCCTCGGCACGGTGACGGACGGTCAGATAACGGTTGTTTTCAATGTTGCCGGTTGCCGGAACATCGATGGCGTCCGCAAGTCTTTTCCACATGTTGGCACGATTCAGAGAATCGTTATTGTCTTTAGATGTAATGGCCGCCCATGCGTTGTCGCGGGTAAAACGCCAGATTTCGCGGGCGGTGATTGCTGGGCCGAACGTTTCGAACATGGCTTGAATCGCCTCGGCCTTGTCCTCATCAGCTATACGGATATTAAGGTCATTGGCAAGTAATTCGGTCGCCTTCCAACGGTATCCATTTACGCAATCTTGCAAGTCAAGACTTGGATTCTGATTCGCAAACAATTGTGCCGCGTTAAAGCATTGGCTAAATTGCTGACAAAAAGCGGCATATTTACTGGCTGTGACCTGATTCGTTCCGGTGACACCTCGGCCGTAGTGGTATTGATATCCACGGCATTCCTTGTAAGACCGGTAAGTGTGCGCCAGCGCCGAAATGACGAGACATTCATAACCGTCCTCAGCTCGTTCAAGACGCTTGCTGGTCATATTATTAAATGCCTTTTTAAGCAAGGAAGTCTTGAAAAGTCTTTGGGTTACTCGCCAATCTACCTGCTGGCCATTAGCTTCGGCATAGATGTTTCGAACGATATCGGAGCCAGTGCAGTTCTTGGTTTGAGTGTTATTGAATGCTTCAAAGGCTTTACATTCATCGTCAAGGATGCCGTTTTCACCTATGACGGAAATTCCAAAATGCAGGATGTCAACGGGATGCTGGTTTATCTCTTCTGCAAGTTGCGCACATGTTTCCGGAGCGAGATCGTCATCTCCGTCGAGGAAGAAAGCATATTCGCCGCTGGCGTGCTCGACACCGGTTTTGCGAGTGAGATGAAGTCCTTGGTTGTGTGGATGCGTAACAGGAATGATGCGTGGATCTTTTTCTGCGGAGCGTCTAAGAATTTCGGCGGTGGCATCCGTACTGGCGTCATTGACAATAATTGCCTCGAAATCCGAAAATGTTTGGTTACTGAGACTGTTAAGACATTGCTGAAGATATTCTTCCACATTGTATGCGGCAACGATAATAGAAATTTTAGGCATAAATTTTCCTTAAGATATTTTCGATATTTACCGAATGAAAATCTGTTTTACTTTCTGAAGCAGCGTATTAATATGAGGAGATTGCTTTTCTCGATTTCTGAGATCGTTGAGATGATTGAGAGTTGCTTCTGAAAATGAACGATACCTCTCAGAAGGATTTTCATTGTTTACTAATTGTTGGGCACAACGAATCCATTGAATAAAAGGCTCATGTTCAGAGAAAGGAAGTTGATGATCCCAAAGATAGTATGCGTCATCGCGTGCTAAGCGCATGAGTTCGGCTGCTATTGCATCTTCTCCGAAGAGTTCGGCTGACTTCAGCGCAACAGATATTTTTTCAGCATTGTTAACGCGAATATGCCAATCGTTCATGAGCAATTCGAGTTGATGGTTTTTTAAGTCATCGACGTAGATTTTCATATCGAAGGATTTAAAAGAATTTGCATACTGATATCCGGCTTGGATTCCATCGTTGAAGGCCTTTGCGTTCTTTAACCATTTTTCGCCAGAGATTGGTTGGACATTCGTAATTCCCCGTCCAAGATAGTAGCGGTAAAGAATCAGGTCATTGCGGAAGGTTTCATGTTTAGCTGAGCTTGATATAACTAGCCATTCATAGGCATCCTGTCCGCGTCCTAATCGACTATCGGTCATATTTGCAAAAGCATTTTTAAGCAAATCTGATGAGTAGAGGCGTTGCAATACTCTCCAGTCTTGTTTCCTCTCTGCGAAAGTGGATTGAATAATCTCTTCGTTGTGGGCATCGGGAAGTTGCGCATTGCTTTGTTCCAACATGCCATTACACACGTCTTTCGGCATATCGATTCCGAACAATTCCATTCCGAAATGAATAACATCTATGTCTGGAGCGCTAGCTTGAATAGCTATTTTGAGTTCCTGAAGTGCATTTTTTTTGAGCTCGTCATCAGCATCAAGGAAAAGCGCGTAATTGCCTGATGCATGCTTAACACCTGTTTTACGTGCAAGATGGGTGCCCTCATTATTTTTTTTTATCAAAGGGATGAAACGCTGATCTTGAGAAGCGACTGAAGTAGCAATGTCTGCTGCATTGTCAGGGCTGCCATCCACTACAATGAGTGCCTCCCAGTCATGAAAAGTCTGGTTTTGAAGACTTTGAAGACACTTGCCGAGATATTCTGCATTGTTATATGCAGGAATAATCACCGAGAAGAGTGGCATTGGGGTCCCTTTCTTGTCGATTGCGTCTTGTACCAAGTGTTCTTTGGCATTTGACATGTTCAGTATTATAAGTATTTGACGCTACATCGTCCGAACAATCAAGGTAATGAATGAGGTACCGGAATATGAAATTAGACAATAACGGACCTTTGGTGTCTGTAGTCATTCCTGCCTATAATGTGGCGGAATATATTAATCAGACAATCGCAAGTGTGCGAGAACAATCTTATAAAAATTGGGAACTGATTGTCGTGGATGATGGATCGACAGATAGGACCCTTGAAGTAATTGCTGAGTCGGTGAAACAGATTCGGCAGCATGTTGTTGTTCATCATCAGGAAAATGGTGGTCTTAGCGCGGCAAGAAATAGCGGTGTTAAATTAGCAACTGGTGAATATGTTTATTTTCTTGACTCTGATGATCTCCTGCCGCAAAACGCCTTGCTCCGTTTTGTTGAGTTGTCGTATCAAAATGCTTTGGACGTTCTTTCATTTTCTGCGGTGAACTTTGCGGATGATTCTTACGCTATGGGGGATGAGGAATCGACGAAACGCCGTATTGAGGAATATGATGAGTATTATGATCGCATAAATAATCAGATTTGTGTTTCTTCGGGCGAAGATGCTTTTATTTCAATGGTTAATAGTAATCATTTTGTTCCGTCTGCGCCTTTGTCATTTTACCGGAAGACGCTCGTGGAGAAAACTCCGTTTTACAAGGGAATTTTGTTCGAAGACAATCTTTTTATGACACAGATTCTTCTTAAGGCAAGGAGAGTCGGCATAATTAATGAGAAATTATATAAACGTCGTATTCGTTCGGGTTCGATTATGCACAATGATGCTCATGATTACATACGCCGTTTTGCTAGTCATTTTGTTATTTCTGAAGAACTGCGAAAAATGCTCGGTGATTGTTCTAATCATGTCTACGAAGCATTAGAATCTATATATTCTCGGTTCGTGGCTCTCTCAATGGATGATTATTGTAAACTGCTTCAGCGGAATCAAATTGATTTGCTTAATTTGAATCAGTATGAACTCTGCCGAGATTCATTGGTGCAGTATCAGGTTTTTTATAAAACTCAGTTGGCGAATATGCATGTCAAAAGTGAAGAACTACATGCGGAAAATATGAGTCTTAAACAAGATAATAGTTTTCTTGAAAAAGAAACGCAGCGGATTAAAGATTCATGGACTTACAAAATAGGGCTTGTAATTACTGCACTGCCCAGATGGGCTAAACATCAAATAACTAAATAAAATAAGGGTGTATAAGGCGTTCTTATACACCCTTATTTTATTCTAATGTGCCTAGATAGCTGTCCTTGGTATGATTGAGAGCGATTTGCTGTTGATAAGTCCGTAGCCATTACGGTGTCCGGATTCACGGATTGCGAAGAAACAAGAGTTATCTTCATTGGTGTATGCAATTTGCTTAGGATGACCTGGACGTTCTGGATCTGGAGTCATCATGGCAGCTTGCAGTCTGAAATCGCCGTTAGTAAATAAATTGAGAGGCAATTGTAGGTGGGCTGTGTGATGTCCCTGTTTTACTATTCTCAGTGAGTCGGCAGAATCATAAATGATTCCACCTCGTTTGACGTCAAATAATGTGAACGTGATAAATAAATCTCCGGAGTCTCTGGACTCGTATTCCAAATCGAAATCGAAAGGAGAACCTCCGTTTACAACAACTTTAGACACAGGTTTGATTTTCAGGAGGGGGCATGCCTCATTCAAACCTTGTTCATAGGCTCCGTCCACCTGCTTTTTCTGTTTCTTTGCTGTCAGATTCTCTTCTGTATACCGATCGGCAACATCATTCTTATCTCCGCTTGCAATAATTTCGCCATCTTTGATGAGGATGGCGTTATTGCAGTACTTCTTCACCGCGTCCATGGAGTGGGTGACGAGAATGACCGTCTTGGTCGGATCTTTCTTGATTTCGGCGAAGAAGTTGTCACACTTGCGCTGGAACGCCTCGTCGCCGACGGCGAGCACTTCGTCGAGCACCAGAATGTCGCCCTGCGCCTTGATGGCCACGGAGAAGGCGAGACGCACCTGCATGCCGGAGGAATAGTTCTTGAGCTTCTGGTCCATGAAGTCCTCAAGCTCGGCGAATTCCACGATGTCGTCATACATCGCGTCGATTTCCTCGTGCGTGAATCCCAGCAGCGCGCCGTTCAGATACACGTTCTCACGTCCGGTCAACTCCGGATTGAAGCCGACGCCCAGCTCGATGAACGGCACCAGCTTGCCCTTCACCATCACGGAACCCTGTTCCGGCACGTAAATCTGCGAAATGATCTTCAGCAACGTGGATTTGCCGGAACCGTTACGGCCGACGATGCCGAAGAAATCGCCCTGATGCACTTCGAAATTGATGTCGCGCAGCACATGCTGCTCGGTGTAGCCCTTGATGCCCTTCGTCCAGTTCAGGAAAGCCATCTTCAGACCGGTGGCCTGTTCGGTGGGCAGACGGAAGGACTTGGCCACATGGTCGACCTTGAGTACGACCGGACGTTCATCAACAGTGTTGTTGTCAGTCATCGAAACCTCGCTCATGGCTTTAGAGCACCTCCGCGAACTTGGCGCTGTACTTGCGGAACACATGGATGCCCAGCCACAGAATCACAGCGGACAGCACATACGGCAGCAGACACAGCAGCTTGTTATCCACCATGGTCCACACGGTCGGCACGTATTCCGGAGACAGCAGGTTATGGCGGATATCCATGATGGTCTGCGTGGTCGGGTTAAGCATCAGAATGTCGGCAGCCCAGGAGAACTCCTTGTTCTGCGCCACCATGGAAATCGGGTAGATGATAGGCGTGGCATAGAACATGGCCTGCAGCACCACTTCCCAGATATGGGCCACATCACGGAAATACACATACAGCGAGCCAAGAAGCAGAGCAACGCCAAGACCAAGGCAATACAGCTGGATAATGCTGAGCGGAACCAGTAGGATGCGCCAGGTGTAGTGTGCGTGGGCGAAGAAACCGAAGAGGATGACCACCACAAGGTTGATGCCCAGGGAAATCATGGAACCCATCGTGGTGGACGCCACAATGATGTAATTCGGGAAATGAATCTTGCGCAGCAGATCGCCACGATCGACGATGGCGCGCATTCCCATGCTGGTCGATTCGGAGAAGAAACTCCACAGGCAGGTGCCGCACAGCAATGAAATCGGGAAAGTCGGAGTGCCATCCGAGAACTTCAGGAACTTCACGAACACCACGTACATCACGGCGAACAGCATCAGCGGTTTCAGCACGGACCACACCATGCCCAGGAATGAGCCCTGATATCGCAGCTGGAAGTCGGTTTTCACCAGTTCCTTGAAAACCACCATCGCATAGTGGTACCTCTTCTTGAGGCTTTCGAAAAAGTCTTTCACAAACGTCCTATCCTACTCGTGCGAAGTATTTGGGTGCAAAAGCTCGTAGAGCGTCCCTCTTCGGCAGTACTCTCATATATTCTATTGAGGAAAGGACGTTTGTCTTAGTAAGGCGGAATATCTCACATGGTTCTCACAGCGGAACAGCACCATCCGAATATCAAAATCTTCGTGTCGGCGCATAAGCAAGCCACTTTCCCCGAGGGGAACAGTATTGTTCCGGTGCAGGTGGGCGCGGCGAACGCCGTGACCCGCTTTACGGACACCTTGCATGACGACGAGGGCGAGAATATCTCCACGAAAAACCCGCGGTATTGCGAGCTGACCGCACAATATTGGGCGTGGAAAAACGAGGACGCCGATTACTACGGCTTCTGCCACTACCGCAGGTACTTCGATTTCACCGATACTCCGCACAAAGAGAACGATTACGGAGAGATTATCGATTCGTATATCGATAATCACGCGCTCGCCGAATACGGTATCAACGATGATGCGATCGCTCGTGCCGTGGAAGGTTGGGACGTCATCACCACGCCGTTGAATGACGTTCGCCGTATCGGCGGATTCTCAAATCTCAAGCAGCACTGGGATGCCGACGAGCACCTGCGTTTGAAGGACCTGCGCCACATGTATGACATTCTGTGCGCGCGCCATCCCGACTACAAGGTGGACGCCGATGCCGTGCTCAATGGGAGAACCGCGGCATTCTGCAACATGTTCATCATGAAGAAGGACATCTTCTTCGAATACAACGAATGGCTGTTCCCACTGCTTGATGAGTTCGCGGCGGCAACCGATTTCAGCAGAATGGACGTGCAGACTACACGTACGGTGGGGCATCTTTCGGAACGGCTGCTCAACATCTTCATCGCTCACAAGCAGCGCACCGGCGCGCATTGGAAGGTCAAGCGACTGCAGTGCGTGCATTTCCTGCATCCGGAGCCGGCCGCCGTCCTCAAGCCGCTTGATGCCGGATACAAGAACGTGGTGCCGGTGGTGTTCGCCGCGGACAACAACTATGTGCCGATGCTCACCACCACCATCTATTCGATGCTGAAGAACGCTTCCAAAGATCGTTCATATGATGTGATCGTATTGGAACGGAATATCTCCGACGAGAACAAGCAAAACATACGTCAGTTTTTCGAACGGTTCCCAAATGCCGTGATCCGCTTCTTCGATGTGAGCCGTTACTTGGCTGGCTTCAATCTCACCACCAGCAATGCGCATATCAGCATCGAAACGTATTACCGTTTCATCATCCAGGAGGCGTTGCCGTTCTATTCGAAGCTGCTGTATCTGGATTGCGATTTGGTGGTCAATGGCGATGTCGCCGAACTGTTCGATATTGAACTTGGGGATAATGCGATTGCCGCTGTGCCCGATATCGACTTCATCGGTAATCTCAATATGAAAAACGGTGAACGGGCCGGATATGTGCGCAAGCAATTGCATATGCGCGATGCGTACGGCTACTTCCAGGCCGGCGTGCTGGTGATGAACCTCGACCGTATGCGCAAGATCCATACCGTCCACGAATGGCTGGAAATCGCCTCCGAACCCGGATACATCTATAACGACCAGGATATTTTGAACGTGGAATGCGAAGGCCTGGTCACGTACCTGGATTATTCGTGGAATGTGATGCACAACTGCGCCGGTCGTGTCAATGGCGTTTTCGATTTCGCGCCAGCCAATGTGTATAAGGCATACATGACGTCGCGTAAGGCTCCGAAAATCGTGCATTACGCCGGTTTCGACAAGCCATGGAAGAATCCATGGTGCGATTTCGCCTCGTTGTACTGGAGTTATGCGCAGGAAACGCCTTTCATGGCGCAGATGATCGCAACAATGAGTGGTGTGGAACGTCCCGCTCCGCCGGAACATCATGAGCGTGCGATCGCGGAGGACAGCCCCATCCGCAAGTACGTGGATGTACTGGCTCCGACCGGTTCCAAGCAGCGCGAGCTGATGAAGGTGGTGGCCCGCAAGGTCCAAGGTAAGCGGTGATGCTGCTGATGGTGTTTGTCCAGAATATTCCTATTTGGGCAAACACCAACAAGATAAGCTGTTGATAAATCAGTCTCTGCGGAACAGATCGCGTGTGTAGACCTTGAAAGCCACACTATTGAGATCATTGTTCCAGCGGTTAGCCACGATTACGGATGAACGTTCTTTGAATTCGCTGAGATTCTGAGTGACCTCACTGCCTTGGAAGTCGGGCTTATCTAATGTGGGCTCATAGATAAGCACGGGGAGGCCGTTGGCTTTAAACTGCCTCATCACATCTTGGATGGCGGACTGACGGAAATTGTCGGAGCCAGATTTCATGGTCAGCCGGTAAATGCCAATGACAGGATTTTGAACGTCTTTGATACGTTCCATCACCTCAGATGCAACGAACTCCTTGCGGGTGCGGTTTGCATCCACAATAGCTTCGATAAGGTTCTGCGGCACCTGATTATAGTTGGCCAGCAGTTGCTTAGTGTCCTTCGGCAGGCAGTATCCGCCATAGCCAAAGCTGGGGTTGTTATAACCGTCACCGATGCGTGGATCAAGACATACGCCATCGATGATTTCGCGGGTGTTCAGACCTCGACTTTCCGCATAGGTATCAAGTTCATTGAAATATGCCACTCGTAGAGCCAAATACGTATTAGCGAATAGCTTGATGGCTTCGGCCTCGGTGGTGCCAACCACCAGTGTGGGGATACCGGTGCTGCCGTCGCTATTCGTACGGTTGTTTTCTGAGGGGTCTGCACCTTCGGCAAGCAATGTGGCGAATTGCCGTGCTGCCTGAACGGATTCAGCATTGTTTTGCGGAGCGCCCACTACGATGCGGCTTGGATGCAGATTGTCGTATAGTGCGTGCCCTTCGCGCAAGAATTCCGGGGAGAAAAGAATGCGATCGTCATCTAGATTCTCGCGAAGTTGTTGCGTATATCCAACTGGAATAGTGGACTTAATGATAATCCAAGCGTGCGGTGAGTACTGACGCACTGCGGTAATTGCGGCTTCAACACTAGAAGTGTCGAAGTAATTCTTCTTCTCATCGTAATTTGTTGGTGTCGCAATTATTGCGAAATCGACGTCTGCGTATGCCTCTTGTGCGTTAACCGTAGCGTGGAAGTTAAGTGGACGCTCGCCGGAAGCATTTTTTTCCAGAAAATCGGTGATCACCGGGTCGACAATCGGGCTTTTGCCATTGTTGAGCAGCTCGACTTTCTTGGGGACGATATCGAGCGCGTGAACCTCGTTATGCTGAGAAAGCAGTAATGCGATAGATAACCCTACGTAGCCAGTACCAGCAACCGCAATCTTCATAAGAGTAACCTGCCTTTTGTTTTTACTACCATCTCAGGCTATTGTAGACAAATCATTGAGGTAAATCGACAAAGCCGGTATCCTTCAGATAATTCTTGCCGACGCTCATATCGTACTGAATGAGTTGATAATCATGAAGCATTGTCTTGGCTTCTTTGGAAAGCTGTTTGTTATTAATGCGATTACCTGCTGCATCAAGATAAACCGGCTCGTCTGCATTGCCCCCAGCCGACGAGGGGATAGAGATTGCCGGGATGGTTTCGTGCATCTTCGTCAGGAAAGCCAGATATGGGCTGACTTTTGCATTGAGATGTGAGGCTAGCTGAGCGGAGAAATAATTTGATGATGTGTAGGCACTGGAGGCATCATCCAGTTTGGTGCCTGACGATTTCGAAGCATCGTTAGACCAGATGAAATAATCAGTTTCATGCAGACCAAGAATATTATCTTTGCTGGAATATGCCGTGGAGTAAATCCCGGGTAGATGATCTCCATAGAATACGACGGTGATTGGCCTATCGATATGGTTGAGCTGATTCAAGAATTCAGCTGTTGCTTGATCCGTATAGCTTAGACCCTTTGTATAGGTTTCAATATTTTGTTTCTCATCATCCTGCAAATTTGAAGAAGTATCTTCATCCTTAAATTGATTATCAGGATAAAAATTCTCATAAGGCATATGGTTCTGCATGGTGACAACTTGATAGAACTTCTTCTGGTCAGAAGATGAAATCTTTTTGAGTACTTCTGAGTAGAAGGACTCATCCGAGGCATACCAAGCAGAGTCAAGTGGTCGTAGGCCTTTCAATTGTGGTGTGCCATCTGTGGCATAAAACTTCGAGAAGCCAAATTTTTTGTAATTCAAATCACGGAAGTACATGTTGCGGTTGTAAGCGTGGAATGCGATGGATGAGCCCTTTCCGTTGGCTTTGTTCCAAGCTTGATTGAGCGTAGGCGCCCATTTGAGGGATGGAACCAGCTGCTGATAGGCAATGGATAATGTGGAACTGTAATTTGCCATGGACAAGCCGGACAAAGCTTGATACTCAATATTTGCGGTGCCGCCTCCGTAGCCCGGGGAAAGCATCAGACCGGAAGTTGTTTGGGCTTTGACATGACGGATATTTGGCATTGGATCTTCGGAGAAGCTGACGCCAGGCACTCGAGTTGGATCCGAGAACGTTTCGGAAAGCACCATGATGACAGTGTTGTCGGTCATGTTCTCGGATCGGGTTTGATTAAGCTGTTTTGCCTGTTCCGTGTATTTCCGAGAGATTTTTTCCATAGCTTCTTGCGAATATCCATTGGGTTTATCCATGGTTTTTGTGTGCGCGAGACGCAGGAAATTCACAACAGGACCATTGTTCGTGGAATCTGCGAGGCCATTCCAGATCTGTGGACTATCTCCAAGATTTTTTGCGAAATCTGTTGACCAGTATCCTTCGTTGCCAAATCCCCATACGAAGGAAAAACACAGTGCGAAACTGCAGCATGCGGCTACAATGCGAGTGAGCGTGCCGGCAAGGTTCTTAATCCCGGTAAAAGGGTGACGCCAGGAACAGTAGATAACGGCATTGCGTCCATCGATAAACTGCATGATAATGCAAATGACGACAAGCCATATGACGCCGCTAACTGCTGTATTGGCAAGTCCTTGACTGCTTTGAGGGATGAAGGATGCTAACTGTCCAGTGTTGCCTCCAGTGATGAAATTAAGATCAGCCGGAAGCACGGGTTCATTGCGAGATTCAATTTTGATGTGGTTCGCCACGGCGTAAACGGTCATGACTGTGCCAAAAATCGCTGTTGCTATCCAAAAACGATTAATTATGAATATGAGCGTGAGGTAGACGACTGCGAAAATAATGAGATTAAGTAAGAAAATGTAATTCTTGTCGGACCAGATTTGACTAATAAAATGTGACAACTGTCCAACGATGCTGGATGTCTGTCTTACGGCTTCGCTGATATCCTCGCCTTTTTTGTACTCGGGTTCGGAATACATGCCCCATTGGATAAACAATGTTTCGAATGTGGTGAGGGCCATGAGAATGATTGCATAGAAAGAAAAAGAGAAACGATGGCGCTTCTTCCACAAGGCATGCGCGCTCTGGAAGAACTTGATGATGAGCTGGACGGCTTTGAGACTTGTGAAGGTATGCCATGCGTTACGCACCGTGGTCGCAGCGGTACGTGCGGCGCATGCAGTGGTGCGGGCCGCGCTGGCAATAACGTGTCCTGCTCGTTTCAAGCCATGTTCAGCAGTCGTCAGCGCTGTCCGAACCGTTTGAAGAGTGCACGGCATCGCCTGTAATGCGTGATTGCCGTTAACTTGTTCCTCTGCGGCAAAAGAGGAAGCATGCTGCTCGTCCGCAATCGCAAGAATATTCGTATCGCATGTTACGGGGGATGCTTCCGTTGTCGGTATGTAGATGCTTCGGCGCGCGGGCTTTGTATGGAGAGTGGTCTTCCGCGTATACAGCTCCGCGCGGTGACGTGCCTTGAAATAAGAGGGGGTATCTGTCATGCTCTCATCGGCCAGTGGCTGGTAGATGCCGCCGGTAAACGATTGTTTGGGATGCTTGGTGTATGAAGGCTCGAAGGCATGAACGGCAGACTGGATATAAGGCATCGTCGCTTCCTTCACGGCAAATAACCCCTTGTGTAAACGGGGGTTTATGAGCATGTAAAACCGAGCTATATATTAGCCAGTGTGTCTGGACGAGTAGGTGTCTTGATGGTAGCTGGTGGGTATCTGAATGATGAATGAAACCAAGGCATGTTCTTAAGCGCAGTCAAATAGTTATGCGATAGTGGCGGTATGAAGGGGAAGAAGATTTTTCGATGCATGCCAGTGTTGGTGGCGTTGTGCGTGTTGCTTGAAGGCATGTTTTTCATGACTATTACCAAGCCTGGTCATGTGCCGGATATTTGGACGCATGTTTATCGAATTGACTCCATACTCAACGGGGATGTAATTGCGCGGCCAGTTACTTCAAGAAGCATGTTGCATAATGCTGAGACGGGGGTAGTCGGTGGCGCGGTCGATCGCAGTTGGATGCAGTATTCCCTGGAGCAATATGACGGATATGATCCAGGAATTGTGATTCCGGAGTCTATTACTAATAACAAGGCGTCCGCAACGGTTGACCTGCCGTTCAACAATACGGCAACAAATTCACCGATTGTATATGCTCCGCAATTGCTGGGTTTTGCTGTAGGCCGATTATTTAATCTGAGATCTGGAACAACATATCGATTGGCAGAAATATGCATGATAGCTGTCTATGCATTACTCATGTACTGCGCGGTTATGACATTGCCAAAATGGCGCATTCCGGTTGGACTATTGCTATGCGTCCCTCAAATGCTTAGATTCGCCTCATTTTCCATCTCTGCGGATTCGCTGACACAAGCTGTGATGATTCTGTTCTCCTGTTTGCTGTTCCGGGGAATTATTGGTAAACGATCACAACGTGGAGCAGTGGCGCTTGCGGTAACGAGCGTGCTATTGGCAATGTGCAAGTTTGTGTACATGCCATTGGTTTTGCTGGTTATTCCGTTGATGTTTGATAGAGTTTCCGGTCGCTGGCGTGTGAATCGTGGTCGGGCTGTGCCATTGTTGATAGGCGTGGTTGCGTCTGGTATATGGACCATATTCTGGTTGGGCGTCAATGCTTGGTATACGAATTGTCCGATGCTGGTTTCGTACAAACAAATGAGCGAGCGCAAGCATGCATTGTTGACGGATCCCGTTGCCATGTTGGATGCTGTGAAGAACATCGTATGGGCGATAACGCATGCTCAATCGAATATGAATAACAGGACGGACAGCATCATGATTGCCGCGTGTTGGTTGGCAATCGTGGTTTCCGTAGTCGTGTTGGCTGTGACCAGTGTGGTGAATGCTTGTACCAAAAGCCGCCGAAAGAATCCGGTTAGGACTGCCAATGGTTCTATAAATGCATGCGGTGTGCTTTCCTTACCATACGCATGGTTGATCGCGGTGGTCTGTATCGGAGATATCCTACTGATTTACCTTGCCTTGTGGCTGCAATACGATGCGGATGGGCTAATCGGAGTCGACGGTATGCAATTCAGGTATTTCCTTCCTTATGCGCCTTTGTTTGCATTCGTAATGTTGGAATCGGGAAGGCGGTTGCTGAAACAGTGAGCGAACAGGGATTCAAACCGAAACATATTCTGGTAACAGGCGGATGCGGGTTCATCGGCGCGAATTTCGTACGGTACGTGGCGCGCAATCATCCGGACGTGCACATCACCGTGCTTGACAAGCTGACGTATGCGGGCAATCCGGCGAACATCGACGGGCTGCCGCAATCGCAGGTCGAACTTGTCATCGGCGATATCTGCGATGCGTCGCTGCTGGAACGCATCGTGCCCGGCTGCGACGCCATCGTGCATTTCGCGGCGGAATCACATAACGACAATTCCATCTTCGACCCGGAACCGTTCATCCGCACGAACGTGGAGGGCACGATGCGGCTGTTGGAGGCCGCGTGTAAATACGACGTGCGATTCCACCACATCAGCACCGACGAAGTGTACGGCGACCTGGCGTTGGACGATCCGGCGCGATTCGGCGAAAACTCGGCGTACCGCCCGTCAAGCCCGTACAGCGCGTCGAAAGCCGCGTCCGACCATCTGGTGCGCGCGTGGACGCGCACATATGGCCTGCGCGCCACCATTTCCAACTGTTCCAACAATTACGGGCCATACCAGCATGTGGAAAAATTCATTCCACGACAGATCACATCCATTCTGGAAGGCGCGCGGCCGAAACTGTACGGCACCGGCGAGAACGTGCGCGACTGGATTCATACGGAAGACCACTCTTCGGCGGTATGGGAGATTCTGACGCGCGGTCGCATCGGCGAAACGTATCTGATCGGCGCGGACGGCGAGAAAAGCAACATCGCCGTGCTGCGCATGATAATGCGGTTGATGGGGCAGCCGGAAGACGCGTTCGATTGGGTGCGCGACCGGCCGGGGCACGACCGCCGGTATGCGATCGACTCGTCCAAGCTGCGTGCCGAATTGGGTTGGAAGCCGGCGCATACGGATTTCGAAAGCGGCTTGCACGACGTGGTCGACTGGTATGCGACGCACCGCGATTGGTGGGAGCCGGCCAAAGCCGCCACCGAAGCACGCTACCGGGCACAAGGGCTGTGATTGTTGTGGACGCGGGCGCGCGATAGGTGTGGCGGGCGCGACGGGGAGAGGGGTGGTGGCGAGTGCGAGCTGAAGGGCTTATGCTGGTAGGAGAAACGTTTTACAGGGGGTAGCTGATGGCGCGAAGGGCAACGCTGAAGGATGTGGCTGCGGCGGCGGGAGTGTCCGTGACCACGGTGTCGCTGGTGCTGAATGATCGGCCGGCGCGTGTTTCCACGGAGAAACGCGAGGCGATCGCGCAGGCGGTGAAACAGTTGAACTACGTGCCCAATCAGAACGCGAGGAGCCTCGTCACCAAACAATCCAAGCTCGTGGCGCTCATCGTGCCCGACATCGAAAACCTGTTCTTCGCGGCGCTCGCCAAATGCGTGGAGGATGAGTGTGCGGCGCAGGGGTATTCGCTGATCGTGGCCAATTCGGATGATTCGCGTGAGTCGGAACAGGCTTTGCTGCGCAGGTTGACGTCACGTGGGGTGGATGGCGTGCTGCTGATTCCCGCGCGCGAATCCTGCGCGGCCGGTGCCGGCGCCGCGTTGCGTGAGGACGTGGAGCGTGTCACCTGCCCGGTGGTGCTCATCGACCGACTGACGCAATGCGGTTGGTGTGACGCGGTCGGCTTCGACAACTATCTCGGCGGTCGGCTTGCGGCCCAGTACCTGCTGGAAGGCGGGCACAAGCGCATCGGCATCGTGACCGGCGATGTGGCGGAGTCGAGCGCGGCAGACCGCCGTCGTGGATTCGCGGACGCGCTCGAACAGGCGGGGGAGCGGCTCGATCCCGCGTTGTGCGTGTCCGGCAATTACCGTTTCGACGGCGGCTATCATGCTGCCGACCAGATCATCGACGGCGGTGCGACCGCCGGGTTCTGCTGCAACGACGTGATGGCGCTCGGCTTCCGTCAGCGTATGGCGGAACGCGGGCTGCACGTCACCGAAGACATGCAGGTGATCGGCTACGACAACATTCTCAGACGATTCGGATTGGGTTTGCGCATGACCACCGTCGAACAGAGCGTGGTCGATTTGGCCGCCGCCGGCTGGGGCATGCTGGGCAGTCGAATCGACGCCGTGGTGCGTGGCGATGGCGATTCCGGTGCGGGCCGTCCGTGGCTCGCCTCGCCGCAGGTGAAGGTGTTGACGCCGAAACTGGTGCAGGCCGCTTGCGCATAACGCGCATAGCGCGTGCGATGCGTGTAATGCGTATTGCGCGTGTAACGTGGGGCGCGTATCGGAGAAAGGGGCGTTTTTCCGCCGCGACACGCACGTCGAAAGGATGATTTGGAAATCTTGATAAAACGTTTTATCATAATGTTGTGAGGTGATACAGAGACCGTACTCAACGCCACACAACAATCGCATAAAACATCGCACAAAAAAAGAACACAACAAAGGCGGCAGCCGCGCGGACGCAAACGGCCGTCACAGCCAATCAACGAGGAAGGCGCAATCATGAAGAAGCTCATTCTTGATCTCGATACCGGCGTCGACGACGCGCTCGCCATCTCCTACGCGCTGGGCAGCCCGGAAGTCGAACTCATCGGCATCACCGGCACCTACGGCAACGTGCTCGTGGAACAGGGCGTACGCAACGCGCTCGCCGTGACCGACCTGCTCGGCCACCCGGAAGTCAAGGTGTATCAGGGTTTGCCGCACTCCAGCACCACCGACCATTTCGAAGTACTGCCAATCTCCGCGTTCATCCACGGCGACAACGGCATCGGCGACGTGGAAATCCCTGATTCCAACCGCTCCGTCGAAACCGAATCCGCGGTAGACTTCATCATCGACGCAGTGAAGACCTATGGCAAGGATCTCGTCTACGTGCCGACCGGCCCGATGACCAACATCGAAGCCGCACTGAAGAAGGCTCCGGAAATCAAAGACGAAATCGGCCAGATCGTGCTCATGGGTGGCGCACTGACCGTGCCCGGTAACTGCAACGCCTGCATGGAAGCCAACATTTCGCAGGATCCGGAAGCCGCCGACTACCTGTTCCGTTCCGGCGCTCCGACCACTATGATCGGCCTCGACGTGACCCTGCAGACCCTGCTCACCTACAAGGAAACTCAGCAGTGGCGCGATCTCGGCACCAAGGCCGGCAAGTTCCTGGCCGACATGACCGACTTCTACATCAAGGCCTACGAGACTACGTCCCCGCACCTGGGCGGCTGCGGTCTGCATGATCCGCTCGCCGTCGGCGTGGCGGTGGACCCGACCCTCGTCACCACCCTTGACATCAACATGAAGGTCGATGTGGACGGCCCGACCCGCGGACGCACCATCGGCGACGAAACCCGCCTCAACGACCCGGTCAAGACCATGAAGGTCGCCGTCGGCGTGGACGTGCCGAGGTTCCTCAACGAATTCATGACCCGCATCTCCGGCCTCGCCGCCAACGCCGGGTGACCGACTGAGTGGCCGGCCAAGTGACCGACGGCAATCGCAATAATCGCAAGAAAGGAAAGCGATCATGAGCGCAACCGAAATTCTCTCCGCATTGGATCGTATCCACGGCACTGTGTCCGTGATCGGTTCCATGAACGCGGACTACACCGTCACCGCACAGCGACTGCCCGGGCCGGGCGAGACCATCACCGGCGGCCCGCTGCAGCTGCTGCCCGGCGGCAAATCCGGCAACCAGGCCGCGGCGGCCGCACGCATCGGCGCCACCGTGCAGATGTTCGGCGCGGTCGGCTCCGACAACAACGCCGACTTCCTGCTCGGAGCGCTCGGCGAAGCGGGCGTCAACACCACGCACGTGCGCCGCGTGCTCGGCCCGTCCGGCACCACCGTCATCACCGTGGACGCGCACGGCGAGAACACCATCGTGTACTCGCCCGGCTCCAACGCGCAGGTGACCGTCGACTACGTCGAATCCGTGCGTGACGCGCTGACCCACTCCACAGTGCTCGGCCTGTGCCTGGAAAGCCCCATCGAAACCGTCACCGCGGCCGCACGCATGTGCCATGAAGCGGGCGTGAAGGTGCTGCTCAACGACTCGCCGTTCACCCCGTCCCTGCCGGCGGAACTGATCGAAGCATCCGACATCCTGCTCGTCAACGAGCATGAAATGGCGCAACTGCTCGGCATCGACGAGCCGGAGAACGACGATTGGGATTCGTTCGACTGGTGGCACGCGCTTGACGAACTGCGCGGATTCGGCTTCGAACAGGCGATCGTGACGCTTGGCGGCGACGGTTCCGTGGTACTCGACGGCACCGCGGACGATCCGGAACACCGTGTCCAGCGCATCGCCCCGGTACGCGTCAAGGCCGTCGACACCACCGGCTGCGGCGATTCCTTCATGGGCACCGTGCTGGCCGGCCTGGCATCCGGACTGGCGCTGTCCGAAGCCGCCGAACTCGCCTCGTACGTTTCGGCGTACGCGGCCACCGGCTGCGGCGCGCAGGCGTCCTACGGCAACGCGGCGCAGATCCGCGAGGCGTTCGCGTCCGCCGAATAGTCCGCGTCTGCCGAATGGTCCGGCAGCCCGTAATCTGATTTTCCCCAAACCATTGGCGTTGGTATGTGCCTTCTGCGTCGATGGTTTGGGGATTTTTTGATGTTGCCGACGGCAGTTTGGAGCGGTATGGTGAAACGCTTCCGCAACGGCCGCGTGCCGTGGGCACCCGCATTGTTATATTGGAGTTTGGCTTAATTTCACGCACCGAACAATTGGGAAGGCAAGCATGTCGGCGATTCTCGAAGGCACTCCGGATAAGAAACTGGCTCTGGTGACGGGTCGCGCGTACCCCGAGCAGGCTCAGGAAACCGCAAAATACCTGGGAACCGACGTACTTGAGACCACCGCATACGATTTCGCCAACGGCGAGATGTACGTGCGCTACACCGAGCCCGTCCGTGGCGCCGACGCCTTCGTGATGCAGGCCCACACCGAGCCGATCAACAAGTGGATCATGGAGCAGCTCATCATGGTGGACGCCATGAAGCGCGCCTCCGCACGTTCCATCACCGTGGTCGCGCCGTTCCTCGGCTACTCCCGCCAGGACAAGAAGCATCAGGGCCGCGAGCCCATCACCGCACGCCTCATGTTCGACCTGTTCCGTTCCGCCGGCGCCGACCGCATCATGACGGTCGACCTGCACGCAGCCCAGGAGCAGGGCTTCTTCGACGGCCCGGTCGACCATCTGACCGCCATGCCGATCCTGCTTGACTACGTGCGCAACAGCATGCCGCTGGAGAACACCACCATCGTGTCCCCGGACGCCGGCCGCATCAAGGTTTCCGAACAGTGGGCCGCCAAGCTCGGCGGACTGCCGCTCGCCTTCATCCACAAGACCCGTGACACCACGCGCCCGAACCATGCCGAGGCACACGGCATCATCGGTGACGTGAAGGGACGCGACTGCGTGGTCGTCGACGACATGATCGACACCGCCGGCACCATCTGCGAGGCCGTGCGCACGCTGAACAACGCCGGCGCGAAGTCCGTGACGCTTGTCGCCACCCATGGCCTGCTGTCCGGTCCGGCCGTGGAGCGCCTGCGTGACTGCGGCGCCCGCGAAATCGTGCTCACCGACACCGTTCCGGTGCCCGAAGAGAAGCGCCTGCCGAACATGACCGTCCTGTCCGTGGCCCCGCTGCTGGCCGCCGGCATCCGCTCCGTGTTCGAATCCGGCTCCGTTTCTACGCTGCTCAACGGCCTGCCCGAAGACATGCGTCCGCGCAACATCTACGCCTGATATTTCGTGCGATTGCCATACGGCTATCGTGATATTTCAGGATTTATTACGATTTTTTGCGATTAAGCCCCGCTTGCGAGCGGGGCTTTTTGCTTGCCTCCGCACGTGATTTCGCGCCCGGCAGACGCCGTTTCGATACGTCGCGGCGTCGGGGTAGCCTGTACAAGTTGCCATCAATCGTATCCATATGTTCATTGCGACTTATCGATGCCTGAAGGCAGCACGCATACACACTCCTGCCATGGAAGGTCCATGGCCGATAGTCCGAAGGAGGTGGGTGATGTCTGCGCATAAGTACGAACTGATGTTCATTGCTGATCCTGAGCTGGATGAGCGCGGTCTGAAGAAGCTGACCGAGCAGTATCTGGAAACTGTCACCAAGGAAGGCGGTGCCGTCGAGAACATCGACATCTGGGGCCGTCGCAAGCTTGCCTACGAAATCGCCGGCAAGACCGAAGGTAACTACGTCGTGGTCAACTACTCCGCTGAGCCGGCCACCAGCGACGAACTCGATCGTCTGCTGAACCTGAACGAATCCGTCATCCGTACGAAGATTCTTCGCAAGTAAGTAAACCAAGCTTTCTAAGCTGCAAAGTAAGTAGGTAACGACATGGCAGGTGAAACTGTAATCACCGTGGTGGGCAACCTCACGGCCGATCCGGAAATTCGTACCATTGGCAGCGGCGCCGCCGTCGCCAGCTTTACGATCGCCTCCACTCCGCGCACCTGGAACCGTAACTCGAACCAGTTCGAAGACGGTCAGGCCCTGTTCCTGCGCTGCTCCGCGTGGCGCGACATGGCCGAACATTGCGCGCAGAGTCTGTCCAAGGGCATGCGCGTCATCGCGCAAGGCCGTCTGCAGCAGCGTTCCTACCAGGCGCAGGACGGTTCCCAGCGAACCGTCATCGAGATGCAGGTCGACGAAATCGGCCCGTCCCTGCGCTACGCGACCGCCCAGGTGACCCGTCAAAGCTCGTCCGGCAACGGAGGCTTCAGCGGCAATCGCGGCGGCTACAACAACGCCAACAACAACGGCGGTTTCGGCGGCAACAACGGCGGATATCAGGGCGGCTCCAGCTATGCTGGCGGCGCCGGATATCAGGGTGGAGCCTCCGCTCCGGTCAACGCCGCTCCCGCACAGTCCGCTCCGGCCTCGGACCCGTGGTCAAGCTCGGATAACTCCGGCTCGTCCTTCGGTTCCTTCGGCGCGTCCCAGTCCTTCGGAGGTTCCTCCGAATTCGGCGGCGACAGCGACGAACCGGAATTCTGACGGACCGAAACCCGTCCGCAACATAGGCGAACAGCGAAACAAGCAGCTTAATCGCAGTATTTCCAGATTTTAAGGAGAACATCAAGATGTCACGCAAGAGGCCGCAGCCGCCGGTCAAGCCGTTTAAGAAGAAGCCGAATCCACTGAAGGCCGCCAAGGTCACCGAGATCGATTACAAGGACGTCGCCCTGCTGCGTAAGTTCATCTCCGATCGCGGCAAGATTCGTTCCCGTCGTATCACCGGTGTCACCGTGCAGGAGCAGCGCGAGATCTCCAAGGCTATCAAGAACGCCCGCGAGATGGCCCTGCTGCCGTACGCCACGTCCGGCCGCTGATCTTAGAGAGGTTTGAACAATGGCTGAAACTAAGGTTATTCTCACCAAGTCCGTCAACCACCTGGGTCACCCGGGTGACGTCGTGGCCGTCAAGTCCGGCTACGCCCGCAACTACCTGTTCCCGCAGGGCCTGGCTTTCGCTTGGTCCAAGGGTGCCGCCGCCCAGATCGAGGCCATGAAGCGCGCTCGTCTGGCCAAGGCCGTCGCCACCCGCGAAGAGGCTGTTGCCGCCAAGGAAATCATCGAGGGTTCCACCGTCGAAATCGCTGCCAAGGTCTCCGAGTCCGGCAAGCTGTTCGGCGGCATCTCCGCAGAGAAGATCGCCATCGCGCTCTCCTCCAAGGTTGAGGTCAACCCGAAGAACATCACCGTTGAGCCGATCAAGACCACCGGTGACTTCCCGGCAACCGTCGCCCTGCACCCGGAAATCACCGCCAACTTCTTCGTGAAGGTCGTCGCTGAGTGATTTCGCCCCATTCACCGCTCGACGTCCTTACGGACCGGCGGTGAATGACTTCAGGCTGAAACACGTCTGAGCTTAAGCATCGAAAATCCCCCGTACCGATTGGTGCGGGGGATTTTCCTATATCCGCTCTTTAGTCGGCATCAGTCCTCATCGTCAATCGTGACGCTGAGCTTGCCATCCCTGATGCTGAAGCTGCCGTTGACGGTGAAGTGGGTGCTGTCGTCCTGAGACTCCCACGAATCGTCGAAATGCTTCTCTTCATACGTGCACTTCGCCTTGCCCTGCCGGGTGGAGAACGTGCCGTAATCGAGATCGATGTCGGACAGTTTCGGATAGACGCTGATGGACCACGCGAAGTTGCGGTAGTAGTCCTCGTCGTACAGGTCGAAGCCGAACGGGCAGCCTTCCGGCGCGTAGTCGGTGGACTTCGCGCATTCGTCCAGCTTGGCGTTCACGGCCTTGCTCAAGTCCTCCTTAAGCTTGGCCGTAGGCATGATCTTGAGATCGGCGGCATCGGAGTCCGCGTTCGTGCGCACCATGGTGATGCCGCTGGTGACATACCCCGACTTGCCGATCGACACCTTGTACGAACCCGGGTAGACGCGCAACGTCCACGTGCTGCTGTCCGACTTCTCCGCATTCTTCGCGGTCACGTCAACACCGTTGACGGACAACGATTCCACGGCATTGGGCACCGACACGGTGATGGTCTTGAGCAGTGGGCTCGAGATCTTCCAATTCGGGAACAGCAGGAACTTCGACCCGTCCTTGTTGATGGTGAGCGAATCGTTGACGTTCTTGCCGTTCAGCGAATACGTCACGTTGACCTTGGCCACGCCTTCGACGGTTTTGACACTATCGATATGCGGGTTGGCGATCGTGGCGTTGTCGGCCTTCGCTACGGTGTCGGACAGCAGCTTGAGCTGGTCCTTGCCCACCTGCGGATCGGCGATGCCATTGGCTTTGCCATACTTGCCGTCGGCAATCGCCGTCAGATAGCTCTGCGCCACGGATTTCGCGCTGAAGACGGTCGAGTTGAGCACACCGTAGACAATGCCCAACACAATCAGGGCACCGATCACGATGCCGCCGATAAGGATCGTCTTCTTAGTTTTTGGGTCGAGCGGCTGACCTGCCCCCGGAGCTGCGACCGGCATAGAAGCCGTGCCTGCTGGCGATTGCGGCAGCGGCACCGCACCCGTTGCCGTGTTGCCCGTTGTCGTATTGGGCATGGACGTCGGGGCGACCGGTTGTGGAACGGCCTGTGAAACAGGCGTTGCGGTGGGCGCGGGCATTGGCGCAGCCGGCGTCGCGGGCTGGGGGACCGATGCGGCCGGAGCTGCCGGAGTAGTTGGATTGGCCGGCTGTGCGGCAGCCGAAGCCGTCGGCATGGTCGCTGTTGCGGTCGTGCCGCTCGCCGTGGCAGAGGTCTTCTTCATGCCGTAGGACGGATCGCAGGACTTGACGTAATCGACCACGTTCTGCGGGGTCTGCTGCACGGTGCCACCGACAATGATCCGCCACATGCCCGGCAGGGACGCCACCAGCGTCGGACCGAACGTCATCGCGGCCACCTCGATCAGGAACGCCCAGATGCCGGCGACGAGGAAATACCACATCGGGGTCGTCATCGACATGCTGGACGAGGCGTATCCCGCCGCGAAATAAGTGAACAGGAACTCCGCGGCCAGCCAGAACACCATCGCGGCCACCGGAGCCTTCCACGTATGCTGCCAGCCCGCGTAATACGGGTCGTACATATTGCGCGCGGTCTCACGCAGCGCGATATAGAACGTGGCAAGCAGGAACAGCACGAAGCAGATCCACAGAATCCAGCCATACTGGCTGAGGGAGGACACGTTGAACAACGTGATCGTATGGACGCTGTAGCTGGACGTCGAGAAGGCGATGCCGCCGAACGAGGACAGCGAAATCAGCATAAGCGGCAGAGCCGGGAACAGCAGCGGAACCAGCAGCAGACCGCCTGCGCCGAGATGGTTCGCGGCGGACATGGCGATCGTCGCCACCAGGCCAAGCACCAGGAACAGCACGCCGTAGATCGCAAACGATTCGACCAGCGTGCGCACGAAGCCACGAGCGCGGTGCGCCCAACGCCAAGCGGCGGAGAAGACGTTACCCGAATCGCCCGCATACTGTGCCAACGCGTAGCCGGCCAGCGCACCGGCCGCCGACAGCAGGAACGCCATGCAGAACGTGCGGAAGGACACGCCGGAAAGCGACGCGGAAGCGGAATAGTCGCTGTAGGAACCACCCACCGTCACCGGGAAGATGGCGGCGAAGACCAGCAGCACCAGGCCGGACAGCACGCCGACGATCAGCGAGCTGATGACGCCCGTCCACTTGAAACGAAGCGCGAACCTGCGTGCCAGCATGTATGCGCCGAACGCGGCGCCGATCGCCAATGCCACGCCGGGCAGTCCGACCGGCAGCGTCACGCTGACGTGCGAGGCGTCAATGCCGAGATTGCTCAGCGAGAAGCCCTGGGAGCTGGTTTTGAGATTCAGCGAACCGCCAACGCCGAGCGTCATCACGGTGAAGAGAATCTGGAAGAAATTCGGGCCGGAGCCGGACACACCGTTGTTGCCCAGGAAGGAGGCGGTGTCGGAAAAGCCCGGAATGCCGGCAAGCCCGTTGCTGGCCGCGGCATTGCCCATGAAGAAGACGATCGATGCGAGCAGCGCGAACACCACGCTCGCGCCGAGACCGATGCCGAGGCTGGCGCCCATGGTCTTCATGGACTGCGGTGTGGTCAGCGCGGTGATGGTGGGATCGGCCGCCGGACGGGCGATTTGCTGGGTCGGCTGGCTTGGCTGCGGCGCTGCTGCCGGCTGCGGGGCCGGGGACGGCGCATACTGGAACTGCTGCGTCGGCGCGGCCTGTGGTGCCACCGTTTGCGTTGCCTGCGCCTGAGCGGTCGGCTGTGCTTGCGCCGCCGGTTGCGGTGTGGTGGGCTGCGGGACGGTGGTTTGCGGAGCTGCCGGTGCGGCGCTATTGGGCAGCGGGACGGCAGCGGTCGGCATCATCTGCGGGGCCGGTGCCATGTGCGGCGCGGAAGACAGCATGGTGCCGTCATCGGATTCCGGCGCGGCCGGCGCTTGCGGTGCCGCCGCGGTCGTTTGGGTGAGCGGTGAGCCGCACGAGGCGCAGAATTTAGCGCCTTCGATGGTCGGCTGACCGCAATTTGGGCATGCCATAGGTAAGCCTTTCTCCTTCTTGATGCGCGTCATATACTCCTGTGACGCGCCATGGTCCTTATTATAAAGGGCCTCTGGCGCGCCGACGGGCTCGACGATGATGCGTGCTATTCGGCTCGCCGCGGTGGAAATGTGTGATGGAAAAGTTCGTGCCGTTGACTGTCGGAGTGGTTGCATTGCGCCAGAATGTGAAGAAAATGTGATTACTTGGATTTTAGGGCGCCATCGCGCCGCATTTTTCGTCGTATGACGCGATGTGCACCATAGATGGCGATTTGCTGAAAACGTTGGAAAATAGCGGTTTTATGATTGCGACACGCCGAGGGTTGCGTTCTTTCCGATTCTGAGTATATTTACTCCATGTGCTCAGCGAGAACAAAAACCTCGCCAAGACCAATGCCCCTTTAGCTCAGTTGGTTAGAGCAGCTGACTCTTAATCAGCGTGTCCAGGGTTCGAATCCCTGAGGGGGCACAGACAAGACCCAAGCCAATGGCTTGGGTCTTTTTCGTATTTCGGACATGTGTCCACCCAAAGCCGCGTTACTTCCTCCGTACGGAGTAAAGTAGTGCGCTGTTGTCCGCCCAGAGCGGAATCGCAATTCATCTCGAATCGCACGAATCGTAAGAATCGCCAAGAGAAGAAGCAACAGAGGAAACTGCAGTGGAATACACACTCTTCACCAAGCTTGCCGCGGAATTCGTCGGCACCGCCGTGCTGATGGTCTTCGGCAACGGCGCTGTCGCCAACGCGGAACTGAAAAACACCAAGGGCTACCATGCCGGCTGGCTGAACATCGCCATGGGCTACGGCTTCGGCGTCATGTTCCCGGTCCTGATGTTCGGCGGCGTCTCCGGCGCCCACATCAACCCGGCCATGACCCTCGCGCAGGCCGTCAACGGCATGTTCCCGTGGAACGAGGTCCTGCCGTACATCATCGCCCAGCTGCTCGGCGCAGTGGCGGGCCAGCTCATCGTGTACGTCACCTACCTGCCGCACTACAAGGACACCGACGATGCCGAAGCCATCCTCGGCACCTTCTGCACCACCGACGCGCACAACGACCGCGTGAACTACTTCCTCAACGAGTTCTTCGGCACCTTCATGCTGGTGCTCGGCGCCCTGTGCTGCCTGTCCCTGCCGTGGGGCAAGGCGAACCCGGCCGCCGCATCCATCGT
>ERZ780149.718-NODE-718-length-41477-cov-5.067235_pt1 | contig 41477 bp, 32 predicted proteins | sample MGYA00511367_ERZ780149 | MGnify/ENA primary metagenome ERZ780149 (study PRJEB29588, sample SAMEA2153852) | human gut metagenome | biome: human gut; feature: human-associated habitat; material: faeces | place: Denmark | collected 2008/2010 ... | reverse complement strand
CTGGCTCAGGTAGCGCGGATGGAGGGTCTTGGGTTTGTCCATGGTGGAACGATACCAGTCCACCAGGGGTTTCTCGTTCCTTCCCGTGGCGCGCGTCCTGCCGTTGCGCCACGCCTTGCCGGTGCGTTTCGAGACGCCGACCGCGTGCGCGGCCTGGGTGAAGTTCATGCCTTCCTCGTCCAGCAGGCGCACGTACTCGGCGCGTCTCGCCTCGCACATCAGCTTCCTCGTCGGATATTCGACGCCGTTGAACGTCCAACGGTGTTCCCCGCCACGGTCTTCGTTTCGGTGGCTTCTGGTCACCTGACCCTCCTTGCGGTAGGTCAGGTGTTGCAACGATCACTAGAACCCGCCGAATATACAGGCGGCGGCACCGATGCCTATCACATCACCGGGAAACGATGACGACACCGGGGAAAACCATCAGCCCACACTGCGGAAAAACACTGCCGAACCTGTCGAACAAACATTGAAGCAAAACACTTCATGATCCGGTTGACGCGGCGGCGGGACAGCGTCACGCCCTCGTGCCCCAGGGCGTGCCTGATCTTCCTGGCCCCGTACACCTTGCCGCTGTCCCTCCACACGCGCTCCACATCCTTCTCGTAAGGGTCGGCGCGTTCGGCCTCGGGGTGTTCGAGCACCCAGTAGCAGGTCGACTTGGCAACGCCCAGGATCCCGCACTGCGCCGATACCGGGCAGCGGCCGGCGTCGGACCGTATCACGCCTGCTTTCGTGCGAATACCGGCGCCGCTTGTTCTGAAACATCGACCTCCATCTCCAGCTGCCTGTCGCGTTTCCGCAATTCGATCAGCTCGTTCTCCTCGGGAGTGCGGTTGTCGGCCGCTTTCGTGGAGCCGCTGTTACGTATCCCCTGCACCCAACGCCGCAGCGTGGAACGCGGGATGCCGTACTCCGCCCTGATCTGCGACGACGGCTTGCCGTTCCCGTTACGACTGCACGATCTGCCTCTTGAACTCCTCCTCGTAATGACGGGGACGATTCGGATCGGCCATGATGATCAACTCCTTCGTTGTCATGTCCCGCATGAACCAGTCCGATACATTGTAGCCAATCCAGTCGTCGCTCACATGGAAGACATCCACACGCTCACACGGCCCACTTTCTATTGAATAGACACACTCCAAGGAAGGATTCACCGACAACATGAAACGTCTGGCCGAAGAGGACGATGCCGTCCGACTCGTCTCGTTCGATGATGAAGCCTATGTTCGGTTTACCGTAACCCGAGGAGGGTGTTTCCGCGGGGTGCCCCCCCTCCTTGTAGGATATGGGGGTATGGCTGATGAAGTTTTCTCTCCGAAGAACGTTATTGTGACCGGTGGCTGTGGTTTTATCGGTTCAAATTTCGTGCATTACGTGTATGACCATCATCCTGATGTGCATGTGACGGTCCTGGATGCGTTGACGTATGCGGGCAACCTGGAGAACATCAGGGGCATCCTGGGCGACCGCGTGGAGTTCGTGCACGGCAACATCTGCGACGCGGAACTGCTCGACAAGTTGGTTCCTGGTCATGATGCGATCGTGCATTACGCGGCGGAGTCGCATAACGACAACTCGATCGCGAATCCGGAGCCGTTCCTGAAGACCAACGTGGAGGGCACGTTCCGCCTGTTGGAGGCGGCCCGCAAGTACGATGTGCGCTACCATCACGTGAGCACGGACGAGGTGTACGGCGACCTGGCCCTGGACGATCCGGCCAAGTTCACGGAGGAGACCCCGTATCATCCCTCGAGCCCGTACAGCTCGACGAAGGCGAGCTCGGACCTGCTGGTGCGTGCCTGGCACCGCACGTTCGGCATCCGCGCCACGATCTCGAACTGCTCGAACAACTACGGCCCGTACCAGCATGTGGAGAAGTTCATTCCCCGTCAGATCACGAACATCCTCGAGGGGCTGAAGCCGAAGCTGTACGGCAACGGGGAGAACGTGCGTGACTGGATCCACACGGACGACCATTCGACGGGCGTGTGGGCGATCCTGACGAAGGGCCGTATCGGCGAGACGTACCTGATCGGCGCGGACGGCGAACGCAACAACATCACCGTGCTGCGTGACATCCTGACCGTGATGGGCAAGTCACCCGATGATTTCGATTGGGTGAAGGACCGTCCGGGTCATGACCGCCGTTACGCGATCGATTCGACGAAGCTCAGGACCGAACTGGGTTGGGAGCCGACGCATACGGACTTCCAGAAGGGCCTGGAGCGCACGATCGAGTGGTATACGGAGAACCGCGCGTGGTGGGAGCCCGCGAAGGCCGCCACCGAGGCCAAGTACAAGCAGCAGGGACAGTGATCGGGTATGGCGTTTGATTTCGAGAAGGAGCTGAAGGTCACGGAGACGAACATCCCGGGGCTTTTGGTGTTCGATCTGCCGGTTCATGGCGATAACCGCGGCTGGTTCAAGGAGAACTGGCAGCGTGCGAAGATGATGGGTCTGGGTCTGCCGGATTTCGGCCCGGTGCAGAACAACATCAGCTTCAACGCGACGAAGGGCGTGACGCGCGGCATCCACGCGGAGCCATGGGACAAGTACATCAGCATCGCGACCGGTGAGATATTCGGCGCGTGGGTCGATTTGCGTCCGGGCGAGAGCTTCGGCCAGGTGTACACGACCCGTTTGGACCCGTCCAAGGCAATCTACGTGCCTCGCGGCGTGGGCAACAGCTTCCAGGCCTTGCAGGACGGGACCGTGTACACGTATCTGGTGAACGCGCACTGGAGTCTGGAACAGAAGAAGACGTACACGTTCGTCAACCTCGCCGACCCGGAACTCGACATCCACTGGCCCATCCCGCTGGAGGAAAGCGAACGCTCCGAGGCGGACCTGCACCATCCGATGCTCAAGGACGCGAAGCCCATGAGCCCGAAGCGCACCTTGGTGACGGGCTGCAACGGCCAGTTGGGCCATGCGATCCGCGCCTACGCGGAAGCCCATGGCCTTGAGGGCTTCGAGTACACGGACATCGACGAGTTCGACTTCTCCGACCCGAAGGCGTACGACAAGTACGATTGGAGCCTGTACGGGACGATCATCAACGCGGGCGCCTACACGGCCGTCGACAGGTCCGAAACGGCCGGGGGCCGTCCGGTCGCGTGGAAGGCGAACGCGCAGGGCCCGGCTTTGCTCGCCAGGGTCGCGAAGGACCATCACATCACGCTCGTGCACGTGAGCTCGGACTACGTGTTCGACGGCGTTCGGGAGGAGCACACGGAGGACGAGCCGTTCGCCCCCCTGGGCGTGTACGGCCAGACCAAGGCCGCGGGCGACATCGCCGTCGGGAACGCGCCCGAGCATTACATCCTGCGCTCGAGCTGGGTGATCGGCGAAGGCCACAACTTCGTGAAGACCATGATGATGCTCTCGAACAAGGTCGCCGACCCGGAGGACAAGCTCGATCAGGTGACGGTGGTGGACGACCAGTACGGCCGCCTGACCTTCACCAGTGACATGGCCGGGGCGATCTTCCACCTGCTCGACACGCACGCCCCCTACGGTACCTACAACCTGACCGGTTCCGGCACCGTGAAGTCCTGGGCGGACATCGCCCGGGAGGTGTTCGACCTGACGAACGGCAACGGAAGCAAGGTCAAGCCCATCAGCACCGACCAGTACTTCGCCAACGCGACCAGTCCCGTCAGCCCCCGCCCCACCAACTCCGCCCTCGACCTGACCAAAATCACCGAGACCGGATACACACCCGCCAACTGGGAAGAAACCCTCAAAACATACGTGGAAAAGGAACTCGGCCGATAATTCGGCTTTCCAAGAGCATGTGATTGGCCAGCTGCTTTCACTGCAGTGAATTACTCAATCACATGCTCTTTTCGCTGAGCGCAGCAAGTGTAGGATACACTGCTTGCGCAAATCGTGTGTCATATTTGCAAGGGGGTGGAAATCCCTGCAACTGCGGGGTCCTCGTCTCTCGTTTCATTTGGTTTGCTTGTTATACTGAACAAGCCTGCATAAAGAACTCGCGGAAGGAACCATCGGAAAGCATGAAAGGCATTATTCTTGCGGGCGGGTCGGGCACCCGTCTTTACCCGTTGACGACGGTCACCTCGAAGCAGCTGCTTCCCGTGTATGACAAGCCGATGATTTACTACCCGCTGAGTGTGCTGATGTTGGCGGGCATCCGTGACATCCTGATTATCAGCACGCCCAAGGACCTGCCGAACTTCGAGAGGCTGCTGGGCGACGGCTCACATTACGGCGTGCATTTCAGTTATAAAGTGCAGCCCTCTCCAGACGGCTTGGCCCAGGCGTTCTTGCTAGGTGAGGAATTCATCGATGGCGAGCCGTGCGCCTTGGTGTTGGGCGACAACATCTTCTACGGCAACGGGTTGGGCTCCACCTTGTCCAAAGCGGTGGCCAAGGCCGAGCGTGGCGAGGGCGCGAGCGTGTTCGGCTACTACGTGGATGATCCTGAACGGTATGGCGTGGTCGAGTTCGACCGTGACGGCAAGGCCGTATCCATCGAGGAGAAGCCGGCTCATCCGAAGTCGCATTATGCGGTGACCGGACTGTATTTCTATGACGAACATGTGGTGGAGTACGCGAAGCAGATTCGCCCGTCGGCTCGTGGTGAGCTGGAGATCACGGACCTCAACCGGATGTATCTGGACGCTGGCATGTTGAATGTGCGTACCCTGGGGCGCGGCTACGCGTGGCTGGACACGGGCACGATGGACTCCCTGTACGAGGCCGGCGAATTCGTGCGCACGGTGCAGCGCGCGCAGGGCCTGCCCATCGCGGTCGTGGAGGAGATCGCGTACGAGAACGGATGGATTAGCTGCGACGAGTTACTGGAATCAGCGGAACGTTACGGCAAAAGTCCTTACGGCCAACATTTGAAAGACGTCGCCGAAGGCAAGATTATGCTCGTTTCCAATCGGTAGTGAAAGTAGTGGGACTGAGAGTCCGACGATATGATGCGAATATGGATGAGGCGGCATCCCCTGAACGGGAATGCCGCCTCATCCATATTCTCGTGCCGAAGTTGCTCATCGGAGCGAGAGGCGCATGATATGCGTTAGTCGTTGGATTAGTCGCGCTTGAACAAGTCGCGGGTGTAGACCTTGTCGGCCACATCGTTGAGGTCGTTGTTCCAACGGTTGGCGACGATGGCGTCTGCCTTGGCCTTGAACTCGGCGAGATCGTGGGTTACGGGGCTGCCGAAGAAGTCGGGCTTGTCGAGGGTGGGCTCGTAAACGATTACGGTGACGCCCTTGCCCTTGAGCCGCTTCATCACGCCCTGGATTGCGGACTGGCGGAAGTTGTCGGACCCGGATTTCATGGTCAAGCGGTAGATGCCCACAACCGGTTCCTTGACGCCGTCGACAAGCTGCAGGATCTCGTCGGAGACGAAGTCCTTGCGGGTGCGGTTAGCCTCCACGATGGCCTCGATGAGGTTCTGTGGCACGGCCGCGTAGTTTGCAAGTAGCTGTTTGGTGTCCTTGGGCAGGCAGTAGCCGCCGTAGCCGAAGCTCGGGTTGTTATATCCGTCGCCGATGCGCGGGTCGAGGCATACGCCGTTGATGATTGCGCGCGTGTCGAGATCGCGGGACTCGGCGTAGGTGTCGAGTTCATTGAAGTAGGCCACGCGTAATGCCAGGTACGTGTTGGCGAACAGCTTGATGGCCTCGGCCTCGGTGGTGCCGACCACGAGCTCGGGAATACCCGTGGAGCCGTTCGCATTATGACGCTCGGCCTCGGCGGGGTCAGCACCTTGGGCGAGCAGACCCGCGAATGTCTTCGCAGCGGCCACGGCGGCCTCATCGTCCTGAGGGGCTCCAACCACGATACGGCTCGGGTGCAGGTTGTCGTACAAGGCGTGGCCCTCGCGCAGGAACTCCGGGGAGAAGATGATGTGGTCGTCATGCAGGCGTTCGCGCAACTGCAGGGTGTAGCCCACCGGAATCGTGGACTTGATGACGATCCATGCGTGGGGCGAGTGCTCGCGCACTGCCGCGACCGCGGCCTCTACGCTGGAGGTGTCAAAGTAGTTGCGCTTCTCGTCATAATTCGTGGGCGTGGCGACTACCGCGTAGTCGGCATCCGTGTATGCCTGGGCCGGGTCCAGCGTGGCCTGGAAGTTCAGTGGGCGCTCGCCCGAGGCGTTGCGGTCGAGGAACGCCGTGATCTCCTTGTCCACAATCGGGCTCTTGCCGGCGTTGAGCAGATCCACCTTCTCCGGCACGATGTCCAGCGCGTGCACTTCATGATGCTGGCTGAGCAGCAACGCCACGGACAAACCCACATAACCGGTTCCGGCAACCGCAATCTTCATTGATGCATCCTCTCATAATCAAGATATCTAAACGTTACGTAACCTCTCCATCATAGACATGTGCCTGCCAATACCTATGAAAGTTCCATTGCTTTTGTCGGAAAGCATTGTCGGCATTCGGATGAGATTATGAATTTCTTTGTGCGGCGGATCTCACTAGGGTACCCCTATATTTATGCGATTATGTTGTTCAACTTAATCGGATAGATGGTGCGTTGAACGAAGGGGAGTGCGTTCAAGTAATATGGACTCTCAGAAAACGAACACGACTTGTGGAAGGTTTGCTTGCTATGGCCGGTGCGCCGAATAATTCTGAAACCGCCCAGTATCCCGATCTCGTCATCGTCGGCGCGGGCCTGTTCGGCCTGACGGTGGCGCAGCAGGCGGTGGAGCACACCGGCGCCCGTGTGCACATCATCGATATCCGTGACCACATCGGCGGCAACGCCTACTCGTATATGGATGAGGAGACCGGCGCGGAGATCCACAAGTACGGCGCGCACTTGTTCCACACCTCCAACAAGCGCGTCTGGGACTACGTGAACCGTTTCACGAGCTTCACGAACTACGTGCACCGCGTGTATGCCACCCATGACGGCGAGGTCTACCCGCTGCCCATCAACCTCGGCACCATCAACCAGTTCTTCCATGCGCATTACACGCCGGCCGAGGCGCAGAAGCTTATCGCCGGGCAGGCGGGCGAGCTGGCCGGCACCGATCCGGCCAACCTGAACGACAAAGGCATCCAGCTCATCGGCCGCCCGCTGTACGAGGCGTTCATCAAGAACTACACCGGCAAGCAGTGGCAGACCGACCCGTCCGAGCTGCCGGCCGCCATCATCAAGCGCCTGCCCGTGCGCTTCAACTACGACAACCGCTACTTCAAGGACACGTGGGAGGGCCTGCCCGCCGACGGCTACACCGCGTGGATGGAGAAGATGATCGACGACCCGCGCATCACCGTGGAGCTCGGCGTCGACTTCTTCGACGAATCCCAGCCGTACAACAAGACCGCGCTCAAGGCCGCGGGCGTGCCGGTGGTGTACACGGGCCCGGTGGACCGTTACTTCGACTATGAGCTCGGCGACCTGAAGTGGCGCACGGTCGACTTCAAGGAGGTCCGCTACGACGAAGGCGACCACTTCGGCTGCCCGGTGATGAACTTCTCCGACGCGGACGTACCCTACACCCGCGCCATCGAATTCAAGAACTTCAACCCGGAGCGCCACGATGCCCAGAACCCGAACAAGACCGTGGTGTGGGAGGAATACAGCCGTTTCGCCGAGCGTGGCGACGAGCCGTACTACCCGGTCAACACGGATGCGGACAAGGCACTGTACGCCCAGTACGAGGCCAAGGCCAAGGCCGAGCCGAACACCGTGTTCGGCGGTCGCCTGGGCACGTACAAGTACTACGACATGCACAACGTGATCGACACCGCCCTGACCGCTTACGAGGAGCAAGTCGCACCGCTGCTGAAGAAGTAGACCGTCGTTTCGCCAGAGGATTAACGATTGAGCCTGAAACCGACTGAATATTGCTGAGGCAATAGCCGGTTTCAGGCTTTTGTGTTTTTTGGAAGCCAAATTTCCTGGGGTGCTTAAGGCTCGCCACGAGGAGTACAGTTGTCTGTAACGCACAATGTGGCGCGTAAGACGAGGGGCGCATCTCGCAAGTGGGGTGCGATGCAGTTGAAGGAGTGCATGTCATGACTGATCCGAATGTCAATCCGAACGGCCAGGTGCCGTGGCAGCAAGCTGACGCCAATCCGACTGAGCCGTTAAATGCGATGACGGCGGAAACGGGAACCGCCGCCAACAATGCTCCGACCCAAGCAATCGCAGCGGGCGAGCAGCCCACTCAAGCGTTCACTCCTGTTGAACAGCCTACGCAGGCGTTTACACCTGCCGAGCAGCCCACCCAGCCTTTTGCGCCGGCCAATCAGCCGGTACCGCCTACGCAGGCTTTGCCACCAGTGACTCCTGCCGCTGCGCCCGCGCCCGCACCGGCAGCGCCCGCGCCTGCGCCCGCACCGGCAGCACCCAATTCGCCCTATCCGGGGGCGGCTCCGGCAGGCGGATCGGTTCCTCCGGTCTACGGCAGCGTCAGTGCTCCGGTATATCCGGGCGGCGGGGCCGTGCCTCCGCAAACGCCCTATAACCCGTATATGCAAGGCGGCCAACCGAACGGCCAGCCGGGATGGTCTGGTTCTTACGGCAGTGTGCCGCCTGAAGCGAACCAGAAGTACAACGGTCTGGCTATTGCCGGTTTTATCTGCTCGTTCCTTGTCTCACTCCTCGGTCTGATCCTGAGCATCGTGGGCCTCAACCAGATTAAGAAACAGGGCGGCAAGGGCAAGGGCTTGGCCATCGCCGGCATCATCATCAGTGCGGCGGGCATGGTGATACAGGTAATACTGGTCATCGCGCTGATCGTCGGCGGTGCCTCGTATGCCAGCAAGGCTATAGATGAGGCGAAAACCGATTCCTTCTATAGTCAGTCCTCTTCGGGCAACGGTGATAGCAGCGATAAGAGCAAAGCTCAAGATAATCTTGACGATGCGCTGGACGACACGTTGGGCGAAACCCATGACGATCTAACCGACGGCGATTATGGGCTGTACGATTCGATTCAGGATTTCGTCGACTCTTTGGAATTCAAGGACTCCATTGAATCCGAAGCGGATACGTTTGCAGACACCGGCATCACCTTCAACTACCGTGTCGACGGTGACACCTTGGTGTACGAGTACGTGCTCGACGACAGCTATGCCTCGCTAGGCGATACCGCCGCTTCCTCACTGGATGCTATGGACAGCACCTATCAATCCACCGCGAATCTGCTGGGCTCGATGTGCAAGACCTCCAGCGGCAAGGCATCATTGCGCGTCATCATGCACACGCAAAGCGGCCAGTCGCTGTATGACAAAACCTGGACCGAAAAGTAGCAATCCCAGCGAACGTGCGTTTTGGTCGATTGAAGGCCGGTCTGCTTGCTCCTTGGACGGATGCTTCTGCGGAAGGAACCGCCAAGGAGTAGGCTTACAGGCATGAGACTCGCACGTTTTTCTTTGAATGATTCGCCGCGCTACGCCTTCGTGCAGAAGGACGAAACGGACGGCAAGGACTACCTCATCGAACTGGACGGCCATCCGCTGGCCGGCGACCAGGTCAAGCCCACCGGCACTCGTTACCCGGTCGACGGCGATGGCATCCGTCTGCTCTCCCCGGTCATCCCCTCCAAGGTTTACGGTCTGGCCAAGAACTATGAGGCCCACGCCCAGTTCATGCACGAGGCCGGCCACTCCGAAATCGCCCACGCGCCGGAAGACATGGTGATCTTCACCAAGCCGTCCACCTCGGTAATCGGCCCCGACGACCCGATTGTGTACCCGGCCTGCTCCAAGGACATGAACTTCGAGCCGGAAGTGGCCGTGGTGATGGGCCGTATCGCCAAGAACGTGACCGTCGAGAACGCGATGGATTACGTGCTCGGCTTCACCTGCGTCAATGATGTGACGTTGCGCGATCTGCAGGGCATCGACCCCACGTGGACGCGCGCCAAGGGCTTCGATACCTCCTGTCCGCTTGGCCCGTGGATCGTGATGCGTGACGACCTCGACTGGAAGGACGCCAAGATTTCCTTCACGCTGAACGGCGAGGATGTGCCGATGGCGTCTGGCACCACCGCGAACCTGATTCACGGCATCCCCGAGCAGATTGCCGCCATTTCGTCGTTCTCCCCGCTGCTGCCTGGCGACGTCATCATGACCGGCACCCCGAACGCCTCCGGCCACCTCGACCCAGGCGACGAGACCATCGTGCACGTCGAAGGCATCGGTGATCTGCGCAACGTAATCGTTCGGGCGTGACTCGTTCTGGCTCCCCTCTCTGAGGGGAACCGTCCAGGCGGAGAAGCTGACTGAGGGAGCCAAGAACGCGCCTTACGCTCCCGGCAGAAGTGCGTGCAGGGCGGTCATCACCACCAGGCTGATGATGGCCGTCACTGTCAGCGAGAAGCCGGCGAGTTTGGCGTTGCCGGTCAGCGAATCGGTGAACTTAGTTGAGAAAATCGTGATCGGGGCGAAGGAGCCCAGCACGATGATCTCGCGAATCCTCATGTCAAACTGCCGACCGCGCCGAGACGCCGGGACAGTTCCGTGCCGGCAAGCCGCAGCTTGGTCTTAAGCGACCGCTCCTGTTCGGGGCGCAGCGATCCGCTCACGAAAGTGAGAGCCAGCCCGGCGATGGGAAAGTCGTTGTAGTCGCGCACAGCGACGGCGTATGAATCAAAGCCGGGCGTCACGTCTCCGTGTTCCTCGGCAAAACCGGTGCGTTGGGTTTCGGCGAGCGTTGCCTCCAGCTCCTTGGGCGATTTGGGGCCGATGCCGGTGCGGTCGGTGAACGCCTGACGATTGGGATATAGCGCGCGGACCTGATTGCGGGGGAGTGCGGACAGAATGGCCCGCCCGGTGGCGGTCAGGTGACTGGGTAGGCGCACGCCCACGCCTGACACTAGCGGCGGGCGATGCGCGGCGCGCTCCTCAATCACATAAATGATTTCGTTGCCGTGCAGCACGGCCAGATGTCCGTTTTCGCCGGTCTCGTCAACAAGACGCGCCAACACCGGATGCGCGACCTGCGATACACGATGTTGGCGAGAATAGGCCGATCCCAGCTCGAAAGTCTTGAGTCCGATGCCGTACGCGCGCTGCTCGGCAAGGCGGGTGACCAGTCCGTGACGCTCCAAAATCTCCAACAATTGGTACACCGTGGAGCGCGGAATGCCGAGTTCGCGAGCGAGCGTGGCGGCTTGCGTCTGACCATTGCTCGCGATGAACTCGAGGATGTCGAGCGTACGGTCGGCCGCCGGAGCCAGCGAGACACGTGGCGCGGATGATGATGTCTGATGTTCCCGTTCTGATGGCTTCACCTGCGCCCGCTTGACGGTACGTGGCTCGGTGAAGGCGTATTGCTGCGAGGCATGGCTCATATTTCCATCACCTTACATGTCTGAGATTTCAGACACAAGATGGACGAAGTGGCTTATGGCGGGCATCCGACTGAGGTGAAATGGCCAAGGTTTGATTACTCGGGGAGCGATTGGTCGCGTTTGCGTCGCCTGCTGTTGATGGGCAGGTGCGGTGAGCGAATGCGGGCAGTCGCGGATCCCCGGCGAAGCATGTGCCGCATATGTCGTATATGCGGAATGCGGCACATATATAGAAAGGTATGAGCATGGCAGAGCAGACGGTCACCGTAGGTGTTGGAGCGCTGAGCATCGAGGACGTTATCGCCGTAGCGCGCGGCGGTGCCAAAGTGGCGATTTCGGACGAATCGAAGCATGAGATGGCGCTGAGTCGCGCGGTTATCGATCATTTGGCCGACGACACCGTGCCGCATTACGGTATCTCCACCGGATTCGGCGCGCTCGCCTCCACCTCCATCCCCAAGGAACAGCGTGCGCAGCTGCAGAAAAGTCTGATTCGCTCGCATGCCGCCGGTGCCGGACCGGAAGTGGAGCGTGAGGTGGTGCGCGGCCTGCTGGTGCTGCGCCTGAGCACCCTGTGCACCGGACGCACCGGTGTGCGCCCGGAAACCGCGCAGGTCTACGCCGATATGCTGAACGCCGGCATCACCCCGGTGGTCTACGAATACGGTTCACTCGGATGCTCCGGTGATTTGGCGCCGCTCGCAGCCTGTGCTTTGGTGGCGATGGGTGAAGGCGAGGCCCGCAACGCTGACGGCCTCAAGATCGGCGGCGGCGAAGCGCTGCGTGCGGCCGGCATCACGCCCGTCGATTTGAAAGAGAAGGAAGGACTGGCGCTGGTCAACGGCACCGACGGCATGCTCGGCATGTTGTGTATGGCCATCACCGATCTGCGCCTGCTACTCAAGACGGCGGACATCGCCGCCGCGATGAGCGTGGAAGGCATGCTCGGCAACGACCGCGTGTTCGCCGCCGACTTGCAGGCGCTGCGTCCGCATCGCGGCCAAGGCGATTCCGCCGCGAACATCGTCCGCATGCTCAAGGGCTCCGGTCTGATCGAGGCCGGCCGCCCGGGCTCCACCGTGCGTGTGCAGGACGCCTACTCGCTGCGCTGCACCCCGCAGGTGCACGGCGCCGCCCGCGACACCGTGGAATACGCGGCCTCCGTGGCGGGCGTGGAACTCGCCCCCGCCATCGACAACCCGTGCGTCACGCTGGACGGCCGTGTGGAGTCCAACGGCAACTTCCATGGCGCGCCGTTGGCCTATGTGCTCGATTTCCTGGCGATTCCGACCGCCGACGTAGCCTCTATCTCCGAGCGTCGTACCGACCGCTTCCTTGACGTGGCGCGCAACCGCGGCCTGCCGGCGTTCCTGGCTGGTGACCCGGGCGTGGACTCCGGTTTCATGATCGCCCAGTACACCGCCGCCGGCATCGTCTCCGAAATGAAGCGCAACGCCGTGCCCGCCTCGGTCGATTCGATTCCGAGCTCCGCCATGCAAGAAGATCACGTGTCGATGGGCTGGGCCGCCGCCCGCAAGCTGCGCCGGTCGATTCCGGCCTTTGCGCGCGTGCTGGCCGTGGAACTGCTGTGCTCCTGCCGCTCCTTCGACTTCCGCAAGCCGTACCGTCCGGGTGCGGCGGGCGCCGCCGTATACCGCGTGGTGCGCCAGTACGCCAACGAAATCGGCCCCGACGTACGCGATACCTGGACCACCCCGCAGATTGAGGGCGTGGCCGAGGCGATTCTCTCCGGCGAAGTCCTCGCCGCCGCCGAATCCGCCGTCGGCGCACTGAAGTAGCGGCTGCCCAAGCTTCCTCATCAGAGGGGGCTACTAGTCACCCTCCCCACCAAAATCCAAAACTTGAGTCATATGCACTCAAGTTTTGGGAATAGAATGGGTTCCAGGTCGGTTGACCATATCAGACAACGACAAGCTGCGGTCTGTCGCAACGCTCGCAGGGCTTTCGAAGCCCGCGAGCCGCACTGCGCAGACCGCATGATATGGAGGAATACGATATGGAACAGAAGTTCACCACTATGGCCCAAGAAGCCGTCGGCGACGCGATTCAGAGTGCGTCCGCCGCAGGAAACGCGCAGGTCGAGACCCTGCACGTCATGGATGCGCTGCTGCGCCAGGAAAACGGCGTGGCGCGCTCTCTGATCGAGGCCGCGGGCGGGGACCCGCAGGCCATCGGCGCGGCGGTGCGCAACGCTTTGGTCGCGCTGCCGAGCGCATCCGGATCCAGCACCTCGCAGCCACAGGCCAGCCGCCAGCTGACCGCCGCCATCGCCCAGGCTGAGAAGGAAATGCAGCAGATGGGCGACGAATACGTCTCCACCGAACATCTGCTTATCGGCATCGCGGCCAGCAAGCCGAACCAGTCGGCCGAAATCTTGGAGAAGAACGGCGTCACCGCAGCCTCCCTGCGCAAGGCCGTACCCGGCGTGCGTGGTGGCGCGAAGGTCACCAGCCCGGACGCGGAAGGCTCGTACAAGGCCCTAGAGAAGTACTCCACCGACCTGACGGCCGCCGCCAAGGAAGGCAAGCTGGACCCGGTCATCGGACGTGACCAGGAAATCCGCCGCGTGATTCAGATCCTCTCCCGTCGTACCAAGAACAACCCGGTGCTGATTGGCGAGCCCGGCGTCGGCAAGACCGCCGTCGTGGAGGGTTTGGCCCAGCGTATCGTGGCGGGCGACGTGCCCACCACCCTGCAAGGCAAGAAGCTCATCTCCCTTGACTTGGGCTCCATGGTGGCCGGTTCGAAGTACCGTGGCGAGTTCGAGGAGCGCCTGAAGAGCGTCCTGAACGAAATCAAGAATGCGGATGGTCAGATCATCACCTTCATCGATGAGATCCACACCATCGTCGGCGCGGGTGCGGCCGAAGGCTCGATGGATGCCGGCAATATGTTGAAGCCCATGCTGGCCCGTGGCGAGCTGCGCCTGATCGGCGCGACCACGCTGGACGAGTACCGCGAGAACATCGAGAAGGATCCGGCGCTGGAGCGTCGTTTCCAGCAGGTGTTCGTGGGTGAGCCGAGCGTGGAAGACACCATCGCCATTCTGCGTGGTCTGAAGCAGCGTTACGAGGCGCACCATAAGGTAACGATCGGCGACGACGCGCTGGTTGCCGCCGCGACCCTCTCGAACCGTTACATTTCGGGTCGTCAGCTGCCGGACAAGGCCATCGATCTGGTCGATGAGGCGGCCGCTCACCTGCGTATGGAGCTCGACTCCTCGCCTGAGGAGATCGATGAGCTGCAGCGCAAGGTGACCCGTCTTGAAATGGAGGAAATGCAGCTCAAGAAGGCCGAGGATCCTGCGTCCAAGGAGCGTCTGGGCAAGCTGCAAGCCGAACTTGCGGACACCCGTGAGAAGCTCAGCGGTCTCAAGGCGCGTTGGGATGCGGAACAGGCTGGCCACAACAAGGTCGGCGACCTGCGTGCCAAGCTCGACGACCTGCGCGTGCAGGCGGATAAGTATACCCGTGAAGGCAACTTGGCGGAGGCCTCGAAGATTCTGTACGGCGAGATTCCGTCCATTCAGAAGGAGCTTGCCGCCGCGGAGAGCGCGGATGCTGAATCTGCTGATGCCAGCGCGGCCAACCCGGCCGATGAGCCGATGGTCCCGGACCGTGTGGACGCCGACTCGGTGGCTGAGATCGTCTCCGACTGGACCGGCATTCCCGTCGGCCGCCTGATGCAGGGCGAAAACGAGAAGCTGCTGCACATGGAGGACTACCTCGGCAAGCGTGTGATCGGCCAGAAGGAAGCCATCGCCGCCGTGTCCGACGCGGTGCGCCGTTCGCGTGCCGGCATCTCCGACCCGAACCGTCCGACCGGATCGTTCCTGTTCCTCGGCCCCACCGGTGTGGGCAAGACCGAACTGGCCAAGGCGCTCGCCGACTTCCTGTTCGACGACGAGAAGGCCATGGTCCGCATCGACATGTCCGAATACATGGAGAAGGCTTCGGTCTCGCGCCTGATTGGCGCGGCGCCGGGCTACGTGGGCTACGAGCAGGGCGGCCAGCTGACCGAGGCCGTGCGCCGTCGCCCGTATTCCGTGGTGCTGTTCGACGAGGTCGAGAAGGCCAACCCGGAGATCTTCGACGTGCTGCTGCAGGTACTTGACGATGGTCGCCTGACCGATGGCCAGGGAAGGACCGTGGACTTCAAGAACACGATCCTGATTATGACCTCTAACCTCGGCTCGCAGTTCCTCGTGAACGAGGACATGGACGCCGACGCCAAGAAAAAGGCCGTGATGGACGCTGTCCACATGAACTTCAAGCCGGAGTTCCTGAACCGTCTGGACGACATCGTCATGTTCCACCCGCTTACGCGCGAGGAGCTTGGCGGCATCGTGGATATCCAGGTGGCTGGCGTGTCCCAGCGTCTGACCGATCGCCGCATCACGCTGGACGTCACCGACTCGGCTCGCGAATGGCTGGCCAACACCGGTTACGACCCGGCTTATGGCGCTCGTCCGCTGCGCCGCCTGGTACAGACCGAAGTGGGCGACCAGCTGGCCCGTATGCTGCTGGCCGGCAAGGTCCACGACGGTGACACCGTGCTCGTCGACCAGACCGGCGGCGAACATCTGGAGCTCTCCGCCTGGGCCAGCGACCAGATTGTCTCCGACAATCCGGACGTGAGCGTGGACAACGTCACCGAAGACAAGTGACAATCACTGGCTCCCCTCTCTGAGCAAAGCTGTCAGCGAAGCTGACTGAGGGGAGTTCGGGCTGGCGAGCTTCACTATATTGGCTCTCCTCTGAGGAGGAGAGCCTTTTCGCTACCATGGTGCTGAACTTCATACGAGGAGGGCCAGTGACTGGACGATTCGCGCCGACGCCGTCGGGGCGCATGCATATCGGCAACGTGTACGCCATGTTGGGTGCATGGCTTTCGGCCCGCTCGCGTGGCGACCGCATGCTGATGCGTATCGAGGACGTGGACAAGCTGCGTGTGGTCGCCGGTGCGGACCAGCTCATGATGGATGACCTGCATTGGCTCGGCCTCGACTGGGATGGCGAACCGATGTTCCAATCCCAGCGCACTGAACGATACGAATACGCTCTCGAATGCCTGCGCTCGCAAGGTGTGCTGTACCCCTGTTTCTGCTCGCGTGCCGACATTCGCGCCGCCTCGGCCCCCAACGAGGGCGACGGCTTCATGGTGTACCCCGGCACGTGCCGCCGCCTGCTGCACGACCATCCCGACGAGGTCCGTGCCCGTTTGGTTCGCGGCGACCAGCATTCCATCCGTATCGCCATGCCGGAATCGGCAGCGGGAGAAAAGCAACGTACAGTGCCTGACGATTCCGCTGCGCTGTCGGGAGCCGTGCCGCCGGAACAGCAGGGCGATGCCGGAATCGTTGATGGTGTCGCATGCTTTAACGACCGTGTCTATAGTCCACAGCACTACGATTTGGCCCGCGAGGTAGGCGATTCCGTGATTCGCCGAGCCGATGGACTGTTCGGCTATCAACTGGTCGTGGTCGTGGATGACCTCGATATGGGTGTTGATGATATCGTGCGCGGCCGTGATCTGCTGCGCTCCACCGCGCTGCAAATGTGGATTCGCCAGTGTCTGTTGGCTGGCGGCTTTGAGCCGGAATGCGGCAACACGGAAAAGCCTCTCGCCGAGCACCCCGAGTATGCGCACCTGCCGCTTATCGACAATGCGGCCGGCCGGCGTTTAGCCAAGCGCGAACGTTCGCTGGATATGGGAGCCTTGCGCGCCCGCAACGTAACCCCCGAGCAAATCATCGGATACTGCGCCTGGCTGCTGCGTCTGCAACCCACTCCAATTCCTTGCAAACCCGCCGATCTGCTGGCAGATTTCAGCTGGGAGCCACTGCGCGCCAACCACCTGGACCGCGCGCTGAAACCGGATGATCCAACCACTCCACAATGGCTGGCAGAAGCGTTAGGCTAGAGGCAGCCCAACAGGAAGGATTCCAATGTCGTCGAAGCTCTGGAGAAACGTGGCGCTGGCAGGCGTGGCCGCCGCCGGTGCTGCCGTGTGGGCCGTGGCCCCGCGCACGTTCAATGACAAGCGTCGTAATTTCGTGCCCTCCATTCCGGAGGTATGGTATGCCCATCGTGGCTTGCATGATGCGGGTTCTGGTTTGGTCGGCTATACCGATATCGCTGATTATGGTGGGGATAATCCGGTTAGCGCCCAAGCCGATACCACTGAGCGATCCATCGCCGAAAACGATGATTATGTGTCGCTTGCCCGTCGCATGGCTGTCAAGGCCGGCTACGGCAGTGCGGATATGACCGGTCCGATTGCTCCCGAAAACTCGCTGGCCGCGTTCGCCGCCGCCTGCGAGGCTGGCTATGGCATCGAACTCGACGTGCAGCTTACGCTCGACGGCCAAGTGGTCGTGGTCCATGACGCCGATTTGTTGCGCGTGGCCGGCGATCCGCGCCGCATCGAAGACCTGACTTACGACGAACTCGCCCGTATTCCGCTCTTCCCGAACGGCGAGTCAGGCGATTTGAAGGCCGAACCGTTGCCGGGTGCCGACGCGAACCCGCCGCTGGTGGTCACGCCGTCCGCCGCGCCGAAGGGGTACTACCAGCATGTGCCGCTGTTCTCCGATGTGCTGGACGTGGTGGCCGGCCGGGCTCCGCTGATTGTGGAATACAAGTTCAGCAACAACAGGGCTTGGGATGAGCGTAGCGAAGAGCTCATGGAAAAGGGCCACGCCTTGCTTGAGGCGTATGACGGCCCGTACGTGATCGAATCCTTCCACCCGGGCGCGGTGAATTGGTACAAGGAGCATCACCCTGAGGTGTGCCGCGGTCAGCTGAGCTGGCCGGCGAAGCTGAGCAAGAATGGTGCGGCTGAATGGGCCGCCGGCTTACTGGCGTTCGACTGGCTGTCTCGTCCTGATTTCGTGGCTTATGACTGGACCGGTGGCGCTTCGCCGCAAGTCAAGCTCGCTCGTTCGATGGGTGCGATGCCGGTTTCATGGACCGTGCGCAGCAGCGATGAACTCGCCCAGTGCGCCCCCTACTTCGACCGCCACATCTTCGAAGCGTTCGTCCCCGACGCAGTGTGAGGTTGAGGGCGTTATTGATGCGCCCATGGGGTGGTTACAGGCTCATCGGGCGGTAACTTGCCCATGGGGCGGTTTGAAGAATATGTGAAACCGCGGAATTAAGCCATTTTGGCATACCGCCCCATGAGGATTTTGCCGCCTCATGGGGCAATTACCGCCCCATGGGGGATTTCCCGCCCCATGAGGTATGGCGTTTTACTTGTGATACGGCTCGCCAGCGTTGATTTTATAAGCGCGATAGATCTGCTCCAGCAGAATCACGCGCATAAGCTGATGCGGGAACGTCATCTTCGAGAAACTCAGCAGAAAATCAGCACGACGCAGAATCGCGTCGTCAAGGCCGATTGAACCGCCGATGACCAGCTGAATATGGCTGGTGCCACGCAATCCAAGGTCGTTGATTTTGGCGGCCAATTCTTCACTGGACAGCTGCTTGCCATTGATGGCAAGGGCAATAACAAACGCGCCGTCCTTCAGATGCTTGGCGATGCGTTCGCCTTCTCTGGCCTTGATCTGTCGGTCAACGCCTTCGGAGGCATGGTCAGGCGTTTTCTCATCTGCCACTTCAATGATGTTGAGCTTGCAGTAGCGCGAAAGTCGCTTGGAATACTCGTCAATGGCGTCGCGAAGGTAACGCTCCTTCACGCGCCCCGGCGCAATAATGTCGATTTGCATAGATGTTCCGTTATGTTGGCTCCCCTCGGGGAGGGGAGCCAGGGAAATCAGTCAATTACGCCATAGAGACGGTCACCGGCGTCGCCGAGTCCCGGCACGATGTAGCACTTGTCGTTAAGACGTTCGTCGACCGCGCACACCACGACCTTGAAGTCGATGGACGGGTCGATGTGCTCCTCGACGTACTTGATGCCTTCGGGGGCCGCGATGATGTTGATCGCGGTCACGTCCTTGGCGCCGCGCTCGGCCAGGTAGTGCGTGGCGGCGACCAGCGTTCCGCCGGTGGCGAGCATCGGGTCGATGAGGAAGCACTGGCGGCCGGACAGGTCCTCGGGCAGACGGTTCGCGTACGTCACCTGCTGGGTGGGGTGCTCCTCGTCGCGCTTCATGCCCAGGAAGCCGACTTCAGCAGTCGGAATCAGGCGGGTCATGCCGTCGAGCATGCCCAAGCCAGCGCGCAGCACCGGCACGATGATCGGGCGCGGGGAGGCGAGCTTCTTGCCGGTCATCGGGGCGACCGGCGTCTCGATCGGCGCGGCCACCACGGACAGGTTGCGGGTGGCCTCGTAGGCCTCAAGCATCACGAGTTCGGAGACGAGCTCGCGGAAGGTGGAGGAGGGGGTGTTCTTGTCGCGCAGCACGGTGAGCTTGTGCTCGACCAGCGGATGATTCAAAACATGGAGTTCCATGATTCCCAGCCTAGTCCAAGTTTGCCGACCTGCCGAATTGGTAATGGCGCGGCTTGCTTATCGGATTGGATTTGTGGGTGATTCGACTTTTTGCTGCGATAGGCCAGTTGCAGCAGGACAATGCCCTGTCCGTGCCGAGATCTGCCTCTGATACCTCTGAGAGGGTAAAGCGTAAAAAACAACACGGTGTAAAACAGGGAATGAAACTGGTGTAAAACCGGGAATGAGATAGGTGTAAAATCGGGAATGAAACTGGTGTAAAATCTATATTGTTAGAACGATAGAACTGGGAAAGGCTGCAATATGAACGATTTGAGTGGTCGCGATGGTACCTTGACCAGGCCTGATTATCGTTCACGCGTGGTAGATAGCAGATTAAGTAAACTGCTCAAGGCGTTCGGTGCAGTGGAAATCGTTGGGCCGAAATGGTGCGGCAAGACATGGACCGCGCTCTCCCGGTCTCGAAGCGTTGATCGTCTGGATGATGTGGCAGTTTTCGCGGCCGCCCAAACCGATCCTGCATTGGTGCTGATGGGGGAGGAGCCCCATCTGGTGGACGAATGGCAAGATGTACCGCAAATTTGGGATGCCGCTCGTCGCCATATAGATGACAATGCGAACCGCAAGGGGCAGCTGATTCTTACAGGTTCGGCTATTCCAAAGGATCGTGACGCCATTCATCACAGCGGCACTGGTCGCATTGCTCGTCTGCGCATGTGGCCCATGAGCTTGGCTGAATCCGGAGAATCCACGGGCGCGGTCAGCCTATCCGATTTGTTCGAGGGGAAATTCGAGCCTGCCGAATGCAATACGAGTATCGAAGACATCGCCAGATGGTGTTGCCGTGGCGGATGGCCCGCGAATCTTGAGCTAGACGATGAATTCGCCTTGGAAATCCCGGGCGAATATATCGCAAGTGTGCTGGATATCAGCGTGCCGAAGATGAAGAAGAATCCTGAAACTGCACGAGCTTTGATGCGAGCTCTTGCCGTGAACATCTCGCAGGCACCAAAATATGCGACGCTGGCTGCGGATATGGCATATGGCGATGAGCGGCGTGAGCCGGATACGCAGACGGTGAAGAGCTATTTGGAAATGTTCAAGGACTTGTACCTTCTGACGGATTTGGAGGGTTGGGAGCCGCCACTCCGCGCAAAGAGTCGTGTGCGAACCAAGCCCAAGCGATATTTCGTGGATCCTTCGTTGCCTGCTGCGGTTTTAGGTGCCGCGCCGAATACTCTGATGCGCGATACACAGACGCTCGGCGATCTGTTTGAAACGCTGTGCATTCGTGATTTGAATGTATATCTGTCGGCTATGCCGGGTGCCGGGAATCGCATTGCGTATTACCGCGATGACAAGGGGCTTGAAGTTGATGTCATTATCGAGTTGTCTGACGGCAGGTGGGGTGCCATCGAAATAAAACTCAGTGACCTTAAGGTGAACGATGACAATGCGGATAAGCTCAAATCCTTCCGCAACAAAATCTGCGGCAATCCCATGGCTCAGGTCCGAGACCCCGAATTCATGATGTTCCTTACCGGCCGAGGTGGGAAGGCCTATCGCCGCAATGACGGCATACTGGTCGTGCCCATCGCAACGCTCGGGGCGTGAATCTGGTAAAAGAAAAGAAGCGCCGAACCGCGAAAGCGCCTGTCGGCGCAAGGGCCGCTCGCGGCGGCAAAAAATGGAGCCCGGGGCTTAAGCACGGTCCGACGCGGATACTTAGTATAGCTTGCGATGGGTCTCGCCGCGCCGGGGAAGGGGTGGCGTTGGCCGGTAGCTGATTGTTGGGGTGCGGTCGGTGGGTTTCTCCCTCAGTCATGGGCATCGCCCGTGACAGCTCCCTCATCAGAGGGAGCCTGGAGCGGGGTTACTCCAACCGTCCGCGACGCCAGAGGTTGGCACCGTGTTGGAAATCCTTGGCGGTGGCCATGAGGCTGCCGGCGGTGTGCATAAGGCGGGCGGCTTTGGTGCGCACGGCCTTCTCATCGGCATCCGAGGAGAAGCCGCCGTTGGCCTCGGCCCGGGTCACCATGCGCCGCGCCTCCACGCGCAAGCCCAACGCCACCACATCGGTAAACGCCGCCGCACGCTCAAGCGCCACGGCAAAATCGCCCACAAAAGCACCGGAGAGAATCGAATCGGCCAATCGCACGATGTCATCTTCACTGGGAGCCTGATCCACGCCGGCGATGGCGGAGGCGGTAGTGGCCACCGGCTCCGCCAAGCGCCACAGATGCGCGATTGAGTCGCGATTCGATCGCATCCACGTACGCAACATATACAGTCGCCACAGCACACCAGGCAGCGAATCCGGCTCGGTATCGCTCCATAGTTCGGCGATTTCATCCACGCCGACCGTCTCCACCAACGTGAGCACCCGCTCAACAACCGCCGGGTCTTCGCTATGGCGCACACGATCCAGCAATGCGGCAGCAGACAGATGACTCATCTCGCTCAACGCCTGCGGGTCCATGCCACCGGCCAATCCATCGGCCACAGCCGGGTCGAGCTGAGCCGGGCGCGAGGGGCGTGAAGAACCCATGCGAGCAGGTCCGAATGCCGCTCCGGCCGCACGCAACGAGCCGAAGCCCGGGCCCAGACTGCCGGCGGCACCATTGTGCGCGGCATGAGCTGCAGCGGCAGCGGCCGAGGAGTTGGATGAATCAGGAAATGCGGGTCTAGTAGACAAGCGGTTGAACCTTCTGAATATCGATGATTTTGGGACCATGAGGCGTCGGAGTGACGAACAGCGCCACCGCCGTGCCGGTCGGCATGAACGGTGTCTTGGCGATCAGGCGTTTGCTCAGAGACGGCGTAACGCACATGCTGCGCAGGTGTCCGAACATACCACCAATCACCGGCCGGTGCATGCATATCGCTATGGGCTGACGGCGCTCAAGTGCGAACTCGATTTCGCTGAGTAGACACTCCCATGCGGTGTCCGGCGCAGCGGCGTATGCATCTTCGGTGAGCGGATCGAGATGAACCATGTCTCGTCCGGTCTGCCACGCGAACATCTCCAACGTCTCCTGGCAGCGCACCCAAGGCGACGTGGCCAGTCGGGTCGGATTGAAACACGCCAGCTCGCGGTTCAGCGCGTATGCCGCAGCCGCGCCGCGCGGCGTGATCGGACGGTTCGCGTCCGAACCCTTCCACAGCTTGCGCGCTTCCGCTTTGCCGTGGCGCACGATAATCACCGGCACCGCGTCCAGTGCACCTTCTTCGACCCGATCAACGAATAGCGCGAGGATGTCCTTATCGGTGGAATGGCTGAGCTTCTTGCGGGCCTCGGCCGGCGTCAGCCACAAAACTTCGTCGATTTCGCCGATGTCCGCCCGATGCACCGGGCCAAACGCATGGGTACGCCGCAGGTTGTCGATGGCGCTGATCGGCGTGGCCATCCAGAACTGGATGTGCTTGGTGTCCGCCGACCGATCCTTGGTATGGCGCTGTTTGCGGCCCTCTTCGGACAGCGGGTACTCGATGTCGCCCAGATAGGGACCGAGCTCCACGGGCAGGCCCGATTCCTCGCCGATCTCGCGCACGGCGGCATGCCGGTGTGATTCGTTTGGGTCGACCTTGCCTTTCGGCCAGCTCCAGTCGTCGTATTTCGGGCGATGCACGATGCACAGTTCGATGCGGTTGAGTACGTTGTCCGCTGTGGCTGGGCTGTCGGCCTGCGCCGGGTCCGGGGTGGAAGCCGCGTCCGATGCGCCGGGTGCTGCCGTGGTCTCGCCGTCAGAATCCGTGGTGTTCGCGATGATGGTGCCATCGGTGGCAATATTGGATTTCACTGATGGAGATGATGCCCGCGTCGGCTCGGCATCATCCTTCCACCGGTACAGAATACCGCCGGCGGCTTCCACGATTCGTCTCATACTGTTCGTACCCATCTCTTGTATTGTAGGTCACGTTGGACCGCTGCTACGTAGTTTTTGCGCGCTGAACAACGATGCCCGGCATCCTCTCGAAAGAGGAGCCGGGCATCGTACCCACCCTCAGTCAGCTCGTGCTGACAGGGAGCATCGAATGAAATCAGTTGTGCGAATTGGGGCGGCGCTGGTGCTTGCGAATCAGATATTCCTGACTGTCGACCAGCGGGCGGCCCTCGTCGTCCTTGGTGTGCAGCACATACGTGCCGTCGGGCTGCATGTGCCAGCTCATGGTGGAGTCGGCCATCTGCAGGTCCACGTACTTGATGAGCCCGTCGACCTGCTCCGGGGCGGTGACACGCACCAGAGCCTCCACACGGCGGTCAAGGTTACGGTGCATGAGGTCAGCCGAACCGATGTAGACCTCCGGGCCGGAAGCCGGGCCCTCGCCGATCTGCGGGCCGTCCGCATTGCAGAAGGCGTAGATGCGGGAGTGCTCCAGGAAGCGGCCGAGAATCGAACGTACGCGGATGTTCTCGGACAGGCCGGGAACGCCGGGCTTCAGAGCGCAGATGCCGCGTTCGACGATGTCGATCTTCACGCCGGCCTGAGAGGCACGGTACAGGGCGTCGATGGTCTTCTCGTCCACGATGGAGTTGACCTTGATCTTGATCCAGGCCTCCTTGCCGGCGCGGGCGGCGTCCTCCTCGCGGCGGATGCGCTGAATCAGGCCGGTGCGCACGGTACGCGGGGCCACCAGCAGACGGTGGAAGCTGGACTTCGGCGCGTAACCAGAGAGCTGGTTGAACAGACGAGTCAGATCCTGGCCGACCACCGGGTCGCAGGTCAGCAGACCCAGATCGGTGTACAGTCGCGCGGTCTTCGGGTTGTAGTTGCCGGTGCCTACGTGGCAGTAGCGGCGCAGACCGTCCGCTTCCTGACGCACGACCTCGATGAGCTTGCAGTGGGTCTTCAAGCCCACGATGCCGTACACCACGTGCACGCCGGCGCGTTCGAGCTTGCGGGCCCACGCGATGTTGGCGTCCTCGTCGAAACGAGCCTTGATTTCCACCAAAGCCAGCACCTGCTTGCCGGCATGAGCGGCGTCGATCAGGGCGTCGATGATCGGCGAGTTGGAGCTGGTGCGGTACAGGGTCTGCTTGATGGCCAGCACCTTCGGGTCCGCGGCGGCCTGCGCAAGGAAGGCCTGCACGGAAGTGGAGAAGGAGTCATAGGGGTGATGCAGCAGGATGTCGCGCTCGCGGATGGCAGCGAAAATATCCTGTGCGCGGGAGGACTCGACCTCGGCGATCTGACGGTTCGTGGTCGGCACGAACGGACGGTTCTTCAGGTCCGGGCGGTCCACGCTGCCGAGCTCAAAGAGCACGGTCAGGTCCAGCGGGCTGGGCAGACGGTATACCTCGTCCTGGCTCACGCCGAGCTGGTCGGCGAGCAGCTGGGAGAGGAAGGGGCTCGTGGTGTCCGTGATCTCCAGTCGGATCGGCGGTCCGAAGCGGCGGCGCAGCAGCTCCTTCTCCATGGCGTTGAGCAGGTTCTCGGCGTCATCCTCTTCCACGTCGATGTCCTCGTTACGAGTCACGCGGAAGGAGCGGGCCTCCTTGATGATCATGCCCGGGAACAGGGATTCCAGATGCGCGGCGATGAGCTTTTCCATGGCGATGAAGCCGTAACGCTCGTCCTTGGACTCCTCATCGGTCATGTCGTCCACCGGCACCAGGCGCGGCAGGTTGCCCGGGATCTTGACGCGGGCGAAGTGCGACTTGCCGGAGGCCGGGTTCTCCACAATCACGGCCAGGTTGATGGAACCGCCGGAAATGTAGGGGAACGGGTGGGCCGGATCCACGGCGAGCGGCGTCAGGACCGGGAACACCTGCTGGCGGTAGTAGCGCGAGAGGCGCTCCTGCTCGGAGGATGTGAGCTTGTCCCACGTCAGCAGGACGATGCGCTCCTTCTCCAATTCCGGCAGAATGGTGTCGATCGTGTAATGTGCGTGCTCGTCTTGCAGACGGTGTGCGGTCTCGCTGATCGCGCGCAGCTGCTGACGCGGGCTCAGGCCGGCGGCAGACGGCACGGCGATGCCCGAGTCGATACGGCGCTTCAGGCCGGCGACGCGGACCATGAAGAACTCGTCAAGGTTCGAGGCGAAGATCGCGGCGAAGTTGGCGCGCTCGAGCAGGGGCATGTCTTCGTTCTCCGCACATTCGAGCACGCGCTGGTTGAACTTGAGCCAGCTGAGCTCGCGGTCGAAGAAACGGTCCTTGGGCAGCGGTGCCTCGCCTTCCTGATCGACGCGGCGGTCGTTGTTGTCGTTTTCGGCAATATGCTCTGCGATTTGGCTGCGCAGAATTGCCTTCGAGGGTGCGTCAAATATCTGTGCCATAGCTTATATCGTAAGCTTTGGCGTGGCCGGAAAACGACTGAACGCGCCAGAATTCAACGGGTGTTCATGTTAGTTCGGTGTTGGTTGGTTTTGAGTGTGCTAGCGTCGCTCGCGACACGCCGTGAGCGGCGGTGAAACGAACGAAATCGAACATCGGACGGGTTCGATGTGAACGGTTCAGCTCGTTTTCCGATAGCCAGAAAGTGCGATTGAACAGTTGTGATAAAAAACGCACAACGACTCTCTGCAGGTTGCGAGAAACGGGAGTGATGAATAGATTATGAGGTACAAGAACAACTGAACAGAGCAGAGCCCACAAATAGTGTATGGTCACGAGGACTGTTACGTTGGACGGGCATTGGAAAGACTTACCGTTACAACGATGATGTTGTGCAGAGATTCTGCTCCAGTAGTTGAACTTGTAGAAAAGGCCCGCTCCGGCGGGCCTTTTCGTTTGTGTGTACAGTGGAGGGCATGACGGAAACACAGCGTACGCCAGAGGGGATGTCGTCGAAACCTCGTATCAAGCCGGCCGATGCCGAAGACGGCCGTCCGGTCTCTATCTCTGCGCGTCTCGGACGACTGCAATTCCACTATTCCGGCAAGTTCCGCGTGCTGCAGATTGCCGACATTCAGGATGGGCCGAAAGTCTCCAAAGACACCATCACCCTGATTGAGGCCAGCCTTGATGCCACACGGCCTGATCTGGTGATTTTCTCCGGCAACCAGATCGCCGGCTACGATCCGGCGTTCGCCGATTCATTCCGTAAACGTCGCTGGTGTGACGAACCTATTGCCGAATCCGCGCTGAACCATACCCGAGCGCTGGTGCGCAAGGCCATTGGCCAGTTCACTGAGCCGTTGGCGGCGCGCGGCATTCCGTGGGCTGTGACGTATGGCAACCATGATTTCCAATGCGGGCTAAGCAATGCGGAACTGGACGGTATCTATCGTGAGTTCCCCGGTTGTGTCAATCCGCCGAGTGAGACCTTGCCGAACCAGATTGCATATACCTGTGGAGCGGGTGGCGCTGTGCAGACGCCGTCTGGTGCCACTGGCTCCGGTGCGGGGATTACCGCGAAGGCTGATACGTTGGGCGTCGTTGACGATGCTGGTGCCGATGCTGTTGTGCCTTCTGCTGTGTCTTCCCCCGCATCCGCAGTGGGTTCCGGTGAACCAGGCACCTTCGCGCTGCCGGTTATGGACGTTGACCATACGCGCAATGTGCTGGGTCTGGTCATTCTTGACTCCGGCGATTACGTGCATGGCGGCGGCTTCGGCGCACCATCGCCCGCAGCGCTCGCCTTCCTGAACGCCGTGCCCGACCGTATCGGTGCGAAATCAATGGTGTTCCAGCACATGCCGATGCCCGAGTATTACAACGTGCTGAAGCCGGTGGCGGCCAACGCGGCGTTTGCCATGCAGGGCTATCGTTCGCACGCCGATACCTACTACGTGCTGGACGAATTGCAAACCCAGCCCGGCGGATATTTGGGAGAAGGCATATCCTGCCCTGATACGTCAGGCGAATTCGAATTGCTGCGCGAGGGGTATTTCGGCGTCGTAGCTGGTCATGATCATCGCAACGGTTTCGTCGGCGAACATGAGGGTCTGTTGCTTATCGCTACGCCAACCTGCGGATTCAATACGTACGGACCGGCTCCGGCCAAACGTGCCACGCGATTGATCGAATTTGATATCCGTCACCCTTACGAGCCGCGTACGCAATTGCTGGAGTTTGGCGAACTGGTGGGCAAGCCCAGTTCCAAACGCGCCTACACCTATGCGGTGAACCAGACCACGCCTGGCGAGGGTGAGGGCGATGATTTGCTGCGCAAGCCGTCGCTATGGAGTCAACTGTCCGGTTTATTCAGGTAACTGTTCCTGATAGAGGCGGGAAGCGGCGCGAAGTATTCGGGGTTTCGGGGGCCTTCCGCTGTGTATTAGTGGCAGAAATCCCGCGTCTCGACGGATACCTCGCGGGATTTCTGCCGGTTGGGCTATCGGTTGGATTGACTGGTATGTTTCAGCGAACGGCTTTGACCAGTGCCTCGGTGAGGTACTTGCCGGCGGCCATCACCAGCGGCGCATAGCGGCGTCCGGGAGCGGCACCCATGCGGCCGGTCGGGCCGGAAATCGAGATGGCGGCGATGACCTGGCCGGAGGCGTTGCGGATCGGGGCGGAAATCGAGCACACGCCCTCTTCGCGCTCGTTCACGGACTCGGACCAGCCGCGCTTGCGTACGGCGGCCAGCTTGGTGGCGGTGAACTTGGCGTGGCGCAATCCCTGGTGCAGACGGTCGGAATCCTCCCAAGCCAGAAGAATCTGGGCGGCGGAACCGGCTTCCATCGACAGCATGGCACCCACCGGAATGGAATCACGCAGGCCGGAGGTGCGTTCCACAGCGGCGATGCACACGCGCTGATCGCCCTGGCGGCGGTAAATCTGCGCAGACTCGCCAGTACGATCGAGCAGGGTCTGCAGGATCGGGCCGGCGGCGGTCAGCAGACGATCCTCGCCTGCTGCGGCGGCAAGTTCGGCGAAACGGGAGCCGAGTACGAATCGGCCATGCTGGTCGCGCAGTACGAAACGGTGGCGTTCCAGTGCAATAGCCAAACGATGTGCGGTCGGTCGAGCGAGACCGGTGGCGGCCACAAGCTGGCCCAGCGTAGACGGGCCGGACTCCAGTGCGTCAAGAATCTTTACAGTTTTATCAAGGACGCCAACGCCGGAATGGATTTCCCCATCGTCCTTGGCGGTGGTGTCTTCAACCGGCTCGGACTCGGTCAAGCTGTTGTTCAATGGCTCTTCTTGGGAATCAGTCATAATAAGGGCGATTATGCCATCTCACATAGTGAAATAGCAAATTGGGGAAGTGTCTCACAGGGTGGCCATGAAGTTGAAAGGGCGTTCGTGGATGCCGAAGAGACATGTCTGGAGCGGAACCGAGTCATGACTAGGTCATGTTCGAGTCGTATCCGAGTCATATTGAGGCCATCATTTGACCGTATCTCAATATCCGGCATGCTCATGGCCGGGCCCATCGCAAGCACATAGGCTAATACCACGAACAAGGCGCGAACACAATACCTCGCGCGGAATATTTTGGAGGAATCACTATGGGAACGACACTGGCCGAGAAGGTCTGGGCCGATCATCTGGTGCGCAAGGGCAGCGACGGAGCCCCTGATTTGCTGTACATCGATCTGATGCTCATGCATGAGGTCACCAGCCCGCAGGCGTTTGAGGGCCTGCGCTTGGCCGGCCGCAAGCCGCGTCACGTGGATCAGCTCATCGCCACCGAGGATCACAACACGCCGACCGTTGATATCGATCGCCCGAACCCGGACGAGACGAGCGCGTTGCAGTTGACGACTTTGGAGAAGAACTGCAAGGAGTTCGGCGTGCGCCTGCACCCGCTGGGCGACGCCGATCAGGGCATCGTCCACGCGTTCGCCCCGATTCTGGGCCTGACCCAGCCGGGCATGACCATCGTGTGCGGTGATTCGCATACGTCGACGCACGGCGCGTTCGGCGCGCTGGCGTTCGGCATCGGCACTTCCGAAGTCGAACACGTGATGGCCACACAGACGCTGTCCCTGAAGCCGTTCAAGACCATGGCCATCAACGTCAACGGCAAGCTGCCCGCGGACGCGACGGCCAAGGACATCATTCTGGCGATCATCGCCAAGATCGGCACCGGCGGCGGCCAGGGTTACGTGATCGAATACCGTGGCGAGGCGATTCGCAACCTCACCATGGACGAGCGCATGACCGTGTGCAACATGTCCATCGAGGCCGGTGCGCGTGCCGGCATGATCGCGCCGGACGAGACCACGTTCGAGTACCTGAAGGGCCGTCCGCACGCGCCGGAAGGCGAGCTGTGGGATCAGGCCGTGGCGTACTGGAAGACGCTGAAGACCGATGACGATGCCGTATTCGACAAGGTGGTGGATATTGACGCCACCAAGCTCGGTCCATATGTGACGTGGGGCACCAACCCCGGCCAAGGTCTGCCGATCACCGCCTCCGTGCCGGAGCCGGACAAGATCGCCGACGCCACCAAGCGCGCCGCCGCCGAACGTGCGATTACATACATGGGTTTGAAGCCAGGCATGCCGATCAAGGACATCGCCGTGGACACCGTGTTCATTGGTTCGTGCACCAACGGTCGTATCGACGATTTGCGCCAGGCCGCCGCGATCATGAAGGGCCACCGCAAGGCCGAGAACATCCACCGCGTGCTGGTGGTGCCGGCCTCCTCCCGCGTGCGTCTGCAGGCGGAGAAGGAAGGCCTCGATAAGGTGTTCAAGGACTTTGGCGCCGAATGGCGTAACGCCGGCTGCTCCATGTGCCTGGGCATGAACCCCGACAAGCTGGTGCCGAACGAGCGCTCGATTTCCACTTCGAACCGTAACTTCGAGGGCCGCCAAGGCAAGGGCTCGCGCACGCATCTGGCGTCGCCGGCCGTTGCCGCCGCGACCGCCATCCGCGGCACCATCTGCTCGCCGGCCGACCTGTGAACCTGCTGCGAGCGGAAGCTGCGAACGCAATCGTAAGTAATCGAAATATCGAAATCGAATATCGATAGGCAATCGAAGGATTTGTTGACATGGAAAAACTGACTACCCTTACCGGCGTGGCCGTGCCGCTTCGCCGTTCCAACGTTGATACCGACCAGATCATCCCGGCCGTGTTCCTGAAGCGCGTGAAGAAAAGCGGCTTCGACGACGCCCTGTTCTACGCGTGGCGCCGCGACCCGGAATTCGTGCTGAACAAGCCGGAATACAAGCAGGGCAAGATCCTTGTGGCCGGCCCGGATTTCGGCATTGGTTCCTCCCGCGAGCACGCCGTGTGGGCGCTGCACGATTACGGTTTCCGCGTGGTGATTTCCTCCCGTTTCGCCGACATTTTCTACGGCAACACCGCCAAGAACGGCGTGCTGGCCGCAATTATGCCGCAGGAATCCATTGAGCTGCTGTGGAAGCTGCTGGACGAGGAGCCGGGCCGCGAAATGACCGTCAGCCTGGAAGACCGTACCGTCACCTGCGGCGATGTGACGTTGCCGTTCGAAGTGAACGACTACACCCGCTGGCGTCTGATGAACGGCTACGACGACATCGACCTGACGCTGCAGCACGAAGACGACATCATCGCATACGAGAAGATGCGCGCCGAAAAGTTCCCGTTCAAGCCGAAGACCCTGCCGGTCAAGCGCGAGCCGGAACAGCCGATCGAATCCGCCCGTGAGGGTGAATACCCTGATTGGCAAGGCCCGTTGGCCGATCGCGGCATCATCTGACGCGATGGCTGGTCGGCAGTGCAGTGCACTGCCGACAGGGCCTTGCCCGAGTCCGAAACGAGGGCAGCAATGAGCCTGCGCGCAGCGCAGTCCGTAATTGCAGATAGGCCCGTTGGCTGATCGCGACGGTAGCCCATTTCATCATTGGCTGACCGCAACCACATCTAACTTTTCCCAAGCCCGGCACCCAAGCCGGGCTTTTTGTTTACCTTCCATCACCTTTCCGCCAACAGCAAATTCCACAAAGCGGTGGCAAAGCGCGCGCAAAGCGGTGGTAAAATCATAATACGACGGCAAAGCGGCGGCAAAACGAGCGTAAAACGCGTGGTAGGTAAGGCGGTGATGGCCAATGGACGGTAGCGAGCACGATGATGCCTGGTGGTCCCGGGAGGTTCCTCGGATGCGTGAAGGCAACCGTTTGGAAGCGAAACGTGCCAAGGGCGGCCTGCCCCACAGTTTATGGGAGACGTACAGCTCCTTCGCCAATACCGAAGGTGGGCTGATTCTGCTGGGCGTGTCCGAGCATGAAGATCATTCTTTGTATATCACCGGAGTAGATGATGCGCGGAACATGGCGCAGGATTTTTGGAACATGGTGCATGATCCATCGAAGGTCAGTGCCGTTGTGCTGAGCGACAACGACGTGGTGATTCGCCATACCTCGCAGGGAGATGTTATTTCCATCGACATTCCTCGTGCGGCGAGGGACTGTATTCCCGTGTACGTGGGCCAGAATCCGATGACGGGCTCATACCGGCGTAATGGCGATGGCGATTATCTGTGCGATGAGGAAACGGTTCGTGCCATGCTTCGGGACAGTGACCTGCTTCCCTTGGACAGAACGATTGTTGAAGGCATGGGTGCTGACGCGCTCAACGCGGATAGCGTCGCATCATATCGTCGGCAGTTCAAGAACAGACGGCCCGGCCATCCATGGGTCGGATTGTCTGATGAGGATTTCCTGCTTCGCATCGAAGCGTTGCGGCTTGATGGTTCTCAGGTGCGTCCCACACGAGCCGGATTGCTGATGTTCGGTGAGGCGTGGCGAATCACGTCCGAATTCCCCTACTATTTCCTGGACTATCGCGAGGTCATGGACGACCAGGAGCGGTGGAATGACCGACTCACGTCGGATGATGGCACTTGGTCGGGCAACTTGTACGATTTTTGGGGCAAGGTGGTCAATCGTCTGCGGTCGGCTGTTGCCCATCCGTTCCAGCTTGATGCCGATTTGCATAGGATTGATGACAATCTGATGGATAAGGCCGTTCGTGAGGCTGTCACCAACACGCTCGTTCATGCCGATTACTTCATTCGCCGGGGCACGGTGATCATTCAGTATTACGACAGAATCGTATTGTCGAATCCCGGCAGCCTGCGTCTTTCCTCCGAAGAGGTGATGCAAGGCGGCATTTCGGATACGCGGAATCCCACGTTGATGAAAATGTTCAATCTGATTGGCATCGGAGAAAAGGCGGGCAGTGGTTTTGACGTGATGCGTGAAGGCTGCCTGTTCGCAGGAATCGCCGCGCCGGAATTGGAAGTGTTCGACGATCCGGGGCGTGTGCAGCTTACGTTGTATCCGCGCAAGATCGCCGGAGATTCCATGATCGCCGGAGCTTCTGCTGTTCCCGGAGTCTCTGCAGATGGCGGGGGCCCTGTTGGTGCGGAGTCGCCGACAATGCGGAATTCGGAGCATGGCACTGGTACGGTCCATAGGATTGGCGCTCGCGGGGCTGACCGTTTGAACGACATGGTCGGCACATTCGGCAAGAACGTGGCCCTACCTGCCGATTTCGGCAATGCGATCAGGCCGCAAAGCCAGTTGGAGAAAATCACCTATGCGTTGACGGTCGGCGGACCGCAACCCACCTCGTATCTGGCTGTGGTGCTGGGGCTTGGCCTCACCCGTACCCGGGAGATATTGGCCTCACTGGTGAAAGACGGTGTTATTGAACCAATAGGCGTCGGACGCGGACGCAAGTACCGTCTTGCCGAGCATACCGGCTCATGACGGCGTTCCGGTTCTCTGGACTTGACCTGGATCGAGAGCCCAAACTCGTCTGGGGAAGTCCTAGCCAAGGAGGTTTCCAAGGTGAGACGGGGCGTGCAGGCGGGGCGTGTGTCGCGTTACAGTGGACATGACATTTCGTGTGTTCGCATCGCATATCCAAAACATGACACGAGAACAATTTCGGGGAGCAGTATGAGCCAGGGTTTCGCGCCGTTTTACGACGTCAATCGCACGTATGAAGACAACTATCTGCAGGGGCCGTTCGGTGCGTTCGCCGAAGTGATGAAGGACGATTCCGCTGCCGGCGCCTCCGCGCAGTCTGCACAGACCACCCAGTCGCAGTCGTCCGACCAGGCCGAGGAATTCCTCGGCTTCCGCGTGAACCTGCCGTTTGGCATTCCCGCTGGTCCGCTGCTGAACGAGCGGTTCACCACCGCCGCCTTCCGCATGGGTTTCGATTTGGCGGTGTACAAGACGGTCCGCTCCCGCGCGTGGGGTTGCAACGCCTTCCCGAACGTGCTCGCCGTGCATCCGAAGAACGCAGACGGGTCGCTGGTTCCCGGCAGCGCCGAACTGGATGAAGGCGTGCTTGCCGACACCCGATATGAGCTTCCGATTTCGATCTCCAACAGTTTCGGCGTGCCGTCGCGTGACCCCGACGAATGGCAGCCGGACATGAAGAAGGCGATCGCCGCCGCCGGCGACGGGCAGCTGCTCGTGCCCAGCTTCCAAGGTTCCCGCGTGGACGGCATGGACCGCAAGGCGTACATCGCCGACCATGTCACCACCGCGCATCTGGTTACGGAAACCGGAGCCGGACTGATGGAAATGAACACCAGCTGCCCCAACGAAGGTCACAATCGCCTGCTGTGCCACGACCCGCATCTGGTGGGGGAAATCACGGAAGCCGTGAAAAACGAAATCGGCGATCGCCCGCTCATCGTGAAACTCGCCTACATTCCCAACGACACCGACCTGGAAACCATGGTCAGGGAAACCGTCGGACATGGCACCGTGCAAGGCTTCTCCACCATCAACACGATTTCCGCGCGCCTGGTGGACGCGAACGGCAACCAGGCGCTGCCGGGAGTCGGACGTGACCGTTCCGGCGTGTGCGGCAACGCCATTCGTGGCGCCGGTCTCGACATGGTCGGCAGGCTCGCCGCCATCCGTGAAAAACTCGGCTTCGACTTCGCCATCGTGGGCGTGGGCGGCGTGATCCGTCCTGACGACTACAAGGCGTACCGTGAGGCTGGCGCGAACGCCGTGATGAGCGCCACCGGAGCCATGTGGGATGCGAATCTCGCGCGCGAAATTAAGGAGACACTGCGCTGAATTCCGTTTTTCGCGAACATGCTACATGCCTTATGGCAAACTAAGCAGCAGTGTTTTTTGAGCTTGATCCAAAAGGGAATCGAAAGAGGTTGAGCGTGTCTGACAATAAGAACGACATTCTGCACGTCGAAGGCGGCAAGCCGCTGAACGGCACCATCAAGGTGCGTGGCGCGAAGAACTTCGTGAGCAAGGCCATGGTCGCCGCATTGCTGGCCCCGGGCACATCCGTGCTGAAGAACGTTCCGGAAATCCGCGACGTGCACGTGGTGTCCGACCTGCTGCGCCTGCACGGCGTGGACGTGACCGTGGACGGCGCGAACGGCGTGGTGACGATCGACGCCACCAACGTGCAACTCGCCGACGTGGCCGACGTGGACACGCTGTCCGGCTCGTCCCGCATTCCGATTCTGTTCTCCGGCCCGCTGCTGCACCGTCTGGGCGAAGCGTTCATTCCGGCGCTCGGCGGCTGCAACATCGGCGGTCGTCCGATTGACTTCCATCTGGAAACCCTGCGCAAGCTCGGCGCGAACGTGGACAAGGAACACAAGGACGGCATTCACATCACCGCTCCGAACGGTCTGCATGGCGCGAAGATCCACCTGCCGTACCCGTCCGTGGGCGCCACCGAGCAGACACTGCTCGCCGCCGTGCTCGCCGAAGGCAAGACCGAGCTTTCCGGCGCCGCCATCGAACCTGAGATCATGGATCTGGTGAGCGTGCTGCAGAAGATGGGCGCCATCATCTCCGTGGACGTGGACCGCACGTTCCGCATCGAAGGCGTCAAGGAGCTCAAGGGCTACACGCACACGTCTCTGACCGACCGCATCGAGGCCGCCTCCTGGGCGTCCGCCGCGCTCGCCACCCATGGCGACATCTTCGTCAAGGGCGCCACCCAGCCGGAAATGATGACCTTCCTGAACGTGTTCCGCAAGATCGGCGGCGAATTCGACATCACCGACAAGGGCATCCGATTCTGGCATCCGGGCGGAGACTTGAAGCCGGTCGCCATCGAAACCGACGTGCACCCGGGCTTCATGACCGACTGGCAGCAGCCGCTCGTCGTGGCGCTGACCCAGGCCAACGGCCTTTCCATCGTGCATGAGACCGTGTATGAGAACCGTTTTGGCTTCACCAAGCCGCTGGTGCAGATGGGCGCCACCATCCAGCTGTACCGCGAATGCCTCGGCTCCCTGCCGTGCCGCTTCCAGCAGCGCAACTACAAGCATTCCGCGGTCATCTTCGGACCGACCCCGCTGACCGGCCGTGACATCGACGTTCCGGACCTGCGCGGTGGCTTCAGCCACCTGATCGCGGCGCTCGCAGCCAAGGGCCCGTCCAACGTGCAGGGCATTTCCCTGATCGACCGTGGCTACGCCGACTTCCGCGGCAAGTTGGAAGCCCTCGGAGCCGACTTCGACTGATTCGCTGCGATTGGTTCGATGAATCGGCTGCGGCTGATTTATTGCGATTGGCCAATCGTGATTGATGATTCGCAATTGAACAGTTGCGATTGACAGTCGCGTCGAACGCCCATGTTGCTTTCACCGGTACTCGCCTTGCGCGGGTGCCGGTTTTGTTTTATCCGCGATTGCCGCCGCCGCAATCGCAAACATGCTTTCCGTGCCTTCCGCATCTTCCGCACATTCCCTTTTCTGCCTTATCGCCCGTCTTTTCTGCATCATTTGACGGCCAAATGATGCAGAAAACGATGGCATGAGGCAGTAAAAAGCAAGATAACGCGGAAAACATCGATGACGAACGTATCGGCGGCCGGTGGCACAATGGGAGCCATGGCATCCAAAGGAAAACCGTCGCCGCGCTCCGCAGTGAAGCCGCTGAGCGACGCACAGGTGGCGAAACTCGCACAGAAGCATCATCTTGTAGACCCGACCCACGATTTCCCGACCGGTCCGCGCAAAGCCAACACCGCGGAAATCGAAGCGCAGAACCCCAAAGCCACGCATCGCCTGCTGACCGGCTGTGACGTGGTGCTGCGCAATCACAGCAAAGTGAAGGCCTGGGGCTTGGAACACGTGCCGGAAACCGGCCCGTTCATCACCGCCGCCACGCATGTGACCATGTACGACGTGTTCGTGCCGATGGTCTCGATGTTCCATCAGGGCCGCCGCCCGCGCTACATGGCCAAGGCGGAAATGGCCAAATGGCCGCTGATCGGCAAATGGTTCCAGCTGGTCGGCATGCAGCCGGTGCAGCGCCGCGCGGGCAAGGCCAAAGCCATCGAGGAAACGTCCGTGGAAATCCTCACCTCCGGCCGTCCACTGACCGTATGGCCGGAGGGCACCGTGACGCGCGACCCGCAGAAGTGGCCGATGAGCATGAAAAACGGCGTGGGCGTGATCGCCCTCGAATCCTCACGCCGACTCGGCTGCCAGGTGCCGCTGTACTGTGCCGTGACCTGGGGCGCGGCCAGCATCAACCACTGGTGGCCGTGGCCGCGCAAGAACGTGGTGATGTGCTACGACGAAGCGCTCGACTACGCGGACCTGCTTGACGGCTGCGATTCCTGGGGAGACGAAGTGCCGACGGACCGCGCCGACGAACTGACCCGCCGCATCCGCGTGCGCATGACCGAAATCATGGCCGAAATCCGCGGCGAACAGGCACCTGACGGCTACTGGGACTACCGCACCATGAGTCGCGTGAAAGACTGATTTTCCCCCACACACCCGTTCCGGCGGCGAACAAAATACGCGTGCGACCGGAACACGCGGCCGGTGTGCGTAGCCGGCGGTAGCATAAGACAACGTCGATTGAAAGCGGCGGCCGATGTGGCATACGCTCGGCCGCAAAAAGCAATCCAAATAATCCAAGGAGCAAAATTCATGGCGAATGTGACGGTACTGGGCGCTGGCGCTTGGGGAACGGCCTTCGGTCAAGTGCTTGCCGACGCGGGCAACAACGTGACCATGTGGGCCATCGAACCGGAAATCGTGGAAGGTATTCGTGACCATCACCACAACGGTGTGCGCCTGCCCAGTGTGGAAACGCTGCCCAGCAACATGACCGCCACCGGAGACCGCGCCGAAGCCGTGGCCAACGCCGACATCGTCATCGTGGCCATCGCCGCGCAGTTCGCACGCGTGGCACTGACCGAATTCAAGGGACTCATCCCCGAGACCGCGCTCGTGGCCTCCCTGATGAAAGGCATCGAACGCACCACCGGCAAACGCATGGACGAAGTCGTCATGGAAACGCTCGACCTGCCGGCGGAACGCTTCGCCGCCATTTCCGGACCGAACCTGAGCAAGCAGATCGCCGACCGCGAGCCGGCCGCGACCGTGGTCGCCTGCGCGGACATCGACAACGCGCGTACCATCGCCACCGCCTGCACCACCGACTACTTCCGTGCGTTCGTGACGCGCGACGTGATCGGCTTGGAAATGTGCGGATCGCTGAAGAATGTGGTGGCGCTCGCCGTGGGCATGGCCCGTGGCGCAGGCTACGGCGAGAACACCGCGGCCATGATCGAAACCCGTGGCCTTGCCGAACTGACCGCGCTGGGCGAGGCGGCCGGAGCCGATCCGAAGACCTTCGCCGGACTTGCCGGCGTGGGCGACCTCATCGCCACCTGCGGTTCCCCGCTGAGCCGCAACTACACGTTCGGTTCCAACCTTGGCAAGGGCCTGAGCGTGGAAGAGGCCACCAAGGTGAGCAACGGCGTGGCCGAAGGCGTGCCGACCACCGACGCGGTGGTGGCGTTGGGCAAGCAGTACGGTGTGCCGACCCCGCTCGCCACGGCCATGAGCCACGTGCTGGACGACGGCATCTCCTGCGCGCAGATGCTGTCCGAACTGTTCGGCGAAGGCATCACCGAGGAGTAGCAGCCGGCTTGTATGCTGGATGCTTGGCAAAAATCCTGAAAAGTCATAAAAGTTAAGGAATAAAGGCTATAGATATGGCAAAAAAGCGCATTGTGGTGATGTACGGCGGCAAGGCCGACGAGCATTCGATCTCCTGCATCTCTGCTGCGAGTGCGCTGCGCGCGCTGGACACGGACAAGTTCGAAGCCATTCCGGTGGGCATCACCAAGGACGGCAAGTGGATCGTCAACGGTGAGAATCCGCTCGGATGGAGCCTGGACGAAGGCCTGCCGACCGTGGAGAAAACCCCAGGCGCCAAGGACGTGGTGCTTGAAGTGGCTCTCGGACAGGACGGCTTCTTCGCCCGCGAGGATGACGGTACGCTGACCCCGTTCGGCCATGTGGACGCGGTGTTCCCCGTGCTGCACGGGCCGTACGGCGAGGACGGCACCATCCAGGGTCTGTTCGAAATGATGGGCGTGCCGTACGTGGGGTGCGGCGTGCTCGCCTCCGCGGCCTGCATGGACAAGCATTACACGAAGGTGCTGCTTGCGGCCGCCGGCATTCCCGTCGCGCCCGGCATCACGCTCGACGCGCGTTCCTTCGACAAGGCTTCCGAATTCAAGGCCAACGCCGATGCGATCATGGCGCAGGTTAGCGAAGCCGGCTTGCAGTATCCGCTGTTCGTCAAGCCGTCCCGCGCCGGCTCCAGCTTCGGCGTGACCAAGGTGGAGCATGAGGGCGATGCGGCCGAACTCGCGGCCGCCGTGTACGAGGCGTCCCACCACGATTGGCGCATCCTCGTGGAACAGGGCATCGACGCGCGCGAAATCGAATGCGCGGTATTGTGCCCGAAGGCCGGCGAAGCGCCGCAGGCCAGCTGGCCGGGCGAAATCGTGCTCGACAAGCGCGCCGAAGGCGACGACCAGTTCTACGACTTCGACAGCAAGTACATGGACGCCGCCGCAAGCCACGTGGAAGTGCCCGCCAACCTGCCGGAAGAGACGCTGAACCTCGTACGCGAAACCGCCAAGAAGGCGTTCGTCGCCGTGGACGGTGCCGGTCTGAGCCGCGTGGACACCTTCGTGACCAAGGACGGCAAGGTGATGGTCAACGAAATCAACACCATGCCGGGCTTCACGTCCATCTCCATGTACCCCAAGGCATGGGAGGCCACCGGCGTGCGCTACACCGACCTGATCACCATGCTCATCGAAGGCGTGCTGCGCTGAAGTCTGAATCTCAGCCGAACTGAGCCGAAGCCGTGCCGTATTCCAAGCTGAAAAGCGCAAAGAAAGCAACACGAAGCAACACGAAAAAGGCCAGTTCATCGTAAGTTTGCCGAAGCGAAACGGGAATATTCCTAAAAATCGCTTCGGCTTTACTTATTCTTTGACACTGCGTTAGGTAACGCCATTACGTTTCCATGTTGTCGATTCCAAGAACAACAAAACAACAAGGGAAACGAAAACGATGAACGTTTTGCGCAAGATCGCCGTCGGCTCGCTCGCCGCCGTGCTCGCATGCTCCATGGCCGCCTGCGGATCAGGTAACGCCAATTCCACCGATAGCGCCTCCAACACCGGTAAAACCGTGAAAGTGGACGAAAAGTCCGCAAAGGCCACTTCGATCTCCGATTTCGGCGGCATGGACGGCCTCGTGGCCGCTGCCGAAAAGGAAGGCGCGCTCAACGTGATCGCGCTTCCGCACGACTGGTCCAACTACGGTGACGTGATCAGCGGCTTCAAGAAGAAGTATCCGAAGATCAAGATCAACGAGCAGAACCCGAACGCCTCCTCCAAGGAGGAAGTGGACGCCGGCAAGACCAACAAGGGCACCGACGCCGCTCCGGACGTGTACGAGACCTCGGCCTGGCCGTGGCCTCCACCAGCACCGACAACTTCGCCTCGTACAAGGTGCAGGCCTGGGACAAGATCCCGGATTCCGTCAAGGATAAGGACGGCAAGTACTACGCCGACTACACCGGCATCATGTCCATCGGCTGGAACGCCGACAAGTACGGCGACATCAAGTCCATCAACGACCTGACCGACCCGAAGTTCGCCGGAACCGTGGCGCTCAACGGCAAGCCGGCCGAAGCCGGCGCCGCGTTCAACGGCTACCTGATGATCAACCAGCTGGCCGGCGGCGACATCAAGAACCTGCAGCCGGGCCTCGACTTCTTCAAGAAGCTCAAGGACTGCGGCAACCTCACCACCGTCGACGTGACCGACGGCACCATCGACTCCGGCCAGACCGGCGTGGTGATGGACTGGACCTACAACCAGGCCTCCTACCAGAAGAGCCTCAAGGCCAAGGGCGTGAACTGGAAGTTCAAGACCTTCAAGAACGCCCAGGTGGTCAGCTACTACAACCAGGCCATCAACGTGGACGCCCCGCACCCGGCCGCAGCCCGCCTGTGGGAGGAATACCTGTACAGCGCCGACGCCCAGAACGACTGGTTCAAGGGCGGCGCGAACCCGGTACTGCTCGACTCCATGAAGAAGGACGGCACCGTCGACCAGACCACCCTCAAGAACGCCATCACCATCGACGGCGATCCGGTGAGCTACACCAACGAGGATTCCACCCGCATCACCACATGGCTCCAGGACAACTGGGACAAGACCATCGGCAACTGACATGACCGCAGTGCTTACCTCAGGAGCTCACGCCAAGCGCGCGGGCTCCTCCGCCATCTCGTTTGCCGCGCATAGGCGTGAACTCGGCACCATCGCCGTGTCCATCCCGTTCTTCGCCTACACCGCGTGCTTCCTGCTCGCCCCGACGGTCATCGTCATCGTGGGCGCCTTCCAATCCGCCGACGGCAGCTTCACCGTGGCGAACTTCAACAAACTTTTCGAAGCGAACACCATCGCCGCATTCGGCACATCGATACTCGTATCGGTCGCATCCGCGGTCATCGGCGCCATCGTGGGCGCGCTCGCCAGCTACGCCCCCGTCATCGGCTCCAA
>ERZ780149.714-NODE-714-length-41573-cov-15.675876_pt1 | contig 41573 bp, 62 predicted proteins | sample MGYA00511367_ERZ780149 | MGnify/ENA primary metagenome ERZ780149 (study PRJEB29588, sample SAMEA2153852) | human gut metagenome | biome: human gut; feature: human-associated habitat; material: faeces | place: Denmark | collected 2008/2010 ... | reverse complement strand
TGCTTGACGTTGCTTTCGTCTGCTTCCGGTTGCTTGGCTTTGCTTGGCTTTGCTTGGCTTTGCTTCGATGTGCTTGCGTTTGCTTCCGTCTGCTTGACGTTGCTTTCGTCTGCTTCCGGTTGCTTGGCTTTGCTTGGCTTTGCTTGGCTTTGCTTCGATGTGCTTGCGTTTGCTTCCGTCTGCTTGACGTTGCTTTCGTCTGCTTCCGGTTGCTTGGCGCTTCCTCCTTTCTTCCCGCTTGCTTTCTTCGCTTCCAAGGATTCAGCGCACTGGTCGATTTTGAATTGAAGCGTGTCCCAGACATACCATTCCGGCGCGTTCTCGCCAAACGTCGGCAACTCGCCACGGTAGGCATAGGCCATCATGGCCATAAAAAGCCGTCCGCGCTGTGCGTCATCATATCGCTTGAGAAGAACTTCGATGTCTGGGAAGACCTTCAGATAATCCAGCATTCTTTTTCCCCTTTCTACTTAAAGTAAATGGCGGCAAGCCCCGGAATCGAACCGGGCGGCGCGGGCAAGGTGCTTCGCGTCAATCTGTGTGAGGAGGGAAGAACGGAAAGAAACCTTGACGAATAGGGGGGGTGTTGCACCCGCGCGATGCCTTCCGTGCTTGCCATAAGTGCCGCCGTTTTGCCCCGGCGGCTAGGCTGTCTGTGAAACGTCTTTTATTTGCCGTCTTTCCGGCTGCCAGAAAAAATGGTGTGCGGTCTTTCCCGCCGTCAGATGTGAAAAACAGTTTTGTCTTTCTGCCGTCTCTCCGGCTGTCAATTTTGTTGATCGTCTTTCCGATCTGCCGATGCTAAAGGACACGTTCCTCGTCTTTCCGAAGCGCCAGAAATGAAATGTACGGTGCCCGTCTTTCCGAGCAGCCAGTATGATCATAATTTGCCCTTGCTCCGCTATCCTCCCTTCCGCTGGAGCTTTCGCCGTTTCAAGCAGTTCCTTCGTGCTTGACTTACCCAAACTTCTTCTGCTCGGCACGCGGCGGTATCGACCCGCCCCTTCTTCTTGGCGCTGCTTGCCGCCTTGAAGCTGCTCTCCTGAGCTGCGCACCATGCGCAAGGGTTTAGCCCTTGCGGTTTTTATTGTTCCTTGTCTTCGGGCGCGTTCTCCGGCGCGTCATGCGCCGCTCCCGTGTCCGTTACGTCTACGATGCCATCAGGCAGTGGGGATTCGTCATCGACCAACCCCGCGCTTATATCGTGCGCCGCTTTCAGCGCGGCGGGCGATGCGCTCTTGTAGTCGATGGACATAACGCCCCAGCGTCCGAGCAAGCGGCGCATGACGGTTTTCCGCGCCATAGCGTCCCAGTCGTCGCGCCAGCCTTTGCCCTGAGTCTTTCCCTTGCGGTTCTTTGCTTCGTGCGCCTCGATCTGCTGAACGCTCATGTACACCGTCTTCTCCGTGCCGTTCACAAGGCGATAGTAGCCGACATAGCCGATAATCGGCAGTTTCTCGCGCTCCGCCTCGTCCTGCTCCCACCGGAATTCAAAGTCTTCGGTCAATCTGTCGCAGGAGATCAACTCTCCTTCGCGCACATCCGTGACGTTTAGTCGCTTATATGCTCCGGTTCGGAGTGCGAGCTGAATCATGCCCTTGTAACCGAGGATAAACTGCGCTTCCGGAATCTTGATCCAGTTTCCGTCGTCTGTCTTTTTGCTGTTGTTGAACGGCACGATGTAGGCAAAACCGAGCGCATTGTCAACCGGAAGATCATAGCTTGCGGCCTTGAGTGCCGCCTGAATGACCGTCTGCGGGGCTTGCCGAACCGCCGCCGTCAGGTTTGCATCCGCGTTGCAAAGTGTGATGACCGCCGAGATAAATTGCGGCGCTCGATCACCCAGCAAGTCGCTCAGGCGTTTTTTGTAGCCCTCAGAATCGAACATGCCGTTCAAAATCTGATTGACCGTTCTCGCCGCGACGGGTGCGGTCGTAGTCGCCGCGACGGGTGCGCGGCTGGCGGTTGCGTTTGTGATAATTCCCGCCGTGTTCCTTGCCTGTCTTTCCATGCTTTTATGCCTCCTTGACCATGAATCGGCGCGTAGGTGCGCCAATCTTGATGTATCTGTCAACGATTTCAGGGTGCTCTTCCGCGAGCCGCTTGGTGTCGATGGTCTTTCGCGGGCTGCTGTTTTTCCAGCTTACGATGTAGTTCGCGCTTTCTCCACGCTCGGATTCGCCCATGCACTCCTTGATGCGCTGCTCATACAGGGCTTTGTCCCCCTCAAGCTCTTTGATTTTGCTCGTCAGCGTCATGTATTGGCTGATTGCATCGTCGCAGTCAAGCATGATGGTCGAGCCATCAGATACAGGATAACGCTTGGTCAGGATTTCTTCCGCCGCCTTGCTTCCGTCCACGGGCGGGCATTTGCCTTGCTCGACGTACTCACGCCAAAAGTAGTCCTCGGCAGAGATGAGTGCCTTGATCTGGTCTTCGTTCTCCTTGCGCTTGAAGCTGTATGTATACATCCCACGACCGATGACCAGCACCACGAGCTTCCATTCATCCCAACCCGTGACCGCGAGATAGTGCATGCACTGCGCGTAGTACCACGGGTTGATGTCCCCTCCAGCAAAATCGGTCTTTGAAAAAGACGATGTCGTCTTGATCTCGACGCCGATCCGTTTGCCCTTGACGCGGCGGTCGATGTTCGCCAGCATAAACGGGTGTTCGATGCTCCGCATCATCTGATTGCATCTGACGATGTTCAGACCGCTCTCTTCGGCGTATCGCCTCGCGACGTGGTCTTCTAGCACGTTTCCGAGCCAGATCGCCTCGCTCTCGCTCTCTTCTTGCGGCTCGTCCGCGCTGGTCTTATCCGCCCAGACCGTGAGGGGTGACGAGAACGGATTCAAGCCAATGATCGCGGCCGCATCGCTTCCGCCGATACCGGCTTTTCGAGCCGCGAGCCATTCTGCGCGGCTCATGTTGCGCGTGTCCTTGTACACGGTGTAGATTTCTTTCATTTTCAAATCGCCTCCGCAAACGTCCATCCGGTGCCGAGCAGCTCAAGCCACTCCGTCGTGCTGATGCTGTCGGCGCAATCCTCGCACAAAATCTTGCTGCCGATCTCCGCGATCTTGTCACCCTCATAGATCGCCGCCTTGCATCTGCTGCACTGACATACAGGCACATCGGGTTCGGCGTTCGGACAACCGCTCAAACACGGGAAGTTGTGGCAGATATCACACATCCTTCTTTCCCTCCTTGTTCTTGTCCATTTCCGCGAGGATGCACCACACCAGCAGCAGCGCCGCACCAACCACGCCAACCGCCAGCGCATACGCAAGCACCATGCCCAGCCCTTCAAGCAGCCGGGCAAAGAATCCTATAAACTTCGCTTTAAGCATTGATATTTCATCCTTTCCGTGCTATAATAGATATGGTTTAAATTTTCCATTGGCTTCCGCTCGTGTTGCTGCACGGGCGGCTCTTTTTTATTCCACGATTTCCCACGTGAACCGCCCGTTCTGTCCGTTCCGCCACTGTCCCAAGCCCTTAATCGCGCCATAGTTCAGCGCTTCTTCAATGACGTTCCACGTCAGGGCAACGCTCTTTGCGGTCTTCTCGTTGTCAACCAGCGTCAGCGTGAACTCCAGCTCCCAATCCGGACGGATGATCTCGCTTGCGCTGACCGATACGCGCGGCCCTTGCATCGTCATTGCCCGCAGCGGCCTTTCAAAGATTTCGTCTGCCTCTGTTACCGAATTGCCGCCCCGCGTGAAGTGGATGTAGTCCGGCTCAACCAGAATCAGGTTGTCTACCTTCGAGGCTGGACTACCGATCTTGACCTGACTTTTGATTACGCCCAGCGCCTCTTTGAGGAATCCCTTAATGACGTAATCCGCCAGACAGAGCACGCCGTCGTCTCGCAGGAAGACAGTCAAGCCCTTGGTTTCAAGGTTTTCCTCCGGCAGCATAGCCGTCTGTTCCTCACTCTTTGCCAGCTTTGCGGCCTTCGCCGCGATAAACTCGCTGTGTACCTTCGGGTTCGCCGCTTGTGCGCCGAGAATGCGCGTCATGCCGTGCAGACGATACGTCCGTCTATCGAGTTGAATCATTTGATACTCTCCTTTTCGTTTTTTTAATATTCAGTTTTCGGTTGCTTTGCCTTTGCCGCGCTTGATCCGACTTCGCGTCGCCATAGCTTAACTGAGCATTGGAGCGCATTGCCACAGCCAAACACTACCCAGCCCTGCCACGCTTCACCTTTGTGCTGGTTTTCATTGCACTGCCGCAGCTTTGCTCGACTTTGCAGTACTCAGCGTTGCCTTCGCAGCGCGGCGCCTTGCCTCTGATTCGCTGAGCGACACCATGCTATACCCATGCGTCACAGCGTAAAGCGTGACCATGCCTATGCTTACCTTGCGATTCTCAAACGCGGCAGTTCCACGCCATCAAACCCGGCCTGATACTCAAGCCCTTCGGCTTGCATCAGCTCGTACAGCCTGCGCTCTTCGCGCTTGGTCAGCGTCTCCGGGTGGTTGATCCGGTTGTAGAGCGTCTTTGTCGAGACGCCAAGGTTCAGCGCCAGCTCGGCCTTGCTCATGCCGGACACGCCGCAGAGCTGACCAACCTGCCGCCGGAAAAGATCGTCTTCCGCGTCCCAATTCCGCTGGCGCTTTTTCATGGTCAAACCTCCTTCCCTTCTTTTTCGGGCGCTTCGACGATATCTTCAATGGATACGCCGAGCACGTTTGCAATTTTTGAAGCATTCTCCAGCCGAGGGAAGCACTCGCCGCGTTCAAGCCGTCCAACGGTTATAAGCGACGTTCCGCTACGCTTTGCAAGCTGCGCTTGCGTAAGATTCTTTTGCTTACGCAACTGCTTGACTTTTGACACGCGCCAAATCCTCCTTTCATCTCAAAATTGACACCGAATCGGTTTTTATTGATTCAGTTTTGATACAACGCTATTATACATCATTACTGATACGTTGTCAATGGTTTTTGTATCAGTTCTGATATTTTTATTTTGTGTCAGTTGTGATATACTAGAGCTAAAAGGGGGTGATACAATGACGAATACATCAGAGCGGATTCTGAATTTACGAAAGGTGAAAAAAATGGGGCAAGAAGAATTTGCCGAGCTTTGTGGGTTGTCCAGATCGTCTATTGCACGATACGAAAGCGGAAAGCCGATAAACCGAATTGCAGCTCAAAAAATATCTGCCGCGTGTGATGTTCCAATTTCGTATATTCTTGACGATCAAAAAGAACCCGGCCATTTTTCAGGCGGGTTCTCTGACGATGAGGTTGAAATTATCTCGATGTATAGGGCTGTTTCTCAAGACGGTCGGGATGCAACGAAATCCTTTTTACGAGCGCTCTCTGGTAAAAACGGAAAATCCACCGTCGCACTGGGCTAAGATCGCGATACATTGCAATGATATACTTTTCTTCTGTTGTCAGCTTTTGTGCGTTTTTTCCTTTTTTCGTTTCCATTTAGATCACCTCGTTCAGTAGTCACGCGCAAACGTGCTGACACAAACGGTTCAATTTGGTTTGTTACTTACCCTCTCCGGCGGCGGCATCTCAAACGGATTTTGCGGTTGAGATGCTACTACAATAATAACAATTATCATCGACACTCCCTCCATTGCTTACATTATATTCATGTCAGAGGGCAAAAAGAATGTGAAAAGAGGTTAAGAAGATGAAAACAATCGTTGCTCTATTGGCTCTGATGTTTGCTATTCTCCCTATATACGTCACGGCAGAAAACGAGATCGACCCGAAGGACTGCATCCCGTTCCCAGCTGACTGTAAAAAAGCGGATGTCGCCATGGCTGCCCTGTATGCCGTTGATGTCCCCAACCCCCAAAATTACGAATGGAGTTCAAACACGGAAGATTTGCATTTCACAGAAGACGGAGTCTTTTCACTCTTGGGTGAAAAAGGTACATTAACAGGCGTTCCGAAGGACGGAAGCGGAAAAACGATTAAAATTTCCGTGTCAGCCCCCATCCCCTTTTTCAGCTCGAAGAATATCGTTGTCGATTCGCCGGAAGGTGAAGAATTGCTAGTCCAAACCGGCGGCGGATTTATCATGGTAGGCACAAGCGGCGACGACTGCTTCACCAGCGAAGAGATTGAGGGAAGAAAATACGGTTTTGCTGATGCGTACCGAATCATGCCCAAAAAAGAGGGCAAGGGTGCAATCATCTACACGATAAACATGAGCAAGCAATACAAGATCAACATCACAGTCAAAAAGTCTGCGCTCATGTCTGAAGAGGAACGGCAAGCCCTGATAGAAAAGGCAGGGGAGAACGCGAAAATCGTCATCGCGGGAAAGAACGTGAATGTCCGCGCGGATGCTTCCGTCGATGCCGACAAAGTCGGAAGCATCAAAGCGGGAGAAGAAGTTATCGTCACTCAGCCGTATTATACGGAGAAGTGGCACCAGATTCTCTATGACGGCGAGCTGTGCTATGCGTCGGCAAGCTATCTTGTAATCAAATAAGCGAATATAGGCAGAACGAAAGAAGGGGCTAAGAATTGGCTAGAGACGGAAAACCGGGGTGCTTGTCCCGCATTTTCAAAGCATTTTCCTATTGCTGCGTGGCAATCGTAGTTCTGACGTTCATCAGCGCAATGGGCAGAGACAGCAATCAGGACACGACAACGCAGACAGATACCCCTGCACAGGTCGAGCAGACCGCCGCACAGGATGAAGCAGGCACATCGTCAAATACGCCTAAGCCCACCAATACTCCAAAGCCTACGGCAACGCCGCGTCCGACCAACACGCCCAAGCCGACAGCAACGCAAGAACCGACCACGCTGGAAGGATGGGCAGAATCCGTCGCGAACTCCGTTTATGGCAGTTACGACCCCAAGTACAGCAGCTTGATCTCTGTGACGTGTGAGCAGATGCTCGGCGAGGATGCGCCCATGATTCAGCTCGACGTGAAATACCCAGATACCTTCATGCGCAAGAATGATGATCGAATGGGCGGCTTCCTGTATAACGCAAAAGAAGCGAACGAGAAGTTCGCAAATCTTGCCAAAGAGGGAAAAATCGTGTACGGGTCAGTTAATATCGTCGCGCATACGACATATCTTGACAAGTACGGCAACGAGAGCGACGGCATGGCTGCATCTATCCGCGTGAAAGCATCGGAAGCAGCAAAGGTCAACTGGGATATTCGCAACTTTACTGCTGAGATGATGCCAGGGATCGCCGTTTCCTTCGGTATCAACCCGATCATCCGCGATGGTCTGTCGCTCGAATACTACTCAAAAATCCGCTACTAATCGCTTGAAATGAAAACAAGCGATGTTTTGCCGACGTCGACAAAACATCAGGTCGCGCTGAGCGACAAAAAAAGGCGCGTCCTGATGGGCGCGTCTTTTGGTTTATTCGGCTTTGCAGCAACACGAGGCAGAAGATGCGAAACCAAGCCCCAACCCGAAATCCGTCGTGTTCGGAACGTTGAAACAGTTTTCCGCTTTGAAAAGTTTGACTGCCCTTTCAAAAGCGATTCTTTTCTGATTCTGCGTCAGTTCGTTGGGCAAGCCTTTCAGGCACGTTCGCAGATTCTCGATGATTGCAAGCACAATCGCGTTTTCCTCTGCCTTGGTTTCTCCGTCTTCAACCATCCACTCCGGGGTACACAATGCAAACATCCGATTCACGTCTTTCATGCGTTCACCGCCTTTCTTTTTTTATCATATGCCGATTTTTGAGGAATATACTATCAAATAATTATCAAAAGGGGGATTTTTTATGGCAAAAGCAAAAAAGCTGCCGTCCGGCAACTGGCGAACACAGGTTTACCTCGGCAGGGATGCAGCAGGAAAGCCAATCGTCGAATCCTTCACCGCATCGACCGCCCGCGAATCTGAACGCCTCGCCGCCGTCGCTGCTGCCGATCACAAGAGGAAGAAGAAGCAAACGCTGACGCTCGGTCAGGCGATGGACGAGTTTATAGACACTTGTCGGGTGCAGGGCTATTCTCCGTCCACACTGAGAGGGTATGTCACCATCCGCAAGAACAGCTTCCCGTCGCTGGTCAATGTAAAGCTCGATCAAATCACGCCCCGCGATGTGCAGAAGGCGCTTGACGACCGGGCGCGGGAACATACACCGAAGACGGTCAGAAACGATTATTTCTTCCTCAAGACGATTTTGGATAAGAACGTCCCCGATCTACAGCTAAACGGAATTGTTCTCGCAAAGCTCAAGCGGAAGAAAAAGCAGCTCTTTTCCGAAAAGTGGGCTGGCGACGTTCTCCGATACGTCGCTGAACGCTGGGAGACGGATTTCTACCTCTACTGCTGCTTCATCGTCAGCGCTGGCTTGCGCCCGTCTGAGGCGTATGCTCTGACGTGGGGGGATTTATCCGCATCCCCTATTGACGCGCTGGATTCGAGCGGCAGGACATACAAAATCGGCACGATCAACATTGACAAGGCAATCGTGCGCGGCGAAAAGGGCTTCCAGCCCAAAGGGACAAAAAGTGACGCGGGAGAGCGTGTCCTGCGCGTTGACTGGTCTTTCTTTGAGAACCTTTACGACGCAAAGCCACGAGGAAAAGACAACGAACAGGTTTTTCAGATGAAGCCCAGCCGTGTTATTTACAGATGGGATATAACGCGCAAAGACTTAGGGCTACCGGAAACCATGCGCTTTTACGATCTGCGCCACTTCTTCGCAACGTCGGTCGCATACTCCGGCGCATCCGAGGAAGAGCTTGCCCGCGTCATGGGTCATTCTACATCCGCTTTCTCCCATCAGGTGTACGTCGAGCTTTTCCGCGAACGGCAGGACGAAATCAACGCCAAAATGGCGGCGGGAACAGCGGCCTTGTACGGGTCTGTTTCGGCTAAAAAATAGCCGTTTTCGAGCACCATTTCACACGAAAATTCACACGTTAAGTCAAAAATCTTTGTATTCTTTGATTCTTTATACTGGTTCGTCGGGTTCGACCCCCGCCACCGGCACCACGTGTGAAATCCAGAAGCCACAACGGTTTCTGGATTTTTTCTTTTGTGCTCTGGTTTTTCTCGTGTAAAATTCTACTCGTTTCGTGTATTACTTTCCCGCAAGAGTGCAATCATTTTCAAAATCATTTCACACGATAATTCACACGCAACGAGGTCGAGGATTTCCCCCCGACCTCGTTCTTCATGCTTTGCGCGTTTTCAGCTTTCGGATTGCCGCTGCGTATGCCTTCGGCGCGACGATCTGCAAGCCCCGAATCGTGTCTTCCAGCGCATCGACAAGCTCAGCAGATGACAAGCCTGCACACGCAGCGCGGAACTCGTTTTCCGGCTCTGCCGCCATCGAGTACGCCGAAACGGGCGCTTCCCTCACATCCTGCACAGATTCGCTCGCCATGTGTGCCCGAAGGCCGTACAGTACCGCCAGACGTTCAGCGTCTTTCACGCTCGTTCCTTCGCGCTTGATTTTGGTGATGGTTTCGTCGATCTCTTTCAGGTCGATCAATGCCGCTCACCGCCCGTCAGGCGTTGCGCAGCTCGTCCATTGCGCGGCGGATGATTTCGCGCTGTTCGCCGGTCGCGTCGCGCATGATCTCTTCCATCTTGCGCATCATGCTTTCGCGCCCGTCGTCGCGGCTGTAATGCCCGCGCACATAATGCTCGCCGCGACGATCGTTGCGCCCGTAGCTTCCGCGCACGTCAGCGCGCCACTCCGCGCTGTTGCTGTACCCTTCGTCCTCAAGGATTTCGATTTTGTCAATATTCTTGATGGTGTCGGTCAGCTTGTGAACGGTTTCGAGGTCACCGGGGTTCATGTCGCGCTTGGCGGCGATTTTGTCCAGCTCATCGCAAAGCATATCGCGCAAGTCGCGCATCGCTTTCATACCCATACTTTTCTCCTTTCTCACGCCTGCCGCGTGACGATCAGGTTTGCGTTTGCAACGTCAATCGCTTGCGCACTGATGTTTTTCAGTGCGACGGTTACGCAGCATCCACGCGGCACATCGACAAATGCGGAGACGGAAACGTTGAAATAGTTCTCGACCGCCGCAGGTGTGACGATGGCGACGGCACTATTCAGCGTCTCGCCGTTTATCGTCAGCGCAACGGAGATCGCTTCAACCGTTCCGCCAGTCGGGATGGCAACATTCCCCGTAAAGTCCACAAAGTACCGCGCTCTGCACTGGTTTGTCATGCCGCGAAGCGTTACGATTCCCGCGCCCTCTCGATGGACGATGCACGGAGAGCCGCAAATCGGCGTTTCGGTCAGCGGTAGATTCTGGCCAGCCGCGACAAGTGCCGTGCTGGAGTTGGTATACTCAGCCATAGATTATCTCCTTTCATAGAGAAACGGCGGGACACATTCGCCCCGCCGTCGTTGCAGAATCAGCTCAGGGCTGAACAGCTCGGTCACGCCGAACAGTTGCATCTCTTATGCGATTTTAGCAGCTACAACCGGCGTTTGCAGCGCAGCCGTAACCGTAACCGCCCGTGTAGGGGTTCGGCACCTGATACGCAGGAACGGCGACAGGCTGACGCAGCGCGTTGATGATCTGCGCCGTCTGCGCTCCCATCTCCGTGGTGAGCAGCGCCGACTGGCGATCCTGCGACGCGGCGCGGCGAAGATCGGTGTTTTCCGCCTGCAACGTTGCGATCTTGTCCTGCGTCAGGAAGTCGAGAATCGCACGGCTGTTGGCGTTCTGGTTGTCGATCACGTCGCGGGTGTTGCTGTTAAGCGTGTTCTGGATGGCGCAGAAGCCCTGCTGCATCTGGTTGCGCGTGTCGCAAGCCTGAGTAGCGAGGTTGTAATTCACGCCCTGAATCGCTTCGCGCGTCTCGCAGCAGCAGTTAGCCTGCTGCATCTGCATCGTAAAGAGCTGCTGCATGAGCGCCGCCTGCTGGTTGGCGCGGGAAAGCTCCGCCGCGCTGAAACCGCTATTGACGGCGTTGGTGATGGCGTAGGTGCTGTCGCAAAGCCCGTTCTGGATGGCGCGGATGCCGTTGTCAATGCCGTTGATGGCAAAGCCTTCGTTGATGTCCGCGCGGGTCGCGTAGCCCTGGAAGCCCGGCGAATTAGCGCCGTTGTTGCCGAAGCCGCCGCCCCAGCCCATGCCGCCCCAGCCGCAGAACATGAAGAGGAACAGAACGATGATCAACCACGCGCCGTTCCCGTCTCCAAACATGCCGCCGTTGTTGCGATTTCCGCCCGTTACCGCCGCAATATCGGCAGGGGTCATTTCAGAGGTTGTCAAAGACATTTTTACACGTCCTTTCTTTTTTATCGCTAACCGTGCGCACGGATTTAGCCGTTAGAGGCCTTCAAAGAGGCTTTGGAACTGTCGGGCGATGCCGTAAAGCTGATTAAACTGTTGCTGCGTCATCTTGCCGCTGTTGAGTAGGCGCTGAACCTCTTGCTGCGGATCGCCTCTAAACTCAGCTTTGAACCGCTTGAACTCCTGCGCCATTCGTTGGAACTGTCCCATCTGTCCGGGCAGATTCCCAGACATGCCTTGCATCGCATTAAACAGCGGGTTGCTCATCGACTGCATCCTCCTTTTTTCTGTTCGGCTTTTTTGCCAGCGCATCGACCCGCGCCACAAGCGCGTTGAAGTCGTCGCGGGTCACATAATCGGCTGATTGCACGGGAGGATCGGCCTGTCTCGGCGCTGTCCTCTCGGTGTAGTCAAAGATTCGCATTGACGGCATACCGCTTGCGTCCGCAGATTTGAGGTAAAACGTCAAGGATTCGCTGTCCATCAGCAGAACACCGCTTCCGGGGCTGACCGGGTAGCTTTTCGCCGCTGCTTCGCCCTGAACCCAGATGATTCCGCCGCTATTTTGAGCTGGCGCTTGCTGCACTGGCTGCTGCGGCATATACGGCTGTGATCTGAGCTGCGCGAGTTGATCTTGCATTGGCGGGTAATAACCGCCGTATGGCTGCTGCCAGCCTTGCATTGGATAGGCCATCAATCATCCCTCCCAATAGTAAACGGGCGTTTCGCCGCCGCTGTCCCATGTGTCATACCAATCACCGTTCACGACCGCGAGAACGTGTCCATTTGTCGCTAAAACATAAACGCCGCGTGGAAAGTCTCGGCAGAAGTCCGAAACCGTGTAGCAGTCCGGGCACGTTTCCGGGATGCTGTGACGTTTGAAGCCTTTGCGCCGAAGATACGCGCCCCAGACATGATTCGCGTTTGGCATATCCCCAACGCAGAAACCGTCAAGGCAAAGCGCGACGAATACGCTTTCCCATGTTTGACCTGTGGCCTTGCTTACGGCTCTAATCGCGCAGTCGCCGACACGAGAATGAAAAGGGTTTGGATTAAATGGAACAAACACGCTCTCACCTGCTTCTACTCCCATTTTTGCACAAAAAAAGGACGTGCACCTATCAGATGCACGTCAGATTTGTATCAGGTTTTTGTCATTCCGTGAACGGAAAGTCTTTAAGGAATTTCATTGATTAGTGTCGTCCGGTTTGCGCCTATGCGCTGGCGTAATGGGCAGAGACAGCAGCCCCCAATCCTTATAATGATGTACAGACCTCTTACAAGATGGCGATCCACGCATACACGCCGCGATTTTTTGAAAGCCCCGTGAGATACGACCCGCGGCGAGGTCTCGCTCGTCCTCTGGCGTTTGCGGCTCAAAGAGCCGGTAATTATTCCGCGCCCAGTCAAGCAGATTTGTGCATGGTACTTGATTCCCACTCGGATCGACCAGCACCCATATTTTGCTTTCACGATTTTGCGGCCCGCGCTGCCCCTCCGGTTTTGCAAGCGCCGCTTGCAAAGCGCGCGGCTGTAACTCGTCCATCCGTGCCTTAATGTCTGGGTTTTCTGCGCGTCGTCTTTTCGCGTCTTCTCCCCACTTGCGCGGCTTATCATGCGACGACTTCGCCGCCCGAAGACGGCGGCAGGCATCCGAGCAGGTCACGCGGTTGTCCGAGCGGTATGAGTCAAACGGCTTTCCGCAGATTATACACGTTTTTGTGATTTTCCCAACCGCCTTACACCCGCATGATTTCGTTTTGCCAGAGATCAGGTTGCTCGCGTAGTACGACTTAACGCTTCCGCATCTCAGGCATTCCGCGTCGCATTGTGTCTTAGACGACGCTTCCGGCGGCCGCCAAATCCGCAGGACTTTGAGATCGCCAAACACGTCGCCAACCTGCATATTAAGCTTTCGCGGCATATTATCGCCTCCCAAACTCACCACCAACAAGGATGCGCGGCAATCCCCTATACATTACCGCGTCCTCGCCGCGCGAATCTACCCAGCGCGCACTGCCGATCTCATCGACGGTCATCGGTTGCTCACCCTGCCAGTCCGCGAGGGTAAACTGTACACCCTCAGACTGGATCACAGCAATGATCCCGACATCCGGATGATCGACGAGATAAAATATCCCATACTCGTCGATCACCGTCTCGGACACGATTGGGAGTGCCAGCGTGCATCCGGTCTCCCAATCATAGACGGCCAGCCTCTGCGCGTCGCCCCGAAGGTAGGCGGTCGAAACGCCCAGCGCGTCCGCCAGCGCAGGCAGAATCTTGTTGCCGGGGTTACTGCTCCCCCCTTCGTAATTATTGAGCTGCTGGGCGGATATACCCAACATATCCGCCAGCTCTTTCTGTTTCAATCCGCGCAAGACGCGCAGCTCTTTAATATTCATGTTTTTTCTCTTCCCCCCTTTAAAATATTACTTGCGGCTTGTAATCGCCGCTATCGCGGTCAAAGTGCATCAACGTCAGATGCACTCCGTTTTCCGCACACGCGGCAATGACTGCTGCCGTGGCCGCCGTCAATCCGGTGACGTAGACCACCAGCGCACGGCGACCGCGGAAGCACTCCGTGTCTGTGTAATCGTTGCCGTTGATCGGCTGGGCGTACACAGATTCAACGCCCACGCGGGTGCGGATGAACTTAACCGCGCCCACCTTGAGACCGTCAAAATCCAACGGATTGACGGTCTCCGGATAGATGAACTCCGTCACCGGCAGCGGGTGACGAGCGGCACAAAGGCCGACGATAATATTTTCCATTTTTTCTCCTTTCCGTCGCCCGCGTCTGCGGGCGACGAAATCATGCCTTGTAATTGCGGCAACGGACACCCGCACCGCGGCGGGAACAGGTCAGCCGCTTGCAGGACGCGCAAGCACCGACACCCTCACAGGTGATCGGCTCATACACGGGGATTGCCTCGTATATGTCCGGATTAACCCCGGCGACCTCCCAGCGGTTAGGCCAGCGGGTTTTCACCGCCTCGGCGGGGATGGAGTCCGCCGGGAAGCTCCGCCCCTCGTAATCTGACCGCTCAATGTTGTACCCGGTCAGCCGGTACCCCTCGCGCGGAGGGAAGACAAACGGCTCCCAGTCCGGAGCGGGATCAGCGGAGGCAACGCGGCGCGGCTCTTGCTTGCCGTCCTCCTCGACAATGACGCGGTAGTCGCTGTCCCCAGCGTATTCGCGCGCCTCCTCCGCGGTGATCTCATGACGGGCGATGTCCTCACCCACCAAATAATACTTTTTCATGCTTTCCTCCTATCGGTTGTTTCCTTGTTTCTTATGTCTGTATTATACATCTTTTTAATTTACTTGTCAAGTATTTTGTAAATTATTTTTGTTGGTTTTTGCATTAAAAAAAGCCCCTGCCATCAGGCAGGGGTGTTATCATCTGTATATATAGATGCAGACATTCGTCTCTTAATCTCGCGGATGCTGCGGCTGACAGTTGCGGGCGACATGCCCAGCGTCATGCTGATCTGCACAATGCTGTAACCGCGCCAGAGCAGGTCAAAGACCTGCCCCAGCCGGACATGCTCGTCAAAGCCGCAGCGGCGGGCGATCTCCTCTTTCGTGCGCCTATCAAAATCAAGGCGCACAGAAAATCGCCTCCTTTTACACGCTGGCTTCCTCGACCACTATGGGCGCGGTGCTCTCCAACTTTGCAATCTCGGCATTCACCAACTCGACAAGCTCATCTGTATCCAACTTATATCCATGCGCGTCAAGCCGCTCCTTTACCCATGCCAGCTTCTCTTCGCCACGTCCGGAGCCAGTGTACAGCTTCTCGGCGGCGAAAACAAGGATAGACACGAGATCTCGAATTTCACGGCGCTGGTCAAGCGTCGTCTTTGCCTTAATCCACGGGACGATGTACCGCGTAATCAGCGCGGCCACGAGGACGATCAGCGCCTGAAAGATGGGGGTCAGGTCAATATTAGACATAGATAGCCTCACTTTCTGCTCGGTCTTCACCGGGCAACGTCACAAAAATTTACGCTCCTGCAAACACTTGTGATAAGCGTTTTTGATGATTTCGACGGCTTCAACCGTCTTGTGGTTTTCAAACTCTGGATGTGCTTTGCAATACGTTTCATAGGATTTTGCGTCGTCAAAAACTTGCTCAAAATGCTCTTTGCTGTGTTTGACGCTATTATAGCACTCGTCGGAAAACCGCTGGATGCGGGCGCGGGAGATTTTAGCAAATTCAAGGTCATTTTTCGCCTCAATCCTGCTCATGCGTTCCTCTAACGAGCCAACGAGCGCCTTTCGCAAGCCACGAAATATCCATGACAGCGGATGCGCCTTGATCGGCGAGATCTCAATCAGATTCAGCGCCAAGTATATCAGCACGAGCGTGAGTGTGCTGTGCGTCGTGACAGCCGCTTGCAAGCCGTCCAGCAGCTTTTGTATGGTCATCGGTTAATCCTCCGCCAGCGCCCACGCGCCGATCAGTGTGATATACACGCCGTCGCTCCTGCACAGGGTCGTCGTGGCAGGTTTTCCTTTTTCGCCCTCCTCGACGATCAGCACCGTGTCCTCGACCAGATGCTCGCTGGACATGTACCCGGCCTCACCACTTTCCAGCACGCCGAAGACCCAGCCCGTGCCGCCCGCCTCGCGGATGATGTTCACCCGCGCGCCGTTCTCGGCTTTTGCGATGACCTTTGACCTCGTGCTTGCGCCCTCGCGGATGTTGAGATATCCGCTGGTCACGCTCACCGTCGCATTGCCAAAAATCTTTTCTGCTTCACTCACTTCCGTTTTTACTCCCTCCGAATAGTCCACACCGATCATCCGATGCGCCCCCAGCCCGTTCCAGCCGTTCTTTTCCGTCAGCGCGGTTTCAACCACGCCGCCACGGCTCTTGCTTGAGTGGATGACCGTGCCCCGCTCCGTCACCAGCCCAGTGTGGCTCACGTCGCCCGTGCCCACGCCCATGAACGCCAGCATGCCCGCCTTCGCGCTGGAAATCCCCGTCTGCCGCCAGATCAAATGGCGATACTTCGGCACGCTGTCAAAACTGTTCCAAAGCTCGTTTGTGCCCGCCGTCGTGTAGCGCTTGTCGCCGCCCGGCGCTGTGCGGATGACCTTCTTGATGAGGTTGATGCAGTCCAGCTCGCTGTAAGGCGTTCCGATCAGCTCCCGTGCCGCGCGGATGGCCTCGCTTGTTTTAATCATTGGCTTTTCCTCCTTTCCGTTTTTATCCGAGCAAATGCCCTCGCATCCGATGGAACTGTTTCAGCGTCTGTCTGCGGGCTAAAGCATACTTTCGGATGTTTTCTTCCGTCGGTTCGATGCCCCAGCTGTACAGGTAGTCAGTAATGTACTCGATGGCCCATTTCCGCGCCTGTTTTCTTTGCATTTCATATTCTTTTTTGCTTTTCATTCGTCCCATGCACCTCCTGCGCGGATGAAGCGGCCAACCAGACAGCCCGCCGCGAAGATGATCGCGCCGCCGACGATGATGCCAAGAATAATCATGGTTTTGCCTCCTCCCATTAATTAAAGCCCTCTTTAGTTAACTTCTTATTTCGTTACAAAACACTTTTGCATTCCAATTATCTGGGAATGATACAGGAGATGACGAACTGCATCCGCTATATGTAAGGTCGCATTTTACATCCGTTTCTGTTCCAAGGTTTGAAGTTCTAAAATTTCCTTTAAACCATGAATTGACTACTGTGATTCTGTTATGCGATACATCAGAATTAATCGGTCCGTGATATGATGCATCATTTCCAACGCTGTTCGGATTATACGGATTCGTTCCGATAAACACACAGTTTTCAATGCATATATCCGTATATTGGCCAAGGCCTCCACCGAGTGCTTTACTGATATAAGTTACTATATCTGGAATTGCTGAATTATCTAACTCTATATAACAGTTTTTATACATGTGCCTTACATGATTTGTCGCTCCGTTTGATTCATCATGAAGCGCATAAACAGTATTTTTTGATACAATATGAAGATTTTCAATCTCAAAATCCGTTCCTACACTCTGCGAATCAAGCGGCGAAAACATATTACATACGTCGCTTTTATTTTCACCTGTATATTCACAGTAGATAAACGCACCGCTTTCAAAGTAATAATGGCATCCGTTTCCAATTGGGATACCTCTTTTACCACTTGCGCGAATAGCATCAATCAATTCGTTTGTATATATATACGTTCCATTTTCAACATACACGTCACAGTTTGTTGTATTATATGCGTCAAGCATTTTATCATAAAATGATTGGATTCCGTCTTTTACAGAGATAACAATCTTTTTTCTTGCTTCGGCATAAATAATTTCTTTGTGATATGGAACAAACGGAAGCGATTCCGTTCCGTAATTCAGCATCCACGAAGTCTTATGAGGTTCACACGAGTCTTTTGCATACAATGACGCTCTAAACCATGAATCAACTTCTGCTGTATATTCAGTTACATTTTCTGAATACCATACTTTCGTATTTTTGTCTGCATTAAGTGCTATTGCTCTCTTTAATTCGTAATTTGATGCAATTGTCTCTCCTGCTTTTACAAAGATATAGTCGTTAGTCACATATTTAGTGGCCTCAGGGAATATGTTATTATTACTGTCTATTATTCCAACAACAAACTTTGAAGGGTCTGCAAGGTTTGACAGGTCATAAAACTTTCCATATAAAGCATCTGTTTCTTCCTTTAGTTGACTAATCGCTTTTCCCGCCGCTTTCGCGTCCGCCGCCGCGCCCCCCCTGGGTCAGCGTCGCGTCGATGACAGCATCCTTGCCCGGTTCGCCTTTTGCGCCCGTGTCCCCCTTGTCTCCTTTTTCGCCCTTGGGTCCCTGCGGGCCAATCGGGCCTGTTTCACCCTTGGGTCCCTGCGGGCCTTGCGGCCCTACAAAGTCGCCATTATCCAACCGCTGCTGTACTTCGTCCGCGATCGCCTGCGCGGCGTTTCCCGCCTGCTCAACGTTGGCCAGCGTGCCAGTTGCTTTGTCGATCCATGTTTCGACCGGATCAGGCGCTGGGGCAGTTGCATTGCCAAGAGACTCGCTGACGCGCGTACAGGCAATCGCAGTCTTGATGACCGTGCCATCCGCGTCTCGGATTGTGATTTGGGCTTGCCCGCTTCCGGCTTTATCGCCGATATCCGCGCGCGTAATCTCCCATGTCAGGATACCGCCCTCTTGTTTCACCGTCGCCGGATACTCCGCCCGGCCAGGCGGCTTGACCGTGATCGACGCAATAGCATCCGGATACTGGCTTAATATGCTTTTCAGATCGATCAGTATCCGCGTCGCGCGATTTTCGCCGACGCGGCCAAGCAGCAGCGCTTGATCGCCAAAACGGTCAAACGTCAGAATGATATCACGCATCACGTTCTCTCCCTCGTTTAACTCAAGCTCAAATTGGCATCCTTGTGTTTTGTTGAGGCCAACAAAACACGCATCCACTTGTTTTCTTAAAAGTTTGCCCCGCTCACACGGGCGGGGCATTGTCGGTTATTCTTCCGCCAGCTCCGGCAGACCCGCGTCCACCAGCAGCTCTTTGACCTTCGCCTTGAGCTTGGCCGGGACATGCTTAAACTCGGTCTTGCCAAGGATTACGCGCTGCGCAAAAAACATCGCCATCATTGTTTCACCCCCTTTCCCCATGATTTTCAGCATCGTCCAGATGACCAGATCACGCATACACAATTCCTGCCATCTCGGCCACGCAGTCTTCCAAAAAATCGTTTCGGTCGCTGAGCGCCTGAATCTGCGCTTTGAGGAGCGTGCGCTCCTTCTCTTCCGCTGTCGGTTCGGGCGCGGGCAATGCGTCAAATTCCGCATCCATCTCGGCCTGTGTCCGCTGCGCAACCAGCCCGTCCACGAGCTTGTAGCGGTACACGCCGCGCTCATCCGTGAGCGGCTTGAGCAGATAGTTGTTCTGCGCGTGCCGGTATCGGTCGCCCTCGCCCTCGTCAATCTGTGTCCAGCCGTCGCCGCTCACAAACGCGTCGCTGTTGATCGCCGTCACGCGCCCCGCTTCGTCGGTCTGCACCAGCACCTTGCAGCTTTCCGTGTCCATGTCATCCCTCCTTTACAGGTCGGCAGAAATGTCAATATCTCCTTGCGGCGATATCGTACCCGTCAAAATACCTGTTTCAGTGATTGCACATTTAATAATTGCTCTGTTGACGTTTGCGCTGTGCGCTGTTGCAGTTGCGGTTGTCGTTCCTTGCTTATTTCCAAGAGTGTAATAAAATTTCCCTGATGGTACAAGTGACGGCTTAATGCGCATTGTTTGCAATGGAATCATGCAATAAGATACACCGTTTGCACAATACCCCGCGAACGTTTCGTTCGTCGCCGTTATCCTCCGATAATACCGCAGGCATTCGGCCAGTTCCGCCGCGTATCCCTTCGGCACATACGGCGGCAGGGTCTCCGCCGTGTATTCGCCCTCGTAGAGCGCCGCCCAACGGACGACCGCCGCCGTGCCGGTGCTGCCTGTGTCCGGCGAAATGTACACGTTCACCACTTCATCCCCGGTCAGGCCATCTGGCTTTGTCAGCTTCAGCACCAGCGTGCGCTCCGCCGCGTCGCCCTGAAAATACGCCGTGCCAAAATTCGTCGTGCCGCTGCCGATGTAGACAAACAGTCGGCACGCCACCGGGAAAACGCCGCGCACCGCAAACGTCATCACGTCGGCAAACCGTTTCGCCTCAATCCGCTGTTGAATGCCCGCCGTCCAGCTCGTTTTGTCCGACACGATTTTCAGCCCGTCCGCCGCCTGTGAAACCGTCGCGCCGCTCGTCAGCATCCAGCGATCCACAGCATACCCGGTCGCGCCGTGCGCCCCGTTTACGCCCGCCTGCGCAACCGGGTGGGCAAAGTCGCTGTTGTCCAGCAGGTTGTACGGCTGGCCAAAATTATACTTGGCGATCTCAAGCGCCACATTCTCCGCGAGGTTGTCGATGCTTCCGGTGTCGCCGCGCGGGATGGTCAGCTCGATCACCGGCGCTTCCGCCGTACCGGTCTGCTTGACGCTGGCTGCCGTTCCCGGCTCGCCGGTAACAACTTTGACCGTAATTTCCGGGGTTGCGCCAGTCGCGCCCGTGTTTCCCTTATCTCCCTTTGGGATAGCAAAAGACAGATTATAATGACCGTCCACAAGCGTCAAGCTTGCCGTCGGCGTAGCACCCGCTTCAAGACCGGATGCCTGCACAGTCATGTTGTCGATTTTTCCAGCGGCGGTATTTGCTGCTTTGGTTGCTGTGTTGGCGTTGGTCGTCGCCGTCTGCGCGGCCTTTGTCGCGCCGTTTGCGTTCGTGGCCGCCGTGTTTGCCACCTTTGCCGCGCCGTTCGCGTCGGTCGTCGCTGTTTGAGCGGCCTTGGTCGCGCTGTTTGCATTGGTTGCAGCTGTGTTTGCAGCCTTTGCCGCCGCTTCGGTCGCTGCGATTTGGGCAAGCAGCTCGTCAAGAGACGGAATCGTTTGACTTGGGTCAATGATTGCGTCGGTCTGACTGCGCGTGACGTATCCGTTGCCCCAGAAAACCGCCTTTCGTTCGCTTCCGACAGTGACCTTGATGATAAGGTTAAACTGCCCGATAACCGCATAGCAGCTTTCCGATAGCGTCACTTTCGCAACGCTTCCGCTCGCCGTTCCATCAACGGGAACAGTGTAACCGTCGGCACGGATGAAATAGCCGATAACACCCGCGCCGTCGATTTTTAGCGGCTCTTTGTTGCGATAAAGCGAAAGCTCGAAAGTATGCGCGTTTTTGTCGCCGGACGCGTAAAGCGTCCGAATCGGAGTCATGAGGATTTCAGCATCTACGTCAACCTTGCGCGTAAATTCGCCCGAAATCATAGGAATCACTCCTTTTTCATTCGGATTGTCAAAGTTCCGTCATCCATAATATGCGTAAGTTTTGAATATCCTTCATAAATAATTCTGTCTTCGGCAGAATCTTCGACGATAATCTTGTCGCACTCTTCAAAAGATTTCGCGACTTCCGAAATTTTTTCTTTGTTTTCCATGTTAATCCAAAGTTCGTCGCTGCCGATTGCAGCTGACACCCATAGAACCGGCCACACTTTCCCATCATTGGTCTGGATTTTCACGTTCTTCCTCCTCTTTGATCTCTCTCTTCTCGATTTTTACCATGCCTTTAAGCGCTCTTACGGTTTTGAATAGCCATTGCATGCGGTTTATGTCTTCTTCGCTGCTCACATGGATTCGGTTGAGCGTATCAAGCATTTCATCAAAAAGTTCTGTCAACATCATCAATACCCCAAAAAGTTGATTGTTTCAAAGTCACCCCAAACTCCACTGATTTCTTTGATCGTTATGGTTGTGTCCGAAGGACTCTTGCAGTGCCGATTGGTTGTGCTGTAATGGACACCAGTGCATACGTCAATCGATTTCCACGATCCGTCATGCTCACCAATATGAACATATCCATTCGTGACGACCAATTTTTCCGTGTAAAGCGATGTCGCTTTTACACCACCTGTTTTTAAACCGTTTACCTCTGTAATCAGCGCGTCAAGATCAATCTTGTTTGCTTTCAGCGTGATTTTGCTGTTTGCGCCGTCGATGGCAATTTCAGCGGCAGAAATTCGGTTTCCCTGCTCATCTGTCACTTCCGCAACCTGCGTGATTTTGCTGTTTGCGCCGTCGATGGCAATTTCAGCGCTGCTTACTCTCTTACCGATGTCGTCAACAGTTGTTTTTTCGGCTTTGAGATCAACTTTGGCGTTCAGTCCATCGATGCTGACTTCCGCTGAGGAAATCCGCGTTCCCAGACCATCGACAACCGTTGCATCCGCCTTGAGGTTGATTGCGGCGTTTGCGCCGTCGATGGCGATTTCGGCGCTTGTCACGCGATTTCCGAGTTCCGTTACCGTTGCGGAGTCGGCTTTCATTGTGATCAATCCGCCCCCGGCCGCCGTCGCCTGAATTAACGCGTTGACATCCTCAAACTTATTGTGCCGTCCGACCATCATCGCAACCAAACCGCCGTTGTCGCTCGATGCGGTAATCAGGGCATTGATCGTCTCAACGTCTCCCGCAAAGTTTCCCGTAATTGCTGTTTTTGTTGCGTATAGGTCGGCGTGATTTGCCTCGATCTTCACGCCTGCTTCCCTTTGCCAAGATTCTGTTGCAGAATAGAAGTCGTCATAATCACGCAGCAAGCCGAGCAAAGTGTTTCTCGAAATGCCCGTTCCTTTAGATGTTCCGCTGCCGATATACTTTTTTGTGCTGTTCTGCGACGAGCCGCCTGTGACGGTGTTGTCCAGTCGCACTAGGTCTTCCGCCGTGTCGCGGATGTTGCTTGCAAGCGTCAGCCTTACGCCGCGCGGGTCGCCGTAAACGTCGGAGATGCTGCGCACAAGGATTCGCTCTTCCATCTTCACGCCGTAATCAGGGAGCGCAAGCCGGAAAAGCCGCCCGATCCGGAAGGAATCAAGGCTTTCTCTGGTCGCGGTCGCCAAATCAACGCCGTTGATCTCAATGCTGTTTCGCGGGTTTTTGTGGTCTTCGAGATATCGCGTGATGTAGCTTTTCAGGCTTTCAGCGGTCACACCCTCTCCGGCGGTGATCGTCTTCGTGATGATTCCCCACACGCCGACGGTCGGACCGTCGATGTAGTGCGGCTCCGGGAGACTCTTGCAGTAAATCCGCGTGCAGAACTCGTCATCGGATATCGAGACGCTGACGCTTTCGAGGTTTCGGCTCAGCCGCCCCTCACAGCTCGCAGTTGTTTCGACCGATACGACGTTCACCCGCCACGGGAAGCCGTGCGTATCGTCAAATTCGAGCGCGTAGCCGTCTTTCTCGTCGCCGACCACTTCCGTCATCGCCGACAGGATGTTGTTGCAGTCATACGCATATTCGATGCTTGCGATTTTTGCGCACGTGCCGAGAACCCACGGCTTTTGACCGTTTACAAGCGTCGTCTGGTTTGCCAGCATCGCCGTCAGCACTTCGGCGCATGTTCCGCTGTACTTTCCCTCGCCGGGGATGATCGCATCGCCGAGAATTGCCGCGCTGTGCTCTAGGTCAACGTCGCCCGTGATGACATAGCACTCAGACGCGCCAGACACGCGGTAGAAGCCCGCGCTTCCGTCGATGGTATAAAGCTCTACCCATGCATGGAAAGGCGCTCCCTCGCCCGGAGGAAGCGTCATGGAAGCATCGTGCGGCGGTACAAGCCGCTCGTTGATGGACAGCGTAACGGGATGGAAGCGGCACACCTCGCGGAGCTGCGCGTCAAGCAGACGCGGAAGCCTTACGCTCATGTGTAATACCCCCTCACGCCGAATCTCGTCTTTGCTTTTCCGTCTGTGGAGACGGACAGCTTGCCAAGCTTCCCGGCTTCAAGCCGCAGCTCGTCGCTTGATTCGGCTGTCCGCTTGCTCAGTACGCTTTCGCTGCCGATTCGCGCATAAAAAACGCCGTGCTCGTCCGTGCCGATTTCCAGCGCCGAGCCGGAAGGGAGTGCAAGCCCGGAGAAGTGCAGCGCGGTTTGTCCGGCTGTCAGGTTTACGCTCGTGATCGCGCCCGTTCCGGCGTTGGTCACACTTGCCCATACGCGGGAATCATCCGCAAAGCCCGGCGCAATCATTTGAGCTTCGCCGTTTCCGTCAACAGTCGCGTTTCGCGGGTATTCGCTTTCCCAGAAGGGGATCTCAAAAGCCGTAAACGTCGCCGTCATGCTGTTTGTCCAGCGCAGAGCGGAGAAGTTCGGCAGGGTCTCACAGATGACGTGCAGCCGCCTTTCGGGTCGGTCGTTTGTCGTCAGAATGCTGCCGAGAATCGCCCACTCCGTCACTTTCTCCGCGATGAGGGCGCGGCGAACGGTATTCTGCTCGTGGATTTCAAATTTTACTTCGACGCTCAGGCTGTTCGTCGTGCGCTTCGTGATTCGCTGCCCGTTTCTCCCTGCAAGCGGTGTCGTCACAAGATCGCGCACGGGCGAAACGGTGCTCACGTCAAGCACATAGATTGCAGGATCGATGCTCGACAAATCAATGCCATTCAACCGGCAGGCGTATCTCGTCATCATACGTTTGCATACCTCATAGTTCTTGCGCCCTTTGCGATGTTGCGGCTCACGCGCTGCGTCACAAGATCGCCCACTCTATCCGCGCCCATGTACACACCCACGCCGTCAAGCGCTTCGCGTACAGCGACAGCGACGGCTTGGCTGATGCTCTCCGCGCTGATACTGCCGACGTTTCCGGCGCGGTAGGCCGTCGCGTCTGCGCGGTTCAGCACGGTTTCTCCGGCGTGGAGCTTGGCAATAAAGTTGTCATACGGCACATAGTCAAGGCCGGTCGCAAAGCTGCGCCCTGCACCATAGTTCTTATCCTTTCCCCAGTTCGACGGGTTAATCCACGCGGAATCCCACGCGGCAGAGGCTGCGCCAGCAACGCCGCCGCTCTCCCAGCCCTCTTGGATGGATTTAATGCTCTTTTCAGCGTTTGTGGAATTAAGGCTATTGACAAATGTATTCCACGCGGACTGGATACCAGAGACAAGCCCTGCGATTGTTTCAAGCGCCGCTGTCACGCCGCTCATAAACCCCTCCGGGACGTGCGTATCAATAAAGTTTGTAAACGCTGTTTTCGCCTTGTCCGCCCAGCGCTTGATATCTTCCCAGTGTGTAATAATCAACGCGAGAACGCCGGAAATGAGCAGAAGAGGCGATTTCATGGCAATCCACGCGGTAACGATGCCGCCAAGAACAACCGCCGCCGTTTGAAAGAGAGGATCGTCAACAAAAGCGCTGAAACCCTCAAGAAATCCCTCTACGTTTTCGGCTGTCTCCTTGTCAAAGCCGTTGAAAAGCAGCGCCAAGAAGTCCTCAACGCCCGTGAAGATCATGCCCGCAATGTTGCCAAACGAGCTGGCAATATCAAAGAGTGCCTGCGCGGTGTCGCTGGGCTTTTCTTCGCCGCTGCTCCACGCCAGAATCTTGTCCAGCAGGTCAATAACGCCGTCAAAGACCCAGCCCGTCGCGTCTGCCAGACTTGCCGCCAGCATGCCGGCGCGCATTTGAATTGTTTCGTCGGTGAGAAAATCCGTCGCTTTTTCGATTACCGGAATCAGATTTGTTCTGAAACTCTCACCAATCTTGGGCATGATTCCGTCTGTTCCGTATAGCGCGGAGCTGAGATTGCCGATTACGGTTTCCCATCCGTGACCTTCTCTTGCTGCTTGCCCGATAACGCCGGAAGCGGTATACATCTCATCAACGACGTTGAGAAGAAGATTCTGTTTCTGTGCTTCTGTGAGTTCAGACCATTTTTTTCCGTATACTTCAAGTGCTTTCGATGCGCGTGTGGATTCGGAGATTTGGAGACCGATTGAATCGCCAGCCTCTACATTTCCACGCAGGAACGATCTCAGTCTTACGTCTGCATCTTCAACGCTGATGTTATACGCGGCTGCGCTATCAGCAGCGAGGCGGACATATTTATCCATCATGGATATAGCTTCCGCCGCGTCCACGCCTGCGCTCCTAAACTGCATGAAGGATGACGTGCCAACGCCTTTAAGTCTTCCGGCCAGAATGTTTGTGTCCTTGCTGATCGTGTCAAGAGTGCCATTTGCAGCAGATTCCAGCTCACCGAACGTTTGACTGGCAAGAGAATCAAGGGCTTCCTTGTCTGCGGAGGACACAATCGCCTTTTTCACGATGTCAAAAATCTTGGAAAACGCGCTTTTAATTCCGTCGGCCAGCAGCTTGGCCTTCGCAAGCGTCCACGCGCTCAGGCTCTCCATCTTCGATTTTCCGTTGCTTTCGACTGCGGAAAACATGCGTTCCCACAACGTCTTATTTCTTTCCGTTGTCGTCTTCGTCGCACTTTCCGTTCCCTTGGTCGCGTTCTTGATGCCTTCTCCCGCTTCCTTGGCCGCGTTCTTTACGGATTCGGACGAGCGCCCGATACTCTGCGCGGCAGTTTGCGCATCGTTTTTAGCTTTGCGGATGCCCTGTTCATACTCCTTGGAATCCAGCCCAATCTTGGCTACAAGCGTAAACAAATCCATGCTTTACCCCTCCCCTCTTGCTTTTTTCCTTCTCTCGTGCTCGGCAATCAGATCGTCAATGATCTCTTGGCCCGTTCGGTTATCCTGTTCCACCAGCCCGACAAACTCCTCATAGCTCACGGGCTCGTTCCCCATCGCCTGACAGATGGCGGAAAGCATCTTCGCGCTGTACACGTCGCCCAGCCACTTTTGACGATCATCTGCCAAAAGGTCGGAAAGCGTCGAAATTGTCGGCGGTGCTCCGTGCCTGTAAATCGCCGCCGTTACAGCTTTCCGACCGTATGCACGGACGACGTAAAAAAATCCATCAGATCGGGGTCTGCGAGCGCGTTTTTTAGTTCCTTGATGGTCTGCATGCCCTTCTGACTGCGGATTTCCTCAACGGTTTTGTCGTTGATTGCCGCAAGAATCGCGAACGTGTCCTCCCTGTGGTCACCCAGCAGCAGCGGAACGAACTTGCCGATCATCATAGAAGTCTGCTGGATGTTGTTCATGCCGCTTTTGCTCAAATCGGCGATTTTCTGAAAGGTCTCCGTCGTCTTCTTGTCAAAGCCGATCCTCTCAAGCGGTTCTGCGATTTTGCAAAGACAGACAGACAGCTCTTCGCCGTTCATTTCTGAAAGTTTCATCTCATCACCTCAAAAAAGAAAAGCGCCGAAGGCAAAGCCCCCGGCGTATTGTTACTGCGCCGCTTCGTCGAAGAAGTAGATCGCGCAAGGCGCGTATTCGTTATTCTCCACGGTGTCCTGATAAGCGTGGAACTCGACCGGGAGCGTACCCTCACCCTTATCGCTGAAAGTCAGTGTCACGCCCGTGTTGTTCAGTGCATTGTCAAGCACAATGGCGACAAGCCCCTTGGACGTGTTGCCGAACCAGACGAGGTTCTGAATATAGTCGCCGTCTTCGATGTTGGTTCGCAGCTTGATCGTGGTCTTTTTCCCGACCGTGAAGGCTTTGTCCTCGGTCTTCTCAGCCGTGCCGAGTGCAAGCACGAAGTTATCCGGCGTGATCTCCATAAGCGTCGCGGTCAGCTTGATATCCCAAGTATCAATGACCGTACTGCCTTTGAACTCATACCGCTTTCCGTCCGCCTCGATGCTGCGCATGGTTGGCGTTGCGGTAAACGTGCCGCCGCCTCGCGTCGCGCCCAGCGCCTTTGTGCCGTCCTTAATGGCGCCAAAAAGGGCTTCTTCGAGCGCGCTGTATTCGGTGTAGGTGCTCAGGTCAAAATTTTTGAGAAAAGCGCCCGCGTTGAGCTGCAACCGCTCAAACGTCTGCGGTCTGACAGCCGTAACAGGTTTGCCCATTTATATCACCTCGATTGATACGAATTGATTTGAAAATTGAGATACGCGACTTTGATTTCCGGGTTTGCGATGGGTTGATACTGCACCAGCGGGTCAGCGGGACGAATGGCGACATAGCCGTTCGCCGTCGGAAGCATGAGCAGCTCGCCCACTGCCCTTGTGATCTCGTCAACCTTAGCGCATATGCCCTTGTAGCTTTCCGACCGATACCACACACGCGCCTGATGACTTGCAGCGTTTCGCCAGTCCGGCTCAATGACGGTGTAGGTGATATATGGGAGTTTCGCGTTCTCCGGCACGTTGCTTTCCGGGTATGCGTCAATGCCGAACCCGGAATAAAAGCTGTATAGCGCCTTTGCCGTCTCGGTCATGTCGGAAGCTCCCACCTCTCAGCCGTCACTTGTTCAAAGTCAAACGTCGCCGCGTCAGGCGGTCTGCTGTCGGTGTAGTCGCTCGTCACACGGAAGATTGCCCCGTCAGAGACGCGGCGGAAAACCTCGTGATACTCAAGCGCAACGCCTCGCGCCGTCGTGATGGTGTAGACGCTGGAAACACCCTGCTTCTCGGCGACACGCGCTTGTAAGCTCTGATCTTTGACAATCGCCGCGTCGAACTCGTCACCGTCCGTCCAGCTCGTTTCAAAGCCGCCTAGCCCGTCAGGGACGCGCTTTTTTTCCAGCATCACGCACGGCTGAGAAAATCTCTCGATTAGCTCTGCGTTAGTCATCGCTTATTCTCCGATAAGGGGCAAGGCGGGAGGCAAAAGCCCCCTGCCAGCCCATAGGCGCACCAGTCGTGCCGGATGCGCGGGAGTAACTGTAGCCGCCGAAACTCTCGGAAACCTTATCAGTCACCGGGTTCTTCTCCGTGTACGCGGCGATTTCTGCCACAAGCTCTTTGACGCTTTTCGGGATCGCCAGCGCCCAGATTTCGCCCTCGAAGGTTTCATCTGCCAGCATCTCGCCGCTCTGATAAACGTGCAGCCCGTCGGAAAACACACTGCCCCTGATACGGTAATACTGTCCCGGTTTCAGAAAGTCAACGTCAGGGATGCCGGAAGCGATGGTGAACGTCCCAGCGTCGCACCTGACGGGAAACCAGTTATGCAGATACGTCAAAACCGCTTCAAGCATTGGTTTGCTCCGTTTCTGCGGCTTTGATCGCCGCCGCGATATCCGCCTTGTTCATCGAGCTGCCGACACCCTCGACGCCCTTCTCGGCGGCATACGCCAGCAATTCAGCCTTTGTCATGCCGCCAAGATTGGCGCTTCGAAGCGTAGGCGTTTCGGACAGCTCCGTTATTCCCCCGTCACAGACGCGATATACAGGCTGTTCGGATTGTAAAGCATCGGCATAAAGAGCGCGCTTGCCTTTGTCCACAGAACAGCCGGATCTTTCTCCATCCACTGCGAAACGTAGACATACGGGCTTACACCGCTCGCTCCGACCTGCATAAACGCACCTGCGTCAGTCTCCGGCGGATCGCCCCACAGACCCTCGCCCAGGCGACCAGAAGGATTCGCCGCGAAGAGTGTGATCTTATCTTTCGGGTAGTAGCGCTTCGTCGTTCTGTTCGGGCGGCCATTTGCGCCGACACCATTTTCGACTGCATAGGTCAAATCGTTTGCGATAACGCGCTGAATGCCAAACTCCTCATTGAGATAGGCGTTGAAAGCGTCCGCGCGGACAAGCGCGCCAGCGCCAACGTTGCCGTTCACAGCCTTCTGAATCGCCGCATTGCTGCGCATTTTGGTGATGTTCGCCTTGCTGGTGTAAATGCCGGTCAGCGTCACGCCGTTGTCGGTCGCCTCATCGATCAGCGCTTGCAGCAGCTTCGGCACGTTAGCGCTCTCGGACAGATCAAGCGTCTTGGAGGTCTGCCCGGACGGCACGCCGTAATCAACGGTCAGGTCGAGGTTGTTTTCCTTGATCGTCACCTTGCCCGTCGCCAGCAGCTCGTTCTTGGCAACCTTCGTGCGCGTCACGACCTGCTCCGACAGGTTGATGCCATCGCGGATGACATAATCGTACATGTCATTCTGCTGCACGCCGCTTCGCAGAAGAGCGCGCATGCGCTCGGACTGATTGATTTTGACTTTAATCAGACCCTTTTCGATGTTGTGCGTATCAACCGGAACGCGGAAGGTCGTTCGCGCTTCGGTATCAAAGCCGTGGAACTGCGCCATGACGGGGATCTGATACTGCGCCGCGATGCTCTGCCAGTAGGCTACCAGATTCGCGGTTCGCGTATCGCCGAACAGACCGTCAATCGGGTCGTTCGGGCGGGCAACCTGGAACGGGATGTTCAGCCAGTCTTTCTGCGGGATAAAACCCAGGATGTTGTTTTCAAACATTTCAGCCATTTTTCTTCACCTCTTTCAGTACGGGCGCGTGATCGCCGGGGAAGTGGCAACAAAGGTGATGCCTTTCAGCGCTGTCTTTGCAGCCGTATCAACCGCCGGAGAAATCTTGTCCTCATAGACAGCTCCGCGTGTAACGATAGACCCCGGCATGTCGCCGCTGGACACGTCCACATCCTCATACAGGATGCCGACCGCCGTTGTGTCATTCGCCGGGATGACAGACCCCGCCGGAACATACTTGCCGCCGTTTGTGGCGGTTTTGGCGTTCTCGTGGTCTGCCTTGACCGTGCAAGTCTCCCGCGTTACGTCTTCAGTATGAACCAGAAAATAACCAGGCGCGTAAACCGCGCCGTTTTCAGCTTTGATAAAGCTCATTTTTTCGCTCCTTCTGCCGCGCCATAAATCGCGGCGTAATAATCCTTGGCGACCTGTGCCGCGCGGCTGGATGCCCCGCTGCCGCCGTTGTTGTCAGGCGGATTGTCCACATTCGCACCGCGCGTATCGGTGTTTGGGATGAAATCCGCATAGTCGGTCTGGATGCCCTTCTTCACGCCGTCAGCGTCTTCCAGCTTGCCGTCTTTGACCTTCACTGCGGAAAGATCAGTCAGGCGTACAATGCTGTCAGCTCGCTTTCCAGTGATGCCCAGCGCGTTAAGCTGCTCCCGGTACAGTCGCTCGGCCAGCGCCGCCGATTCTTTGGCGTTCTGGTCGTTCTTGTACTTTTCAAAAGCCGCGTGTTCGCTGTCATACTTGCTTTTGTAGTCCTCTCCGTCGCCATTGGCTTTCAGATCGTCCAACTCCTTCTGAACGCCTTCCAGCTTCTCAGCGTCGGCTTTGTAGCCCGCCATCTGGCTTTTCAGCCCGTCAACGGTTTCCGTGTGCGCCTCAACCACGCTATCAACCTGTTCCTCGGTCAGACCAAGCGCCTTGAGAAATTTTCTGGTGAATGCCATGTTTACGCTCCTTTACTTCGGGGGCTGTTCTTCGCCCTTCGCTTTATATATGCAAACGGCGGTGCTTTGCCGTTTTTGCCAAAAGAAAAACCGCTGTTCTCAGCGGTGCTTGTCAATTTCCCTGTTTGCCTTTGCCCTGATTTTCTCGATCTTGCGCGCCAGTGCGCGTTGACCTTGCCTTGTGCCGGGCGCGGCTTCTCGTGCATGCTTGATCTCTTTTCGCGCTCCCCTGCGGATTTTTTCGCGCCTAAACCGCTTGATAAGCCCCATTTTTAACCTCCTGACAGCTCGTCTCGCATGATTTCCTTATATTCTTCTCGGTGATCTTCAATCGCGGGTCTCAGATAGCGGTGAGGTCGCATGAACGATTTACCGATTCCGCTTCCTCGCGTCGTTGTGAATTGTTCCCATTCCGGAGGTGCTTCAAAGTGCGGACCCGTGCCAAGCTCAACATACGGTGCATATTCGACGTTGCTCCCCACACTCACCACGTCGTCGTCAACCTTGTGAGTGATGCTATTTTGTAGCGTTCCGCCGATATACCCTTTCTTTCCCGTGCTTTCTTCTGTTCCCTTCGGGCACTTGTCCTTTGCGTATGTTTCAGCTTTCTGACCGATGGTTTCAAGTGCCCGCGCCTTTGCGCGTTCCAGCTCGGCCAAAAACGCCGCGCTGTTGTCGATTAGGTTTCCCGCCATTGTGCGTCTCCTTCCATCCAGCCCACTCCGCGTAGGTCTTAAACGGTATCGTTTCGCGGGTGATGTTGTCGAGCCGCGTCTCATTTCGCGGCGGGTACTTGGGATTGTACGACACGAGCGCGCACCGGCAGTTGTACACGTTCGCGGGTCTTGCGTTTGGGTCGCCCGGACACATGATCTCGCCCAGCTCGCTTTGAAACGGCTTGTCTACGTCTACGCGCTGCCCGTCAAGCATAGCGTGAGAATGGCGCGTGTGGTTATCCAGCGTCGCCCGCCACTCCTTTTGCAGCTTGATGCCCAGCTTTGCCGCCTGATGATAGCTTTCGATTCGCCCCGCGTTCTGCGCGTAGGTCATCGCGGTTCTTGCGTGTCGCCTTGCGCTGACCTCGTTTGCCGTCGTCACGCGCTGCAATCGCTTCACGACCTTCTCAAGCGGTTCGCCCTGAATGATGCCCTGCGTGATCTGTTGCGTGATCTGCGTGTGATTCCACCGCTTGTCTACTGGTATATCCACCTTCGACGGCGGCAGAAGGTCGGGTTGGTCGCGGATAAGCTGCTTGACGGTCGATGCGTCGTACAGCTCAAAACCCATGTTCACCCGTGCGCCCCTTTCGAGTGTGAAGCTCGACCAGTTGGCATTATAAGCAAACGCTTCCGGGGTCGTGTCGTTGATGATCTGCATAGCAAGCTCGTTGCTGTGCGTCAGCGTCTCCGTCAGATTGGCAAGCATCTGCCGCCAGCGCTTTCCCTGAAACACTTGCCCCGCCAGCCAATCTCGGTACGTCTCTTGCGTGATCTCTCCCGCTTCGAGTTGCGCACGATACTTTTTGTCGTCCCTGCGGAACTTTGCGATGAACTTGTCAAGTTTTCGCTGGATGTCGCCCGCTGCTTCCGTGTATACGCCGCGAATGCGGCGCTCTAGCTCTTCGATTTGCTTGTCAGTCCATCGAACCGCCTGATCTGTCAAGCGCCGTCACCCCCGCCGTGTTCGCATAAATCCGCTCTTTCATCAGTTTCCCGGAACCTTTTCCGTTGCTCAGAGATCGCTTGTCGCGCTCAAAAACGCACGTGAAGCGCTCGTCCTCCACCTTGTAACTGCTGATAAATACTGGAGTTTTCTGCTTCGCTGCCCAATTAAAAAAGGATTCATGGTCGAATCCTTCATAACTGCCGCAGTCCGTGCCTTGATACGGGATATCTGCGTAAATCACGCTATTTTCTGGAATTTTGACGTTTTCATAGCTCTCGAATGAGATCTCCAGCCTTTCCAGCCTTTGCAGACTTTGCAGACTTTGCAGACTTTGCAGACTTTCCAGCCTTTCCAGCCTTTCCAGCCTTTCCAGACTTTCCAGCCTTTGCAGACTTTGCCTAAGCCTGTACAATCCGACAAGCTCATTGTAATCGTCGGGAAGCGGCATAAATTCCTGCATACGTTGGTACATTTCCCGCGTCGGGAACTCCCATTGTGAGCGCCCGAAGTAATGCCCCGCCATCTGCGTTCCGAGCCGACGCTGAACCTCAGCCTGCGTCAAGCCTGACGTTTTCAAGGCTTTCAGAAGATACGCCCTCAGTTCTTCCTCGTCTCTCTCGACATCGTCTTTCACGTTTTTAATCAGTTCGCCAAGCTCTGCCGGTGTGTATTCTTGTTGCGAAAGCCACCACCGAATATATTTATCCTTGTACTCGGATTCATGCGCCAGAACGTCCGTGTGGCTTCCGTCGCCGTCAATTCCCATATTTCGCAGGAGCGACGTGTCGCCGAAAACCCGCGCATAGTGCAGCGCTTTTTTCCATGGTTCTACTTCCTGCGCATACAGATAGTTGATTCCGTTATTTCCAAAGCTCCAACAATATCTTACATATGGGTCAACATCTTTTAATTTTTGAAACGTTTCTCGATCAATCCAGCGCTTTTCATTTGCATATTCTCCGTATATCGCACCCTTGAACAGTTTTAACGGCATTTCGCAAATGTCGTTCGCTATAATCCGCTCCCACTTCGGAGCAAGGCCTTCACAGATTTCAAGTGCTGCGTGTGTTATGGCGCAACCGCCAGCGCAAATATCAATCAAAACATCAGCCGATGGAAGAAAACTGACTATTTTCCGCGCTATGCTATTTTTGCTCCCTTTGTACGGTATGCCATAGCGCTTCACGTCGTTTCCTCCTCCGATTCCTCGCGCACAAACCGCCCTTCCGTTTCCTCGTCCAGCCGCGCCATGATCTCCGGTACTTTGTCGATGTAGATGTTCGGCAGATTCTCAAGAATCGTCTGTCTGTCAAGATACGGCGCTTCCAGCATCAGCATTTGTACCTGCTCAAGCTGGTTGCTGATGCGGTTTCGCTTGAAAACAGGGACATCATCAATGCCGATCAGTCCCAGAATCGACCGAATGCAGGATTCGAGCTGATTTTCAAAGTCATCCGCGTTCTCGTCAAGCGGTTGATACGCGGAGTTAATCGCCGTCGCAGTCTGGTTAGATGCGGAAATCGCTTTGGTGTCAAACCCACCGAAATCCTCATAGATATCCTGCCTGATGGTCTGCAAATATGCCGTCCGCGCAGCATACGGTATGTCTTGCGTATACGGCTTGATACCGCCGCCATCACTCGTATCTGCGACTGCGATATGCTGCAACAGGATTTGATCTCGGAATTTCTGCAAATCCTTGTCGTCCATGCCGCCGTAGTTTTCAAGAATCCAATAGATTTGCGCGCAGTCCTGCAAATCGTTTGCAAATCCAGACCGAATCAGATCATAGCTGTCAATGCTCTGCTGCAAACCGACAAGCGTCGACTGATGCAATCGGCTTCCCCACAGCGGGACAATCGGCAGGCGGCTGTAATTTTCCTCTGCGATAACCTCAGGCTCTGCATCGGCAGGCGCTTTTGAGACAGTCTGCTTGTACGCACGCAGATCTCCATCTTTCTCAAATCGTGCATACCCAGATTTTGATTTAAACCGCCTGTAACCGTCTTCGGTGTACAGTACGGCAATCGTCGGCTTAGTGCCGTCAATGCGCCAGTATCGCAGACCGGCGCGCAGCGTGCCGTCATTCTCGTCCCACAACGGCACAAACTCAGTCAGTGGGAAGACGTGGATGTGATCAAAGTTGAAAAACACAAAACTGACACCGTGAATCAGCGCCAGATATCCAGCTCTGTACAACTCGGTGTCAAACGTCCTGCCCAGCTTTGCTTTAGTCCCGCCGCCCTTCTTCACTTTTCCATCGGTGTCTTTGTCGCTTGCAAAGGTCACGCCGTTGCCCAGCGAGTAGGCGCAGCGTTGCGTATTCAACCTCCGGAAGAAATTTGACGCGATCTTGTTGTTTGATGCAACATAGTTTCGCACCGATACCCCAGCAGATGAATAGATTTTCTTCACATATTCATTTATGGTTTTGTTTCTCTGATGGTCGTACAGGTCGGCAGTCCGTGCCATTTCAACTGCTTCATTTTGTTTGTGCTCCGCAATCATCTGTGAGATGAAATCGGGGATTTTATTCTCGTCCGTCGGGAAATCCTGCCACGTCAGCAACGCCATCACCTCCTTATGCGAAAAATGGGCTTTTATACTCTTCTTTCGGCTTGACAAGCCGCATGGTGCGCACGCCATAGCGCAGCGCGTCCATCAGATGGTCATTTACTTTTATCGGCTTGTCGTCCGCCTTGTCGTCCCAAACATAGCCGTCAAACTCTTTCCGCAGCTCCGGCAGATTGTCGAAAATCCGCACGTCGCCGCGCTGCATGCAAACCGCGACGTCGCGGATGCCGTCCAGAACGTCGTTGTCTGCCTTGCGTACACGGAAGGCAAGCCGTGAGCGTCTAAGCGCCGCGATGAACGATGCAGCAGATGGGTCAATGATCGTCATCACACCGCGCTGTTGGTCTTCCGGCAGGCTCTCGCTGACGAACCGCTCTATGTCGCGCACATAGTCCTCATCGGTCTTTTGCACTTGCGTGTCGCGTCCTGAGTAGCGATATTCTCGGAAAATGTGCCAAACGCCCTCGCTTTTGCCCCACAACAGAGCAGCGAAGGCGTTTTGTGTGCCGTAGTCGATGGAGATGAAAACGTCACGCCAGCGCGGCGGCGTGAACGGTGTTTCGAGTGCTGAGGAATAGCCGGGATAGATCATGCCTTCGGCAGATACGCGCTTTCCCTCAATGTCCCGCTTGTACCATACGGATTGCGGGTCGTACTGTGCGACAATTTCCGCGAATCTCTCGTCGGATATTGTCGCATTGTCGCGCATCAAAAACAGCTCGTAATTACAGCCGCCCGGCAATTCTCCGCTCTCCTGCTTTATGCGGTACAGGTCGATATATTTTTCATAGATCGGAGAATTCGGTGCGCTTGGGTTCAAGTCCCAGAAGAACTTTCTTAGTTTTGCCGCAGCGGTTCGGTTGAACGCCTCCTGAATGAAAGTTTCATGGTGAAGGTTGACCTCCGTTGCAATCCACATGCCGTAACTGTTTCCTCGGATTCGCTTGAAGCTGTCTGCCTTTCCAGCTCCAGCAAAAATTACAATTTTTTCCCCCGTCTTCGTCCTGACGCGGATGCAATCATTCCCTCGATATTTGCCCCATGTACAACGCCCACGGAACTGGGCTTCAATGCCCATTCCGTTACAGTCCCCGATATTCAGCTTTGCCGTTGGCGATGTTGAAGCACTCGCAAGGTGTATCTTGTCCGGGCAAGTTTCAAGCTCTGTGCAGAAGGCGAAAACATTATCAACCGTCTTTCCGGCACGAATAGCTCCCTCGGCGATATTGTACATATTTTTGTGACAGGCGCGGATATATGAGAGGTGCTTTGGGCTAAAAACAGGCACATATTTACGTGTCTTCATCGCCATATACCTCTTCGCGTGTCGCGTCAATGTCTTCGATGTCAACATCCGCCAAGTCCATGTCTGCCGTCAAATCTTTATAAGCCGCCGTCAGATCGCGAAGCCGCCAGCGCTTCGATATGACCTCGCGCTTTCCTCCACCCTTCTCAGGCTTGATGATGTCCTTTGCACTCTCCGTTCCGATGCTGCCGGGCAGAGCGTCTATCTCACTCTCCAGCCGGAGAAGCAGCTTTGACCGAATTCTTGCAGCAATAACCGCGTTATTTGCGGCTTCGTCCGCTTTCTGCGCGACAATGCGCTCATTTGTCCTTTGTCGCACTTTTGTCGCGGTTTTGTCGCGGGTCTCTTTCCATTTTTCCGCTTTCGCCCTTCGCCCGACCGCGTCCTTGGAAATCCCGTACTTGTCAGCCAGATTGCGTATGGATGCGCCGCCTGCTATATACTCGGCTCTTATCCGCTCCCAGTCCACCGTCGGCACATCTTCGCACTCCCCTTTTTAGTGATTAAATGTAAAAACAGAACATCATTGTGATGTGAACCCTGTTTTTTATTATTTACCTCCGATTTGGCTTTTCCCGCCAGTGTATCATCTTGTACAGCCAGCCGTGCGAATTTTCCCATTCCAGCGTTTCGAGCATCTTGTCAAGTGACGATTTCGGCGGCGGAGATGGAAAAATATTTGTGCAACACATCGCCGACAGCATTTGCTCATCGTGCGTGATCGGAATTGGCTGCATAAAGCAGCTCGGGAATGGGACAAACTGCTGTCTTCGCTGAATCCGATCTTCCAGCAGCTCAATCTCTCTTTGCAGTCTTCGGATGTTTTCTTGCCGAAGTTCTTCATAGCGTTCCTCGGCTGTCTTTTGAGTTTGCTGTTTCTCCATGCCGCAAACCCTCTCTGCACATCTTCCTGAATCAGCATAAGTAACGCCGCTCCCTCTCTGCGTCCATGTCTGCGTTGCGTCCCGATCTGCGCCGGAGGTAAAGCGCAAATCACCCCAAAACAAAAGCCGTGACGTTCGCCGCGGCTTTGCTGCTGATTATAACCCAGCGTCCTGCGCTTTGCGCTCTTCGCTGATTTTAATGTTATCACACTGTCGCACTCTATGTGTAGCTCCGACCGCTCTATAAGTCTACTGCAAGTCGCCTATAATCTCCCTCTTGTACGCCCAGCCTGTGCTTTTGGCCAGCCCTTGACGTGCCGTCGCCTCAGTGACGGAAAGTCCCTCGATAAAATACGCTTTGCAAAACTCTCGCACTCGGCTGACCTTCTCAAGTGTTTCGATTTGCAGCACAATCTTGTCGATCACCTCAAGCGCCGCCGAAATTGCCGTAAGATATGCCGTGCTTGCGGCTTGCAGCGCCTCGAAAGCCTTGTCACGCCGTATGACATAGGCTTCAAGCCCTGCACCGCTGGACGAGCCGGACGGCATGCCCGTGAGCTTTTGTGCCGTCAGATAGGCGGCCTTCTCTTCCTCGTAGGCTTCCTCCGTCCTTACATATGCCTTGCGCTTTTTCCGCGTGTCAAGCAGCGTTCGCTTGTCCGCTTCCGTTAACTGCATTATTAACCTCCTTTTTGTGCCTTTCGCTGAAACTCCAACCAGCGCTCATGACTGCGCTTTTTGCACGTTCCCTCTAGGCAAGCCGTGTAGTGGTTTTCCAGCGCTTGCTTCCTGCCGCCGGCATACACCTTGTATCTTTCGCATCCCGCGTGGCAGCCTACCTCGCGGCTCACGCATTCGCGGCATGGCGCGTTATTCATGGTTCTTTCGCCTCTCTTTCCCAAGTCTCAATACTCCTTCGTGAGACTATCGCGGTATATATTTTCCCGCATTTCTCGCAAACGTTTGTGAAGGTATAATTTTCTTCATCGTGCTTCACCTTGAGCCGCGCGTCTGAATACATGTGTCGACATAGCTTCTGCCTAATTCGCGTCATCAGTTTTCCCACGGTATTTCCCGCCTTTCCTCTTCTGTCGGCTTGCGCAGCCAGCAGCGCCATTCTTCCCCATATGTCGGTTCAAAAAATTGGCTATTTACCAAACACTTTACCGTTGCCGTGCTACCGAAAGCAAGTTTCGGAAAGTCAATCACCATCCAGCGATTTACGTCGCCATGATCCTTTACTTCGTACCACAACGGCGTAGCATCCGCGCCGCCTTCGCAATATGCTTTCGCTTCTTCCGGCGTCAGCACGCGGTTCTTCGGCTCGGCGCGGCGCAACGCCATTCGGAACGCCGATTCAGCATCAATGCCGATTGGCGAATCCCAGCCGCATTTCGTGCAAGCGTAGCAAAATGCGGCTTTACACAAATGCATCAACTCCATGTCAGCCCCGCATCCGGGGCATTTAGGCGTGTTATTCATGAATTGATCTTCTCTTTTTATTTTTCACCATTCAACAATTCGGTCATATTCACAATTGGCGTTGCGCTGCCTCCGCTGATAATCGGCAGCTGACCATTCCACTTTTTAATGTATTCTTTCTGGATGACTTTATCTGTAATGTTCTTCGATTCTACTTCAAGGCGATAGCTTTCTGCATCAGCCTGTATTCTGATTGCTTCCGCATCGGCCTCAGCCGCGATCTTCTTTTTTTCTGCATCAGCCTGTGCCTTAATTTTTTCACGTTCTGCTTCGGCCTCGGCAATGATGGTCTGCTGCTCCTGTTCGGTCTGCGTTTGCAGTTTCTTCTGTGTGGCAACCTGTTTAGCTTCCACCGCATCGGTAAAGGCATCAGAAAAATCAATATCCGTAATGGCGACATCTTTGATTTTTACATCATAGATTTCCATTTTTGAATAAATGGTTTCATAAACTTCGCTAGAAATGATTCCTCGTTCAGAAATCAATTCTTCTGCCGTGTATTTGGAAAATACAGCTTTGACAGCATCCAGGATGCACGGCTCCATGATTTTACTGCCGTAATCCTCGCCAACCTGTGAATAAATACGTCTTGCTCCATCTTCTGACAGTTTATAATTGCAGGTCATTTTGATATCAACCTGCTGAATATCTTTGCTGAATGCCGAACAAACGACCTCGTATTTCTGCCAGCGGCAATCCATTTTGACTACCGATTTCCACGGAGGAATGACGTAGAAGCCGGGTGTCAAAACATCAGCTTCAGCCTTACCCAAATTTAAGACAATGCCGACATATCCTTCTTTAATTGTCGTTGCAGACGCGGAATCCGCGCAGAAAAAAGCGATAACAACTGCGACAATCAAAACAAAAATAATAGTGCAAACCTTTTTCATAATTTTCCTCCTGACTTTTACTTTCTATATTATTCATTATCGGTTTTTACGCGGCTCTCAAGCTGCTCGATGTAAGCGAGCGCATCTCCGCACACATTCATGATGCACGGTTCAGAATGGCCGTCATTATAAGGGCAATCCGTGTGTTGCCCGTGACACTCATCCACCCCGCAAGCATACAGCCCTTTCTTGATCTCATCAGGCGTTTTCATCGTTCTTCCTCCTTTTCCGCTCTTTCTCGATCTCCGCCAGAAACTCCGCCCACATCGGCGCGTCGATCTCTGCGTCTCCCAGATTGTCAGCCTCGGCGATATCCCGCGCCATCACATACAGCATATTATCGCTCAGCGCCGACAAGAACGGCTTGATAAAGCTCATTACACTCCACGGCATGTAGGTACGCCGCCCCAGACAGTAGCGCACTGCGCAGTTGCAGACAAATCCAAAGTCCTCTGTGTTGGCGATCTTAATCATTGGTTTCCTCCTTCGGCGGCTCGGTAAGCGGCAGCACCCTGTTCGTCATCGCTTCCTCGTGCTTCCGCAGACGGTCGCGCAAGTGGCCATATCCACTAAGCGCCGCGTATACCGTTGCAACAGGGCAGTTATCAAAGACACAATCGAAGAGAAGCTCGTCCTTTTCCTCGTCGGTCATGGTCCGGCCTGCAAATGCCGAACATCCAAACTCCGGACAAAGCTTTTTGAAGCAGAAATCCGTAATAGGCATACCATCCGCGCCATCATCACTGTAACGGATGTAGCTCCATCCATCTTTCCCATAGATCAGATTCAGCATCGTTTCAAAATTGCCCTGTGGGTTATCCGTCACCATCTTCGGTAGTTCAAAAACGGATTTTTCCGGCATTTCATTCACGGTCTTTGTCCTCCCAATCCATTTCAACCCGCAGTCCCGCGTCATAGGCCGCATGAGCTTCGGCGCGGCCATTCAGATATTGCAAAAACGCTTTCGTTTCCGCCGAATCACGGATATCCGCCATCATGTCTTCGTCCCAGTCCTCGTATTGCTCGGCGGATTCCATCATGCTTTCCACCATGTCCCGGATATCGTCCTCCCGGAAATGTGCGACGTTCTTCTCTGCCAAATAAACCACAATTCCGTGCCTGTCTATCTCGCCGTTCTGAATCGCCGCCAGCAGGTCGTCCTTGTCCATCACCTCCGGCGTACAGCCCAGCGTGTACGCGCACTCGCCGCCCGTGTAGACCATCAGCTCTCGGTCGTCGTTCAGCTCGCTGAATTTCGGTTGCTTCACGCCCTCCATCGCCTTGTTAATCACTTCGGATAGCGCTTCCGCGTATTCTTTCAGGTCAACATTTCCGTATTCGTCACTCATGGCTTTCTCCTTAACTTGCTCAGCTTTTAACTATCTGTCTTTTCCGTGGCATGATTTAAATAATAGCTGCATTTTTTAAGTTGCTGGTAACTTTCAGCCGTCCGTTTTTTTCTCCGTTTCTGCGGCAATGCGCTTTTGAATTTCAAGCTCTACGCACCGCTCGTGAAAATCCTTGGGCACAACGTCCTTTGACAGCTTTTCCAGCATGTCGGCGGCCTGCGACAATATGATGTTTCCGCAGTCAGACGCTTCGGAAAATGCACAACCGCGACAACTCGCGCTACCGCAGAGCCTTAGTGTCTTAGCCAGCTCTTCCACGCTTAACTGCGGAATTTCGGGCTGCTTTTCGGCATATTCGACATATTTGCACACCTCCGGGTGTTCGCTCGTCGGGCATGTGTCGCCGCGATACGGACAATCGCCATTGGTGCAGACGCCTTCAAACGCGGCGTACCATTTACATTTCATTGACTATTCCCTCCATCACATATAGCACGCACGGCAACGCCATGCCGTTACCCCACATCTTG